>Ga0315282_10000214_pt1 | contig 116305 bp, 129 predicted proteins | sample YL17G07_20_MG_FD_203693 | JGI IMG/M metagenome (GOLD analysis project Ga0315282, IMG submission 203693) | Sediment microbial communities from Yellowstone Lake, YNP, Wyoming, USA - YL17G07_20 | ecosystem: Environmental > Aquatic > Freshwater > Lake > Sediment | place: USA: Wyoming | collected... | reverse complement strand
TGCCCGTCCAACCATAAAGTGTGGCCACCGTGAACCCGAGGATAAACGCCATGATGACACCAGAGGCCGCCACGATGGTCGATGCCCTGCCCTCGGCCTTGAATTCCTCGACATCGATTGATAGGCCCGCCAAAAACAGGAGAAGGACTATGCCGATATCCCCAAAAATGCTCACCACCTCTCCTGCTGGGCTACCTGAGCTTATCGGCGCGGCCCATCCAAGCTGCCCAGCTATCCAACCTGCGACCGATGGCCCGATGATAATGCCCGCCAAGAGTTCCCCGAAAACCGCGGGCTGTTTGATCTTGGCGGCGAATATCCCGCCGACCTTCGCAGCTATGAGAAAGGTGGCCAAATAGAGCAACACTAGCGAAAACTCGACCGGCATTTTGATCGCCTATTTAATCATGCTGTATAGGCTTATGATCTCTCGAAGAGAAATTAGCCCGACTAATTTGTTGTTTTTTTCAACGACAGGAAGATGGCGATGCTTGTGTTCCACCATTATGTTGAGAGTTTCTTGAATCGACATTTCCGGCGTCACGGAGATCGGATGCTTCGTCATGAGCTCGCCGGCGTTGTTAGCGACCTGTTTCATCGCCTGTCGCACCATCGCGCTGCCCACCGTGCCACGGCGCGGAGGAACCTGCAAGGCGTACAATATGTCGCTCTCGGTAACAACGCCCACCAGTTTTTCGTCCTCATCCACCACTGGTAGACAGTCCTCTATCTGCTGGCGGATACGTTGCATTGCTCCCTTTATCGACGTATTAGGGTGTATCGTCCTCGGCCTAGGGTTCATGACGTCCTTCACTTTCATCTTAAGCAGAGTTTCCTTGTCCGAGGGTAATCCACTTTCTTTCATTGGCGGGGCTTTTTCCATTTTACCACTGCTAAAACTTGCTGATTTTTCGGCTTAAAGTTTGGCCAAGCAGTTGTTATATTTATAACAATTACGCTGAGTGAGCCCATCCTTTTAAGATTTGAACAATAGTAAAGAAGGGGCTGGAATGAGGACTAAACCACGTTCTATAAGCATAGCTTCCGGCAAGGGCGGCACAGGCAAGACCACGATGACCGCAAATCTAGGAGTAGCGTTGGGTTCACTTGGAAAAGATGTCACAATTCTCGACGGTGATTTGGCGATGGCGAATTTGGGGATCGTTCTCGGCATGACCCGTTGTGAAATAAGCTTCCTCGACGTCTTATCTGAAAAAGCCGACATAAAAGACGCGATATACAAAAACTATGGGATCAAGGTCGTCCCGACAGGTTTTCGCTTTGAAGATATCCACGATGTCCTCTCGAACCTGAAGCGCGAGCGCGTGGAGGGCGCAATCACGGAGCTTCTTCGTCAGACCGAATTTCTGCTGATAGATGCTCCTGCTGGGATAGCGGACGCGACTGTAATTTCTATAGCGGCGGCGCGGGAAATGTTACCCGTTTGTAACCCAACATACGCAAGTCTCGTCGATTGTTACAAGACGATCCGCCTAGCGAACGTGCTCGGCGCTTGGACCCGCGGCATCGTCGTGAACCGCGCGGGCAAAGCTGTGGATGTTTCGACAGCGGAGATAGAGCACTTCATGGACAAAACCCTGGGAGCGATGCCGATCCTCGCGGAGATTCCCGAGGACAAGAAGGTGCAGGAGGCGGAGCGCGAGGGCGTGCCATTGGTTGTTTACGAGCCTGAGTCTCCAGCTTCGGTTGCGGTGAACGAGCTCGCAAAAGTCGTCGCTGGCGAAGCTGATTTGCCATACACTCTAGGAAGGGAGCAGGAGATAGGCGAAACAGTAAAGCGTCTGACAAGGGCGCTCACCGGGCGCCGCGTTTAGTTCTTTGAGTTTTTGTTACACGTGTAACAAACAATTTACGAGGCGATCTTCATCAGCACGGCGATCACCGCGACGAAGACGACGCTCGCTAGGAGAAGGCTCTGGTAAAACCCTATCTTGGGAATGCAAATGAAAAGCACCGCTGCAAACCCAACGTTCGCAATCATCGAAAGTAGCACCCCGCGCGATAGGTCGGCAGCCTTCGCCTCGCCTTCGTGAAGGTACTGTAAGAATATCGTGCCACCCGCTCGAATGGGCGCCCCCGCCAGGATGCCGCCGTAGACTGGGCCCAAAAATGATGCGATGAGAAGCGCCACAGCAACGATGACCCCGCCAAAGATGAAGTCGAATGTTATCGCTTTAATTTTCGGATGCATGTTTCACCTCACTATCGTCGGTGCCAACATTAAAGAAGTTTATGCAACTGAAGTTGTTTGGGATGGAAATGAAACCCCTGCCAAGATTTTCCCAGGCGTTCGTTCGCACGTCCTCTGTAATATGCGCGGTGATCCTCCTGTCTGTTGCAGTGGAAATTGCGAGCACAACATATCATTCGGCGACGTACCAGAGATCCAGCTTCATGAGCAGAGAGGAAGTCGAGGGTTACGAAAATCGCGTCGAAAATGTAACCAAGATGGATGACTGGGATCGAACGAGGTATTATTGGACGAACAACTTGGGTGTGGCGGGATACCGCATAATTTTGACGCCGTGGTATGTGGGCGTTTCTGGCGAGATTTTTCAGGCGTACATAGTGGGAATCGTCAACACTTTTTGGTACAATGAGGCCGAGCTTTCACCTTTTCGCGCGGCGATCGAGGTTCACGGCCTCCTCGAAATGACAGGATTTTTCATTATCACGGCGATAACTGCGCGCCTCGCATGGAACCTCTGGAAAGGGCTGGGGTTCATGATAACTTATCGTAGAAAGGTTAAGAGGCTCATCAAAAGATATCGTGGCCGCATCAAAGAAATTTTGGGGGACTTTTTGATCGTGGCATCTGTTGGAGCCTTCTTGATTTTCTTGGCTGCACCGATTGAAGCCTATATTTCACCTTCAATTTGGGCGACTTTTCGCTCAACCCCGCTGCTCCCATATATCTATCTGGTGGCAGTGGCGCTCCTATATTTGGCGATATTCTTCGTGCAATTCCGTGGTTGGATGATGATGAAAAAAGATGCCAAGAAGATCCGAACCGACATAAAATCACTATCCAAGGGCAAGTTTGTCCCGGCCCACCTCTCGCTCCTAATGTTCATACTTTTTACAATACCTGCGATTATTGTCATCTTGGTGTGAGGTAATCTAATTGAAGTTTGCTGAGTTCAAAGCTCCAAAAGGTGTAATAAAGGTCGAACTCTGGCTTAAAGACAATACCATCTCACGCATCTTGTTGAGTGGGGACTTTTTCATGTACCCAGAAGACGCGCTCGAACGACTTGAGCGAGCACTAGTCGGAGTCAAAGCTGAGAGAAAGAGTTTGCTGGCGGCGGTGCAGAGCTTCTACCGCTCGACAGGCGCTCAAACGCCGATGATGGGGCCGGAGCACTGGGTCGAGGCGATTTTGCGGGCAGCTGGAGGCTAGGCATGTCAGATAGTTGTTATAAATATAACAATTGGGGGCGATGACGTTGGCAAAGGAATGGCGGTTGCTACCATTGCGGATCGACGATGCGTTCACGAGTATGGCGGTCGATGAAGCGTTGCTGAAGCTCAACGCAGAAGGCAAATCTCCAAATACCATCCGCTTCTGGCGATGGTTTCCCTCGACGGTTTCGATAGGCTGCTTTCAGAGCGTCGAGCGCGAGGTAGATTTTGATGTGGCTAAAAAGTATGACGTTGACGTGGTCAGGCGCATCACGGGCGGCGGGGCAGTTTTTCACGACTACGATGGTGAGCTAACCTACAGCGTCGTATGCAAGCAAGGTGATGTCCCTAACGACATTATCGAGTCCTATCGCTTGATATGCGGCGGCCTCGTGCGGGGTTTTGAGCGTTTGGGTCTACAAGCGGAGTTCAAACCGGTCAACGATGTTCAGGTAAATGGAAAGAAAATCTCCGGCAGTGCCCAGACGCGGCGATGGGGTTCAGTACTCCAACATGGGACGATACTAATCTCTCCGGACGTGCGGTTGATGTTTGAACTGCTGAAGGTCAGCCCAGAAAAAATTTCCGACAAGTTCATCGCCTCAGTTTACGAGCGGGTGACGTCGGTCGAGCTGGAGTTGGGGCGAAAGCCGACTTTCGATGAGGTGAGAGCGGCGATGGTAGACGGGTTCGCTGATGCGCTCGGTGCCGAGTTTGTTGAGAGCGAACTGGCGCAGGAAGAATTCGAACTAGCAGAGCAGATTGAGCCAAAATACGCATCGAACGAGTGGTTGAGGGAACGCTGATGCACAGTCCAGATTTTCAAAATTATGATGGAACACTTTTGGCATGCTATCCTAGCCCTAAATTTCCCGCGCTCTCGATTACTGGCAGAGAGTGTTCATTAAATTGTAAGCACTGCGGCCACCGCTACCTGCAGCACATGTTTCCCTGCCCCCAGCCGGATACCTTATTTACGACGTGTCTCCATTTGGCCGAGGATGGCGCTAGGGGAGTTCTGATAAGTGGCGGATACAACGAGGAAGGTTGGGTCCCGTTAGATGGGTTTATCGACGCGATTGAGCGCGTGAAGCGCGAAACTGGACTCTTCCTGAACGTTCACACGGGCTTGGTTCCGCCTCTGCTGGCTAAGGAGCTCGGCCGCGTGGGCGTAGACATGGCGAGCGTCGACTTGATCGGTAGCGATGAAACGATAGAGCTTGTGCTCGGCATCAAAAAAACAACGCGAGATTACGAGCGAACTCTAAAAGAGCTTAGCCAAGTAGTACCGCGTGTAGTGCCGCACATATGCATCGGTCTGCACGAGGGCAAAATCAAGGGCGAGGCAAATGCATTAGAAATCGCTGCAAAAATTCGGCCAGCCGCGCTCGTTTTTCTTGTGTTGACACCAACGGCCGGTACACAGTTCGAAAAAATTTCTCCACCTTCCCCATCTGAAGTCGGCAGAGTGATAGCCGATGCGAGGCTAAAATTTCCAAATGCAACGCTGGCGCTGGGGTGCATGCGGCCGCGAGGGAACAAGAAGACGGAGCTTGAATTGCAAGCTTTACGCTCAGGCGTGGACAGGATCGAAATACCGAGCGAGCAGACGATCGAAGCCGCGCGCAAGTTGGGGCACGATGTGCGGAGATTAGAGGCGTGCTGTGCAGTGCCTTGGAACGGAGGATATTAGGTTGGTCGAGCATGTGAGGGTCGCGTTTGGCACAGGCATCGTACTTGGCCTCTGGCGCGGGCAGCTCGAGGTACCGCCGACAACTGCACATCTTCTTACGTATTACGAAGGCAGGTGCAACGCCAATTGTCAATTCTGCCCTCAGGCGCGCGGGAGCACAGCAGACACGAAGATGCTTTCTCGCGTGATTTGGCCGCGTTGCGACATCGAGCGAGTGCTGTCGGCCTTCGAGGAAAAAAATGATGAATTTGTGCGAATTTGTATTCAGACCGTCAACTACAAAGGTGTGATAGATAATGTTTGCGAACTCGTGGCACAAATAAAAAATAGATGTGACACACCGATTTCAGTTTCATGTCAACCTCTAGAAATTGAAGATATCGAGAAACTCAGGGGAGTCGGAGCTGAGCGGGTGGGCATAGCGCTTGATGCCGCAACGCCTGAGCTTTTTGATCGACTCAAGGGCGAAGGCATGGGCAGCAGTTACACTTGGGAGGGGCATCTCAAAGCGCTGGATGGCGCGCGCGCGACTTTTGGCGACAGAGTATCTACACATCTGATCGTTGGATTGGGCGAGAGCGAGCAAGACATGATACAAACGATTCAGCTTTTACGCGATCGTGACATCACGGTTGGTCTCTTCGCGTTCACCCCGATTGCAGGCACGGCTCTCGCCGACAGGCCCCAGCCTAATGTATCTAGCTACCGCAGAATTCAACTTGCGAGATTTTTGATATTCAACAACTTGAGCAGAGTTGAACGGATGCGCTTCGCGAATGGTCAAGTTTTTGATTTTGGGGTACCATGTGATGTCCTAAATAAGACAGTTGAATCCGGCGAGCCCTTCCGCACGTCGGGCTGCTCGGGTTGCAACCGTCCGTTCTACAACGAGTCGCCTCGAGGGCCAATCTACAATTATCCGAAGAAACTGGCGCAGAAGGAGAAAACAGAAATTAAAACTCAACTCGGCTTCTGAAGCTTGACATCACAAAACCATCGAGTGTAACCTTTATAATTTGGGATGAGAGTTTTAGCTGATTGAGGTGATCGAGTGAAAGTTGGTGAACAAGTACCTGAAGGACTCTATTACACGAAGGATCACGAGTGGGTTAAGCTAGAGGGCAATCTCGCTCGGATAGGTGTGACAGACTATGCGCAGAAGCAGCTCGGCGATGTCGTTTATGTTGAGCTTCCTGAAATAGGCAAGGTGGTGAAGCGGGCTGATGAGTCGAAGACGAAGGAGACGGAGTTGGGCGCGGTGGAGTCGATCAAGGCGGTGTCAGCGATTTATTCCCCATTAAGCGGAACGGTGAAGGAAACAAACCAAGTGTTGCAGGATCGCCCCGAACTCATAAACACAAGCCCATACGATGAGGGTTGGGTCTGCGTGCTCGAACCTAGCAACCTCGAGGCGGAGCGCGAAAGTTTGCTGAGCCCAGATGCTTACGTTGTCTTCCTCAAGACCTTGAAGTAGTGGTGGTGAGGATGGGCCACCCCTACATTCCAAATACCCGCGAGATCAGAGAGCAAATGCTTGTCGAGATAGGTGTGGCTAGCATCGACGATCTTTTCTCCGACATCCCTGAGAAGATTCGCCTCAAAAAAAAGCTGAAGCTCCCATCACAAACGTCAGAACTTGAGGTCAAGCAAGATGTGCAAAAGATGCTGGCGCGGAATAAGCCTTTCACCCAGATGCTCTCCTTCCTCGGCGGCGGCCTCTGGCCCCATCACATCCCGGCCCATGTGCGCTCGCTCGTGCAACGCTCCGAGTTTCTTACCTCCTACACTCCTTATCAAGCGGAGGTCAGCCAAGGCATGCTGCAGGCGCTGTTCGAATATCAGAGCATGATATGTGAACTCACGGGCATGGATGTCTCAAATGCATCGATGTACGACTGGGCGACGGCGATCGGCGAGGCGGCGTTGATGTGTGCCCGCGTCACGGGGCGCAAAAAAATCTTGGTGCCGGAGTTGATGTCGCCTGAGAGGTTCTCCGTGTTACAAAATTATGCCCTTGGTCCAAGTTTGGAGCTTGTTAAAATAGGCTATGACTGGGCAACGGGGCAACTTGACCTATCGCAGCTCCGTGGGAAGCTTGGGCAGGATGTGGCGTGCGTGTACATCGAGAACCCAAGTTATCTCGGTTTTCTTGAGACTCGAGCGGAGGAGATAGCCGATGCCGCACACAAGGTAGGCGCCCTTTTTGTTGTTGGCGTGAATCCAATATCCCTAGGGTTACTAAAAGCCCCCGGCGACTATGGCGCCGATATAGTTGTCGGGGAGGGGCAGCCGCTCGGCAATCCCATCAGCTTCGGCGGCCCAACGCTCGGCATCTTCGCGTGCCGTGACGATGTAAAACTCATAAGACAAATTCCAGGTAGACTCGTGGGGGCGACGACCACTCTAAATGAGAAGACGCGTGGTTTCACTATGGTGCTGCAGACCCGCGAGCAGCACATTCGACGTGAGCGAGCAACTTCAAACATATGTTCGAATGAAGCCCTGTGTGCAGTTGCGGCGGCAATATATCTAGCTTCGCTCGGCCCGAGAGGTCTACGTGAGTTAGCTGAGACATGTGCGGCAAACGCTAGTTACGCTATAAAAAAACTTGACACCATCGACGGGCTCGAGGCCCCAATCTTCGCCTCGCCGCACTTCAATGAGTTCACGCTCAGATGCACACAACCGAAACTTGCAATCAAAAAATTCAACGCCAAACTACTCAAACAGGGCATCCAAGGGGGCAAGCCGATAAAGGACGAGTTCCCTGAATTCGGCGAAACGGCGCTCCTCTGTACTACCGAGTTGCACAGGAGAGAAGATATCGATCGACTCGCAGATGTCGCGGCCGAAGCGGTGGGGGCGAGGAAGTGAGATACCAACAGGCACGATGGGCGGATGATGAGCGTTTGGAGCCGCTCGTTTTCGAGTTGAGCAAGGCAAAGCGAACCGGATACACTCTCCCGCCAAAGGCACCATCGGAGTCGAATATTCCGAACAAACTTATCCGCACAGAGCTGGAGCTTCCGGAGCTATCTGAGCCAGAAGTGGTCAGACATTACACGCGGCTTTCGCAAATGAATTATGGCATCGATTCAGGATTTTACCCTCTAGGCTCGTGCACTATGAAGTACAATCCAAAAATATGTGAAGAGCTTGCCGCCCTCGAGACGGCGAGCTGCATACACCCGTACCAAGATGAGAATACGGTTCAGGGCGCGTTGGAGCTGATGTATAAATTAGAGCAATACTTGGCCGAGATAGCAGGCGTGGCACGGGTGTGTCTGCACCCATCTGCAGGAGCTCACGGTGAATTTTTAGGCATGCTGTTGACGCGGGCGTATCATCGATCGAGAGGAAAAGAGCGAAACGAGGTCATCGTCCCGGATTCGGCGCACGGCACAAATTTTGCGAGCGCGGCAATGGCAGGGTTCGACGTGGTCGTTGCCCCCTCGAATTCTAGAGGCAGGGTCGATCTGGAAGCTCTGCGCAAGGCAGTGTCGAAACGAACAGCTGCGCTCATGCTGACTAATCCGAACACCCTCGGCCTGTTCGAGGATGAGATACTGAAAATAGCAGAGACCGTGCATAAGGTTGGGGGCCTGCTCTACTACGATGGCGCCAACCTCAATGGCATCTTGGGAAAAACTCGCCCAGGTGATATGGGCTTCGATATCGTCCACTTCAACCTTCACAAGACCTTCAGCACACCTCACGGTGGTGGTGGGCCTGGTGCTGGGCCGATAGGTGTCACAAAAAAACTTGAGAAATTCTTGCCTGTGCCAACGGTAGAATACGACAAAAAACGCAAGCGATATTATCTCGATTATCGTCGCCCGCAATCCGTTGGTAAAATAAAAAGTTTTTATGGAAACTTCGGTGTGCTCGTGAAAGCATACGCTTACATACTCCTGATGGGGGCGAGCGGGTTGCAGGAGGCCACAGAGGCCGCGGTCCTCAACGCTAATTACATCATGCGCAAGCTGCGAGATGTCGATGGGTTTGAGATAAAGTTTGACATGAGCGGGCCATGCAAACATGAAGTCGTGTTTAGTGCTGAGCCCATGAATAAAAATTACGGAGTCAAAGCGCACTTCGTTGCAAAGCGGCTGCTCGATTACGGGATACACGCACCCACGTACTATTTCCCGCCGATCGTCCCAGAGGCGCTTATGATAGAGCCAACCGAAACTGAAACGAAGGAGGAGTTAGACCGATTCATCGAAGCCATGAGGGAGATAGCTGAGGAGGCGAAATCTCATCCCGATAAGCTCCTCGCAGCACCAACGGCGACAGCGATCGGCAGGCTTGACGAGGCGAAGGCATCGCGCGAACCTATTTTGAGTTGGAAAATGTATCGTAAAATGGCGAAGTGATGAAAAAATTAGGTTTGATTGTTAATCCCATCGCCGGGCTCGGTGGCCGAGTTGGTTTGAAGGGTACTGATGGTATAGATGTGATCAAAAAAGCTCTCGATTTTGGGGCGGCGCCATCATCGCCTGCCAGGGCAATCGAGGCTTTGTGCGTCATCAAGCGCTTGGGGTTGGAGTTCGAGCTCGTAACTTATCCAGCGGAGATGGGGGCCGATGAGGCTCGAGAGGGCGGTCTAAAGGCGCGAACAATTGGCAATATTATCTCTGGTAAGACGACGGCTGAGGATACCAAGCGTGCAGCTAAAGAAATGCTCGTAGAAAACGTTGACTTGATCCTGGTAGCGGGCGGCGACGGCACAATGGCAGATGCCATCGAGGCGATCGATATGAGCGTGCCAATTTTGGGTGTGCCGACCGGCGTGAAGATGCACAGTGCGGTGTTCGCCAATACTCCCGAAGCTGCGGGTGAGGTTGCAGTACGTTTTTTACGCGACGGGCTGCCTCTTCGTGAGGCCGAGGTTATGGACATTGATGAGGACGCATATCGCCAAAATCGTCTTTCGGCGAAACTTAAAGGGTTCGCGAAGGTTCCTTACGAGCCGACGATGGTTCAAGCGACGAAGGAAGGGAGCACCGGCTATGAGCTCGCCGATCAAAAGGCGATCGCCAGGTGGATTTTCGAGTTAATGGAAAAGGGACGTACATATATCTTAGGGCCAGGCACCACGACTCGCGCTGTGGCTGAGGAGTTGGGCATATACGACTCAACTTTGCTCGGCGTAGATATCATTCGTGATTACAAAATGGTCGCGAAGGATGTGAACGAGAAACAGATTCTACAGGCGATCGAGGGCAAGCCAGCGACGATCATCGTGAGCCCGATAGGCAGGCAGGGATTCGTCCTCGGGCGCGGCAACCAGCAGATTAGCCCAAAGGTCGTGAAGAAAGTTGGGAAGGAGAACATTTTGGTCATTGCCACGCTACAGAAATTATCATCGACGCCGACGCTGAAAGTTGATACTGGTGACGCAAAACTCGATGAAGTTTTTCGTGGCTACATCAAGGTGATTACAGGTTATCATCAATCGCGCATGGTGAAAGTCATCTAGCCGTAGAGCTTCTTTCTACATTTTTCACATAGAAAAGTCGACTTTTTGTCCACCTCGTGGATGCTGTTCGAAAAACTCATCACGCAATCGGTGTTTTGGCAGTGCTCGAGCCCAAATGCATGTCCGAGCTCGTGGATCGCCTCTTTAGTTGTGCGTTCGATGAGCAGTTCGTAGTTGGGTGGAAAACCGTAAAAAACTGGATCGAGTCGGCAGATAGACACCAGCGCAACGTTTCCTGGGCATTGAGCTTGACCGAACACGAAGTTTAGCGAGCTGTGAAAAAGATCAGCGTTTGTTAGGGCGAGCACTTTATTGTTTCCGGTTGTCATGCGCCGAACGTGGTCAAAAAGAACATCCGCATTGTGTTGCTCTCGAAGTACATCGTATGCTGTCGGTGGTATCTCAATGGTTTCATCAACCTTACAGTCCTCGGTGAGCAATGCGAACGATTCCATGAGGCGCGGTGGCAGGTCTTGAACAAGCTTTTCGGGAACTTCGCCTACTTCGACAATTTTAATAATCAAGCGATCACTCAAATTTTTGTTTAACTCTCTCCAGATATTTGGATTTTTACTTTATAAACATAACAAGTCTCTCAAAGAACTTTCGATGGCCGTGAAAGTCTCGCGTTTGGATGCTCCTCAAAATACTTTCTCACTGGCGCGAGGAGTTCGATGAGAGCCTCCGCGACCGCCAACTTGAGGTCGGCTGGGTGTAGCTTGCCCGCCGCATAGAGCTTCTTGAGCTCCACAGCGCTCGTTATTTCGACTGTCCCACCATACTTTGCCGCCCTCTTGATCTCGAGCCTACCTTTCGCGGGCAATATGACGTGCTCCACGTATTCCAAGATCGGACTGTCCTTCGTCACCTTCGGCGGGCAGAATGCCTTGCCCACCTTTTCTTTGATGACGGCCGGCTCATCGTCTATCGCTATGAAGTTCCCCTTGCTCGATGACATCTTCGTCGCCCCATCGAGTCCATGTAGCAGTGGGATGTGGACGCAAACTGGCTTGCGGTGGCCGATCTTCGGGAGCTCCTCGCGCGCGAGCATGTGCACCTTGCGCTGATCGATGCCCCCAATCGCCACGTCGACACCGAGCCACACCATGTCCACCGCCTGCATAATCGGGTACAGGGTCTGCGCGACGTCCGGGTCCTCCAGCTGCCTCGATATCATATCCATGCTCCTGCGGGCGCGCATGAGGGTAGTGTTGACGGCAATGCGCATGACATCGAGGGAGTACCTCTGCTCGAGCTGGAAGTCCGAGCCGAGCATGAACTTCGTTCGCTGCGGGTCCAAACCCAATGCGATGAAGCAGTGCTTGTTGTATTCAGCTATCTCTCGAATCTCATCGAGGGTGCCCTTGTGGTTGAGGAACGCGTGGAGGTCCGCGAGGAGGACTATTACATCGGCGCCGAGCTCCTGAAAATCGACGAGTTTTCGAACGGTGAGGGCGTGGCCAAAGTGGATCTTGCCGCTCGGCTCGTAGCCACAGTAGACCTTCATCTTTCCTCGCGCCAGCAGCTCGCGCAGCTCTTGCTCAGTCACAATTTCTTCCGTGCCGCTGGTCACGAGCTCAAATTTTGATCGCATATTATCACGTAAGGAAATGGTTCGGCAGGCTAAAAGCTTAGCTCAATCTCCGCCCCTGATTTCTTTTGGAACTGTGCGATATCTCTTCCGACCACGTTTGCCCATTCTGCGCTTTTTGGTGCTCTAATATCTGTTTTCTGGTTAAAATCGCTTATTTTACCTTATTTTTGTTATTTTAGCCTTTTTCTGAAGAAAAAGCCTTTTAATTACTTATTTGTAGTCATGTTTGTTACATATGTATCAAAAAGTAGATTAAAAGATAAGAAATATGTTCGAGTGGAAACGAAGGGGTCATGGATGGAACGAATGTATCAACAGTCGGCTCCAAGGGCTCTCGCCAAAGTTTTCAGCTTCGATGTCAAATTCAAGGGCACCAAGCGCACGATGTTCTATCGCAAGCTTTTCGGCTTCACGGCGCGATCCAAACGCATGGACGTGAAGGGAGAGGTAAAAACATACGTGCGGAGCTACCCCGGGCTCCTCGCTATCATTCCCCACGTGAAGCTCGGGAAGAGCGTGCTCGCCGTCCCGATTCAGGCCGCGCCAAGGTTGAGGTCATTTTTCCGAAATCCCATGTGGCAGCCGATCGAGCTTCACATGTTCGATGCTATCATTCCCTCAGACGCCAGGCTCCAGGCGATGGACAGAGCGTTGGCGACGAGCAATCTTGGAGAAGTGACCATCAAGGAGGAGATAGTTGCCCTCCAACAGCTCCTGTATAGAGGCAGGGCTTCAGCGGACGTCGTCGAACGTGTGGTCAGGGCGCTACGAGTGGTGAAGGAGTTGATGGCGCTAGATTGGTCCGATGGAAAAGAATTCTCGATTCGCCTCGAGGCGCAGCTCGCCCCCCTTCGAAAAGTGATGCGCTAGCGCATTTTATGTTTGTTACACGTGTAACAAAAACGAATACTTTCGGCGACCTCTCTCTCCGGAAAACCCGCTTTAAAACATCAACCAAAGCTTCCTTGGTGGAAGATTGAACTACTACAATCGCTTGGACGCGAGGCGGGCAATTTTGGATTTCGCTCGCGCGGGTGGCCCTGAAGCGGTGAGAGAGGGGGCCTTCTACAACAAGCGCGGTGGAACCATCCAGCGCCATCTTGATGATGGTGAAATAGTGGTCCTCGACTCCCACGCTACAATCGACCGCGCCATCCGCGCTGAGGTATCGGCCTTCTACTGCTCATACTGGCGCTACGCTCAACCGCGAGAGCTGCGTCATCCGCTCGGGCGTGACTTGATATGGAAGATCAGAGCGAAGAGCGGAGGCCTCAAATTCGCCAAGACAGCGACCGCCGCCGTCATCGAGGTAATATCCGATGCCGGTTTCTATAAACCGTGGGTGAAGTATTCGGGCGAACTTGGTTTCGACCTCGTCGTTCCCCTCGAGTCCATCCCTGGCGATGCTTGGGCGGGGGACTTCAAAGCTCTCGACGAGATCCAAGGTGAGATCACCAGCTACATCGCTGGCACCTTGGTTGAGAGGCCCAACTTTCAGGTTGGTTTTGAAGGTTCACGCGTCACGATTAGAGAGGGATTAAACACCTGCCTCCTCTCCGAGCTTCGGGCCGGGCGAGGCCTTTTTTTGGTGCCGATGAGCCTGAACCCGAGGTCCGGTTTAGTTTCCCTCCCGGTCGCGCCAGATGAGGTGGAAAGTTTTTCAGTGTTTGACGCCAGCCCAGCCGATGCCTCCCCAGATGAATGGACGCCGCAACGCGATGCGGCAAGAAAATTGATACGCCGCGCTCATTCGTACGCGCCGCAAGAGGTTCGAATGGAGGCAGCGCTAGCCTTGTAGCTCATCGACTCCACTTGAGCGTTCATTCTCCCACAGTTTTATTTTGTCGTGGCCATATCTTAAGGAGCTGGCGTGAGGACATGACAGAGGAAAATTTGATAAAGAAGGTCTTGACGCTAAAATCGAGCAATGTTCGAGAAATAGTGAATGAAAGGATACGTGAGTTCAAGGCGCTAGGCAAGAAGGGCAGCAAAGATTGGTTCTCCGAACTCTGCTTCTGCGTCCTTACGGCTAACTCCACCGCGAAGTTGGGAATAAAAATTCAGAGCGAGCTTGGCTCCGATGGATTTTTAGCCCTCTCACATTCGATACTTACAGCCGAATTCAAACGGGCCGGCCACAGGTTCTACAACAAGCGGGCCGAGTTCATCGTGAACGCAAGAAAATTTCATAACATAAAAGAAATCGTCACGAGATTTCCAGACGAGCAAGCCGCGAGGGAGTGGTTAGCCAAAAATGTGTATGGAATAGGGTACAAGGAAGCGAGCCACTTCCTTAGAAATGTTGGATACAGTGATGTTGCGATTCTAGACAGGCACATCTTGACCTTGATGAAGCAATATAGGTTACTTGAAGGCACACCAAAAACTCTCACGAAGAAAAAATATCTCGTCGCGGAAGAAAAACTTAGGGAGCTTGCGCAAAAGACGAATCTTTCCTTGGCGGAACTGGATCTTTACCTCTGGTATATGGAAACAGGAGTGGTTTTGAAGTAACATTTTTTAGGTTTCTAAAACAAAACGCGCCGAGATTTGGGCCCTAGAAGCCTCGGGCCACTCGTTAGCTTACGGTCGACGTAGCTCCGCACGAACCGTCTTTCGACAGCCCGCCGAACCACGCCGTTCCAACCCATCGCGGGTCGTGCGGATTACTCTCACGAGCTTTCCACGCCGCAAACCACCGAGCGCTTTTGAGTCAATCTCTTCAGCCTGCTGGTTCCGGCGTTCATTGGGACTGGCCTCTCCCTCCGAACCCCATCCCAGGGGGATCCAACTGAGATCGACCCTAGAGACTCGTACGGTTCACCCATCTCGGCGCAATTATTACTCCGTTTTTCATTACATATAAATATTACGGTATTTTGCCAAATCTAGGCTAGCTTCGCTCTTTAATCAAGAAAACGTATCTTCATCATCGTTGAAACAGATAGTTTTATAAGATACATCTTTTCATCTTTAATCCCTCTGTCTTATGGCTTCTTTTTGAGATTTTGGGAATTTTTGAGCCGAAAGGGGCAGGTCGTTTTTTGTTACATATGTATCAATTTGTTACACGTGTAACAAACAAAATCATTGTCTAGAGTCGAAATCTTTAAATAATAATGTCATCACTATCAGCACGAAGTTCTCGGGGGTTGAAGATGCCGCGCTGCTGTGTCAAATGTTACATGTTTGACGAATGCGAGAACAAGAACGAGTGTTGTGCAGAGTGCGATTTTTTCTCGGACGGCACTTGCCTCTACGCGGAAGAGGAAGAACTCATAGAAGAGGAATAGATCTCATCAAACACTTCGTTTCTACAGTTTCTTTTTCCAATTTCAGCCCTAAAGTATAAGTGTATCCGACGCTATTTCGATTTGGTGAGCACATGGCGTATGATCCATTTGATGATTTTTTCAAACAATTTAAGCGAATGTTTAAAGAGTTCGATTCAGAGTTTGCGAAGTTTGATGTAGAAAAGTTTGAGCGAGAATTCGAGCGCAGGCCCGGGGTAATCGGATTTAAGATAGAGATACGGGATCACGGAGACGGCAAACCGGAGATCAAGATGTCAAGACTCGACGAACGCCCGGAGATTAAACCAGCTGTCAAGCCACCTGAAGTCAGGGGAAAACCTCAAGCGGAAATTGAAGTAAAGCCGATAAAGTGCATGCTCGAGACGAACGTGGCGAAAGTCGAAAAGCCCGACGAGGTACTTCTGACGGTTCATGCCCCAGAAGTTAAAAAGGATGATGTCGAGGTCAGGCAGCTCGGCAGGGCGCTGGAGGTCATCGCTAGGAAGCCGAGCGGCGAGGCATATTTTGCGGCGTTTGAGCTCCCCTCCGATGCTCAGCCAAGCGACTACCGCCTCGATGTGAAAGATGGGATGCTCATAATCAGGGTGCCGCGCCGAAAGCGGGTGTACCACGCAGGGGCGAGATAGTGGTTTCTCGTGTAGTTTTGTCGGCACCAGCTACGATCGCCAACCTCGGGCCAGGTTTTGATGTTTTCGGTTTAGCGCTCGCTGAACCTTTCGATGTCGTAGAGGCGCGAGTTTCCAAATCGGGGATAAAAATCACGGACATCACGGGCGTCGGCGCAGCTAGCTTGCTGCGTGATCCCGATTTGAACACCGTCGGCATAGCAGCAGCGAGGGCGATGGAGCTCATCGGTCGCGAGCGGGGATTGGAACTCAAAATTAAAAAAGGAATCAAACCAGGCGGCGGCATGGGAAGTAGTGGTGCGGGGGCTGCAGCAGGTGCGATGGCCGTGAACGCGCTATTCAGTGGAGGATTATCAAAAAGGGAAATCATCGAAGCCGCAGCGGTAGCTGAGGCGGCAGTTGCTGGCAGCGCTCACTACGATAATGTCACGCCTGCGATCGTCGGTGGGTTTACGATCGTCGCGTCGATCGAGCCCTTCGAATATCTAGCGCTCAAGCCGCCGCAGATGAGGATAGTGATCGCGCAGCCGGCGATCGAGGTGTCGACGAGAAAAGCTAGAGAAATTTTACCGAAGGAAGTGCCGCTTCGTGATGCCGTCGCGAACGTCGGCAGGGCTAGCGCGATGGTGGCAGCGCTCAATGCGAAAGACCTTGCCACGTTCGGCAGGTGCATGGTCGACAGCATCGCTGAGCCCCCTCGAGCACATCTCATCCCAGGATTTTCTGAGGTGAAGCGCGCGGCGATAGAAGCGGGGGCCCTTGGGGCAGCTATGGCTGGCTCTGGGCCAGCTGTCTTCGCGGTAGCGGAGCCCCGCGCGAACGCTGAAAAAGTGGCAGCTGCTATGTGCAGGGCATTCAAAAGCGCAGGATTAAAATGTGACACGATTATCACTTCTCCGGGGCGAGGTGTAAGAATCCTGAAGAGAGGATGACAATATGCGTGCACGTTTGGAGATGGAACTTGCAGATGTACCTGGGCAACTCGTGAAGGTCCTAGAACCGATCTCAAGGTTCGGAGGCAACATCCAGAGCGTCCTCCACCTGCGCGAGCGCAAGACTCCTTTGGGGCGAATCCCAGTCACCGTAATCTTTGAGGTGGATGAGCGAGCGAAGTTCAACAGGATAGTAGCAACCCTACGCAAGATGGGCATCCACATAATTCAGATTGGTGAACGCGAAGGCATGATAAAAAGCACGGTCCTGCTTATAGGTCACATCATCCATACAGATGTGCGTGACACGATAGACCGCCTGAACACGATAAAAGGCGTCATGGTTTCGGACCTCAGCTTGGCGATGGGGGCTGCTGGTGAAGAGTCGGCAGCAAGAGTTACAATAGCAGCAGCGGATGATACTCGCGCAAAGGCAGCCCTTTTGAAATTGGGTGAAATTGCAGCCAGAAAGAAGCTGTTGATGATCAAGTTGTTGGGTGAACGATGATGAAGCTGGTTTTGATAGGATTCGGAAATCTCGGGCGCGGGTTCGGCAGGGTGCTTTTGGAGAAGACCAAATTTTTGAGGAATTATGGTCTAATGCCGCGCGTGATAGCTGCGGTCGATGAGTACGGCGCCGCGATAGATGAAGATGGTCTCGACCTCAAAAAGTTGCTGAAGCTGGCAGAAAAAAGTGGCACGGTGACTGCTTACCCAAGGGCGAAAAAAGGAAAGCTCGCCTTGGAAGTGATCAAAGAAGTAAACGCAGATGTCGTCTTCGAACTCACACCCACCAACATCAAAACAGGAGAGCCAGGGCTGACTCACATAAAAAAAGCGATGCTCGCAGGTCGTCACGTTGTAACCTCTAACAAGGGACCGCTTGTTGTGGCTTTCAGGGAGCTCGATCGACTCGCGAGGCGGCAAGGAGTGGAGTTCAGATACTCGGCATCTGTCGGCGGCGCCACCCCAGTCATAGGCCTCGCAAAAAAGCTTCTCGTCGCAAACGAGGTACACGCGATTCGAGGTGTCTTGAACGGCACGACGAACTACATCCTGACGCGGATGAGCAAGGAAGGAGCCCCGTTCGATGTGGTGCTTCGAGAGGCGCAGGAACTGGGCATAGCCGAGAAGGATCCGACGCTCGATATAAAGGGGATAGACACGGCTTCTAAAATCACGATCTTGGCGAACGCGATATTGGGAATGAATGCAAAGCTGAAGGATGTCAAAATAGCAGGGATCAGGCGCGTCCGTCCAGAAGCGATCCGCTTGGCCCAAGAGGCAGGCTATGCGATAAAGTTAGTGGGTGTAGCTAGGCACAACCTGTTAGAAGTTGGGCCGAGGCTCGTGCCTCTGGGGCATCCTCTATCGGTGAGCGGGACATTGAACGCCGTCACGTTTGAAACAGATTTAGCGCGCGAGGTCACGATAACTGGTTTCGGTGCCGGCCCGCGGGAAACATCTAGTGCCCTCTTGGGTGACCTAATCGACATTCATCGCTCACTTGGTGGCTGAGATGCGTTACGAATGTATAGAATGCAGTGCAAATTTTGACATAAAAGAGAGGCTCTACGTCTGCCCTAGATGCAAGGGACTACTTGAGGTGGAGTTTGACATAGAAGAAATAGAGGAAAAGCTCGACCGCAGGCGCCTCAAGACTCAAGCTCCGAGCGTGTGGAAGTATCGTGCGTTCATGCCTATTCACGATGATTCAAAGATCGTGACCTTGAGTGAAGGGGGGACACCATTGTACAAATGTGACTCCATCGCCAAGGAAGTAGGAGTTCGGGAACTCTACGTAAAGTACGAGGGGACGAATCCGACCGGCTCTTTCAAGGATAGGGGCATGACGGTTGGGGTGACGAAGGCCCTCGAATTTGGCGTCAAAACTGTAGCGTGCGCTTCTACTGGCAATACTTCAGCCTCGCTCGCAGCATACGCAGCGAAGGCAGGGTTAAAGTGTCTGGTGTTGCTCCCAAGCGGCAAAGTGGCGCTTGGTAAACTGGCGCAGGCAATCATGCATGGCGCCCAAGTCATCAGCGTCAGAGGAAATTTCGATGAAGCGCTTGATATAATGCGCAGGATTTGCGAGGAGCGCAGTGACATCTACCTGCTCAACTCCGTGAACCCGTTCAGGCCTCAAGGTCAGAAATCGATAGGTTTTGAGATCGCTGATCAGATGGGCTTCAAGGTTCCTGATCGCGTGGTAGTGCCGATGGGCAATTGTGGGAACATCTGGGCCATCTACAAGGGCTTCAAAGAATTTGATGCGGTTGAGATCGCGGAGGGCATCCCGATGATGACTGGAATTCAGGCTACCGGAGCGATGCCGATAGTGGATGCGATCAAACGTGGGCTCGACAAGTTTGTGTCAGTGAAAAAACCGGAGACGATAGCGACCGCGATACGCATAGGAAATCCGGTCAATGGGCCGAAGGCCATCCGCGCCATCAGAGATTCAGGAGGTGCAGCCGAAGCCGTGACAGATGAAGAGATTATCGCCGCCCAGAAGATGCTCGCGCGTTTGGAGGGTATAGGGGTGGAGGCAGCGAGCGCTTCTACTGTCGCTGGCCTCAAAAAACTCGTCGCTCAGGGCGTGGTCGATGCAGATGAATGTGTAGTCTGCGTAGCCACTGGGAACATTTTGAAGGACCCAGAAGAAGTGGTGAGAGTCTCCGAGGTTCCGACCGAGGCGCCAGCGATATATGAAGAAATAGCTAAATTGATTAGGTGATATCTTGCGCCCGAGGGAAGCCTTCGATAAGACCAGAGCCCTACTGCAAAAGCATCACGAGTGGTTCAAGGCAACACTACCGTTGATAGCAAGTGAAAACGTACCTAGTCCAGCGGTCCGAGAGGCGCTTGCGACAGATTTTGGCAATCGCTACGCAGAGGGCCTGCCAGGGGAGCGAGTGTACGCTGGCTGCGTTTACATCGATCAAGTTGAACTTTTAGCGATAGACTTGGCTAAACAACTTTTCAAGGCTGAGCACGCGAATGTTCAACCCGTCTCTGGCGTTACGGCGAACCTAGCGATGTATACAGCCCTGACAAACCCGGGGGATACAATGATGTGTTTAGCGATACCCTGCGGCGGCCACATCAGCATGGGGAAAAAGAAATTCGGAGGCACAGCTGGCGCGGTTCATGGGTTAGAAATAGAGTACATTCCGTTCGACGAGAAACGGATGAACATCGACGTTGATGCGGCGGTGAAGAGGATTCGAGAGCTCAAACCCAAGCTCGTGCTTTTTGGTGGCAGCGTTTTCCTGTTTCCTCACCCAGTGAAAGAACTTGTAGATGTGGTTAAGGAGACTGGAGCCCACGTGGCATACGATGCGGCTCACGTATGTGGACTGATAGCTGGAGGTCAATTCCAAGACCCACTTAGGGAGGGGGCGGAGGTAATGACTTGTAGCACGCACAAGACGTTACCAGGGCCGCAGCATGGCATGATTTTGTGTAAGAAGGAGATGGCGGAGGCTATAGATAAGACTGTTTTCCCTGGCATAGTGAGCAACCATCATTTGCACGCAGTTGCCGCCCTAGCTATAGCACTCGCCGAGATGCTTGAATTCGGGAAGGATTATGCGGCACAGATCGTCAGCAATGCAAAAGTCCTCGGTCAGGCGCTGTACGAGCGAGGTTTCGCCGTTTTGTGTCCAGATCAGGGCTTCACAGCTTCACATCAGCTTGTGGTTGACATCACGAAGCATGGCGATGGAGGGACGCTTGAGGGCAAATTGGAGAAGGCTGGCATAATCTTGAACAGGAATTTGCTCCCATGGGACATCCGCGAGGGTAGGCACTACAAAAACCCAGGCGGAATAAGGCTCGGCGTGTCAGAGGTTACGAGGTTGGGTATGAAGGAGGGTGAGATGGCTGAGATCGCGGAGTTCTTGAAGCGCGCGGTCATCGATGGAGAGGCACCGGGAAGCGTTGCTAAAGATATTGGGGAGTTCAGACGTGATTTTCAACGGGTACATTACGCATTCGAGTCAGTCACACAGGCATACGAGTACATAAAGATACCATAATGGTGTAAAAACGGTAATGGAGAAATTTAAAATTCTATCTTAAGCTTTTCCCAAAAGCTTTCACAACCTACATTTCCTCTATTTTCGTGTGTTTCGCCTGGAACTCAAAGAATTGTTTCCTTTTCAGAATTTCACGGTCAAATCACCCCCTTTTTAAAAACCGGCCGTTTAAACCCTTATTTTCCAAAAACTTGAATACTTTCGGCGACCTCTCCCTCTGGGGCGTGTTTTAGAGCGCTTGAGTCGAAAAAGGGTAGCGATGAACGCGAGAAGCATATCAGCTCAACAAATTAGACAGTTTGGCACTGATAGCGTGTTACGTTCGAGTATCAAAATTGTTTACATTCGACTAGCACTACCGTTCCAAAAAATTTCCCCTTTATTAATGAAAAGCTCAAAAATTGCACCACCACCCATAAATATCAAACTCGTCGCTATCACTCCGAAATTCAGGAGGCGTGATCTTGGACCCTAAGATGAATGAAAAGTTAGTCGAGTTCCTGCATCGCAAGGAGGTTCTCAAGGAACTCCGCAGGTTGGCCGCTGCGGGGCAGAAGTCCCTCGTGATAGAATTTGACAGTTTGCTCAATTTCAACATGGATTTAGCCAAGGTTTTGCTCGATTCTCCAGCCGATTTCATAGATACCGCCGATAAAATCTTGACTGATATCACCAAATTGCCTGGCATGCGCCTGCGCGTAAAGTCGCTGGACAAGTCCATACCCATACGCAAGATTCGGGCCGAAAACGTTGGTAATTTTATCCAAGTTGATGGCCTCCTCAAACGCGTTGGCGAGGTCAAACCTGAGCTGAAGGAAGCTGTGTTCAAGTGCTTGCGCTGCGGGGAGGAGAACCGTGTCCCGCAAATTGATGAGGTGTATAGGGAGCCTTTGGCGTGCGAGAACCCGAACTGTGGCAAGAGGGGGCCCTTCAAGCTCGTGATTGAAAATTCCGAGTTCCGCGACTGGCAGAGCCTCATGTTGCAAGAAAGGCCCGAGGAGCTACGAGGGGGGCAAATCCCACGTTTGATAGATGTTATTGTAAGAGATGATTTTGTCGACAAAGCTGTGCCTGGCAATCGTGTGATAATGACGGGCACCTTGCGCGTTTTCCAAGAGAGACAACAACGGGAGAGGAAGACAACATTCCGAAAAGTGCTTTTCGTGAGTCACATCGAGGTCCTCCAGAAGGGCATAGAAGAGGCTGAACTTTCTCCCGAGGATGAGGAAAAGATAAAAGAGCTGGCAAAGGATCCATGGGTCAAAAATTTAGTGATTCAGTCGATAGCGCCGAGCATTTATGGGTACGATTCGGTCAAGGAGGCGATCGCGCTCCAGCTCTTCGGTTGTAATGCTGTGGATCTGCCGGACGGAACTAGGATCCGTGGTGATACTCACATACTTATGACCGGAGATCCTGGGGTAGCGAAGAGCGCCATACTCAAGTGGGTCGCGGCTATATCACCTCGTGGCCTCTACACTTCGGGTAAGAAGGCTACTGGCGCCGGCCTCACGGCGGCAGCGGTTCGCGACGAGCTAGGTGGTGGTTGGGCATTAGAGGCAGGAGTACTTGTCATAGCGGATGGCGGCTTGGCATGTGTCGATGAGTTCGACAAGATGAGCGATGAAGATTCTGGGGCTATCTTGGAGTCGATGGAGCAGCAGACTATAAGCGTGGCGAAGGCAGGGATCATCGCGACGCTCAACACACGCACAGCAATTCTAGCGGCGTCGAACCCAGCTTTTGGAAGATTCGATAGAAACAGGCCCCTCGCCGAGCAGTTGAACGTGCCGCCAGTGTTATTGTCCAGATTTGATTTAATTTTTGTGATGAAAGATGAGCCGCACGCCGAAACAGACAGAACTGTTGCTAGGCATATTTTGCAGTTGCACAGCGATGCGACTCGCGTTGTCAAGCCACCGATAGATTCAGAGACCCTCAGAAAAATGATAATTTACGCGCGCAAATATATCGACCCTCAATTCAAGGATAAAGAGGTCCTGAAGGCGATCGAAGATTTTTTCGTCAAATGGAGAAGCACTGCAGAGAGTGGGGCGTCCCCCATCCCGATTACCCCTAGGCAATTGGAGGCGCTTGTCAGGCTGTCGAAGGCGAACGCGAGGATGCGCTTGAGCAAAGAAGTGACAATCGAAGATGCCAATCGTGCAATAGACCTCGTGAAACGTTCTCTCCACGAGGCAGGCATAGACCCCGAGTCAGGCAAGGTGGATATAGACATCCTGATGACTGGAAAGAGTAGATCTCAGCGCCAAAACATCGAGCGAATTCAGGAGATAATTAAGGATCTTGAGGGACAATTTGGTGGTGCTGCCCCAATTGAAGAGATAAAGAAACTGGCGAGCGCGGAAGGCATTAGGGAGAGATTCGTCGATCAGATGATAGAAGAAGAGAAAAAGCGGGGCCACCTTTACGAACCCAAGCCTGGGCTGGTAAGCAGGGCGGTGAAGTGATGAAACAGAAGGTTCGTATTCTTCGAGATTTTCCTGCGGTCAGTCTTGTGGGGCGACAACTTGGTCCATTCGTTGCTGGTCAAGAAGTTGAGCTTGAGGTATGGGAGGTGTCGGTCTTTGAAAAGCATGGATTCGCTGAAGCCGTTCAGAAGCTCAAGCCGATAGAGCTGAAGAAGTTCATACTAGCGGAGGAGCGGATATCTGAACCTGCAGCTTTGCGACAGGACTTCTACACATCTCTCTTGCATACAATTTCTGATCTGCGAGTTAAGGAGCAACTGGAGGAGATTGAGGAACTTCGCTCGGCTGTCGCAGCTTTAATCGAGATAAGGCTGCAGAAACTTGTGCGGCTTGCCACGTCACAGATGCCGTCTGAAAATTTGCCGCCCGAGGAGAAATTTCTTGTCAATCGTTTAGCGATGGCCATAGAGGACTGGAACAAGTGGCTGGATAGTTTATTCCAAAAGGAGGAGGTGGGTGAAAATGGCAAGTTCGGAGGGACTCTTCGACATGCTGTTGGAGGCACGCCAGATATTCAAAAATCGGGAGTATCTGAGACCAACATACACGCCGGGTGAATTGCCGCATCGAGAGGAACAGATTCATCAGCTCGCCCGTATTTTAGTAGCACCAATGCGCGGCGAGACACCCTCGAACGTATTTATTTACGGCAAGACGGGCACTGGCAAGACAGCTACTGTGAAGTACGTGACAAAGGAGCTGGAGAAAGTGGCAAAGCGAGCGCCGCGAAAAGTAGAAGTGGTGTATCTCAACTGCGAGCTCGTCAACACACAATATCGGATTCTCGCTACCCTCGCGAACACATTTTTGGGCAAGATGAGGGAGAACAGCACTGAACTGTCAGATCTCCCAGAGGAAGTGCCGATGACGGGCTGGCCCACGGATCAGGTGTACAAGTGCTTTTTCGATGCCCTTGATTCAGATAAGCAGCTCGCGATAATAGTGCTCGATGAGATTGACAAGCTGGTCCTGAAGAGCGGGGACGCGGTTCTCTACAACCTGACTCGCGTGAATTCTGACCTCAAAAAAGCCAAGATAAGCATCATCGGGATCTCGAACGATTTGAACTTTATGAACTATCTGGACCCGAGGGTCAAGAGCAGCTTGAGCGAGGAGGAACTTGTGTTTTCGCCTTATAATGCGCTTCAGCTCAAAGACATTTTGGGGAGGAGGGCGGCGATGAGTTTTGCGGATGGTTCGTTGGCAGACGGAGTAATCTCACTCTGTGCTGCGCATGCTGCGAGGGAGCATGGAGACGCGCGCCGCGCCCTTGACATGTTGCGCGTGGCTGGAGAGCTGGCGGAGCGGGAGGGAGCTGAGACGGTCACGGTCGGTCACGTCAGGCAAGCATTCCAAAAGATTGAGAAGGACACGATGTTGGAGGTCATCCGCACCCTGCCGACTCAATCCAAGCTCGTGCTTTACAGCGTGATTCTATTGGATGAAAAAGGAGTAAGAAAAATCATCACAGGGGATGTCTACAACGTGTACCGAACGGTATGCAGGCAGATCAGCTTGGATATACTTACCCAGCGCCGTGTGAGCGACCTCATCTCCGAGCTCGACATGATGGGCATAATCAACGCTAGAATAATCAGCAAGGGCAGGTATGGGCGGACGAAGGAGATTGTGTTGAACGTCCAGCCGCTACAGGCGAGGTCAGCGATTCAAGAGGATTACATCAGCGATATTGATACGACAGCTGTTCCACACCAACTCACGCTTGCTTGAGGTAAACACATGGTGGACGATGCTGCGATCCTGCGCAAGTTCATAGATGAGGAGCTACAGCTCACTCGAGATGCCCTCGAAATGTTAAGAGCGAGAGCGGACGCCGAGGCGGCGATAGATAGGGTGCTTGAGGGCATAAGAGCGATGATAAAAAAACCTTTTATAATAACCGGCGACGAAGTCACAAAAATTCTTAGTGGAACTGCGCCGCAACCTCCAGCTTCTGAAATCCCTGCACAGCCATTTCCTGAAATCAGAGAAGAAAAGTCGAAGTTGGAGGCCCCGTCCAGGACGTTGCCGGAGCTTGCGCACCTTCGCGTTAAACCTTTAGCTGCCGAATTTGAGGCACAAGTCGACGTCTTACAAGACATCACGGGGCAGAGCTACACAGAGGGTGAGATAAAGGATTTTGTGAAGCTGTTTAAGGATCGTTACGAACGGTTGCGCAACATTCTTCGAAAGAGAATGGACCTTCAGGGCGTGGTCCCGATAAAGAACGTTTCCAGCTATGGCGATGGCGAAACCGTTAAAATGATCGGAATAGTCGCTGATAAGCGCGAGAGCAAGGCGGGTAACGTTATAGTTGAGCTCGAGGACGAGAGCGGCAGGACGATCGTTATAATCTCGAAAAGGCGTCGCGACCTCGCTCAGAAAGCTGGGGAAGTCGTTCAGGATGAAGTTATAGGGGTGGTGGCAACGATGCGGAAAACCGGGGACCGCACCCCTCTATTACTAGCGAACGACGTGATATGGCCTGAAACACCGGTTCAACGCGAGCCAGCTCGTGCCCTGGAGCCAGTGTGTGCAGCACTTCTTTCTGATCTACATGTGGGTAGTGAAATGTTTTTGGAAGATGCGTTTACGCGATTTTTGAAGTGGTTGAGAGGCGAAGTTGGCAACGAAGAACAACGAGAACTCGCCGGGCGGGTCAAGTATCTTGTGATAGCTGGTGACATCGTCGACGGCGTTGGCGTATATCCGCGGCAGGAGGAAGAGCTGTTGATCACGGACATATTCAAGCAGTACGATGCGGCCGCAGAGCTGCTTGCTCAAGTTCCAGATCATGTGAAAATTATCATTGCACCGGGCAACCATGATGCGGTTCGCCCGCTAGAACCGCAGCCAGCCATCTCCAAGGATGTAGCTCCAGCGCTATACGATTTGAACGTCGTGATGGTCGGCAACCCCTCGTGGCTGAAAATTCACGATGTCAAATTTCTTATTTATCACGGCAGGAGTTTCGACGATTTGATAGCCAATATCCCAGGCTTAGAACATCAAAAGTCAATCCCACCGATGATTAAGCTGATCCAGAAGCGACACCTCGCTCCGATCTACGGTGGCCACACCTCGTTGTCCCCCGAGAACAGAGATTACCTCGTGATAGAAGACATACCTGACATCATGCATTGCGGCCATATGCATGTCTATGGTTGCGATAGATACCGTAACATAATGCTCGTTAACTCCGGTACCTTTCAAGAAAGGACCAGCTACATGACGAGTTTGGGGGTCAAGCCCACTCCCGGGATAGTACCGGTCGTGGACCTACAGACGCACCAAGCAAAGGTGATACATTTTGTCTAAAATAAAAAAACTCATCGATGAAGTTGCGACTTTCTTGCTTGACATGGATGGCGTGCTCTATGTTGGGAACACACCGATCGAAGGGGCTGCGAAAACTGTGGCGTACCTCAGAAGGAAAGGTAAAAAAATAATATTCATGACGAACAACTCTGGGAGCACTCGACGTGCATATGTTCTGAAACTTGCCAAGATAGGCATCGCGGCGCGGGAGTCTGATGTATTGACGTCAGGCTATGTGGCGATGCTCTACTTGCGCGAGCGGGCCCCTCGCGCGCGAGTTTACGTCGTCGGGGAATTGGGGTTAAAAAAGGAAATAATAAACGGCGGATTCAAAGTCCTGACAGACAGACGCGCAGAGGAGGCAGATTTCGTCGTGGTTGGGTTGGATCGTGCGATGAGTTACAAAAGATTGACCGCTGGCGTTCGCGCTCTCCTAGCTGGGGCAGAAATGATTGCAACGAACATGGACGCTACCTATCCAACTGAAGGGGGCCTTTCTCCTGGCGCTGGCGCTGTAGTTGGAGCACTTTCTGCATCGTCTGGCAAGCCGCCAAAAGTTGTCATAGGTAAACCCTCGCCTTTCATGATAAAACTGGCGCTCGGCATCGTCGGTTCTAGACCATCCAAGACAGCAATCGTTGGTGATAAATTATCTACGGACATACTCGCTGGGAAACGTTTCGGACTAAAAACGATACTCGTGTTGAGTGGGGTGACTTCAAAACATGATATCAAAAAAACCAGAAAGGCAGAAGAGATGCCCGACCTCGTAGCCCCAAGTATCAAAAGCTTGATGGTGGGAAAATGACGGTGGCAAGTCCCGTGATGCAGGCATACTTCCAGCAGCTCGATGCAAAGATAAAGGAGTGTTACGATGTTGCAAAGAAGGCACGCTCGCTTGGGTTAGACCCAGAATTTGAGCCGGAGATCCCGCAGGCGGAGGACTTGGCCGCGAGAGTCGAGAAGCTCGTCGGTCCACCTGGTGTATCAGAGGTTATCCGCAAGTACGAAAAAGAGATGGATAGGGAAGAGCTCGCTCTAAAAGTCGCAGACATGATAGTTGACGGCGCATTTGGCAAGCTGGATGATAAACAGACAGCTGAGCAGGCGATACGCACGGCGCTGGCGATAATAACCGAAGGAATAGCTGCCGCGGCACCTCTTGAGGGCATAACTCACGTCGACATAAAAAAGAATTCTGATGGCACTTCATACCTTGCAATATACTTCGCTGGTCCAATAAGGTCGGCCGGTGGCACGGCAGCAGCCCTCGCGGTCTTGGTTGGGGATTTCGTGCGAAGAAAACTCTACCTCAACGTGTACAAGCCGACGGACTTGGAGGTAGAGCGTTTCGTCGAGGAGACGGAGCTCTATGGAGTAGAAGCAGCTCACCTTCAGTACTCGCCATCTGCGGAGGACATTCGCAATGCAGTACGGAATATCCCTGTAGAAATAACAGGTGAGCCAACATCGGAAGTCGTAGTCACAGGTTACCGCGACCTCGAACGAATTGAAACTAACCGCGTGAGAGGAGGTGCGGTTCTGGTGTTGTGCGAGGGAGTGTTGCAAAAAGCCTCCAAAATCTTGAAGCATGTGGCAAAGTTCAACATCGACGGCTGGAACTGGCTCTCCGATATGATAGCCAAAGCACAAACGACAGAGGAGGCAGCGCCGCTCTACCCAAAGGGGGACAAATATCTTGATGAGATCATCGCGGGTAGGCCGGTCTTCGGTCATCCTGGGCGAGAGGGTGGATTCAGGCTGCGCTACGGGCGAGCGAGGAACACGGGCATAGCGGCAATAGGTGTTCATCCTGCCACGATGGCGATTTGTGAGGATTTCATCGCGGTCGGAACTCAGCTCAAGCTCGAGCGACCTGGTAAAGGAGGAGCAGTGACGCCTGTTGACGCGATTGAAGGCCCTATCGTGAAGCTGACTAATGGTTCTGTCGTGCAGGTAAATTCGGTTGAGCAGGCTCTCGAGCTGAGGGACAGGGTCAGCGAGATACTGTTCCTCGGCGACCTTTTGATAGGCTTCGGAGAATTCTTGGAAAACAATCATCCTCTGATGCCCGCGGGTTACTGCGAGGAGTGGTGGGCTCGAGATGTGAGTAAAGCGCTCGCAGAAAAATCGATCGATATGGACATCTCACCATATCTAGTGCAGCCATACCCGAAGCCGCCCCCACGTCTTGCTATCGAGATATCGAGGGAGCTCGGCGTGCCGTTACATCCAGCATACACCTATCACTTTCAGGACATCAGCATAGAGGAGCTCAAAGGGCTCGCAGCTTGGCTAGTCGGTGGGAAACCCGAGTTTGAGGATGGTTGTTTGAAGAGCTTGCGTGTCACAATCGCGCAGGAGCCGAAGCGCACATTGGAGATTCTCGGCGTGCCGCACAGGGTTGAGGGCGACTCGGCGATGATCGAAGAACCAGCGTTGCCGTTGTGCACGTGTCTGGGGATATTGGATAATCAGCAACTGAGCACTGAGAAAATCGACTCAACACTGCGTGCGAACCCGGCGAAGGAGGCGATGGAAATCGTGCAGATCCTCGCTGGTATAACAATAAGGCAGAAGGCCCCAACACGAATAGGCTGTCGAATGGGACGGCCCGAAAAAGCCAACCCCCGGATGATGTCGCCGCCAGTCCACGTGCTATTCCCAGTTGAGCTCGGTGGTGGAGCATCGCGTAGTGTGGGAAAAGCTGCTGATGTAGGGAAGGCGTCGGTAGAAGTGGTGAGGTGCGAGTGTCCTGAATGTGGCGCAATTTCATTCACGCGAAAATGTCCAAATTGTGGGGCAAAAACAGACTACGCCAGCGTATGTTCAAAATGTGGGCGCCCTACAAGCGATGAAAAATGCATGGCATGCGGTGGGCGCGCGGTGTTCTATAATCTTCGTGAAATAGACATCAAATCAGTTTTCGACTCGGCCCTGAACAAGTTGCAGGAGCCTATGCCTCAACAAGTAAAAGGCGTCAGGGGCATGATTAGCGCATATAAGATTCCTGAGCCACTCGAGAAGGGTATCCTCCGCGCGAAGCACAACGTCTATGTTTTCAAAGATGGCACGGTCAGGTTCGACGCGACGGATGTTCCAGTCACCCACGTCAGGCCACGTGAAATAGGGACACCTGTTGAGAAGCTGCGCGAGTTTGGGTATACAATGGACTATGAAGGGCAGCCGCTTGAGAGGGACGATCAGGTAATCGAGCTCAAAGTTCAAGACGTTATTTTGTCGAAGTCTTGCGCTGAGTACCTGCTGAATGCCTCAAAATTTGTCGATGATTTGCTTCAGAAGTTCTATGGGTTGCCGCCTTACTACAACGCCAACTGGCCAGCGGACCTCATCGGGCAACTCGTCGTCGGGTTGGCGCCGCACACTTCTGTTGGGGTTGCTGCTCGCATAATTGGTTTCGTCGACGCGAACGTCGGATATGCCCACCCATACTTCCATGCAGCCAAAAGGAGAGACTGCGACGGTGATGAGGATGCTGTCATGCTTTTGGTCGATGCGCTATTGAATTTCAGCAAGCGCTTTCTTCCATCGACACGCGGCGGCATGATGGACGCTCCGCTCATCCTAAACACCAAAATAAATCCCACGGAGATAGACACAGAGGCGCACAACATGGATATCATGCCATCGTACCCGTTGGAGTTCTACGAGGCGACGCTGCGCTATGCTAATCCAAGCGAGTTGCTATCTCTGATCAAGATAGTCAAGGGAAGGCTGGGCAAGGAGGAGCAGTATGAGGGTTTGAAGTTCACCCACGATTTGAGCGATATATCGAAGGGACCTCACTCAAGTCGATACAAGACTTTGGAGACGATGGAGGAAAAGGTATCAATGCAACTTGGATTGGCGCGCAAGCTCAGGGCGGTAGATGCAAGTGACGTAGCGGAACGCCTGATCGAGACCCACTTCATCCCGGACCTCAAGGGGAACATCCGGGCGTTCGCGCGCCAACAGTTCAGATGCACCAAGTGTAACATGAAGTACCGTCGAGTCCCGCTGACCGGCATTTGCGCTAGATGCGGTGGAAACCTCATACTCACGGTGACGCGTGGCGGTGTGGAAAAATATCTTGAGATTGCAACGAAGATAGCGCAGGACTACAACGTGAGCGACTACACCAAGCAGCGCCTGAAGCTCACGGGGCGTGACATAGAATCCATCTTCGAGAGCGACGCGCACAGGCAGGCGAGCTTGGCGGACTTCATGTAGCTGTGGTTGATTTAAGAAGAGGGGCATAAAATTTATACGAGCCGGGGTGGCAGAACTAGGCTAATGCGACAGATTCGAGATCTGTTGACCCTCACGGGTCGTCAGGGTTCAAATCCCTGCCCCGGCGCCACAAGAAACTGTTAAAGTGTTTATATGTGATATTCAACTGGGGCCGCTGTAGCTCAGTTGGCAGAGCGTCGGTTTCGTAAACCGAAGGTCGTGGGATCGTGACCCACCAGCGGCTCCACTAGAAGAGGTTTCTCACGATTTCTAGTATCAGGTGTCTGCGCCGCCCGAACATGCGCCACAGCTCTTTGGCCAAGTAGCCGGGGCGGAAGTAAAATCCATTTTCTATTTCTTTCATCCACCTGCGTATCTTCTCCTTCGAGTGCCCATCGTAAACGTCGAATATCTCGATGTACTTGTCCCAGTCCTCCGGCTTTATCGCGCCGCTCTCCTCGAAGCGCCTCCAGAGTTCTGCACCCGGCAGCACCTTCAGCGAGCTTATGCTGATCGCGTCGATATCAGCACGTTTGATGAAATCGAGCGTCTTACGATAGTCCTCCTCCGTTTCGTTTGGCGCCCCAATCACGAAGGAGCCGACAACATCTATACCCGCGCTCTGCGCGAGGGCGATCGCCCGCCAGCCTTTCTCGACCGTTGTCTTTTTCTCGTAGTAGTCTAGGACCTTCTGGCTCCCGCTCTCGAGGCCCAAAAATATCAACCAGCAACCGGCGTCCGACATCGCTTTGTACATTTCCTTCGACGCCGTGTCCACCCTTCCCTCGCAGAACCAGTTGACATCGATGCCGCGCTCCTTTATCAACCTACAAATTTCCATGACGCGCTTTGGAATTCCAGTGAAGTTGTCGTCAACGATGAAGATTTGATCGACGCCGCGCCTCTGGACCAAGTACTCTATCTCGTCAACAACGTTTTCAGGGGACCTTGCCCTCATCTTCCTGCCGGAGAAGGTGGTGCATGAGCAAAACGTGCATCCATATGGGCAGCCGCGCGTGGTGATCACACCAGAGAGATTTTTGAACGCGACGTTGAACATCGCGACGTGAAAGGTTCCATATTTAGCTTTTGGTGATAGCAGATGTTTAGCAGGAAATGGAAGTTCATCCAAATTTTGAATCATCTCCCTAGCCCCAGTGAAGAAAGCTTTGCCGTCCTTTCTCAGCATTACCCCCCTCACTTTGGAGACATCGGCGCCATTTTCGAGTGTGCGAACAAGTTCTAGAAAAGTATACTCGCCCTCACCCACGACGACGTAGTCCACCTCGGGCAGGTTCTCGATGATTTTGCCCGCGACGAAGGAGGCATTGTGCCCGCCTATAATAATTTTTGCTTTTGGTGCAGCTCTTCTTGTTGCCTTGACAGTATCGGCAGTGTCTCGATATGTTTCAGCCATCATGTTGGCGACTCCGACCACATCAGGCCTGAATTCTGCGATTTTAGCGTCGAGATCCTCATGCCGTAATCGTTCACCGACCCCGTCGATTATTCCGACTTTTATACCATTTTTTTCGAGCACCGCAGCGATATAGAGAAGACCAAGTGGCTCGCACATATCGTTGAAAATTATCCCAGTCATCCGCGTTTTTATTGGAGGGTTTATCAGAAGCACACGCGTGGTGAACACCTTACCTATAACTAAAAATTTCTCACTAAAAAGAGTTGTTTTTTAGATGGCGGAAATGCGGGTTCGCAACGCACAGATTGTTCCTTGCATATTGCTTCCACCATCGATGAGATCTTGTGCCAATAATCGGATTTTGCGCTGAGGATGGCGGGCAACCGTTGGGCGAGCCCTAGTTTCTCTTGCTCAAGGAAGGGCGTCATCGACTCCAGAACCCATTGTTTGAGGTTCAGTTTGTCGTATATGAGCTTGCTTTTTGTTTTTTTTGCAACTTCTATGACTTGCGCAATGCTTTCTTTGCTATCATTGATTTCAGGGATGATTGGTCCGAGGAAGATCCATGTTTCAAAACCTCGAGGCGCGAGTTCCTCAAGCACATGGGCCCTTGCATCGGGAGGCGATGATCTCGGCTCAAGTTTTCTCGCGAGGTCGTGGTCCATCGTCGTTATCGTCACGCCAACATCAAATTTTTTTGGTTTCATGATGTCAATGTCGCGTAGCACCAAAATGGATTTCGTTTGAATAGAAGTCGAAAAATTATGCTTTGCTAAAATATCGAGGCATTTTCTAGTCAATTGCATCTTCGATTCCATAGGCTGGTATGGGTCAGTCACAGTGCTGACCCCTACAATACCGCGGGGTTTTCTTTTTATTTCGTTAGTTAGAATCTCGACAATGTTTTGTTTCGCTTTGACAAATTTTCCCCAGTTCGTGGCCATGTCCCGATCTCTGAAGATGGCCCGGCTGTAGCAGTAGAGGCATCCGTGCTCGCACCCCAAGTATGGGTTCAGGGAATATTTTAGTCCCGGCAACTTGCTCAGCGATAGAGCGGTCTTGCAATTCATCGAGGAGTATTCGATCATTTTGTGAACTCCGTGATCTTCTTTTGAAATAGTGTGCGCTTTAGCATCTCGCTGCCTTCTATCCAATTTTTAAGCGGGATGGTGAGCTTTGTAACGGCGTAGTTGAGGGCAGCCTGAAAGTTGTCGAACTTCTGTGGCTCTGTCTTCAGCATAGTTCTGATGCACTCTCGAACGTTCCATACACCGACTGGCAAGATGTAGCCAGGATGAATCTCTCGCAGCACCAGCACCGAAGCCTGTTTTTTATCTCGATCGAGTTTCTCTGCAGCGGCCAGTCTGCACGAGTAGTAGCAGCCGCCGGTGTACGCATATGTTTTTCTCCCCCAGTAGGGTTCGAAGTCGCCCATCATCGCAGGCGCTCCAGCGCTCTCTGGATTCCAAGCCGTGCCGGGGAACCAAGCCTCGATCCACTCGAAGCTCCATTTTTCAGGCATCATTATCGCGACGTAATAGTTGTCGAGACTTTTGAAAGAATAGACGTAATACTCGTCGATGGTCGGATGCTCCTTTATTTTATCCATGAGTTCGAGCGAGAGGATGGTATCGACAGCGGTGATGCTCCAGCGCGTCGGCACGAGCTTCCTTTTAGGTTGGGTGCCGAACATGCCCAAGCTGAACGCTCGCTGGATTCTTGTGACGAGAACTCCTTTATCGTAGAGTTCGGTGACGGCATCGGCTGCCTTGAGATCGTGGTCGTAGAATGCTTGCTCGATCCTCTGGTCAACGCTGACATCTGAAACCTTGAACGAGCGAAGCGGTGCCGATGGCCCGAATGGTTGTGTTTCTTCGCTCAGCGTGATGATTTTGTTTGGTTTCCTTGTGAATACTGCCTCAGCGTCAGCTGGGTGCGTCCCCATCGCCAGCTCTTGGAGGGCGTCGAGCACCCTCGTGCCATCCTGCGCGTCAAAAACTCTCGCGCGAATTTTCCCCCTCACGAGCGAGTAGCGATAGTCAATGATTTCATTTATTGATTTTCCGACCCACATCTCAGGGGTGTCAAGTATTTCAGTGTCGCCGAAGTATGGGGGTACCATCGGCCCAATGTACACCTGAGGGTAGCCAATCCGTCCGACGAAAACGCCCGGTGGAGTGGAGCCCTCGATCCTTTCTGAGTCTATGAGCCTGCTCGTTTTAGCTAGTGATTGGGCTTTTGCGATTATTGGGCAAGTGAGCTTTCCGCAGAGCATACGTCCACCCTTGCAGAGGAGACAGAGCGAGCTAGATGGCGCGCGAGCCACCTTGATGCCGCTAAGCGCAGCTAGGTCATCCATATATTTCGGCGGGATAACGTCAGTAAGCCATCTGATTTGACCGAGCGTCATCGACCAATCATGTCGTTATACAATCAAAAAGTTTGGGGAAGATTAAGAAGCTTTATTCCTGAGCGCAGCCTGAGCCGCCGCTAGCCTAGCTATCGGCACGCGGTATGGCGAACAGCTCACGTACGTCAAGTTGATATCGTCGCAAAATTCCACGCTCCTCGGGTCGCCCCCATGTTCACCGCATATTCCGATTTTGAGGTCTGGCCTCGTCTTCCTCCCAAGCTCTATGCTTATCTTCATGAGCTTGCCCACCCCCTCGATGTCAAGCGTCTGAAAGGGATTGTCGGGCAACACCTTGTTTTCGGTGTAAAACGGCAAGAACTTGTTCTCCGCGTCCTCCCTGCTGAAGCTGAAGGTGGCCTGCGTCAGGTCGTTCGTGCCGAAGCTGAAGAACTCAGCCACTTTGGCGATTTGGTCCGCCTCGAGACATGCGCGGACCACTTCTATCATCGTGCCAAATTTCATTGGAACTTTCAAGCCGTATTTTTGCTCGACTTCTGAGGCCACGCGGTCGAAGATTTCCTTCACAACGATCAACTCTTGAAGCGCGCAGACATTTGGAACCATGAGTTCGGGCTTTATCTTTGTACCTTCCTTCATGACCTCGGCGCACGCCTCGAAGTATGCCCTGATCTGCGTTTCATAGATGTCTGGTTCTGTTATGCCGACCCTCACGCCGCGGTGGCCTAGCATCGGGTTGATCTCGGCGAGGGTGCGGATTCGTTTAGCCATCTTTTTCTTTTCAGCGATGTTTTTTTCCAATTCCTTAATTCTCTTCGTGATGACAGATGTCTTCCTCTTGAGCGAGAGCGAGTCCCTCTCTCTTTTTAAGTCATCCACATCTTTCTGGAAAGCATCGTAGGATGGTAGAAACTCGTGAAATGGAGGATCAAGGAGCCTGACCGTCACGGGGAGCCCCTCCATCGCCTTCAAAATTTCTTTGAAGTCCTGTTTTTGCATGGGCAGAAGTTTTTCCAAGTAAGGTTTTCTCTCCTTCGCGGTTTCGGAGAGAATCATCGCTTGCACGAGCGGCAGGCGATCTGTGGCGTTGAACATGCGCTCTGTCCTACAGAGCCCTATGCCTTCGGCTCCGAACTTTCTCGCTTGGAGTGCTCCGTCCGGCGTATCTGTGTTGGCCAGAACCCCAAGTCTTCTCTTTTCGTCGGCCCACTTTAGCAACTCTAATAGCTCCTCGCTTAGTTCAGGTTCTATCGTTGAAACTTCACCAAGATAAACATCTCCAGAGCTGCCATCGATCGTGAGCACATCTCCCTCCTTGATGACAACTTTGCTGATGTAGGCTTTTTTCGCGTGAATATCTATGCGTATGGCCTCGCAACCGGATATGCAGGGTTTTCCTATACCCCTCGCAACGACCGCCGCATGGCTAGTTTTTCCACCTCGGCTCGTCAGTATGCCCTGCGATGCGAAGAAGCCATGGACGTCCTCGGGTTTTGTTTCCTCCCTGACCAAGATTACATCCTTCCCAGCCTTGCCTTCCCGCTCGGCGTCGTCCGCGCTGAATATCGCGATGCCAGACGCCGCCCCAGGCGATGCAGCTAGGCCGCGAGCTATCGGCTTAGCCTTTGTCTTGGGGTCGATGCGCTTGTGCATGAGCCTTTCGAGTTGTTCTGGGTACAGTCGGAGGATGGCCTCTTCCTTTGTTATGATCCCTTCTTTGACCATGTCGACGGCGGTCTTCACCCTAGCCTCAGCGTTCATCTTTCCGCTTCTCGTCTGGAGCATGTAGAGCTTACCGCGCTCGATGGTGAATTCGAAGTCCTGCACCTCACGGTAGCGGTGCTCTAGAATATTCCTAACATTGAGCAACTCTTGATAGATCTGTGGCATCTCATCTTTCATCTTTGAGATTGGTTTTGGCGTTCTAACGCCGGCGACGACATCCTCGCCCTGCGCGTTCGTCAGGTACTCCCCGAAGAGCACATTTTCTCCTGTAGCTGGGTCGCGGGTGAAGGCGACACCAGTGGCAGAGTCATTTTCCATGTTACCGAAGACCATCGCCACCACGTTGACCGCGGTGCCGTTCGCGATGTCAGGCGTTATCTTGAACTCCTTTCTATAGGCGATGCACCTCGGACTGTTCCACGACTTGAAGACAGCTTCTATGGCAAGCCTGAGCTGCTCATATGGGTCGGAGGGAAACTCTTTTCCGAGGGCATCCTTGCAGATTTTTTTGAATTCTTTTACAACTTCCTTGAGAGCTTCAGCATCTAGATCTGTGTCATATTTCGCCCCGTGTTTTCTTTTTATTCTCTCAAAGGTCTCATCGAAAAGTTCTCCTTGGACACCCATCGCTATTTTGCAAAACATGGCGATGAATCTACGATAGGCATCGTAGGCGAAGCGTTCGTTTCCGCTGAGCTCCACGAGGCCCTTAACGGTTTCGTCGTTGAGGCCCAAGTTGAGTATAGTATCCATCATACCTGGCATAGAGATGGCAGCGCCGGAGCGGACGGATACGAGAAGCGGGTTATGGATTTCTCCAAATTTTTTTCCAGTTTTTTCTTCGATGTGTTTTATGCCAGCTGTGACTTCATCCATCAAGCCCCCAGGCATTTTTTCACCAGCACCAGAGTATTCCAAACAAGTTTCTGTTGTGATGATGAATCCAGGCGGAACTGGCAGGCCCATTTTCGTCATCTCGGCTAGGTTGGCCCCCTTGCCGCCGAGCAGTCTTTTGTCTTTAGCCGCCCCTTCCTCAAAAAGATAGATGCGCTTCATAAAGTCCCTTCGCCTGTCTCTATTGGTGGAGGAGATTTTAATACTTAACTAAATGTTAAGTTTTGGTTTATTCGCTTCGGGGCCCTCCAGTATTTTAAGAGACACACATAATAATTGGTAATTCACATAAAGTTTAATCTGAACCGGTGATTTTTTTGAAAAATGTTTATGAGTTCGAGCCGGAAATGGTCAAGCGATTTATCGAGCAGCATAAAGCCAAGCGAGCGGCTATCCAGTTGCCCGCAGGTATTAGGCCCCATTTGTCAGAGATCGAGTCGACTTTGAGCAAATGTGGGGTCGAAATTATAGTGCTGGCTGATAGTTGCTACGGCGCATGCGATGTCGCTGATGTAAGGGCGAAGCAACTTGGTTGCGATGTGTTGATTCACTATGGCCACGCGGATATAGGCATACGAACGTGCTTGCCAACGCTGTATGTGGAGGCGCGCATGGCTGCAGACCAGACCGAAGCTGTTGAACAAGCATTGCGAGGACAAAAATTCAAACGTTTGGGCATAGTGACGACGGTTCAGCACATCGGCTTTATCTCACAAGTCGAGAAAATTGTGCGTTCTTTAGGAATAACACCGTTGATCGGAAAACTTGGGCCAAGGGCGAAATACTCTGGACAAGTGTTAGGCTGCGATTGGGGTTGCGCTAGGGCAGTTGCGGACGATGTGGATGCATTTTTGTACGTTGGCACAGGCAGATTTCACCCAATCGGAGTCTGGCTGGCAACGGGAAAGGAGGTGATAACTGCGAACCCGCTCGCGAAGGGCTCTGAGAAGATATCTAGTGGAGATTTTTTGAGAAAAAGAAAAATAATGATTTCGAGAGCTATACCATGTCAAAGCTTTGGCGTTTTGGTCAGCACAAAGCCGGGCCAAGCGCGTTTCAAACTTGCGTCAAAATTAGTCAGCGACTTTAGAAAGTCTGGATTATCCGCACACCTTTTGGTCATGGATGAAATAACTCCCGAAAAAATAAGCGATTTCAGAGAAATAGAGGCGTTTGTGTGTGTCGCATGTCCACGCCTGCCGACGGAAGATGCCGCGCGTTTCGATAGACCGATCTTGACCCCGTTTGAGGCGATGGTTATGCTTGGAAAGACAAACTTCGAGCCCTACCAGCTTGATGAGATTCAGGTGAGCGATTTTTAAGGTGAAAATATGCCGCGCGCGAGACGAAAGAAGCAACTGGAAATAATCCTGCAGAAGCTCGAGGCCCATCCGAAGCCGAGCGCTGCGCTCGAGCAGTACATGACCCCAGGTGATATCGCCGCCACATTGCTCAACACTGCCTACGCGCGTGGCGATATAGATGGTAAGGTGGTGTGTGACTTGGGCTGTGGCACGGGAAGGCTCGCTATAGGTGCAGCGCTCCTCGGCGCCAAGAGGGTGATCGGCGTGGATATAGACCCAAAGGCGCTCGAGGTCGCGGCGGAAAATGCTCGCGTGGCCGGCGTTGACATAAAATTGGTAAAAAACGATGTAGAAAAATTCAGGGCTAGGATGATAAACACTGTCATACAAAATCCACCGTTCGGAGTCCAGAGAAGGGGCGCGGACATGGTATTCCTGCGCAAGGCCATCAAGCTCGCCAAGGTTGTCTACTCCTTGCATAAGAGCATGCCGGATAACCGAGCATTTATATCAGCTCGCGTAAAAGAAGTAGGTGCGAAAATAACCGACGTGATAGAACTTGAATTTCACATGCCAAAACAGTTCAAGTTCCACAGTCGAAAGGTGTATAGATTTAAAGTTGATCTCTACATAATTGAGAGGAGGTAAAAAATGGTTGAAGAAATAAAGACGGGAGATTTTGTCATCCCTGGCGATTTCTTGGCGACCGCTGAGGAGTTCGTCCCCGGGGATGGAGCGTATGAAGAGGAGGGCAATATCTATTCCTCGTGCACCGGCGTTGTGCTGGTCGATATCAGGACAAAGCGGATATCCGTATTTCCCAAGACGCCGACGCCTCCGACCATGAAGCGCGGCGATACGGTCATAGTCCGTGTAGACGAGGTGAGGGAGCAGTTGGCCCGCGTCGACATCGGCGTGCTGAAGGGGCATGAGGACCGCCAGCTACCTTTGCCAGATGCTGGAACCATTCACGTTTCGCAGGTGCGCGATAGCTACGTCAAAGACCTGTCGAATGAATTCAAGGCCGGCGATGTTGTCAGAGCTAAAGTACTCAACGCGCAAAGGAGCCCGATCCAGCTCTCGACGGTTGGAGATGATTTGGGCGTCATTGTGGCATTCTGCTCAAAGTGTAAAGCGCCGCTCGATATAGATGGTTCGAGGCTCAAGTGCTCTGAGTGCGGCAACATCGAATTCAGAAAAATAGCCAGCAACTATCGCCAAGGTGTCCTGTGATGCCCGAGCGGAAGCGCGTACTCAACATACGCGTGGCGGATACAAAGCAGATGGTGCGGTTGGTGAAGGAGATGAGCGAACTCAACGCAGATCTGACCATAGATGCCGATCCAGAGAACGTGAAGGTAGCCATCTACGGTTTGAAGGGCGAGATTCGTGATATCTCACGCAAGATAATGAAACTCGCCAAGTCGCAACCCTCATAAATGCCGAAGTTCAAGAAAAATAGGTGCTTTTATGGAAATCGAAATTGTGAATAAGGGTGAAGACAGCATAACGATAAAAATAATCGGTGAAGACCACACTTTTTGCAACGTACTTAGAAAAGTTTTGCAAAGTGATGAATCGGTTTCAGCTGCGGCTTACTCCATTGCGCATCCGCTTCTCGAGCATCCAAAGTTTTACGTGAAAGTTAAGAAGGGCAGGCCAGAGACCGCGTTGACAAGAGCGGCTGGGCAGATAATTGAGTATTGTGGAGATTTGAAGAGGCAGCTGTCGAAGGCTCGGAAGAAGTAGACCAGCACAAACATCAATATTATGGCAGCGTATCCTCTTTTAGGTAGCTAACTTGAGAAATGTCAAATTTTGGGACATAAAGTCAGAGATTCGTGTGATTGGGATAGATGACGGGCCGTTCAAGCCGCACACGAAAGGTAAGGCCCTACTTGTGGGTGCAATTCTCAGAGGAGGGCAATGGTTGGACGGCGTCTTGAGCACATCGGTATCGGTCGACGGCAGGGATGCGACTCAACAGATAATAAAGATGGTCAACGAGAGCAGGCACAAGGGACAGCTTAGGGTGATAATGACCGATGGTGCGACTTTCGCCGGTTTCAATGTGGTAGACATACGCGAAGTTTTCAAGCGGACCGGAATTCCCGTGGTCGCTGTGTCGAAGGATCGCCCGAACATGAAGAAGATCAAGCAGGCGATTAAGAACTTGCCAGACTGGCGGGCGCGCTGGAAGATACTTGGGCATGCGGGGAAGATTTATTCAGTGGAGTCGATGAGCGGAGCGCGGATATTCATGCAAATAGCCGGTGTAAAGAAAGATGACGCAGAAAAAATAGTCAAAACGACTGCTACGCGCAGCTTTGTGCCCGAGCCTCTACGTGTGGCACACTTGATAGCGCGGGGCGTTGGAGAAAATGTTGAGAAAAACTAGGATTTGGCGCAAAGCGACGCAGAAAGGCAGAGGCGTCGAGCGGTGGATGAAACGACACAGGATAGTTTACGAGATAATTGTTTCGCTGTTGATAGTCGGTGGGGTGTATTTTGGCATCAGAGGATCGCTATGCCTCGCTCTGCGGACGGACGAGCCGTACAGGGCTGTGATCTCCCAAAGCATGAATCACGGTGATGAGTCATGGAGAAATTACTTCACCGAACGAGGTTACGATACTTCAAACTTTCCTATACAAGGGGGGTTCGAACGAGGTGATTTGCTGTTCGTGGAAGGTGTAGATGCTTTGAGGGATGTGAAGATTGGGGATGTCATCATCTTCGATGTGCCGACCCAATCCATACCTCTCGTTCACCGCGTTGTAGCAATAACCAATTCTGACGGCGAGATTTACTTCACAACGAAGGGCGACAACAACCAGTACGTTTTGCAGACCGAAGGATACATCAAACCAGCACAGGTCCGCGGCAAAATCGTATTTGTTATTCCAAAAATAGGTTATCTGTCGCTTTTGTGGCAGGGACGATGATGAAGCAACCTTTCCTTACTGTGGATACTATAATCCGGATGGACGGGAGTGTGGTGTTGGTAAAGAGAAGGAGAGAACCTCATAAGGGGAAATGGGCTCTGCCAGGTGGGTTCGTGAGCTATGGTGAAATGGTTGATCATGCCGCAGCCCGAGAGACTGAGGAGGAGACGGGGCTAAAGGTGAAGATAAAGAAGTTGGTGGGCGTCTACTCCGATCTAAAACGTGACCCTCGCGGGCATACAGTCTCGATATGCTTTGTAGCTGAAGCGGTTGGAGGCAAGCTGGCGGCTGGCAGCGATGCGGCGGAAGTGCGCGTATTCAAAAAAATTCCTTGGGATGAGCTGGCGTTCGACCACGCATCGATGTTAAAAGATGCAGGATTTGGGTGAGATCGTGAAGTTTTGCCCCAAGTGTGGTAATTTGATGTTGCCTAAAAAAAGCGAGAAGGGATTAATTTTAGAATGTGGGAAGTGTGGTAACGTTGTCGAAGGAATAGAGGCCGATGAATACAAACTTGTTAAGGATGTGGAGATGAAGAAAAGCGGGCCAGAGGTAATAGAGGGCAAGCAGATAGGTCTGCCCACGACGCGGGTCGCATGTCCTAGGTGCAAAAATGATAAAGCCTACTACTGGATAAGACAAACTCGTGCCGGCGATGAACCATCGACTAGGTTTTATCGCTGCGTCGCGTGTGGTCACGTCTGGAGAGAATATGCGTAGGAGTTGGTGAACAAGATGGAAGAATTCATGCGCAAGGCGCCCGCTGTTGGCAGAAAAATCTCCGAGATAAAAATAGGTGATTCGCGCATCAGGGTAGTTGGGCTCGTTGTAGATAAAAAGGAAGCAGAGTTCATTCTCGATGATGGCTCAGGTCAAATCGTGGTTTTTTTTGACGACCCTGCACTAGCTGCAGGTGTGGATGTCGGTTCGAAGGTCAGGGTGTTTGGCACTCCGCTGAACGTCGGGGGCAAACATGAGTTGCAGGCGGAGATAATCCAAAGGGTAGATAAGCTCGACCTCGAACTTTACGATGAGGTCAGGCGAGAGATAAAAACATTTGAAAAGGAGCTAGGACAATAAGATGGGGGTGATTTTTTGGTAAAGTTGCGGATGGAAGATTCAAAAATTTGGAAAACTTGTATCAGTGCGATGTCCAATTTGATTGAGGAGGCGTTGTTCAAGTTGACGCCGGATGGAATCAAGATGAAGGCGATGGATCCGTCGCACGTAGCTCTCGTGGATTTTGAACTTCCAGCTGCGGCATTCGCTGATTACGATGTCAAGCGTGCGGTATCGTTGGGCATAAACTTGGCTGAGATGAACAAGATAATGGCGAGGGCGAAGGCGGAGGATGAGTTCTTCATGGAACTCGATGAAGAAAAAAATCGCTTATCTCTGACATTCAAGGGCACATCGACGAGAAAGTTTAGTTTGTCTTTGATAGATACTAGCGAATCCGAGCTGCCGGAACCCAAGCTTCAGTTCACTGCTGGCGCCGACATTGTGGCTGGAGTCGTTCAGGATGGATTGAAAGATGCCGAGATAGTTGGAGATAATGTGAGATATGAGTTGACTGATGAGGGATTCTTTATGTTGACTGAGAGCGACACCGGTGCGGCCGAGCTCAAATTGCACAAGGGTGACCCAGGGCTATTGAAATTGAACGTCAAGCAGCCTGCGCGGGCAATGTTCAACATAAATTATCTCATAAACATGACGAAAGCAGCCAGCTCTACCGAAAACATCACAATAAATCTGGGCACAAATCTACCAATCCAACTCGATTTCCCGATCGCCGAGGGAAAAGGCAGGTTGCGTTTTCTGCTCGCACCGAGGATAGAATCAGAGTAGGGCGGTGGCGTTGTTCGCTCCTGGATACATGGCGATTTTAGATCCATTTGCTCCAGAAGCGCAAGATGTCGTTCGCTCAGCACCACCACTCGATTCCATGCCTCAAGAAATCGTTGAGCATGCGGTCAACCGAGTTAAGTGGAGATCGCCTAGAGAGATGATGGTGGACGCAAACCCGAGCGCGATTCAGAATGAAATATTATCATTCTACCTGATGTGTCAGGGTACAGCAGCAGTTTCTTACCCATACTCGCGCGAGGTGCGGCTTGTAACCGATGCGATGAGGGAGACGATAAAATACAGAATGTATGAGTTGTTCAAGAGAGGTTACGAAGATCTTTGTCTGGATGTTGTACAGCGTTCTTTCAAATTCGTGCGACTCGAGCACGATGGCGGCGTGAAGCTAAAAAATATTGAAATACCGCGCGAAGATTATTTCAAATTGCGCGATATGCGGCTCGCGGAAGATGGTATAGAAATAGTCGACGACCGCGCCTTGCCTCAATACGTGCCGAAGTATGCTGTGCGTTGGACAGATCTCGCATTGTTGATGAGGTATCGACGAGTGGATTTGACAAAACTTTATGTTATACATGGATGGGTGGTTATAACTCCACGAGAGTTGTGGGAAATATTTGCAAATTTTATTGGGGTTAAGACGGAGGAGTACATCGCATCATTATATGAACGTTTTTCAGAGTCCGGAGTACCATCCAAGCTGCTTGATTCAGTCGGACAAAGAATTTCTGCTTTAATACCGCCCGAGGTGGAGTTGCGTGAGCGTTTCCGCAGGATCCCGATGGGAAGGTTGCGTCCAGAGTTCTTCCCGCCGTGTATGAAGAAGGCACTCGGCGGGGTTGGAACGGGCGTGAGAAATTATGCGATAGCTGTTTTGTTGACATCTTTTCTTTCTTATGCGCGCGTATCGCCGTCAGGAAAAGTTGCCACGCGGATGGCTGATTTCATCAGCGATATCTCAATCGTGCGCGAGGAGATCGCGCCGCTTATACTGGAAGCTGCGGAGCATTGTAATCCACCACTTTTCAAAGATCAGCCTCAGGAGAAAGCGAATGTCTACTACCACCTTGGTTTTGGCATGGCGACCGAGCCACGTTTGGAGGACAGCGGCAAATCGAAGTGGTATCGCACGCCAAATTGCAGCAAGATCCAGATTTCTGCGCCGCCGCTGTGCGAGCCGGACGAGTTTTGCCGAAGTCGAAATATAAAGAACCCACTCACTTACTACTACAAGCGCTTGGCGGAGCAAGCCAGACCGCACACAGGTGATTGAATGCAATTTAGAGAAGCGACACCCGACGAACGAAAGCGTTTTTACTTGGATGAGTGGAACAAGAAAGATTTACCTGATTTCATACTTCACACCCTTTCATTGCGAGAGTTTGGATTTGATTATGGTGAAGGTCCGAGCCACAGGTACAATCAGTTTATGACGATCGAGCAGCTTTCAGATTTTTTGAAAAACAGAGCACCTTATGCGGCTTATGCGAGTGTGGCGCTGTACGAGCAGCCGTCGATGAGAAAGGGTTGGTTGAAGTCAGAGCTTGTTTTTGATGTCGATGCAAAAGACTTGCCTCTAAAAACGTGTGGGTGTTCTGGTGGTGCCGTGTGCGAAAAATGTTTGGACGAAGCTCGACAGATAGCGGCGATGTTTGCTGAAACCCTTCGGTCAGATCTTGACCTACGCAACATCAACTTTGTTTATTCCGGCCGAGGATTTCATATCAGGGTAAACGACGATGCTGTCATGACTATGGAACAGACAGAGCGCGCCCAAGTGGTAGAGTATATTACGGGCAGCATAGTGCCGACGGATATGACGATGGCGCTCGGTTATTCGCAAGTTTTCAGGGATAGGATTGCGAAGACCTTCGATCGTTTGGATGAACAGAAGCTCATTGAGATGGGCATGAGGAAGGCGTTGGTCCAGCAATTGATCAAAGAAAAAGAAAAAGTGATAGCTATGATGCGCAAGGGGAAGCTTCAAGATTTACAAGATTTCTCTGGGATGGGCGAAAAAACTTTTGGACAACTGGTTGATTATCTCATGAAATTGAACTCTGCGCTCACAGATGGTAAGGTTACCATAGATACAAAGCGCATCCTGCGTTTGCCATCCAGCTTGCATTCTGGCGTCAGCATGAAATGTGTTTTGGTGAGGGACATTGAACATTTTTCAATTGAAAGTGCAATTCCAAAATTTATGCGCGAGGGAAAATAGCATGGTGGGATTGACTTTCGAAGATATCAAAAACGTATTGATAGAGGAAAAATCGGCGCGTGGACTAGTGGACCTACCGGACGAGTTTTACTCCAACGTTGGAAAGTATGTGACGGAGCTGAGCCGCGAGGCCGATAAAGGTGAAGCTGTACGACAAGATATTTTGAAGGAAGAACTTCATCGCGTTTTGCAGATGGTACAAGAGATACACATGCTTCGTGTAGTGAAAGCGATCGATGAACTCGCGAAGGGGGTTTTGCCGGCTCCATTGCTCGAGAAAGAGAGAAACGCATTCAATGAAATCAGACAAACTTTGGAAAAATTATACACAGAATTGGTCGCTCCCGCAATGGCTGGCGAGACAGCGATCGCGGCTCCAAAGGAGATAACGAATGTTGCCCTCATATTTTCCGCGGATGTGCCACAGATAGTCGCAGAGGACATGAAGAGCTATGGTCCATTCAAGGTTGGCGAGGTCGGATTTTTGCCGAGGCTGAATGCGGAGTTTCTGGCGAAGCACGGTCTTGCAAGAAAAATTGAAGTTAAGTCGCCGTAGCGATACCTTTTTTGGGGAAGATATCAAAGTTGGAGAGAGTTATACTAGAGGATTAAAAATGAAGGTACCAAAACAGATTCGCACATACTGTCCAGCATGTAAAAAGCACACGGTGCATAGCGTGCGCCAGCTCCGCAAGGGTTCAGCGCGGCCGTTAAGCTGGGGGCAACGTCAGTTCGCTCGCGTGATGGCAGGATATGGCAGCCAGCCAAGGTCCGAGCAGAAGAAATTTGCGAAAACTGCAAAAAAAATCACTTTAATGTTGAAGTGCAGCGTCTGTGGCAAGTCGCACCCACTACGTGGATTTAGGTCGAAGGGGATAGAAATCAAAGAGTAGGTGACAAACATGGAGACAAGGCCACGCCCTCCCTGTTTCTTGCGGGTCAGATGCAGCGATTGCGGGAACGAGCAGGTGATATTTAGCCACGCGAGTTCTGTCGTGAAGTGCTCGGTGTGCAGCAAGACTCTAGCTATCCCCCGCGGTGGGAAGGCCGAGATCAAAACTTCTATCATAGAGGTGCTGAGGTAGCAAGATGGTTCGTCGAAGCGCAGAATTGCCGGCTGTAGACGAGCTCGTGATGTGCACCGTGAAGAAAGTCTTTCCGCAGGGCGCATTCGTGTCCCTCGATGAGTACGAGAAAAAAGAAGGGATGGTTCACATCTCCGAAGTGGCGTCTGGCTGGATAAAAAATATCAGAGATTTTGTCAGGGAAGGTCAGAAGACCGTTTGTAAAGTACTTGCGGTGGACCCGCAAAAGGGGCACGTCGATCTTTCGATGCGCAGGGTTAAGGATAGTCAGCGTCGTTGGAAGGCCCTGCAGTTCAAAAAGGAACAGAGGGCTGAAAAGCTATTGGAACTTGCGGCGAAGAAGCTGAAAAAGAGCTTGGACAAGGCATACGATGAAGTTGGTTTTACCCTGCAGGATAAGTTTGGAGATCTTTATTCGGCGCTTGAAGCTATCGCGATTAAGGGCAAAGAAATTCTGGCGGGTGTGGATATCGATAAAAAATGGGTCGATGCTTTAAGTGAAATGGCGTCCTCCACCGTGGAGGCACCAGAGGTTGAGGTGGTCAAGTATATTGAGTTAAGTTGTCCCGCACCCGATGGCGTCGAGGTGATAAAATCGACCCTCATCAATGCGCGTGATTCGGTCAAAACTTCTGATGTGGATGTTGAGGCGTACTACGTTGGGTCGCCGCGATATCGCGTCAGGATCACAGCACCATCTTATAAAATTGCAGAGGGGGCGTTACAAAAATTTGTAGACATCGCGATAACTAATATGAAGAAGGCTGGTGGAAAAGGCGAACTCGGCCAAACGCCGAAAGGTGAATGATTTGAAAATAAAAAAGTGCAAGAGCTGTGGCACTTACACATTCAAGGATGTTTGCCCGAAATGTGGCGGGCAGACCATTTCACCGCATCCTCCGAAGTTCTCGCCGCATGATCCATATGGTAAGTATCGGCGTATGATGAAGAAGGAGGCGCTCGAGCGGTGATGGCGTGGAAGATGCAACAGTAAAAATTTTATCAAAACCAAAGTTGAGGGAGCCCGTACTTATAGAAGGATTGCCGGGGATGGGCTACGTAGGCAAGCTCGCAGCTGAACATTTAGTTGGGGAGTTGCGTGCAAAGAAATTTGTGGAGCTTTATTCTCCCCATTTCCCGCATCACGTGGCGATCGAACCAGATGGGACGCTGAGGCTTTTAAAGAACGATTTTTATCATGCCAGCTCCGATGGCAAGGACTTAATAATTGTCGTTGGCGATGTGCAGGCAGTTTCTCCAGAGGGACATCACAAAGTCGTGGATAAAATTCTAGATGTGGCGGAGCAGTTCGGGGTGAAACAAATATTCACGCTTGGTGGCTTCGCGACCGGACGATACAGTCGGGCCAAACCCAAAGTTGTCGGCGTCGTGAGTCAGCTGGAGCTCATAGAAAGATACAAGGGACATGGATTTACCGTGGAAAAAGGTGGAGGACCAATAATCGGAGCCTCTGGTCTGTTGATCGGCATGGGAAAACTTCGTGGCATGAAGGGAGTGTGTTTGCTCGGAGAAACCCATGGCATGGTGGTGGATCACAACTCTGCGAAAGCCGTCCTCGAAGTTCTGGTGGGAATCCTTGGCGTCAAGGTAGACATGACCAACTTGGAGCAGCGCGCGAAGGAGACAGAGCGCATAATTGAACGGATTCGAAAGGAAATGGAACTTCGTGAGCGCAAGGAGAGAAAGCCCACAGAGGAAGAAGCCTCATACATTGGCTGATAAAATATCTTTAAAAAGTTGTCATCAAGCTGATAAAATAATTTTCTAGGGTCATCGACAAAGATAAACAAGTGGTTGTCAACATCTTATGGGTGTCAATTTGCCCGACCTCCAAATTTATTCGGCGGACTTGCACATCCATTCAAAATATAGTGGTGCAACCTCCAGCCGGATGGAACTTGGTACAATCGCTCAGCAGGCCGGGTTCAAGGGGCTCGCTTTCGTGGGCACCGGCGACATCTTTCACCCGAGGTGGTTCGAGAGCGTCAAGGCAGAGTTGGAAAAAGTTGAGGAGGGCACATTCGAACACCCCAGATACGGCACGAGGTTTATTTTGACTGTTGAGGTTGAGGACAAACATAGAGTTCACCACTTGCTTATTCTACCATCGTTCGACGCGGTCGATGGGGTGAGAGAGAAGCTTGCCGGGCGCTCCTCAGACATGGATGCGGACGGTCGTGCACGCATCGAGATGGAAGCGCCTGAGCTGGTAGATATTGCGCTAGCACATGGCTGTCTCATCGGACCTTGCCACGCATTCACGCCATGGACGAGCATATATAAGGAGTTCGACGGCATGCGCGAATGTTACGGCGATCGCGTTCGAGACATAAGATTTCTTGAGCTCGGGTTGAGCGCGGATACGGACATGGCAGATAGGATAGCTGAGCTTTCAGAGGTCACATTTTTGTCATGTTCGGATGCCCACTCGCCTTGGCCGGACAAGCTTGGGCGAGAATTCAACCGTCTTGCGCTGGCTGAGCCCACATATGCGGAGATTGTCAAGGCGATCGAGCGCAGAGACGAGCGCCGCATCGAACTCAACGTCGGTTTCGATCCTCGCCTCGGCAAGTATCACATCACAGCCTGCTCGCGGTGTTTCAAGCAATTCAAGCTCAAGGAGGCAGAGGCGCTGAATTGGAAATGTGACAAATGTGGTGGCTGGATCAAAAAGGGAGTTTGGGATAGGGTAAACGAACTTGCAGATTACGATGAACCTCACCATCCATCCCATCGACCAAAATATTTGCGCGTGGCGCCGCTTGCGGAGGTGATAGCGCTGGCGTTGGGGCAGGATGACGCCCACGCGCCTGATGTCCATGAAGTTTGGAGCAAGCTGGTCGCGCGTTTCGGGAGCGAGATAGCGGTTTTGATCGATGTGTCGACGGATGATGTCGCGGATGTGGCGGGCGCGCGGGTAGCCGCAATGGTTAAAGCATTTAGGGAGCAGCAGTTAAAAGTGGTGCCAGGCGGCGGAGGCAAATACGGGCATCTTGAGGTGCCCGCGGAGCTGGCGAGGACTCAACCGCCGAAGGCGCAACGCACGCTCATGGAGTTTGGATGAATGAAGGTCGACGCAGGCGTTTGCATAAGATGCGGCGCATGTGCTAGCGTGTGTCCGGTCAACGCGATCGAGGTTGCGGATGTTCAAGTGCAAGCGGATAAAAACTGCACGAATTGTGGCATCTGCATGAAAATTTGTCCCGTGGGGGCGATAACTATTGAGAGAAAAAAAGTATGACATCGTAGTCGTCGGTGCTGGCCCTGCCGGTTCGATGGCCGCGCGGGCGGCGGCGAAGGCTGGGGCGAAAGTTCTGTTGTTGGACAAGCGCCGCGAGCTCGGCGTGCCGGTGCAGTGCGGCGAGGCGCTGGCGGAGGAGCCGCTGAGGGACCTCGGGATCAAGCCAGATCCACGATGGATAGCTGGGGAGATCAATGCTGTCAGGCTCATTTCGCCGTCGGGCATTGAGGTTTCTATTGCAGAAAAATCTGTCGTGCACGGAAAAGTTGGATTTATCCTTGACCGAAAAATTTTCGACAAACATCTCGCGATGCTCGCAGTCAAAGAGGGCGCGGACGTGAGGGTTGGGACGCTGGTCGATGGGCTGATGATGGATGGTAAAAAAATTGCGGGCATCAAGGCGAGCAGCTTCGACGGCAGGATGGAAGTTCGTGCTGAAGTTGTGATAGCGGCGGATGGCGTGGTTTCTAGAGTGGCACGATGGGCTGGCGTCAACACCGCGCTCAAGCCAGACGACATCGAATCTTGTGCACAATTCCAGATGGTGGGTATTGACGTGAAATCGCCCGAGGTCATGGAGTTCTACTTTGGCAGTAAAATTACTCCTGGCGGTTACGCTTGGATCTTCCCGAAGGGCAAGGAAATGGCGAATGTCGGCATAGGTATCCTCGGCAACCGCATGCAGCGCCCGGCGATCGAGTACCTGAAAAACTTCGTCGATTCAAGGTCCGAGCTAAAGAATGGGCGAGTGATCGAGATAAATGGTGGCGGGGTGCCAGTCGGCGGTCCTATACCCAAGACGGTCAAAGAAAACCTGCTGATAGTTGGTGATGCCGCTCGACAGGTCAACGCTTTGACGGGCGGCGGAATCGACTCGGCCATGCGCGCGGGAGATATTGCGGGCGAGGTAGCGGCGAAGGCGGTCGCTTCTGGTGACATTTCGGAGAAAAGACTCATGGAATATGAAAAGCGCTGGCGCAAGCAGATGGAAAAGAGGCTGGAGCGCTACTTGAAGGCCAAAGATGTGCTGCTCAGCATGTCCGACGAGGAACTCGACAGGCTCGCGAAGGCCCTCCAAGGCGTCGAGTTCGATAAAATAAGTTTAACTGATATGCTGAAGGTATTGACGAAGGTCAACCCGAAGCTTTTGTGGAAACTCAAAGGGCTGATGTAGTCTACGGGGTCAGCCTCTGCCGGTCTCTTGGAAACAGCACGCACTCTCTTATGTTTTCGGCTCCAGCTAACACCATCACTAGGCGGTCCAATCCCAACCCCCAACCGGCGTGCGGCGGTAGCCCAGCCTGATAGTTCTTGAGGTGCGATTCAAAGTTCTCAGGATTGAGCCCTTTCTGCTTCAGCTGTTTGACCAAAAGCTCCTCTTGGTGCACACGTGTTCCACCGGAGGCCAGCTCTATCTCTTTATACATGAGGTCAAAGGCATGCGCGAGTTTTGGATTGTCTTCGCGCGGCATGGTGTAAAATGGTTTGATCGCGGAGGGCCAATCGGTTACAAAGTAGGCGCCACCCATGAGTTCGCCAAGCTTTCGCTCAGCGGGCATGGACAGGTCCTCGCCCCAGAGCATCTTCAGGCCAGCGCGCTCCAACTTTTTGATGGCCTCGTCATACATCACCCGCGGAAATGGTGTTTTTGGAACCTCCAGCTTGCGTCCCAGGATTTTCAGCTCATCGGCGCATTTTTTCTTGACATCCGAGAAGACCCGAGTGACCGATTCCTCGAGGATTTGCATGACGTCATCCTCTGTCGCGAACGCCATCTCTATGTCGATCGATGTGGCCTCGTTCAGGTGGCGCGGCGTATCGTGCTCCTCTGCCCTGAAAATGGGTCCGATCTCGAAGACCTTGTCGAAACAACCCGTGAGTACCTCCTTGTAGAGCTGTGGGCTTTGGCTCAGGAAGGCCTCGCGCTCGAAATATGTGATTGGAAACAGGGCGGCACCACTTTCGGTGGCTGTAGCGACGATCTTTGGGGTGTTCACCTCGACGAAGCCCTTGGAGACGAGGTAATCTCTGGTCGTTTGCAGCACTTGATGGCGAATTTTGAAGATCGCTAGCGATTCTGGGCGTCGCAGATCCAAGGCCCGGACGTCGAGGCGCGTATCGATATTTGCTTTGACCCTTCCAGTCGGGTCCAGAGGCAGCGGCGTCTCGGCGAGGTTCAAAATCCTAATCTCGGCGGGCACCACTTCGACACCTCGCGGGGCCTGTTTGGCCGCCACTACCTTGCCTTTCACAGCGACCGCCGACTCCTTGGTCAAAGAATCTATTTTATCAAGAATTTTTTTATCCACTTTCGTCTTCGGTGCGGTTATTTGGATCGAGCCGCTGATGTCGGAAAGCACAAAGAACTTTATTCCTCCCAGATCGCGGGCGTCAACGACCCGCCCCATCAGGATAACTTCCTTGCCGGATAGTTTTGGCGAGACTTCGTTTGAGAGGTGCGTCCTCCGCCAGTCACCTAGGTTGTCTAACTTCATATCATCACTCAAATACTAGCTTGATGCTTTTATTAGTTAGCTTGGTGAACAAGTTCTGGATGGTCTCAACGCTTGCCGGGAGCCGTTTTGAGTCGTTACGGGACACTCGAACACGGTACATTTCTTCGCCGCCAGAGTATAGAACGTTGACCCCTCCAACGTGAGCGGGCGTCAGGATATCTTGGGCGAGTTTTCGCAGATCGGCTCCGTCTTCTGTGGCCCTAATTTTCTTCTGTAGACGTTCGCTGAGTTCTCTTATCATCTTGCCACCACGTCCGACCACCGATTTTACCTCACCTCGCCCGACGAGCAACACCACCAAGTCACCAGCCCCAACCGCACGCTTGAACGAAATCGCATTCAGCCCACGATTTTTTTGAGAAAACTCGTACAATACACGAGAAGCATCCACGTCGAGCTGAGTTATCTTACCCTCTTTCAGCCTGTTATCGCAACCTTGGCACAGGATGCCACTCTTGAGGCAGACGCTACAGATTGGTGCTCGCGTAGACTCCCCAATACAATATCACGCCAAAAAATAAAAGGGTCGGAAAGGGTCGAAATTCCTTTCCGAGCTTACTTCTTAAGGGTAATTTCTACCGTTGAAACATTTGTTTCTCCGCGTTCGCCTTGCATCTTTTCTGTGCTTATGCTTATGTTCCCGACGCTGACTCCCTGCAAGAAGCGGTTCCTGACGATCTCTGCCACATCGACGGCTCTGCTTATCGCTTTTCCTCGTGCTTTGAGGACGACTTCGTTGAAACCCTCGTGGAACTGCGTTATTACTGCCAACACGTAGTTCATCACTGGTTTCACTCCAATAAAGACCACATTTTCCGCAGATTTCTTCTCAGCCATTGTATCGTGCCTCCCTTGTTTTGTGTATGATTTTCTTGGTTGGTTTTAATAAATACCTTTCGTATGGTTCACGAAAGGGTTAAATGTTTACTTTTGTAAAGTTAGATTTGACTTTTGGTGATAACCATGCAAGATAAAGCGGACATGACCGAACGACAGCTCTCGATACTGCGCAAGCTGTTCGCCGAGAGCAAGGTTTTCAAGTCTCGTCGCATCGAGAAAAACCAAAGTACAATGGCAGCGGAGTTCGGGATCACACGTCAGGCGCTGAGCGCACACTTCAGAGAGCTCCGCAAGCTCGGCCTATTGAGGACCGGCAGGGGGTTCATCGATTTGACTGAAAAAACAACGAGGATTTTGGGTGAGCCTCAGAGCCAAGCATTCGTGCTCATCAAGATAGAGCCACGGAAGAGGCGCGCCGCATATGAGGAGATAAAGAATTTGAACGTTCAGCAGGCGTTTCGCGTCACCGGCAGCGTCGATGTCATCGTGCTTGCGGACCGTTTGAAGCTGAACAAGCTTCTGGAGGCGCTTTCGAGGGTGCCGGGTGTCAAGGAGACGTCGGCGCACCTGGTCCTCGCCCCGCTCATCAAGGAGTAGCGCCTCGCTCCGGGGGCAGGATTTTCTTCAGCTTCAGCAGGCGTTCTTCTATACGGGCCTGAATTTCCTCCAACCCCCCTTCTTCGCGGGCGAGAGAGGCGTAATCCTGTAGATCCTGCGATATGATGTCGGCGATTTCTGAGTCAAGGATACCCGCGTACATCGCGAGTTCGAGGGTGTAGAAGGAGCGCATGATGGTGTCTAGGCCGCGGCGCCACCTTTTCCATGCCCCGGGCCTCTGAATGCGCAATTTTCGCGCGAGATCTTCAAACGTCGTGCCTCCGCTCCAATAGTAGAGCAGCATCGTCTTTAGCTCCTCGCGGCTGAGGTCAGATTTCTCGAGCAAAAACTGGGCGAGCTTGTTGCCTTTCAGCCACTTTTCGGCTTTTAACTCATCTCTTGATTCCAGCATTTTCTTTCACCATCGCTTCAGACGAGACTATTTCTGTCCTAACTTAAATTTGTTTCCCAAAGGAGGAAACAAGATAAAATACTTCTGCGACTCCTCCACACATCGATGTGCGGGGTTCGGTGGATTTTCACGATTGTTGTCAAATAAGAAAATAAGGATAAAATTTAGAGTTTTTATTGAAAAAAGGAATTTAAGAAGGAAATATGAGATTTAAAGCTATTTAATCAATGCTTTCCCCCTAAATCGGAACAATCGAGCCCAGAAACTTGTCCGGTTTGCCCGCTTTACGATATCTCTGTCGATTTTCTTACCTTCTTTTCTGGCCAGCTCAAATGCTTTGCTAGCGGCTTTTAGGGCAGCCCTAGGCACACCCTTCGACAGCTTATAAAGTTCGTCAAATGCGCCCTCGCTTATGTAACCTTCTACGCCGTGCGTTTTCGCACGCTTCGTCAACATTTCTTTTAACTCGTCCCGGGCCATCTGTCTGAGCTCGATGATCGTCTGGATGCGATCCCGCAACGGGGGATTGAGGTCGAGGAATTTCTTCATGCGCTTTGGCTCGCCATTAAGCACGATCGCGATGTTCTCGACGTCGGCGAGCGCACGCAAAAATTCACCCAGCTCGTCGACGTTGGCCCCGCTCTCGCTCGCGTCGTCTATAACCGCTGCCAGCTTCTCTTTGTGCTCCTTCGGCCAAGACGTCATGATGTTGAAGAGCGTAACGCGATCCTTGTTGGAGTCGAGCGCGAGTTCCTTTATTATCCCTTTCAGGAAGTCGTCTGTTTCTCTATATGCGGCTCCGCTGAGATAGACGGGCACAATCTGCTTGGAGACATCGCTAGTGCTGAGGCTCTCGTTCATGAGTTCGTCCACTATGTACTTGCACAGGGATGTTTTTCCAATGCCAAGTGGGCCGGTTACCACGGCGACCCTGCCGTTCGAGATCGCTTGTTTTAGAGCCAAAATTTCATCGGGCTGAACGCGAACGTACGTATCCGGCCTAATGGGTGCCACGAGGAAAAATGGATCATCGCTTGGCCAAACAGGAGCAGGAGGAACTTCGCTCATCTAAATAGCCTCACTTTTAATGTGTAGCGGTCATTCTCAAGCGAAGCAAAATTTTTACCTACAAGGCGGTCGCAGAAGCTTTTGATCGTTTGTTCTGGGTAGTTTGACCGCTCGAGGAGTTGTTTGGATGTAAAAGTTTCGAGCATAACTGTAGTGGCGAGCAGGTCGTTGAATGCTTTTCGCATTGGTAGGCTCTCCGGCGCCATCCTTTCAATTATCTCGAAGTCGGAGAGCGCCTGAGGTGTTGTTGCGGCAGATATTGGTTCAGGTTTCTTGGGTTCTTCCTTGCGCACGGGCATTTTAGGTGATTCTTCGCGCAAAACAACCCGTTTTTTCGCCCTTGTCCTTAATGTCCTTTTTGTCGCTTCTGTCCTTATTTGAGGAGCTAGCTCAAGACCCATCTCCTCTTTGAGCCTCAAGATCTCGTTTTCAGGGACACGCCTTCTTCCACCGGGTGTAAGAACACACCTCAGACCACCGGCCTGATGCTGCCGTTGGAGGGTGCGGACTGAGCAACCGAGGAGTTTCGCCGCTTCCTTCATACTGAGGATTTTTTCATCCATAATATCTGTCCTTACTGTCTTTTGTCCTTCATGTCATTAGTGTCCTTTATGTCCTTATAAGCTTTGTCATTGCAAAAGTGGCTAGAATCTACCCTATAACATCAGCAAATTCGGGGGGCGGGGTCACCGATCGGCGATTCAACTAATCGACTCCCCCCAACTACAGTTCTCATGACAACTTCTTTGGGGTGTTTGGCGGTGACCTCTCCGATCACGCACGCTTTTTTGCCATACTTTGTATTTCTGACCGCACGCAAAACTTTTTCGCAGTATTTCGGCTTCACCGCGAGTATCGCCTTGCCTTCGTTAGTTATTTGAAGCGGGTCTATCCCCAACATTTCGCTCGCCGCTCTGACGGCCGGCTCTATCGGCAGCTTCGCCTCATCAAGGATCACGCCGACACCGGCTTTAGAAGCCATTTCGTTCAACACAGCCGCGACGCCGCCTCGCGTCGGATCTTTCATAGCGGTCACACCACCAGCTCTGAGCGCTGCTTCCACAGTTCTCCATATCGGGGCGACATCCGAGCGCAATTTTACATCGAGATTTATGCCTTCTCTATGAGCTAAGATGGCTACGCCGTGGTCTCCTATCGTCCCGGTCGTTATTATCTTGTCCCCCGGTTTGAGCCCGCTATCCGAAATGACCTTTTTAGCCACGCCAACGCCGGCGGTCGTTATCACCACACCGTCGAGAGAGCCGTGCTCCATCACTTTTGTATCGCCAGCTATCACTGGCACGCCCACCTCCTTGCTTGTAGCGTCGATTGAGCGACAAATTTTCCGCAGATCTTCGGTCGAAAAGCCCTCTTCGAGCACCATCGCGCACGCTATAGCGAGCGGTTTCGCCCCCATTACAGCCAAGTCGTTGACGGTTCCAGATATCGCTAGCCTACCGATGTCGCCGCCGGGGAAGAAGATGGGCTTTATGGTGTGCCCATCGGTCGTGAAGACGAGCGTTTTCCCGCCTACGGTGATGGTTGCGCCGTCGTCAAGCTCATCGAGCCCAATTTTCCCGGCGCGTCTGAGCGAAAGTTCCTTGAGTATTGTCTCCTTTATCAGCTGCATCATTAGCGCGCCACCGGCACCGTGTGCGAGCGATATTTTTTCATCTGCCATGTGGCTTCAACTCTTTCAATTTTACATCAACTATCTCTAACTCGCGTCCAGAATTTAGTTTAATTTCATGTTTTCCGCATTTTGGGCAGGCAATTTCCAGCTCTGGTTCTGGTGAATGGGTGTTGAATGTTGAATTGATCTTTCCTTTGTACCCACATGAACATGAGATCTCGATGGGGACGGATGTGATGTTGAATTTTGTGTTTTTGAACTCTTTTTCGCCAAGCTTTTTCAACCACAATTTCACTCCTTGTGGCTCATTGATCATCCCGATGCGCAGATTTACCTCTAAAACCTTGGCTTTGTGTTCGGCAGAAATTTTTTTGAGAGCGTTCAGTATGCGGGTTGCCATCTCCACCTCATGCAAGCCCACCACTCTCCGCTACTTTTCGCGACTCAAATTTTAGCCTCTTTTTCATTTCATCAACTACAATAGGTTTTACCCAGCTTATTGATTTTTTGCTCCTCCGATGTTTTTAAACTGTGCCCGCGACCTTTCTATGGGGAGATAGTCGTGCGAAGGTTCAACTTTCATACCCACACGCTTTACTCGGATGGCGAATGCCTTGCATCCAGCATCGCCGAGGCGGCGGAGGCTAGCGGCTTGGCGGCGGTCGCGATCACCGACCATGGCCCAGAACTGTCGGTTGGCATAGATCCTGCAAAAATACCTCTGATGCTTCAAGATATCGAGAGCGCGCGGGAGGACGCAAATATACCGGTGCTCGCCGGCATGGAGGCGAATGTCGTCAATGTAGACGGAGCGATAGACTTGGACGATGAAGTAATCAAAAAACTCGATATTTTAGTGATAGGCCTGCACACATTAGGAACTCCAATGCAGGAGGAACTCGCCAAGAATTATTTTTTAGCGATCATGAATGCTATGAGGAAAAATAGAGTTGATGTTGTGGCGCACCCGTTCAGGCTGCACAACAACCTTGCCCCGTACCTGTCTCCTGAGGATATAGACGAGTTCGTGAAACTAGCGGCGAAAAAAGGGGTCGCGATTGAAATCAACTCCAAATATCGCGTGCCCAACGAAGAACTCCTGCGCGCCTGCTTGAAGGAGGGCGTGAAGCTCAGCATAGGCACGGACGCGCACACGACGGCCGAGGTGGGCATGGTGGACTGGCAGATGGCAGTGCTCAGGCGGATCGGTGCGAGTGAGGATGATTTAATTTTGAACAAATTTTTGAGGTGAGATGGTGCCATCAGATATTTCGTCCGTTTTTAAAGACATGAGTCGAGTTGTGATAGTGGGCGTAGGAAGCGAGTTTCGAGGCGATGACGCCGCAGGAGTTTTCGTCGCGAGAAATCTGAAGAAAAGTGTGAAATCTCCAAACGTGCTGATAATCGAGGCGGGCGTGGCGCCGGAGAACTTTACATCCGAGATCAGAAAGTTCAAGCCATCGCATATCATCCTCATCGATGCAGCTGATTTCGAAGCTGAGCCTGGAACTTTTATTTTCACGGATTCGAGTGCTGCGATCGGACAATCCATTTCGACGCACAAATTACCGCTTTCGATCCTGTCTAATTACCTGCACAATCAAACTTCGGCCAAGGTTTTGCTGATCGGAATTCAACCTGCTGGGGCCGGGCTGGGTAGCGAGATGTGCAAAGAAGTAAAAAACGCTGTCGACGATGTCACGGAGGTCCTCGCAAAAAATATGCGTTCACTCTGACACAACTTTGTATTTATCGTATGTGGCGAGTTCGAATTCCTTGCTCATCGTGAAGACTTTTCTTGGACAAACCTCAGCGCAGCGTCCGCACATCATGCAGAGCCCCATCCATATGCGCGGTTTTTTTGTCTTCTCGTCCAATGTTATCGCGCTGTCTGGGCAGACTTTGACGCAGAGTCCACAACTGATACATTTTTCCTTGTCTATTACGGGCTTCCCGCGAAAGTTCTCAGGCAGCGCCCTCCTCTGTTTGGGATACTTTACCGTGGCCGGCTTGCGGAACAGATTTTTGAGCACATCGGGCAACATTCGAGGCATCCTAAGTCACCGCCACCAAGAACAGGCTTATCGCCGCAAGCAGTGTTGGGAAGGTCCAGAAAAACTTCAGCGCTTGGTCTATGCGCAGCCTAGCGGCGATATTTCTGATCACCGTTGAGAGCACAACAATCCCGAAACACTTGATGAGGAAGCTGACGACGCCGGGGATGTAAATTCCGCCAATCGTGTGGGGAACTGGGCCACCGAAAAACAATACGACGATTACAGCCGCGACCACGAATAGCTCGATATTGTAGGCAATCCTGAGGATCGCTAGCTTAGGCCCAGAGTATTCTGTCAGCGAGCCATGAACAATTTCAGATTCAGCTTCAGGGATGTCGAAAGGCACGCGGAGGAGCTTGCCTTGGGCGGCTATCAGTATCGCAATCGCCGCGGGTATGAGAGCTGCTTGGGAAACCATCCAGCCATTTTGAGCTTGGTAACTTACTATGGATGAAAGACTGAGCGACCATCCAACTTTTGCAGCGACAGCTAGAGCAGCGATGATGAAAGCCAGCTCATATCCGAAGAGCTGCACCATGTATCTGCTCGAGCCGATGGTACCGAAGGGGCATCCGCTCGCGTATCCGGCGAGCATCATGCACACGGCTGGAATATTGAGCAGATAGATGATTACTATCAGGTCCGCCACGGAGGTAAGCACCGGTTGTGATGAATTAATTGGCAGCAGCAGCATGACTGCCATGACCGCGCCGAAGCATAACAGCGGAACGCAGTTGAAGACGAACGAGTTCGCTGCGGCTGGTGTGATGTCTTCTTTGCCGAAGAGTTTTCCAACGTCGAGGAATTCTTGCCAGATGGGTGGACCAATGCGGTGTTGCATGTGGCCCGTGAGCTTTCGGTCGATACCGGCGAAGAGCAGGCCCACAGCGCTCGCGAAAAGTATGCCGGGAAACACGAAGAATGCTAACACGTAGCCGAGTTCCTCGATCACTTTCGTAACCTCCTGAGTTCCTCCTTTGTTACAATTCTAGATTTTCCAGTTTCTGTGTCGATGATTGTGACGCGGTCCGTGCAGCTGAAGCACGGGTCTATGCTCGCCACGACGATAGGAATATCAGCGATGGTGCCGCCGACGAGCATTGGCTTGGCGGATGGCCAGTTTGCGTAAGATGGTGTCCTTATGCGTACACGTTCGGGTTTGTTTGTTCCGTTTGAGCGCACGTAGTACATCAGCTCCCCCCGCGGGGCTTCCGTGCGCCCCACAGCCTCATTTTCTGGGACGTTTTCTGGGAACTTGGCGCGAATCGCTCCTTTTGGCATGGCGTCTATGGCTTGACGAATGATCTCTATCGATTCTAAAATCTCGCGGAGCCTGACGACTACCTTCGCGAGCACATCACCGTCTTGCTCGACGATGACGTCGAATGGTATTTCGCCGTAGGCAGCGTATGGATCGTCCCTCCTTATATCCAAGTCAACGCCAGAGGCGCGGGCGGTCGGCCCAACGGCGCAGAGTTCGAGAGCGTCCTTCTTCTTCAAAATTCCAACGCCGCTGCACCTCGCAATGATTGTCCTATCGGATGTGCAGACATCAATGTAGTGTTTGACAGATTTTTCAAGTTTATCTAACGTGCGAATAAGCTGAGGAATGTCCTTTTCTTTGATATCTACTCTGGCCCCGCCGAGATAGGTGCCTGAGGCATAGATCCTTTGTCCGAACAGAAGTTCTCGCATGTCAAGCGATAGCTCTCGGTCCCGCCAAAAGAGCATGAAGAGGGTCGTGAAGCCTATCTCGTGTGCCGCGACGCCAGCCCAGAGGAGGTGGCTGTGGATGCGCTCGAGCTCAGCGTCGATCACCCTTATGTAACGCGCGCGGTCTGGACACTCGATACCGGCGACGCTCTCGACAGCCCTCGTGAAAGCTAGGCTGTGCGTGGAGTTGCATATGCCGCAGACGCGCGCCGAGAGGTAAAGTCCATGCGCGTATGAACGATCGCTTAGCGCCTGCTCTATGCCTTTATGGTTGTAACCCAGACGCAGGTCCACGCCGACGATCTCTTCGCCTTTCACTTCGATCCTGAAATGGGCGGGTTCCTCGAGCGCGGGGTGTTGCGGGCCTATCGGGACGATAAAGGTCATTTCTTGGCCTCCTTCCTGAGCGGGAACTTTCCGGCCGGCCAATCGTCCGGCAAAAATAGCCTCCTTGGGTCCGGGTGGCCCTTCACCTGTACGCCGAGCATCTCCATGAGCTCACGCTCGTACAAAGTTGCGCCCGGAAAGATGTCGGTGACGGTTTCTATCTCCAACAAAGTCTTGGGTATGGAGAGCTTCAGGTTCAAGAGCGATTCACCGCAGTGGATATGATAAATGACATCGATATTCTCCCCCCTATCTACGCCCGTGATCGTCGTGAGGTGTTTCAGGTCGTTATCTCTAAGTGCCGTCAGCGCCTCTATGTAGCGCTCTTTATCGGTGACAGCGAAAACTTGTCGCGCACCGACGATTTTCACATCGTCAGCATACCTTTTGATCAGCTGTGCTACTTCGTTGGCGTTCATCTTTTTAACCTCGGCAGGGCTTTGAGCATCCCATCGATTATTGCTTCAGGAATCGGTGGGCACCCAGGCACGTACACATCTACAGGCACGTGTTTGTCGAGCGGCCCGACGACGTTGTAGCAACCGTTGAAGACGCAATTGGATATCGGGCAGTTCCCGACTGCCACGACCACCTTGGGCTCCGGTATTTGTTCATATATTCTAAGAAGCCTGTCCTTAGATTGCCTTGTTATCGCCCCAGTGACGAGCAGGATGTCGGCGTGCCTCGGCGAACCCTTTTTCACTATCCCGAAGCGCTCTACATCGTAGCGTGGCGTGAGTGTGGCGACCACCTCGATGTCGCATCCATTACATGCGCCGGTGTTGTAGTGCAAAATCCATGGCGATTTTTGTCTGAAATAGTTCAACAGTCCCATTTTTTCACCTCAGCACCAACGCGATTGCCACCAAGATCGCGATGAAGCCGATGACCACCCACAGCAGGTAAGTGTTCAGTTTTCCGCTGTGCCCCGGCTGAATGTATCGGTAGAACGGTTTGAAGACCCTGCGGATGGGCGAGTAAAATTGCTCGCTGTCTGCGATCACTTCTTCAGGTTTGACTTCCTCTCCGCAGCCATAGGTACTGCGCTTCGCTATGCTCGGCCTAACCTTGGAAATTTTTCTGCTGCCCAAAAGCATGAGGCAAGCGAATCCCGCACCCAACAGCATCACAATGGTTGCGACTATTGGCCCCCAAAATCCAGGTCCGAACTCCATTCAGATGCCTCCAAGGACCGCGTGGATGTAGCCCGATTGGTTCATGATGGCACCCTGTGCCGGCGCAACGAGATCTATACCAAGCGACGGCAAAACGCCTAGCACGATGCAGAGGACAGCCAAAAGCATCATCGGGAAGAGCATGGTGAGCGGCGCCTCTTCAACGTTTTGAAGGCGCTTCGGGCGCTGCCCTAGAAATATTGAGTTAATAGCTTTCAAGAAATAGGCTAGTGTGAGCACGCTCATGATTATTGCTATCAATGAGAAGACGGCTTTTCCTGCCTCTATGCCGGCAATGTAGATAGTCCACTTGCTCGCGAAGCCATTTAAGGGCGGCACACCGGAAATAGCGAGAGCCCCTATCGCGAATAAGCCAGCGGTTATCGGCATATTTTTTCCGAGACCACCTAATTCATCGAGGTTTGTCGTCCCAACACGGTAAAGAATTGCGCCAGCGCACATGAAAAGTAGCGCCTTAAAGATTGCGTTGTTGAGCAAGTGGAAGAGGCTACCCTGAAAACCAAGTGCCGTCCCAAAACCAACGCCGAGTAAGATGTAGCCCATTTGAGAAATACTTGAATAAGCGAGTAAACGCTTCAAGTCGCGCTGGGTGAGGGCCATGAGGGCGCCAAGCACCATGGTAACCAGCCCAAATATGGCAAATATAGTACCAACGCCGAAGGCCCCAAACATCATGTAGACGACACGGATCATCGCGTACAGCCCCGCCGTCGTCGTCGCGCCAGCCAGCAAAGCGCTTATCGAGGAAGGCGCCGCTTGATAGGCATCGGGCGCCCAAGCGTGCAGCGGAATCATCGCAATTTTGATACCGAAGCCAGTCACCAAAAGTGCGAGCGGGACGACGACATCAGATGGAGCAATCTGACCGAGCTTCTGCGCGAGATCAGCGATCGTTAGACTGCCAACCATCCCGTAGAGCAACGCAATACCGAGTAAGATGAGCGAAGTGCCGAGCGAGCCGATAATCATGTATTTGATGCCAGCCTCGACGGAATCCCACTTGCGCCTGAATGCTACCAGCGCGTAGGAAGAGATACTCATAATTTCAAAAAACACGTAAAGGTTGAAAAGGTCCCCAGTCAGGGTAATGCCCATTGCGCCCGCCGTGACCAGCAGGAGCAGTGCGCAATAGAGGTCAATCCTTGTGTCTCGCCGCATATAGACCAGCGAGTAAATCGCCACAAGCGAGCTGACACCAGCGACGATGAGAGCGATCAACAAATTGAGCCCGTCGACCGCGAGGACGATTCCCCACGGCGGCGACCACCCCCCGAGTCTGTAGACGATGACTTCGCCACCCCAAATCCTTGCTCCCATAGAAGCGACTGTCAGGAGCATTGCAATCGTTATGGCAACTGTGAACCAACCGCATACCTTCCGCTCGGCATCGTATCGCCTTGATATCGTTGCGATGATGGGGGTTAGAAACGCGCCGAAGAGCGGCAGGACGATCGCTATGATAGGAGGAATTTCAATCATTCACGCAGCCTCCTGACCTCGGACGGGTCGAGCGTGCCATAGTGGTGGTAAACCCATATCGCCATCGAAAGTGCAAGGGCGACGATGCAGATGTTGATGACGATCGACGTGAGCACAAGCGCCTGAGGAATCGGGTCGACGGCCGCGCTGGCAAAACCGGCAGCTACGTTATCTTGTAGCATCCCTGCAGGCACAATCGCCGCTATGCCGCCCTCGCGGTAACCCATGCTTATGAGGAACAGGTGGATGCCATCGGTCATCACCCCTAGCCCTATGACCATCTTTATCAGGTTGCGCTTGAGCAGTAGGCAGTAGAGCCCGAGCGCGATTAGCAGCATCGCAACAACATAGTTGAGGCTCATTTTTCATCCCACCCTACTTTGCGCAGCATCGCGTAGAAGACTAGAATTATGCTAGCTGCCACTTCTATCCCAACACCGATGTTCAGCAGGGGCAGGTCACCACCGCTGAAGACGCTGCCTAAAATTCCAAGCGGCAGCACATGTCCAAAGAACTTGCCCATGCCCATAACAAGGCCCACCAAACCAACGGTTGCGAGGGTTAGGCCGCCAATGGCTTCCAAAACCTCGGTTCGGAAGAGCTTGAATTCAATTGGGGACTGCTCTAAACTATAGGCTAGCCAAAGCATAACAAAGGACGCAGCGATTATTACCCCACCTTGGAAGCCTCCGCCCGGAGTGAGGTGGCCATGAAGGATAATGTAGACGCCAAAGAGAACCATGAACGGGAAGAGCAGCCTAGAAATTGTTCGCACTATGGTGGTCATGCCAGCCATCATTCCTGCCCCCTCGTCGCCAAGAAAAGCATGAGGATACCGCATACCGCCGTGAAGAGTATCGTGCACTCACCCATTGTATCGTAGCCGCGGTAGTCCCAGACAACGCTCGTGACGACATCGGTAGCGCCAGTCTCCCGTGGCCCGTTCTCTAAAATTCTTTGTCCAATGCTTTGATTTTCAAATGCGCCAAGCTTGCGCTGTGGGAATGAGCCGAATGGGGGGAGGTTATTCGTGACAGTAAAAATCAAAATGGCGCCGACCACCAGAACCGCTATGAAAGGTACCACTCGCCGCATCACTCTTCCCTCCTGGTCCTGCTGATCGCAATTATGTAAAGCACCGTGGACACGCCAGCGCCGACTGCAGCCTGGGTTATAGCGATGTCTGGCGCCCGCAGCATGTAAAATATCACGGCGAGCACGATTCCAGCACCGGCGAGCGTGATCACTGCGTACAGAAGATTTTTGAGCTCTATGGCGACGATGGAAAGCACGAATAGGAACAGAAGCATGAAGCTCTGGAAAATCAGCTCCCAGCTCATTGTTTTTCCTCCTCTTCAAGCTTATCCACAACGCTTCGAGGCCAGAGTTTGACTCCGGACTTGTGCGCCGCGCGGGCTATCGCGTGGGCCCCAACTGGGTTTGTGATAAAGAGAAAAAGGGCTATCAAAAGTGCCTTTAGGCTATACATACTTAGACCGTACAAAATGCTTACACCGAACAAGGTCATGATCACGCCGCCAACGACGATGACGGTGTTCGCGTGCAGCCGGTTGTAGACGTCGGGGAAACGCAGGAGGCCCATCGCGCCTATGAGCGCGCACGCCCCCCCGACGCCCAAGAACAGATATGCGATATATTCGATCAATCTCCGACCCTCCTGCCCTCCAGATATTTTGCTATCGCGAGCGTGCCGAGGAATGCGAGCATGGCGTAGACGAGCGCCACGTCGATGTAGAAGCTAGCTTCGTACAGGACGCCGAGGATCACGAGCACGGTGACCATGAGGGAGGTGAGAGCGTCGAACGCGACGACCCGATCTGGGGCGGTCGGCCCTAGAACGGCGCGCACGGAGCACAGCAGGGAGGCGCCGATGAGCACGATCAGAACTCCGACCAGGATCATCCGAACACCTTCTTCAGGAACCTTTCGAACGGCCGCGCTATCGCGACCTTTGTCTGCTCGGGCTCGACGGCTTTGACGTTGATCCAGTGCACGTAGAGGCGGGACCTTTCCTCCTGGACCTCGACGCTCAGCGTACCGGGGGTCATGGTGATGGAATCGGCCAAGCCGGTGATGCCAAAGTCCGTTCGGAGGTCGGTCGGCACCTCCACGATGCCAGGTTTGATGGGCATGCGCGGGTGGATGATGCGGTAGATCACGTCTGCGTGAGCTTTTATCTCCTCCCAGACATACGCGGGCACGTAGGCGAGGGCGTAGCCGAGGCGCTTCGGCCCGAATTTTTCGCGCATAGGCTTTCTAAAGAGTATTTCGTTGGAGATCAAAGCGACGAGGATGGCGGCGACGGCGCCGACAGCGAGTTCTTGGACGTCGATTGAACCTGTGAACGCGATCCACGCACCTAAAAGACAGATAAAAGTGGCTATGAACTTGCTAGCGGACATTTTGTGACCTCCGCTACTTTAGTTTGCTGTGCGAATTTAAGGTTTGTGATTTTTTAGTTACAGTAATTCACACATGTTTAAAACTCATAGGCAATTGGTCAGGGCAGATTTGAACGATTGTGGCATCGCATTTCGTTACACCTTGGCAAAAATAAAACACGATAGCAACAGGCTTTTTACGGTTCAAAGGTAGAAAGGAGCGTATTGAACTAATGTATAAATGTTTAGACAACAAGGTATAAATAATTAGACAAATGTATGTTTAAATGATACTTATGGCCCAATCACTTGATATCGTCCTTGGAAATCGGATATGTTGGCAGATACTCAAGTTTTTCTTGGATAATCCAAACGGGGAATTTTACGAGAGCGAGATCCAGCGGAGGGCTGCGGCAGCGAGGGCCAGCGTTCGCAAATGGCTGCATGTGCTGGAGCAGCTCAACTTCATCTCGACCACCAGGCGGGGCAGGCTGAAGTTGCACAGGTTGAACCGCGAGCATCCACTCGTGAAGCAGCTGAAGGTTTTGAGCACGATGAGCGGGCTTCTCCCAAAGCTTGAAGCCCTCGAGGACCAAGGGGAGGTTTATCTGTACGGCTCGGCAGCGCGCGGCGAAGGACGCGAGGACTCCGACTTGGATATCCTCGCAATAGGGCGCGAACGGGCGGTGATTAATAAAATCAAGGCAATCGACGAGCGGATAAAGGTCAGCTTTTTTACCCCTCTAGAGTGGGCAAAGACGGCGCGCGAGGATCCAGCTTTTTACGAGAGGGTCGAGCGGGATAAAATAAGGTTGGTATGAATGGACGTCGAAAGTTGCTTGAGGGAGGGCTTTTTGCAGCCGATAAAAGCGGAGCGGGACCTCATCGAGAAGGAGTTTGTAGAGGCGAAGTACGATCTTGGGAAGGCCGAGCGGGCGTTTGAGGAGGATGACTTCAAGTGGTCGATAGTCAAAAGCTATTATTCGATGTTTCATGCCGCCCGCGCGGTGCTTTTTTCACTCGGGCTGAAGGAGCGGCGGCACTTTGCGATCAGGGTCGTGCTGGAAGACCTGAGTGCGAAGGGAAAGCTTGAAAATAGGTTTGTTTCAGATTTTTCTGCGGCACTTGGGGCGAGGGAGGATGCGGACTACAGGTACACATACTCACAAGAGACTGCGGATTATCTTCTCAAGGCAGCCGGGGATTTTTTGGTGAGGATGAAAAAACTCGCAAGACGGTAGGTGGTGATCCCCGAAGTTACGCCATTCACGATATACGGCAATTGTCGAAGTCAACTTTAGCTATCAACGTGATTTTTTGCATTTGGAGGCTTTTAAAAGCTTTTTTCTCAACTTAGACCTTTTAAAAAGGGAAACACTTAAATAGGGGGGTCGCCCTAGTTATGCTGCTATATATGAGGTGAATAAATGGAAAAAAGTAAGTTACTACAAGTGATTGCAGCCATTATGATAACTTCAATGGCAGTATCTATGCTATCATTTTCGACAAGCGTAGTTAAAGCTTCACCAGATATAACCTTTACGCCTTTAAAAGTTCGCGACAATGCCCTCGTAGTGTTCACACTCACGGTGACAAACACCGGGACTGAAAACATCGAGAACATCGTCATAAGGCAGACGGCGGGCGGAGGCATTACGTCTGGTTTCTCGTCCCCAATGGGCGGCGAGAACTCGAAGGAGAACTGGTATGCGGTCGCCGATAACTTGGCCAAAGCCGCGATGTTCTTGAATCAGGTCAGAGACAACTTCAGCTATGCTGCTACGAACCTAACGGACGCAGCAGCTGCGTTGCTGAATGCGGCGAACTTGCTGTATAGCGCGGGTACCAATGTGCTTTCTGCATTTCCAGACAACATCAAAAACGCAGGTGAAAATCTACGGCAGGCGGCCAATACTTTGATACTTGCATATAACAAACTTGTTTCAACCGATAACGCGGACTGGCGTGGAGTGGGCGACAACATAACTGCTGCCGGGACACTCGTGAAAGGTGCGGGAATACATATGACCAGTGTGCTCGGTTTCGCCGACCCTGCCAGCTGGGTTAAGCGCAGCGGTGACAACCTATATGGTGTGGGACAAGCGCTGGAAAATGGAGGGGCTGCTTTGCGGGAAGCGAATCTCGACAACACCTCTGAAAACTTCTCGGGGGCCGGCTCAGCAGAGAATCATATGAACCAAGCTGGTCTTAGCATGGCCGGCGCAGGTGCCGACAACTTGTCAGTCATAAGCGTAGGTTACCAACTGGAAAACGTTGCTATCTATCTCAAATGCTTCGGGGACAACATGGCGTATGCAAGGGATAACATCCGAACGGCAGGTATCGCGTTGCAACACGTGGACAACTCAGCTCTTGAGAACACAACATTACACACCACGGGACGAGTAGAGAACAAGAGGAGCCTCTTGACCCCGGCTTTCGCGACCGAAATTAGGGACGCAGGCACGCAGTTGCGCGCTTCTACAGCAGCAGCCACTGATTTCGAGAACGAAAATGTTTACGCCTGCGGTGATAACCTAGCCGATGCGGCAACAAAGCAGACAGAGTGGCTAGGTCCAGCGTTTGCATCCAACATCATCGGAATCTATGGGTCGACCACGACCACTTCGGCCAGGTATTGGATCGGACAGGCAGGAGAAAACCTACGTCGAGGTAAGTTGAACTTGTCGTCCGCGGCGTCCTGTTTCGGCAGTGCGGCCACAGCTTTGGTCGCGGCAACTGCCCAAATCAAGGCAACTGCGGATCTAGTTCCATCCGGGACCGGTTACCTCCTTGACAACCTCAGCGACCTTATCAGCACTACTGGCCTGAACGGGGTCATATTATACCCGAATGCCCCAGAGAACCGCATAACACCTAGCAGCACCAAGACGTTCAGCTTCCTTTGGAACATGCCGGATATCAGCACAGAGAACACGTACACAGTAACAGTCTATCCCAAGCGCATGGACAACTCGGACATTACAGATAGCATCACGAACTTTACAATAACCGTTGACGGCAAGGTCCCAGAACTAACCGTAGTGGTTACGCAGGCAGGCGTCACGGACAACAACTTGGTGGGTAAAGTCCTCGACAACGGCAAGGCAACAATTACAATAACGGCAAGCGAACCGCTCAGCGCCCTTGGCAACACCTACATCGACAACAGGGGCGGGCTGAACATCTTGGGCCCGATCACATGGGACAACTGGACCAAGAACGCGGCTCTGACACAGTTCACGTACGACTTCAACGTGACAGGTTGGACGGAGAACTATTACTATGAGAACGTGCGCGTGAACGTTACAGCCTCATGTGCAATAGACGCCTACAATCTAGAGAACACAGCGAGCGCGACCCAAAACTTCATATGCGACGTTATCAAGCCGGTGTTCGCTGACAACGGCCTGACTCAGTTCGTGATATTGCCATCGGCGACTCAGCCCGGTAGGACTGATAACTACCGCTACAGCCAAAAGCTCCAGTGGTCCATAAAGGGACGCGCCGGGGACAACGAGAACTGCGCCTCAGTATGGGATACGCAGGCAGCGGCGACATATGTCACCGTCACAGTAAACGGTGCGGCCGCGAGCAGGGACTCGCAGGACAACTTCATCAAGACGCTGATACTGAGCAATGGTCAGAACAGCATTGTAATCAGGGCGACCGACCGCGTGGGCAACTACGTGGAGAACCGCATCGACAACATCTTCATCGACAACGTCAAGCCGACAGCCGCTTGCACGCAGATCACGAGGATAATCGGCGGCGTCAGGACTTGGGTGACTTTCTCAAACGACATGAAAATCAACGACAACACCCCGTGGTTCAAGTTCGCGGTGACGGACCCAGGCTACCCGACGACTGGATGGGGAATATTCCACAAACAAAGCAGACTCGTGACAACGAGGGACAACTTGTCGATAAGACTGGACAACGACAACAACTTCCTCAACGACCAAGATGGCTTTTTCGTGGCTTTCGACAACCTCGATAACATGGCCGCCTACGACAGCGGCCTGACTGGGGTGTACGAGAACCACTGGCCAGCCGACAACCTATTGGCAACGGGAACATACTTCATCCACATACGGGTGAACGACAACCTCCACTCGGACAACGAGAACGTGAGCTACAGGTTCTACATCGACGTCAGTAAGCCGTCAACCACGGCCGCAACATTCTTCGATGTCACGACGTTCCACGACGAGACGACGATAGTTGACCCGCATGTGCAGAAGAGCACAACGCTCTCGCTCGGCGGGCCAATCCCGGCGGGCGAAGCCGGCGGTGTGGTTACGATCTACGTCGACGGCGTGGTAGCGCAAACGGTCACGACGACCGCGACCGCGACATCTTGGAACGCGAGCATCACCCTGACCGCTGGGTCCACCCAGAAGGTCGAGGTGACCTTGACAGATACGGCGGGCAACGAGAGCGACAAGTTGCTCTACGGGTATTTCATGGCCGACGGGACTGCGCCAACGGTGACGATCTCATCGCCAGTGACTGCCACATCGACCGACAAGACGAGCATCTCGATTACCGGAACGGTGGCTAAGGACACTTGGGAAATCTACACTGACTTGACAGTTAATATTCAGGTCGGTGGAGCTACTCCGGGTGTTGTGACGCTCGATCAGACGAGCGGAAACTTTACTAGCAGCGCAACGCTTGGAGAAGGCACCAATGTCATCACCATTACGGCAAGGGATGCTGCAGGCAACGTCGGTTCGGCGGCTATCACAATTGAGCGCACTGTTACACCACTGACGACCTACGCGATCATCCTCGTGGTGGTCGCGCTGATACTGGCTGCGATTGCAATATTCCGCAAGGAAATGAAGTAAAGGGGAAAAACGCCAAACATTCCCCTTTTTTTTATTTTTTCTTTTCTTGATAAAATCTAGAGATACGGCTAGTCCCGTGTAGCCTTTTTGCTTCCAAAATTGTAGTCATGTTGATACTGGCCACGATTATGATATCCCAAAAACATAAAAGTTAGACCAACAAGGGGGATTGGAGCAGGTGGAATGTATGAAGCATCGCCATTTGATCATCTCGATTTTCCTCATAGTTGTGCTTCTTCAGTTCATCCCGACCACAGCCTCTTCATCCGGGCTAGGGGCACCGTCGCTCGTGGCTCCCAGCGAAACCATCTTGACCGACAACACCCCCACCTTCAGCTGGACGAGCGTAGCGGGCGCGGATAACTACACCCTTCAGTGCTCGACCGACAACAGTTTTTCTGCTGCTCACACTATCACCTTGGATAACATAAGGGGGAACTCTATAGAATTAGCACTCGTTGATAACACCTACTACTGGCGAGTGCGTGCGGGGAGGGACAATGGAGATGTTGGCCCTTGGTCCTCAGTGCGGTCCTTCACGCTCGACACTCAGCCCCCCATACCGCCCTCCCTCATCAGCCCTGAAAATAACTCTTACGTTCGTGGCGCAATATTGGAGCTGAGCTGGTCCACCATAAGCGGTGCCGAAAGATATCACTTGCTCATCGACAACGATTCAGATTTCTCCTCCTCAGTAAGGAACAGAATCTTGATCGAGTCGAGGTATACGATGTCCCTTCCCGCAGATGGCAGGTACTTCTGGAAGGTGGCGTCTAGGGACTTGGCCGGGAACGAGGCATACTCTCCGACTTGGGCCGTGACAGTCGATAATAGCCCTCCGACGGCACCGGCGCTCATCTCGCCAGCCGAAGGGGGAAATGTCAACGACAACACCCCCTTGCTCACTTGGGATGCGGCTTTGGACAATGGAGGGATAGAAAACTACGAGATTTGGATAAACAGCTCCCTCTCCAAGGTTGTGACCGACAACGCCCAGACCTCTGAAAACGCGCCAGAACTTTCTAACGGACTTTACCGCTGGCACGTGCGGGTGTTTGACCACGCTGGGAACGAGAACTCTTCGGTCGAGCGTTCATTCTTCGTCGATACCGTTCCTCCGCCCCAGCCAGCTAAATCCGCTCCGCCAAATGGAACGAGGACGTCGAGCAAGACGGTCACATTTCAGTGGACCTCCATAAGCGACAGAGGTTTCCCCGCCGCTCACTATGAGCTCTGGATCGATAACGATCTGGGATTCGGATCCCCAGAAATCTTGGAGAACGTGGTTGTGAACTCGAGGACAAGGGAGGTCCCCGACGGCAACTACTTCTGGCGTGTCAGGGCGTACGATAATGCGGGCAACGCGAGCAGCTTTGAGAACTCCTGGTCACTGTTTGTAGATAACACCCCTCCGCCAAAGCCATCGCTCACGTGGCCGGAGGGAGGCGTGGAGGAGAACACATCAAGTCCCACATTCCAATGGGCGCCCGTGGTGGACGTTTCCAACGTGACGTACGAGCTGCAGATCGCCGGCAACAATAATTTCTTGTCTCCAATATTCTACGCGACTCTTCTAAGCGAAACCCAGCGCACGATAGAGAACACCCTGCCTAACGACAATTATTATTGGCGGGTTCGCGCGCGCGACAACTTCGATCGCTTGGGCGAGTGGTCTGACAATGTGAGGTTTCAAGTTATCTTGCGGGATTTCGCGATATCGGTCAGCCCGACTGGGGGCTCGGCGCAGCAGGGGGATCAGGTCACGGCGATGATAGTTCTTACGAAAATCGGGAGCTACGACCATCTAGTTGACTTGAGCGTGAGCGGTCAGCCATCAGGGGTACAGATTATTGCTGACGTCGCGGAGACTCCTCCCTCCCATTCGACAATGTATATAGTGCTAAGCGAGGACGCGCAAACAGGGTCCTATGTCTTAACCATCACGGGCAGCGACGCCTACGGGGTAGTGCGCACCTGCGAATTTTCGTTGACGGTGTCCGCGCGCCCGACTGCAACCGTCCGACAAATTGCGGTCGGGGAGGTGAAGGCGGTCAGCGTCGGGAAGGCGAGCGTGGCCGAGATGGGGATTGGCGTCGTTCGAGGGGTCGAGAACGTGGCGATATATATGGAGAGCCTCGAAGAACCGGCCGTGCAGGTTCCTGGGCCACTCGTCTACTCATACTTTAGCGTCAGGACCGAGAATCTTTACGACAACGACCTCGCTTCGCTGACAATAAAATTGGAGGTCTTGCGCTTCTGGCTCCAGCAGAACTACATCGATCAATCTCGTGTTCGCCTGTGGAGGTATGGGGCAAATGGGTGGCAGGAGCTCGAGACCCAGCAGGTGGGTGAGGATGCCCTCAAGATCTACTTCTCGGCTTCGTCGCCGGGGTTCTCGGTGTTCGCGATAACAGGTGAGCGCATCACAGAGTTTCCAAGGTGGTTGATGTTGGTAGGTGTGGTAGTGTTGGTTGTGGTGTTCGCGATAATTTTTATTTTTATGTGGGCGAGGCGAGAAGCACCGTCGGAAAAACCAGTGAAATGGACCCCAGTGGCATCATATTTTTCTGTGTAGGTAGAGGTTGTTCCCCTGGGTATCGATGGCGACCACGAGTGGTTTGAAATTTTTGACATTGAGCACCCACAGTGCTTCTGTCGCCCCAAGATTCTGCCAGAACACCTTCTCGACTTTTTCAATCGCTTGAGCGGCGAGCACTCCTGCGCCACCAGTGAAGGTGAGATAGACACAACCAAGGCGTGCGAGTTCTCGTGCGGCATCCTCGCTAACCCCACCCTTGCCAACGAGCGCTTTGACTCCTGTGCGTTTCACGAATTCTACTTGTGTGCTGTTGAGTCTGGCGCTCGTGGTCGGTCCAGCTGACACAATTTTTGGGCCGCGCGGAGTCTTCCTGACGAGTGGCCCGCAGTGGTAGACGACGCCGTTGCGCAGGTCGATGGGCAGTTTTTTCCCGGAGCGGAGGAGGTCGAGGGCTCGGGCGTACGCCTTGTCGCGAGCGGTGACGATGGTACCGCTGAGGCTCACGATGTCTCCGGCTTTGAGCGACTTTATTTTTTGGTCGCTCAGAGGTGGCCGTAGTTCGATGAGTTTGGCCACTATGGCGCCTCCACTTTCAGCTTGTTTCCGACCAGGCGCGCGGACGCTCGGCGAGCGGCCCAGCATTGGAAGTTGATCGCGAGGGGCAAGCTCGCGGTATGGCATGCGGCCTTCGCTATCCGGACGCCGAGGACGGTGGTTCGGCCGCCGAGGCCCATGGGCCCTATGCCGAGTTCGTTCGCGGCGTTTTTCAGCTCGAACTCCATCCTAGCGAGTTTTTTATCAGGATTTTTCATGTTGAGTGGACGGAGCAAGGCCTTCTTCGAGAGTAGGCAGGCGACGTCTGCGGAGCCCCCGATGCCTACACCGACGATCGTCGGCGGGCATGGCTGCCCCGCGGCCTCCTCGATCGTGAGCAGCACCGCGCGCTTTATCGCTTCCTCCTCGGCGGTTGGTTTCAGCATGAAGAGCCTGCTCCAGTTTTCGGCGCCCGCACCTTTGATGACGAGGTCGATCTGGAGTCCCTTGCCGCGCACGAGTTCAACATGAACGATTGGTTGTCCCTCCCCCACGTTTGTCCCGGTGTTTGCGCGGCTCAGGGGATCGGCGACGTTTGCTCGGAGAGGTATTTTTTGCGTGGCCTCACGGACGGCGTCGGCGAGCGCTCGGCTGAGGTCGAAGTTCAGCTTGAGTTCGGAGCCCAACTTCACGAAAAATAGCGGGATGCCAGTATCTTGGCATATCGGTGAGCGCAATTTTTTTGCCAACTCTAGGTTGCGGAGCATGGTGTCGAGCTGGAGTCGCGCAATTTTGTTAGTTTCATTGGTTTTGCACAGCTTCAATGCTTGGACCACATCTTTCGGCAGAGTTGTGGCCGCACGGCTGAGCATCTCGACGGCAGTTTTTTGAAGTTCAGATTTCGTGAGCATACGATCGAGTTCAACTATAGTGGCGATGTTAAAATCTCTTCTGTGGTATCGTTTTCTAAACGAGTTTTTTGTTTATAAAGTACCTCCATCCAAAGCTTCGGCGGGACACATGTGTAGCGCACGCCTAGTCGATCGTATGGCAAGAAAAATTTTGGCAAACAAAGTAGAGTTTGCGGACACTTTTTGGCGAAGATTTCGTGGTTTGATGTTCAGACGAAACTTTTGTGAATGTGAAGCACTTGTTTTTAAATTGAAGTCGAGGCTGCAGAGCATTCACACTTTTTTCTTGAGGTTCTCAATAGACGTAATTTTTTTGGATTCGAATTTTTTTGTGATTGAAATTTGTCAAAGGCTCAAGCCTTGGCGAATACATAGACTGAAAGTAGATGTGAGTTACATTGTTGAGCTTCCAGCAGGCACGATTTTTCGCACAAATGTAAAAATTGGGCACAAACTCGCGTTGCGCAAAGCATAAATTAGGAAAAACATAAACAAAAGTGAGGCTGATCGAGCGGTGGCGGGTGACGCAGGTCGATAAACGATGGATATACAGGAAGCACTTGCGCGCACGGCGACGCGGCTCGCATCCGAGATAGGCGCCGATGCAATTTTGGTTTTGACGGAGAGCGGCAAAACTTTTGATCTTATCGCGAAGAACACCTTTGCTGGGTCTATGATCAGGCGAGCGGTCGGCTTTTCTAGGAACAACACAAAGTTCGTCGCCGCGACGCCCAATAAGGAGACCTACGAGAGGCTGAAGAAGAACCCCTACGCGAAGGTCATAAAGCTGGCCCTGCGAGCGCCGAGCAGGATGGGCCAAATACAGCGCGCGGTGTGGCGAGCACTCCATGAGCAGATACTCTGGCCAGGGGAACTCATAGTTTGTTTGGTTGGCGATGCGGGCATGTCTGGTGGTACTGACACTGTTTTCATCTATCGCATAACTGAGCCGGAGGCGAAGACCGTGGAGGTGATAGAGGGGGACCCGATCATGGAGGCGATCGTAGAACTGGCGATAGAGCTCGGGCACGAATGTCAATTTTTGCACGGTGCGGGCTTCATGGTCGGTGATGCCGAGGCTGTGATGAGAAATTCTAGCGAGCTCGCTCCAAATCCATTTGAAGCGCACCAAATTTTTGTGAACAATACAAAGGATAGAGAAATCATAAAAAAGTTTTCATTTCTGGATGGAGCATTTGTGATAGATGATACTGGTCACGTCGTCGCGGCATGTCGCTATCTGACGGCAGATGCTAACGTCGACATCCCGCATGGTCTAGGGACGAGGCATCAGGCTGTGGCGGCGATGACGGCGGCCACTAAGGCGAGGGGAATTACAGTTTCTGGCGAGGATGGCACGATAAGAATTTTCGTCAAGGGGCGACTCGTTGCCAAGATAGATCCAAAGAGCAAGATGTTGTTCGATGTTCTGATGGATCAACCTACTGGGCAGCAATAATGTATTTAAGCACTTGTGATGCGTCGCGCACCACACCAAATTTTCTTTTGAAATATTTCAGCACGTTTTCAATATCTCGCCTGAGCATTTCCTCCGCACGCGCTTGATGTACCGGCAAATATTGTGGCCAGTCGATGATGAGGACATCGCCATCTGGCTTGATCACGATGTTATGTTCGCTTAGGTCTGCATGCACGATTTCGAGCTGATAAGTTTGTTTGATGTTTTCGATAATTTCATTCAATACATTTTCTGCTCCAGGTATTTTTTTGACATTCGCCAACTCTACACCGTCGATTAGGTCCATCACTACGACATGTCGGTCCAAAGCTATTGGGCGAGGCACGGAGACGATGGGATAAAGTTTTTGTAGCGCTTCGAACTCTCGAGATGCGGCTCTGCGAGAGATGTACATCCAGTCGTGTTTCAAAGAATAAGGCCTAAGGCTCCTTGCGCGCGTGAAACTTGTGCGGCCCAAGCGATTGAACTTGACGGCGACCTTTGTGCCGTCTGGTGCGAGCGCATCGTAGATGTCGGCTTCCTTGCCGATGCCAAGTGGGGTGCCGAATGCTTCGAGCATGCCATTGTCTACAAAAGACTTTAGCGCCAAGGCATCGCTGCCAGCCGGCAATAACTTGTAGCCCACTCGCCCGCCCGCCCGTCGCACCACGAGTTTGAACTTATTCAGCCGCCCGAGGGAGTAGAGCGTGTCCTTTGGCGATAGCTTGTTAGAAGCTTGTAACCTGTCGGTGGGTACAAATTCATAGCGCCGCATCCATCGCTCTATTGTGACGAGCAACGTGAAGTCGTTTGATTGTAGCTGTTTGAACACTCGAATGGCTTGCAATATCATATTCTCAAAAGATTTATTGCGAGTGACCAAATGAACTTTAGGGATAACGATGAAGTACACGATTTTGGCCGAAGCTTTTGAGAAGCTCGAGAAGACGGCGTCGTATCTCCAAAAGAACGAGGTCATCGTAGATCTGTTGAAAAAAACTCCGGTCGAGGAGATGGAACGCGTCGTTCTACTTTTATTGGGCAGAACTAATCCAGCTTACGTTTCTAAGGAGACGGGCGTTGGGCTCCAACAGCTCAAGAAGGCGGTGGCCAAGGCGTCTGGATATTCTTCATCTGAAGTGGACAAGTTGATGAGACAGATCGGAGATCTCGGTGAAGTTGCAAAGCAGCTGCTCGCGAAAAAGAAGCAAGTTACCCTCTTTGCTGAGCATCTGACGATAAAAAAAGTTTTCGAGAATGTGAGGGCACTGCCAGACATATCGGGCGAGGGCTCCGTCGACAAAAAAATAGCGGCGATTGCGGAACTTCTCGCGAGCTCGACCCCTCTGGAGGCCAAGTATGTCACTCGCACAGTGTTGGGCGATTTGAGGATCGGCGTAGCTGAAGGAAGGCTTCGAGACGCGATCGCTACAGCATTCAAAGTTTCCCAAGATGCTGTTGAACATGCATACATGCTGACGACCGACTATGCGATGGTGGCGAAATCCGCGGCAGCTGGAGGGGAGAAAGGTCTCGAGAAACTCGGGTTGAGTGTAGGTCATCCTGTAAATCCTATGTTAGCCCAGCGAGCGGAGAGCATAGATGAGGTTCTCGAGAGGATGGGCGGCAAAGCGGCGTTCGAGTTAAAACTAGATGGGATAAGGATTCAAGCCCACAAGGACGGGGACAAGATAACGATGTTCACGCGGCGCATGGAAGATTATACAAACATGTTTCCCGACTTGATAGACCCAATCCGCCGCGCGCTGAAACCGAAGCGCGCTATCCTCGATGGGGAACTTATCGCCATCGATAAAAAAACTGGAAAGCCCATGCCATTTCAGGAGGTGCTCAAGCGCCGCCGCAAATACGAGATCAAAGAAACAATCGAGCAAATACCAGTTGAGATACACTTCTTCGATGTATTGTTGAGCGATGGTGAAACTTTGCTCGATGAACCATACACAAAGCGCAGAGGAGTGCTCGAAAAAATTCTAAAACCTACTAACAAAGTGATGATAGTCGAACAAGAAATCACGGGGGACAAAGAAGAAGTTCAGAAGTTCATGAGCAAAGCGCTGGCTATGGGGCACGAGGGGCTGCTCGCGAAAGACCTCAACGCAAACTATCGCGCTGGCAGGCGAGAGTTCGTATGGTTGAAGTTGAAACCTGTCCTGGAAACTCTTGATCTTGTCGTGGTGGGTGGGTTGTACGGTAAAGGTAAGCGAGCGGGTTTCTTCGGCAGCTATATTTTGGCCGCTCGCGATGAGGAGACAGGAAAATTCAAGACGATCACGAAGTGCGGAAGTGGCTACACGGATGAAGATTTGGGAGAACTCACAAAAATTTTCAAGAAAATCCAAATAAAAAAACCACACGAGGATGTTGATATCAAAATTGATTGTGACGCGTATTTTGAACCAAAAGTTGTCTTCGAGATAGTGTATGAGGAGATCCAAGCAAGTCCAGAAGAAAAGCATACCTCCGGCTTTGGTCTACGTTTTCCGCGCTACATCAGAATTAGGGAAGATAGGCGCCCAGAAGAGATAAACACGGTGCAGGAGATCGAACAGTTTTACTCGGAACAACAGAAACGAAAAGCGAATGAGCATTGAATTGGTGTCAAACTCGTGGGACAGAGGATAGACTAAGTTCAGATACTATTCCATTTTCAAATTCTTGTAGAAATTCTTGAATTTTCCCCTCTTCTACTTGCGCCCCACAGGCTACGGCGTGCCCACCGCCCTCGCCGCCGACTGCTTTTGCTGCGCTGCGTATCGCCCTGGCTAGATTCAAGCCCCTCAAAAACAGCAACTTTGAACATCGTGCAGAAATTTTTACCATACCGTTTTCTCTCACGATACCAGCGATGGGCTTGTACGGGTCACAATCCTTCTGGCCCAAGGCCAAACCAGCTATCGTTCCAACGAAAGTTTCTTTCACAACTCCAGTGGCGTCAAAATATTGTAGATAGCCGCGTGGCGTCCGCATCAGTCCCTCCTGTTCGACGAAGTCCATCCCCTCGGCTATGCATCTTCGGTGGTACTTGAGTAGATTGAGCATGGCGCGATAGTACACCTTTCTATCACCCTTGCAAATTTCGAACCCGATGAGCGGTTGCTCGTGCCTAGCGGTGGAGTTTATACATGTTGAAAATTCGTCCACACCTCGGAGCATGGAACGTTCATCTTCTTTTAGCAATGTATAGGTCTCGCCGATGACCAAGCCGGGCACATAGCTTACTAGTTCCTCTGGGACGTGCAAGAAAGCGCGAGCGATGAGCTCGGTTGCGAGTCTCCTTTTCTCGTCGTCTGTGAGGTCTATAGGCCTCCTCCAGTCGCGCCCGTTTCTAAATGGGATATCTAAATCTTTAAGTAAAGTTATGCAACCAGCTGTAGAATTGCTGACGCCAGGTATCGGTGGATCTGTAAATGATTCAAGGGCCCTAAAAATTGGGCGGGTGTGGCGCCCGTATAAAAGTAAGTCGGTTTGGCAGGATATCAGGTTTGTTTTTACGCAATCCTGCAAAATTTGGCGGTTGTATCCGCGCAGTTTCCCCCATGCGTTTTGGATGTCTCCGATTGCTCCGACCATCGCTATAGCAGCCAAATCGATATTTCCTGGATCGAGAGTTTTTGCTATCAGGTAAGATATCCCAGCCCCGCTCACATCATGCACGCCATCCAATCCACAAAGATGAGCATTTATATGCACGAGTTCTGGCCATTCCTCTGCAGAGGTGGGTAGATGATGATCTGCTATGATCATATCTTCTCCATTGAATCTCTGTTGTACAGCTGAAAGTTGGGAGCTGCCAAGATCTGTAATTATAGTGAGATCAGCTGGTTCAATTTTTTCGACAGTCTCGCGGTAGAGCATCTGCACAAATTTTACTCGATGCTTGACGTTCATCCTGTCAAGGGCCTTCGAAATTATCGCCGCAGAACAGACACCATCTGCATCCATATGAGAAATTAATAAAATAGAATCGTTGCGGTGTTTTTTTATCAAATCGGTGGCTCTCTGCGCGAGAGTGATCATAGAACCCCAAATGTATTTTGGTGTAAGTTTTATTTAAAGTAAAACATGAAAGATATCGAGGTAAAAAATGCGTTTTTATTGCGCAGCGACTGGGTTGGTGCTAATAGTTTGGAGCATTTTAGTTATCGGATTTCAGGTTGCAATGATCGGTGAGTATAGACCATGGCTCGCGTGGGGAGGGCTCGTGCTCGGCCTCCTGCTTTTAGTGTACGATGTCTGGAGAAGTATACGCTTGAGGAAGAGGTAAAAAATGCGCACATTAGAGCTTCGTGGCAAAAGTTTGGTGTTGATAGATCAAACTCTCCTGCCAGAAAAATTGAAGTTCATAAGATGTGATAGCGTCGATTCGATCGCTCGGGCCATCAAAGAGATGAAGGTGAGGGGTGCGCCAGCGCTTGGCGTAGCTGCGGCGATGGCTCTTGCCGTGGCCGCGTTGAATAGCAGAGCAAAAACCAAGGATGTTTTATTGCGTGAGCTGAATCATGCGGCTAGAAAAATTCGTCGAACTAGGCCAACGGCTGTAAATCTTTTCGTTGGCGTCGATCGCGTGTTGAAAGTTGCGCTGAAAACCAAGGGCGGAGTTCGTGAAGTGACAAAAGCTGTGGTAATGGAGGCACAAAAAATTGCGGAGGAAGATATCAGAACTAATAAAAATATGGGTAAAAACGGTGCGCGTTTTATAAAAGATGGAGCTACGGTGCTCACGCACTGCAACGCGGGAGCGCTCGCGTGCGTCGACTATGGCACAGCTTTGGGGGTCATACGCGCCGCCAGAGATCAGGGCAAACGCGTGAAGGTAATAGCGACGGAGACCCGTCCACTATGCCAAGGAGCTCGTTTGACAGCATGGGAGCTAAAACGCGATGGAATTCCCGTCACTGTGATAACAGACAGCATGGTTGGTCATGTCATGAAACAAGGGTTAGTCGACTTGGTCATGGTGGGCTCAGATAGGATAGCAGCTAATGGTGATGCAGCAAATAAGATTGGAACTTACACCATAGCAGTTCTCGCGAGGCAGCATCGCGTGCCGTTCTACGTCGTCGCCCCAACCACGAGTATCGACATGGATACACCTACTGGTGATAAAATACAAATAGAACATCGTAAACCTCAAGAAGTAGAATTCATCGGCGGAAAAAGATTAGTCCCAAAGGGGGTCAAGGTCCTCAACCCGGCGTTCGATGTCACCCCAGCTCATTTGATAACTGCGATCGTGACAGAGCGCGGCGTGGTCGAGCCGAGCAAGTTGAAGTCCCTATTTAAACGATGAAATATTACATCGTGATCGAACTCCCGTTAAATTGAGGTGTGAACTCCTGTCGAAAAAACTCGCACCGAAAATAGATATCGAGCGTTGTGTAGGTTGTGGGTATTGTGTAGTGATATGCCCTGCGAAGGCCCTGAAACTCGTCAAAGGGAAGGCGTTGGTCAATATAGATGCTTGCACTTCTGAAGGCAAATGCATCGCAGTTTGTCCCACGAAAGCGATTTGGCAGCTAGAGCCTCAAGAATACTAAAATAATCAAGCCCCAAATTTTTTGCTCTGCCCCATGAGGTCGACTAGGATCGGCAATAGCTCCTTGCCAAAAATTCTACCCAAACCACCCTTTGCAGCTGCACGCTCGCTGTAGACCGAAACATCGTCCGCGCGTACCCCTGGGCCAGCTATTGTCACTGGCACTGGGTCGCCCGTATGTTCGCGCACGCTGACGGGTGTCGTATGGTCTATGGCCAGGGCGATGAAATCCGCAGCGCCGATGAGCGAGCCTAGCATGGTATCGACGCGCTCGATGAATTGAACCTTTGCAGGAGCATTTCCATCGTGGCTCACCTCGTCGAAACCTTTGATGTGCAACACTACGAGATCGTTCGTTTTGAGCGCAAGTAGCACCGCCTCGCGCTTGGAGTCAAGGTCCGTGTCCACGCTACCTGTTGCTCCAGGGACGTCGATGATAGTCATGCCAGCCATCCTGCATACTCCTCTCACTAAAGCGGCGGCAGCCACGCATGCGCCCGTTATGCCGAATTTTTCTTGTAATGGTTTGAGGTGGGGCGCGATACCGGCGCCACGAAGCAGTATGTAGTTCGCCGGGAGCAATCCCTTCATCACGCGCTCTCTGTTGAGGGGGTGATTTTTTATAAGCTCGTAAGATTTGCGCGAGAAATCGTTGAGCAATTTTGCTGTCTTAGCTGCACCTCGCCTCCGCCCAAGATACTTGCGCACGCCTCCCGCTAAGATCGCACGTGCCAACTCCATATCCTCGGATGGCCGAAGGAGAGGTTTTACCTGAAGAACTTTTTTTCCGATCTCGTGAGGATCCGAGTCCGTGACCTCATACGATAAACTCGCCCCCCGCAGGACCAAGGCGGCTCTATGACCGGCAGTACTTCTAAAGATAAATTGTGCGCCCGAAAGTTTGATCTGCCCTACGGCATCGGTGAGCGGTTTCGTCCCCTGGATGCGTCCGGCTCGTCTGTCCTTGACGACGAGAGCATCGTCCACAGTAGCGTAGTTAGCCCGGAGGGCGATGTCCCCTGGCCGCAGGTCTATGCCGGCTCCAGCGGCCTCGAATGGCCCCCTGCCAGTGTAGACCTCGTAAGGATCGTATCCGAGCAACGCTAGATGTGCGGTGTCGCTCCCAGGCGGAACGCCAGGCGCGATTGTGTACATCTCACCCGAGATGCCGCGCCTCGCGATTTCATCCATGTTTGGTTTTCTCGCGGCTTCCAGCGGCGTGCGATTTCCAAGCGCCGCGACTGGACGATCCGCCATGCCGTCGCCGATGAACAGGATAGCCTTCAAGTTCAACCCCTACAGAAATAGTGCACACTCAAGAAAAAGGTTTATGGCGGGCCCGGTGGGATTCGAACCCACGATCTTCGGCTCCGAAGGCCGACGCCTTATCCAGGCTCGGCTACGGGCCCAGCTAAGAGGTTTGTGGACGATCAAAATTAATGTTTAGATTTGTGGGCAATGTGAATATTATTTAAAAATTTATTTCAGTTTTAATGGTCGCAATCAAACAAAAAAGAGCTTTAATAGCTCAAAATTTGCTTAAAACACTTTTTTAGCGTTAAGTTTAAATATATCGGCTTTTAAAGTAAGATTGTCCGAAATGTGGCGCACGGAGGTGAAAAATATGGAAAAGAAAACTCTTTTGATTATCGGTTTGATTGGTGGCATCATAGCGGCGGTCGGCGTGTTTCTGCCTTGGGTTAGTGTAAGCGGATTTGGAATTACCGTGACGGTAAGCGGATTTGACGCGAGCCAAGGTAAAGTCGTCTTGCTAGGTGGAGTCTTGGCATTAATAGGTAGCCTCGCAGTATTAGCGACCACAATGAAGAGCCTCAGCTACCTGATCCCAGTCGGTGGACTTGTAGCTATCTTAGGTTGGATATGGGGCGCGGCGGACGTAGGATTTGGAAATTTGACTAGTCTTTCCTACGGCTTCTGGGCATGCCTTGTCGGCGCCGTATTGGCCCTCATTGGCACGTTGGGCGTAAAGAAATAGATCTCGGCGCTGAATGGCACGAGCGTCGAGATTTTTTATTTTTGAATTTGAGAGTGATAATGCTAATTATCCTCGTTTCACAGTAGATGGTGGACCCGTAGTCTAGCTTGGATAGGACGTGGGCCTCCGGTCTGCAAAAATGGGGAGAAAGCCCGCAGCCCGGGTTCAAATCCCGGCGGGTCCGTTTTTAATTCACCTATGGAACCGTTTCCAGGCCTGAGCGGCCACCTTCACTCCAGCGACGATGAGTGCTATGCCTATCAGCGTTAGGACAGTAGCGTAGGCCGCGTCGCTAAGATTTCCAGCGATGATAGCACCGCTTCCTATCATGCAAAGTATTCCGACGATGAAGAGTGTCGCGTTCGCTACAGGGTTTCTTGGCCATACTTGGCTCACGCCGGTAAGGATGAGCATCGCCCCGGCAGCTAAAAGCCCCATGCTGAGCACCATTCGGAGACCAACGATCTTTGCGGCATCTATGCCCTGATTTATCAGCAGCGCGCCGACGATGCAGAGCATCACCCCCATTAAAAGTATTCCAAAGTTTTTTGGCGCCTCTGGTAATTCACGTCGTGGTGGCGGTGAATAGGCTATTTCATCCGACATAGCTCGGCCGCTCCCCTTTTTCAGGTTTTTGTGGTGGCGGTAAGCTTGGTAGTGGGATAGGTGGGGGGATGTTTAGCGTCCGCGAGAGCATAGTGGCTTCGATGAGTGAGACGTTCGTTATCGATTGGAGCAGTTGCGGTGGCGGGGCGCGTTGGTTTTTGTAATCGCTTTGGAGCCGCTCGAGCTCGGCTTTTTCTCCAGACACGATCGCTTGACCTTTCAAGCTTATCTGCGCGACGGATGGCATGTAGCTGATTGTGACAACGAAGGGTACCGCGAGCGCCTCCCCTCTTTGCCCCACGCCCATGATGTTGACGTTGGTGGAGATGTGCACTCCGGATGGCGCCGGCTTCTCTTGCTCCCAAAATTTTTCAGCCGAAATATAGTTGATGCTTACAGATACATGAACCATTTTTTTACCAGTTAGTATTTCAGCGTCCATCTTTATAAAAGAGGCGAAATCCCTTTGCCGAACAAAAAAACCAAACATCGTAGAGGGATCGAAGCGCAAGAAGTAGCAACAGAAGGTTAAAAAACCCCTTTTACTAATTCAAGTTGTGCATTTATGAGGCCGGTTGGACCAAAGGAAGAGGTAATCTGCCCAAAATGTAGACGATATGTCGGGCCGCTTGAGAAGTGTCCCTATTGCGGCGCCAAGGTGCCGACGCGGTTGTCAATTCGTCTGCTTAAATGGGGTGGATTAGCAATCGCCGTCTTTGGGGTAATGTTTCTGTATTTAGATCTTCACGCCACTCATATCATAGTAAGAGAACCTCAAACGATTGAGATAAGCGAAATCACGCCGACGATGAATTTTGGCAATGTATACATCACGGGTAAAGCGACTTTTGTGAAATATTATGATGACACGAAATTCCTTGGTATGTTCATCACGGATTTGGACAATGAGAATGTTGATATTTACATCCGAGCATACGATGCTGAGACTAACAGGCTCATGGACATGGAAAGCCAGAGGCTCGCCGAAAATTCTCCAGATCCAAAGTTTCCAGCGGTAGGGGACATAGTTACGCTTAGAGGGCAGCTCATCGTGCGGGGAGGCTCACCTGAGGAGGAGGGAGGATTCGCCATGTTGAGGATCCAGTATGCTGAGGGTGTGAAGGTCGAACGTCCAGAGACGACCCGGGTGACGATAGAAAATTTGGTGTCCAATCCAGAGAGTTTTGGTTACTATCAACGTGTGGAGATAGAGGGGAAGATAATTTCTACTGGGTCCATCGGATGGGCGAGTATTTTAACAATTTATGAGAATGGTTCTGAGGCTGAAATATCTCTGATGGTTCCAAATTTAATAACGATGTTTGGGAGGACGCTCGATGCGAATATAGGGGACAGAGTTCGCGTGAAAGGGGCTTTCGAGTTGTACTACACACAACCTCAGTTGTGGTTGTCTTCAGTGGATGAAATAGAGGTGTTGGGATGACCGAGGAAAAGATTTGTCCAGCATGTGGAAAGCCAACCGCGGGATATGTGCCGTGTCCCCACTGTGGTGCTGATCCGAAAAATCGCATGAGCCTAAAGCCTGCGATGATTATCTGTGTGATAGCTTTGTGCCTCGGAGCCGTTTTCTTTGTCATGCACGTGAGGACCGCAGGAGCTCAACCAATGTTGATATCGGACATAGATAGGTGGCAAGATTACAATTACGTATGGATAAAGGGGACTGTCACCTCCGGGCCTACCTTGAGCCCCACAACTCTCGTCATTTATGTGCAAGATGATAGCGGAGCAAACCCCTTAAGAGTTGAAATTTACGATCCAGCGATTAAAACTCTGATAGCTGAGAACAGGGTCCCAACAGTTGGGGCTGATGCAACTATTTTTGGCCAGTTGCGCGTCTTCATCGACGGGAGCATGGAACTTCGGGTTTCTAAATCATCGGATGTTACTGCCATCAAAACTCAGGCCATTGAGACGAGTATACCGGAGATATTGGATTCTTGGTCCACTCGTCAAGGATTAGAATACTACAGACAGGTCACCCTTGAGGCAACGATAGTAAATCTCAGGCCGTTGAGTTCCGCAAAGATATACACCCTCGAAGACAATTCAGGAAATACTATCGAGATGTACGTCCACAACGGGTTGATGTATCTCGAGAATAAAACCTTTGATTTCAGATTACTCCAGAGGCTTAGAATTACCGCCGGAGCTTCAAATTACACCACAACGCCACAGCTGGCACTCTCAGATTATGATGATATCGAGGTAATAGACACGCAGTCGCCGATCCAAGTTTCGCTTGATAACATAGATAGCACGCTGGTGAACGAGTTCGTCAGGGTCAGCGGAAAGGTAATGTTCGTCGAGATGATGGGGGAGAGCGGCAGCCTATTGGCGGAAAGCTACAATATATGGTTGGATAATCAATATAATCCCCGCGTCTTGCTGGATGGGGATGTTTATAAACTGCTTTCGGATAACGCGCGGCAACAGCTGAAACGTGGGGCGGCCGCTGAACTCACCGGTAAGGTCTCTAGATATGGAGCAACGTTTAAGATCGATCTCCTCGGCCCACCGGATCTAAGTTTGCAGAGCGGTACATATGAGCCCCCACCCGTCGAAAACGTCGCCACCATCGGCATCAGCAATTTGGATAATCTGGTTAAAGTTGAGGGCGAGATAATCAGCGAAGAAAATATATTTAGAGGGTTGCTTCCAAGCGATCATGAGTTCGTTCTCCAAGACATGTTTGGCAATAACATAAAACTTTTTGTTACTAATACCCTCTACGAGCGCATGTCGTATCCGCCAATCGTTGGGGACAACGTGCGAGTTGTTGGAAAGGTCATACAAAGAGGAAGTTGGATGGCAGTGCAGCCTGGCATGCTGAGCGATATAGAGGAGGTGAGCTGATGGATAGTCTGATTTACTTCTTGTATGCGTTTGTTGGTATCCTCATGGGTTCGGCTCTTTCGATCCTGCCCGGTTTGCACATTTATAGTATCGCCGCTATAGGCGTATTCTTCATTGTATCGTTCCCATCGGTGGATCCTCTAGGTCTGTCGATGGTTTTCACAGGGATGCTTGTGGCTTATGCAATAGTCAACGCCATAACAGCGACGTTCATGGGCGCGCCGGACGATAGTTTGAGGTACATGATATTCCCCAACCAGAAATATCTCATGGCTGGACGCGGGTATGAAGCCTCTATTATCGGTGGTATGGGCGCTCTCGGAGCTATGATGATATTGTTACTAATAGCACCAATCGCGAGTTACATATTCCCAATTTTCCGCAAACTTACAACTCCACACATGCCTTGGATATTGATAGGGTGTGTAGTTTATCTTCTCCAAACAGAGTGGCCAAAGGACTGGGGGAGCAGGGCGAAGACGCGTTTCGGTAGGCTGAAGGACGGCTGGGCGAGCTTGAGTGCTGGATGGCTGGTCTTTTTCCTCTCGATGATGATGGGGTTCGTTTTACTTAACATGCCGGTCACGTCTATAGACAAGGCCATGCAGGGCATGATAATGCCAGCGTTCAGTGGATTCGTCGCAGTTCCTTGGGTATTGACGAATGCGGCAGCACGCTTTAAAGTGCCCAAACAAAATATCAAAAACACTTTCTATGTCAGCAAAAAGGACATGATTCGTGGCACCACCACAGGTTTCTTAGGAGGCATGTTTTCGGCGCATGAGCCGATGATCTCAGCTGGTGTAGGCGGTCTTCTTGCGGGCCACGCTACAGTTACCGGTGGTGATGTACAATTTATGGTTTCCGGAAGCGCGGCCAGGTTCACTTATTATGTTGGTGCGTTTTTCCTCTTGTGGGTCCCATTTCTGCACCTCATAAGAAAAGGGTTGGCGAATATTACAGTTACAGTATTTTCCCCGAGAAGTGAATCGGAATTCTGGCTGTTAGTGGCAGTGGTGGCCGTTTCCGCCGTCATCGCATTTTTGTTCTTGATTGTGATCTCCCGCTTTATCTCAAAGATTATACCTAGATACAGTTATAGGAAAGTTTCTCTTGGCGTACTTGCAGTAATAATCATATTGGTCCTATATTTCTCTGGGTGGCAGGGATTGATAATATTGACAATCGCGAGTGGGATAGGCCTCACCCAGATCATGTTTAGGACTAGGTGGGCAAACATAATGGTGGGATTTTTCTTCCCGATCATGCTTAGCATGGCTGGGCTCAGTGCCCCGATAGTAAAAATGCTGGGGATATACTGATGAAAGGCGTAACTCACTTCATCATGGGCATAACGGCGCTGACATTTATCGGGAGCTTGATGAGGGGTGCAGTTATAGAGGATTCTTTGATAGTAGTGCTCGGCGGGATATTCGGCCTCATGCCAGACACGCTCGATTTCAAGTTTTTGGTCTACATGGAAAAGCACGATGTAGTTATAGACCCAGATCCGCACGACATGCGACCGAAGGAGATCGCAGGTAAGTTAGCGGAGGCGATAGACAAAACTGGCACGTTGAAACCAGGTAAGATGGTGAAAGTTCAGCTGCACACGCTGAAGTTAGGACCAGATCTCTGGCAGTCTTACAGCGTCTTCTTCAACAAGCGGAGAAATGAGGTGATTGTGAACGTTGGCCCGCATGTTACGATGTCTCGTGTCCCATCGCCTGGAACAGAACCGCCGCCTGATAAGGCTCTTGGGGTGGCGAAGTACGCCCCGAAACTGATAGATACATACGGAAAACCGTCGGAGATAGGGGGCTTCAGCGGCCCTTCGTTCGGTTTCCTGAAAAAGAAAGACGGATCGGTGGAGGTAGTATTCATTCCGTTCCACAGGAGGAGCGGCCACAGCCTGACGTTGGGCGCGATATTTGCCCTCATCGGATATCTGCTGACTGGCAAGCCGATCATTGCAGTAGCGATCTTCATACCATGGACGTTCCATATCATTTTGGATACACTTGGGCACATGGGCAACAACCTATTTTGGCCGATCACCAAGCAGCGGACGAGCGGCCTCTACCTTACGAGCGCTAACAATCCATTTTGGAATCCTTTCATCGTGTATTCATCCATGGCCCTCATCCTCTGGAACATGAACAGGTTCAACACCGACGTTAGCTCGCTGTACATGGCATTCGAGCCCGGTACTTCCGTCTGGCTCTACCTATTCTTGGTTGTAGTCATCCCATGGTTAATTTTGGGTACAATCTACTTCCTCTACACGAGCAGGGTGAAGGAGGAGAAGCCGACGGAAGTGCTGGCGCCTATGGCCGGTGCGGCGGCGCGGATGGCGACCGAACTTGAGGAGCCAAGATATGAAGACATTAGTGAGCGACCAAAGCCTTCGCTAATATGGCGCATTTTAGGCATTGCCGTGCCGGCGATAATTTTGATCGTGTTCGCCATGTACGGTGGCGGCTGGTAGAGGCGCACATTCGGCAAGTTTTTTATCGAAGCAATCCTGAATTTGTCCAGTGGGGTCGTAGTGTAACTTGGCTAGCACGGCAGGCTCCAGTGGCAATCGTGGGTCTGCTGACGTAAGGATGATGACCCACTGGAGCTGTGCTAGGGAAACCTGCAAATCCGAGTTCAAATCTCGGCGACCCCACCACTCCGTGAATACAGTCATTAGCTTCTTATGCCACCCCGAGTCATTTTTTAATTAGAGGTAGCTCCGTATGCAACGAAGGGTCGTGTTTCCTTTCACAGCCATCGTCGGGCTGGACAGGCTGAAATTAGCGGTCATCATAAACGCGATCAATCCGAAAGTTGGAGGATTGTTGATCCGGGGCCCCAAGGGTTCTGGTAAAACGACAGTCGTCCGTGCATTAGCGGACGTCTTGCCAAAAATGACAGTAGTAAAGGAGTGCGTTTTCAAATGTAATCCGCACGACCCATCTAACATGTGCTTGAAATGTGCTGAACTTTATCACAAAGGGGAGAAACTACCATCCGAAGAAAAGAAAATGACTGTCGTTAACCTCCCGCTGGGTGCCACCGAAGACAGAGTTGTTGGGAGTTTGGATGTAGAGAAGGCGATAAAACTGGGAGTGGAGGCCCTGGAGCCCGGCCTCCTGGCGGAAGCGAATCAAAACATCCTCTATGTCGATGAAATTAACTTGCTTCCAGACCACATCGCAGACGACCTTTTGGACGCGGCAGCGACGGGATGGAATATTGTCGAGAGAGAAGGGATATCGGTAGGGCATCCTTCCCGCTTTGTTTTTGTTGGGACAATGAATCCAGAGGAGGGTGAGCTTAGACCTCAACTTCTTGACCGTTTCCCATTATCAGTAGGCGTTGAAAAAATATCGGCGGTTGGAGATAGGATTGAAATAGTCAAGCGAAACACCGAGTTTGAAAAAGATCCAGTAAAATTTTGTGAAAAATACAAGTCGAACCAAGAAGAACTTGCAAACAGAATTGTTCAAGCAAGAGAAATTCTTCCAAAGGTAAAGATACCCGAACAACTTCTTGTGGCGATATGCAGGACCACTTTAGATTTGAAAGTTGATGGAATGAGGCCCGATATCGTAATTGCCAAGGCAGCATCTACACTAGCGGCATTTGAAAGCAGGAAGGATGTGACGTTAAATGACGCCCTCATAGCTTCGGAGCTTGCTCTGAGCCATAGGACGAGAGAGGGTGGATTTTTGGAGCCAGCTACACCAGCCGAGATTGAACGAACTCTGGTGAATAATGCTAAGGAAGAATTTATTGAAGAAGACAAATCACTAACTCCGCCGCCTGAGGGTGAAAGGGATGAGGATAAAGACCAATACGATCCAGAGGGACTCGATAGAAAACGCCCATCGTTTTCCACAAGAAAGGGGGCCGACATAGATAAGGATTCTTTCAGTGGAAAAGTTGTCAAACCTCGATCCGTATTATCTAGAGCTCTAGGTCGATTGATGTTTGGGTCGGGGGAAAAAATGAAGCCCCCAAAGGAGAAGGCGGCCGCGAAAACCGGAATTCCTCCGGATGAGAAAACAGCGATAAAACAGACCTTTGAGGGGTCGGATGTGACCGAGGGCGCCCCCATGCTCACAAAAATTGAAAGAAGCACCCTCCCGCCGCACAAACTCTCCTTCAAGATGAGACGGCGGGTCAGAAGCGTAACAAGTAGTCTCGCAGGGAAAAGAGCGGAGACGGTAACCACACTTCATCGCGGTCGGGCAAGCGGGTGGAGATTTCCAAAGGGCAAACCCAGAGATGTTCACCTGCCGGCAACAATTAGGACTGCTGCTAGGAGACAAAAATATAGGGAGAAGCCCCTTGGAATCGCACTGAAAATATGTATGGAGGATGTACGAGAGAAGTCTAGGCTCTATAGGGCCCCCATGACGATCGTTTTTGTCATCGACCTCAGTGGATCTATGGCGTTCAGTGTCACGGAGGCGAAAGAGGCCATATTGAAGTTGCATGGCGACGCGTATCGAGGTAGGGATAAAGTTGGCATAGTGGCCCTGAAAGGTAATGGGGCGGTCGTAGTCCAACACCCGATAGGTAACCTGAGGGTTGTCGCAAACAAACTCTCACGGTTAGGGATCAGCGGCTTCACACCTTTGGCGGCGGGAATGCTGAGTGCTATCGAGGTCTTGAAAGAAGCCAAGCGGAGGGACATGTCGACGGTGCCGGTCATGGCGATAATAACGGATGGAGGCGCCAATGTTCCGCTCCAGAGAAGCTTGGAGACCGGCGAAATTCGCACCTTTACCGAGGCAGATATCGATGCGAGAAAGTACGATGATGTAGCCGTGGGCGACGTCTTTGCTGTTTCGAAAGTGATCAAAAGGGAAGGAATCTACACGGTTGTCGTGAACACGAATCCATACATTAGGGGTCGAGAAACTTATGGGTACGCTGTAACCAAACAGATAGCGAAACTAACGAACGGCACCTACCATGAGGTTGGCAAACTCTACGGAGAAAAGCTCGTTAGGAGAATGTTCGAGGGCATAAGCGAGGACAAAAGGATAATCGCGCATGATGCTTCGACGACTTTGAGCCGCTATAGGTGAGAAATCTTTGTTTGTTACACGTGTAACAAAAAACTTAAGTCAGTAATACCAGGCGGGCAACCGCATAGACTAACGCTGGAGGTGACACCACATTCGCAAAGAGAATTTTTGCTTCGGTTACTAGTTTTCGCCATCGTCTCGGCTGCGCCGCCCGGTATTAGCGCGATTACCGATGCCAGCCTCACAACTAATTATGTAAATCATTTATTTAAATAGCTCGGTTGGGTCACGGGCTTTGTTTAGAAAGTCAGCCCTCATAAGCACTTATTAAACAAAGCCTTGGGCCACAGCAAACCTCTTAATGAGAGTTGGCTAGTTTAACGGGGGGACGGCATGGAGGCCGAAATTCCCGTCGTTGACGCGTACCTGTACAAGGACAAGATAATGGTCTGGGAGGAGGCGCAGGCGAACCAGCTTTACCAGCGGGGCGCCTTCGGCAAGCCGTTGAGCGGGGGGAAGCTCCAGCTTGCACCGATCGAGGCCCTCTATCTTCTGGAGAGCGGCAAGATCAGAGTGCTCGACCGCGAGAGTGGAGAGAAGATCAAATTTAGGCAGCTCTCTGGGATGTTATCGAAACATGACCCCGATATGATGCTCAAGTATCCAGTCTACGCCGACCTCAGATCGAGGGGTTACATCATCAAGACCGGCCTGAAGTTCGGCGCTCATTTCCGCGTCTACGAGCGTGGGGAAAAGCCGGGTGAAACCCATTCGAAGTTCTTGGTGCACGCGATACCTGAGAGCGCGCGCCTCTCTTCTACCGACATGGCGCGGGCGGTAAGGCTCGCGCACAGCGTCAAAAAGTCCATACTTTTCGCCATTGTTGATGATGAGGGAGACGTGACATACTACTCGTTGTCTAGGGAGAGGCCTTGACGGCTAATCTTTTAGCATAAACTCATCGACGACGGCCTTCGCTTCTTTCCTCTTCCTTTGATGTTCGACCAAGAATTTTACGACTCTTTCGGCGAGCTCTTTTTTGCAATCCCCACATATCCTCTCGCCACTCTCGCACTCGCTACGGATTCGCTCGAGTTTTTTATCGTCCTCTTCGAACAGGAAGTAGAAATATTGATAGACCGAACAAACTTCTGGCGTCCCGCCCTTTTCTCGTTGTTCCTTTACGGTAGGTCTGCCACCTGTGAATGCGTTCATGATTTTTTTCGTCGCTACCTCTGAGGAGTCGATCGTGAATATGCACGTCTCCGGTTGGCTCGCGCTCATCTTACCGCCCTCACCCAAGCCGGGGATGAACTTGCAGTGGATTTGTGCAGGTTTATAGAATCCTAGCTTCGGTGCGACGTCCCTACTCGGCCGCCAGTATGGGTCTTGATCGATGGCCGCAGGGATCAAACAGGGGATGTTTTTACCTTTCAACACGGAGGGAAGGAAGCATGGCGCCGCCTGCATGGCCGGGAAGAATATGATGCCGAGGTTGCTTTCTCCTTTGAACCCGAAAACGGCTTTCGCTGTCGAAAAAGTCGTGTGTTTTGCAACGTGGATTGCGGTCTTGTATAGAGTTTTTGCGTATTCCACATCGGAAAAAATGAAAGTTTTCTTCTGGTCGAAGCCACATGCGATCACATCTAGGGCATTTTCGTAAGTGTACCCCATCGCATCGTTCAAGCTCATGTCCCGTTTGAAAAGAAATTTTTCATCATCGGTCATTTGGAAGTAAAGTTCGGCGTCGAACGCGTCTTGTAGGTACTTGGTGAATATCCATGGAATGAGATGTCCAACGTGCGTGTTGCCAGAAGGCCCTCGACCAGTGTAGAGGAAGAATTTTTCTCCTTTCTCATACTTATCCAAAATCCAATCGAAATCTCGATGGGAGAAGAAAATTCCGCGCCGCAAAAACATGTGAAGTTTGCCAGTATGTTTCTTCACTCGAGTGAGCAAGTTGTCGTCTATCGGTTTGGTTCCGAATTCCTTGATGAGTTTAACGTAGTCAACTTTTCCTTTTACTTCCCATGGCGTTACAACAAATTTTGGCATCTTATGTCTCCTTGACCTGCACTTAACTTCGTCTTGAAATATTTAAATTCCTCTAATCATCGTACAGAGCGATTAAGCCACACGATTTTTGGATTTTTGATTTTTGTCAGGTAGTGTAGAAGTTTTTTTGAGATCACAGGTTTACCAGCGACAATTGGATAGGCATATGGTAACTCTACTTCGTACACGCCGCTCGGTTTAAGTTTTGTTCTGAGGATTAGTCCGTGTTTTGTGGGTATCGTAGAAGTTTTTTTACCTTCGATGATTTTTTTAGCGATGTAGGCCGCGCCGTCTATCGTGAGCTGCTCGCGACTTAAATTTCTTGATTTGGCATTTGGAGCCTTGGATGTGAGCAGAATCTTTGTCCTGCCGAGCGCGGGATGTTCCCCCAAGATGCCGCCCACCACCGCGATGGCGTTTTTGAGATTCTTTGGCGCCAAAGTCTTTTTCGCGCGCGGGTCCAAGATAACAAGTTTTTCATGGGGGAAAATTTTTAACACACTTTGCCGTCTGACGGTTCCCAATTTTTTCAATTTTTTCTGGGCGTCATTATTTTTGACATTAGTGAACCAAACTTTTTTCTTAAATATCTTGGAAACATTTTCGTATTCGAACAGCAACCAAGTGCTGAGCTTTGGTTCCAAGTGTTCTATAACAATTTTCGGCTGTTCCATTGAGCTACCAACCCGATTTTATCATATATATGATAATCATTTCCTTTTAACAGCTTTAATTCATACAAACTTATCACAAAATTTTTAATCTGATGCTGCAGAAATTAAAATGCGCGATGACGAGCCTGGCTAATCTGATTTCATGATGAAGATTTTGAGTCTCTGAGCGCATTTTTTGCTCGCAAAATGTTACGTATCTAGCTCGTTTTAAAGGTAGCTAAATATGTGCACAAAATGAACGAATTATGGGTGATCTGATGGAAGAATTGGTAATAAGTGAGCGTAAAAAAGTGGTTATCCAGCACGTCAAATTTGAGAATATGGACACCCTCGACATAAGGACTTGGGTCGACATACCGAAATACAAAGGGTTCACGCGAAAAGGCGTCAACATACCAGTCGAAAAGGGCGAGGAGTTGGTGCAGAAAATCTTAAAGGTGATTAAGGAACCCCCAGTGATAAGAACAGATGTCGGTAAAGAAGAATAAAACTAAAACGATTGTTTCACTCGCTGGGCCGCAGATATTTGGAGATGAATTTTGGATCTATTCTTTTCATCTCGCTTTCCGGTAGCATCCGCAGAAGTTCCCAACCGAGGTCCAGCGTGGACTCTATCGCGCGGTTTTCGTCCTTACCTTGGTTGATGAACTCACGCTCGAATCTATCCGCAAACCCCAAGTAGTTGCGGTCGCGATCGGTCAGGGCCTCTTCCCCGACGACTGCCACGAGAGCGCGCAGATCTTTGCCCTCTGCGTATGCCGCGTAGAGTTGGTTCGAGACATCGCTATGATCCTCTCGTGTGTGGCCGGACCCTATGCCATCTTTCATCAGCCTTGACAACGACGGCAGCACGTTGATGGGCGGATAAATTCCTTTTCGATGGAGTTCGCGGTCTATGACCAGCTGCCCTTCCGTGATATAGCCCGTGAGGTCTGGTATCGGGTGGGTGATGTCGTCGCCAGGCATGGTGATGATTGGCATCTGTGTTACCGAACCATTCTTGCCGATTATCCTGCCTGCCCGCTCGTATACTGTCGCCAAATCTGTGTACATATATCCAGGATAGCCTCTCCTACCAGGCACCTCGCTTCTAGCAGCGGATATCTCCCTCAGCGCCTCGGCGTAGTTCGTCATATCGGTCAGTATAACGAGCACATGCATGTTTTGGGTAAAGGCTAGATACTCAGCGGTTGTCAGTGCGAGCCGGGGCGTCAAGATTCGCTCGATAGCTGGATCGTTCGCCAAATTTAGAAACAGCGAAGCTCGCTCGAGTGCCCCCGCTCGCTCGAAATCTTTAATGAAGAAAGCTGCATCCTCGTGGGTTATCCCCATGGCGCAGAAAACCACTGCAAATTTTTCTTCTTCACCAAGAACTTTGGCTTGTCTCGCTATCTGAGCTGCCAGTTCATTGTGGGGCAGGCCAGATCCAGAGAAGATGGGAAGTTTTTGTCCGCGCACAAGTGTGTTCATTCCATCGATGGCGGAGACGCCAGTTTGAATAAATTCGCTTGGGTACTCCCGTGCCGACGGGTTTATTGGCGCCCCATGGACATCCAATTCGTCTTCGCATATAGGTTTAGGTCCGCCGTCGATCGGCACCCCTTTACCGCTGAATATCCTGCCGAGCAACTCCAGACCAACTCCGAGCTTTATAGTTTCGCCTGTGAACCTGACCCGAGTTTGCATCGTGTCTATACCACTCGTGCCTTCGTAGACCTGAACGACGGCCCGATCTTCGTAGGCATCGAGCACTTGTCCGCGCTTGGTCTCACCGCTGGGGGTCACTATCTCGACGACCTCGCCGTAGGCCACGCCCTTTACACCTTCGACGATCATCAGCGGTCCAGAGACCTTGCCGACGGTCAGATATTCCCTACTCTTCATGTCTTCGCTCAGCCTTACCACCCGTAGGCGCTTTTTTAGTTTGTATGAGCTCGAGGAATTGTTTTTCGAGGCGTCCTTCCATGGCTTTGTATTCCTTTTGGAATTTCTCTGGTGTGATTCGTTTCATGCCAGCAATTTCGTCCTTTATCGGAAGCTTCTTTACCTCCTCGATCGAGACGCCGCGGTTCACGGCTTCTAATGATTTTTCATAAAATTTGAGCACGAGCTTGAGCATACCAAGTTGCTTTTCGACGGGGCAATACGTGTCCACTTCATGGAACGCGAACTGTTGCAGCAGATCTTCGCGCATCATCCTAGCTGACTCCAAAACTGCGCGTTCTTGCTCGGGCAGCGCATCCGGGCCAACTAGGCGAACTATTTCCTCTAGTTGTGCTTCCTTTTGGAGCATTTCAATAGCCGTCGTCCGCAACGCCTTCCAATCCTCCCCGAGCTTTTGCTTCCACCATTCCTTTATCGCATCCACGTAGAGGGAGTAGCTCGTCAGCCAGTGGATCGCTGGGAAGTGACGGCGATCCGCCAGACCGGTGTCGAGGGCCCAGAAGACCTTTACTATCCGCAGCGTGTTTTGGGTGACCGGCTCAGAGAGGTCACCACCTGGCGGAGAAACGGCGCCCAACACGGTGACGGAGCCGAATCTTTCATCGCTGCCCAAGGTTTGTACCCTGCCAGACCTCTCATAGAATTCAGCCAGCCTCGATGCTAGATAGGCAGGAAAGCCTTCCTCACCGGGCATCTCCTCGAGTCTACCCGATATCTCGCGCATCGCTTCGGCCCACCGCGATGTGGAGTCCGCTATCAGTGCGACGTTGTATCCCATGTCGCGGAAATACTCCGCAATGGTAATGCCAGTATAAACGCTCGCTTCCCTAGCTGCGACCGGCATGTTCGAGGTATTAGCTATCAGCACAGTCCTTGCCATCAGAGATTCGCCCGTCCGCGGATCTTTGAGCTGCGGGAAGTGGACGAGCACATCGCACATCTCGTTGCCGCGCTCGCCGCACCCTACGTATGTAACGATATCGGCATCGGCCCACTTCGCAATTTGTTGAAGGAAAACGGTCTTCCCAGTGCCGAATCCGCCCGGTATAGCGACCGTTCCGCCCTTGGTTACGGGGAAGAACGTATCCGCGACGCGCTGTCCAGTTATCAGGGGCTCACACGGGTCAAGTTTCTCCTTGAAAGGCCTCGCCAACCTAACCGGCCAGACTTGCATCATCGAAACTTTTTCTTTACCATGAGCGGTTTCTACAGTAGCCACAATATCTTCGACCTTGTGGGACCCATCAGCGATGTCAGCGACCTTGCCGTTGACGTTTGGGGGCACGAGGATTCTGTGCTCCACAATCTTGCTTTCTTTGACGGTCCCTAGCACATCCCCGCCGACGACATCGTCTCCTTTCTTCACTTTTGGCACAAATTCCCACTTTTTGTCGCGGGGCAAGGGATGCGCGAAGATACCTCGGGCTATCATATCTCCAGTTTTTTGCTTGATTATGTCGAGTGGTCGTTGAGTACCATCGTATATCGCACCGATCAACCCTGGTCCAAGTTCTACTGATAGCGGCTTTCCAGTACCTTCAACTTTTTCTCCCGGTTTTATTCCAGATGTTTCCTCGTAAACTTGGATGGTTGCGCGGTCTCCCGTCAGTCCAATTATCTCTCCAATCAAACCTTGTTCGCCGACGCGCGCGAGTTCGTACATTTCTGAGCCCTTCATCCCGCCGGCGATGACGACAGGCCCAGTGACGCGAACTATTTTGCCCAAATTTGCACCAGCACTAATATAGTTGCTTTGCTTTTATGAATTGCGAGGACAACAGAATGTTTATGAGTGGTGTCGATTAAAACTATGTGGTCATTTGGAGGCAGATGAGTGGTAGAAGAAGACCTTCGCGCAATTTTTGAGGCCGAGCGCAAGGCGAAGGAAAAGATCGAGGCGGCGAAGAGGGAAGCTGAGAAAATTCTTGAAGATGCCAGAAAGGAAGCCGCTCAGATAAAGGAAAAATCCAAGTCAAGGGCACGAATCAAATCTGAAAAAGTTATTGAGGATTTTAGAGCGAAAGCGCAGGCAGATGTTCAGAAGCAGCTTCAGACAATGCGCAAGAGGGATCAAGCGCTGGAGAAAAAACTAAAGGTGCGACGTAAAGAAGCAGTTGAGCTAACAGTTAAAGCCCTCACGCGGTGGTAGGGTGTTTAAAACTGCCAGGATGCAGAAATTTCAAGCTGTGATTTTGCAAAGCGCACGCGATGATGTAGTATCGCGACTGCACGAGGCAGGCATAGTTCAGCTGAGAGAAACCACCCAGCCAGAATTTGTGAAGAAAGAGCTAGGTGATGATTTTTACGATACTTTCAGGTTGCTTACTAAATTCAAAGAAATTCAATCTGTTTTGGGCTCCCCTCCGCCTAAACGTTCAATCGAGACCAAAGAACTCCCGCATGACCAAATGATAAAAGCGGCAGAGAAGACTCTAGAAAAACTCGAGCCAAAGTTGGCCGCGTTGGATGCTAGGCGCAAAGAAATATCGATAGAAAAGCAAAAGTTGCTCGCCCAAAGAGAGGCGCTGGGGGACTTTTTAGAGGTAAAATTCTCACTTCAGTACCTTCGTTCGACTAAGGAATTTTACGTTCATGTTGGTCATATATCGAAAGAGAATGTTAAGGAGTTCTCGATAGCTGTCAAGGATATATTATCTCAAAAGGTCTTCTTCGAAGTTCTCGGAAAAGGTGAGAAAAGAACCGTGATTATAGTTTGCAGAACGAGGGATCAACAGAAGTTGGCGCCTGTGCTTTACAGGTTTGAGGTGGAATCACTTGAGTTGCCGCAAGTATCGGTTGCACCAAATAGGGCGATAGAACAATTGGAACGGCGACTCGCAAACTTGAAAAAACAGAAAACTACAGTTGAGCAGGAAATAGCAAAGCTGGCAAAGTCTTGGGCTCCAGAAGTCGGCCGTTTGGTAGAGCTTCTTGAAATCCGGGGGGAGCGACTAAAAGCTTGTTCGAGCTTTGGGTACACAGATGCTGCAGTTTTGATCGAAGGATGGACACCAGCCAAAAAAGCGGCTGGATTAGAGTCGATATTCACAAAAACCACTCGTGGAAAGTGTGTATTCTATGTCCGTGACCCATCGAAAGACGAAGTAGAACAGATACCCAGCAAATTCGAAAATCCGCCCCTCGTCAGAGATTTTGAGTTTATAACTGGAATGTATGGAATGCCGCGCCATGACGAAGTCGATCCAACCCCGTTCTTGGTGGTAAGCTTTTCGGTATTTTTTGGAATTTGTTTGGGTGATGCAGGGTATGGTGCACTATTGGCAATTTTCATGATGTCTGGTTTTTGGATAGCTAAAACGTTTCCGAAAGATGTCAGAATAATGTTAGCAATTGGAGGAATATGCGCGATTGTAGTTGGAATCCTGACAGGCAGTCTGTTTGGTCCAACAATCCCAGCGATTTGGTCAGACCCAACTAAAAATCCACTACCACTTCTCAAACTAGCGATAGTTCTAGGGATTCTTCAACTGTTCGTTGCGTTCGCCGTGGTAAAAGCGTTAAAAGACGCTTTCAGACGGGAGCGGACCAGAGTTATTTTAGAAGACGTGACGCGCGCGATGCTCATTTTGGGATTTTTTGGGCTTGGTTTTTGTGTTGTGGGCATGAGTTTGAAATCATTTGGAATAGATTTCACCTTCCCCAAGATGGCAATGGTAGATGCTTTTAATCCATTAGCGCCAGCAGCTACAACAGTGGTTATCCTTAGAATTCTCTTTTACGTTGGATTGATTGGTGGCGTAATTGGAGGTATTATTATTTCCCACGGTATCCGTTCAAAAGTTGGAGGAGCTATCAACGCGGTTTATGGTTTAATCGGCATGATAGCAGATGTGACCTCCTATTGTAGGTTAATGGCGCTCGGCGTGGCGACTGGTGTTATAGCGTATATGCTGAACTTCATCCTCGGAATGGCATTCGATGGGTTGGTGAGACCGTATCTGTCCTTATCGCCTACAGTGATTATCGCGATAGTTGTGCTGATAGGGATCGCTTTCGTGTTTTTGGCTGGGCACATTTTTAACATATTCATCGGCGGCATGGGTGGGTTCATACACACAATGCGTTTACATTTCGCGGAGTTTTTCGGAAAATTCTACGAGGGGGGCGCGGAAAAGTTTGCTCCCTTTAAAGCTAAAAGGGTGTTCACTAAAGTGAAAGGGGGTGAATTATCTGGTAGCTGAAGAGGTATGGGTGGCGTTAGCAGTTGGTTTGGCGGCGGTTATACCGGGGCTAGTCTCAGCTATGTCTGTGCAAATGGTCGGTGTTGCGGCTGCAGCAGTTACAGCAGAGGATCCAAAGAAGTGGTCGAAGCTATTCGTGTTGGAAGTGATTCCAGGAACACAGGGTTTCTACGGCTTCATCGCAGGCATGCTACTGTTGATCGGTAGCGGTCTGTTTGGCGGTACATTAAAAGCTGGCGTGGTTGGCGCAGCAGCGCTGGTTGCGATGGTGCCAGCGATAGTCCAAAGTTTTACCGCTTACTACCAAGGAAAGGTTTGTTTGGCGGGTGTTTCAGCGGTGGCTAAAAGACCAGAGGCTTTCACACCATCGGTGATATACGCCGTGATGGTCGAAACCTACGCTATCTTGGGATTCATAACGTCGTTCCTCCTGCTGATAGGGTTAAAGCTCTTCTAGAGAAAGGGGTTAGAACTTGCCAGTTAGCAAAGGAACACGGCTGATGGTAGAGGAGATACTCCGAGAGGCGAGCGAGCAGGCGGCTAGCATAGTGGCAGCCGCTAAAAAGGAGACCTCCACTATTCTCAACGCGGCCCACTTTACTGCGAAAGAGGAAGAAGAGCACGAGGTCAAAGAGGCGCAGGCGAGAAGCAAACGCATCTATGAAGAGGTTCTAATGGATGGAAAAATGAAAGCGAAGAAGGAAGCTCTCCAAAAGAGGGAGGAGATAATAAATGAGGTTTTTAAAGAGGTTGAGAAAAAACTTCAGAAGTACACTTCCTCCAAAAAATATCAAGAAGATTTGATCAGGATGGCGGTCAATTCTTGTAAAAAGCTTGGTTCCGATCGAGTTATGATTTTCGCAAACAAGCGAGATTTGCGCGTTTTGAAAAGGGCACAGAAAAAAATTACCCAAGCGTTGTCTACAAAAGGCACTACAACAAGTGTCTCATTTGGCGAGCCAATTCAAGCAATAGGTGGAGTAAGAGTCGCCACGGCTGATAGAAAAATTGAAATCGACGATACTTTCGAAGGCAAGATGCGTCGCGATTTCGACGCCTTGCGGGTGAAAGTGGCGAAGCTGTTATTTGAAGGGTCAAGATGATTGAGATAGTTGTGATCGTCTTTGGGCTAATTTGTGGCATGTTTACGTTCGTGTTTATTTCAACCCATCGAGCGATGCCCTACGTCTATTGTGGGGCAAAAATTAGCGTGTGGGAAGCTAGGTTACTTCAAGAATCACGTATGTTTGAATTTGCAGACGCGGCAAAAGTTTCGAATATCTTGGCTGGGCTGGACGATACTGGTTATCGCACGTACTTAGCAGAGGTTCCTAGGGATGAGGAGATTGACATCGTTGCAGTGGAGCGGGCTTTGAAGGGGCATTTGAGCGATAGCTATCGCGAGCTTCTCGATGCGGTGCCGGAAAAAGATAAGCCGACCGTTGTAAAGCTGCTAAAAAGGATAGACATTTACAATCTAAAGACGGTCGTTGCAGCGATTCACAACAAAGTGCCAAAAGAAAAGCGTTTGGAGGAAATGTTATCTTCATCGACAATGCCCCAAGAGCGGCTCGAAATGCTGGCCGCCGTAGGGGATTTTGATGAGCTACTCGAATTTCTAAAGGGCACCGAGTATTTTGACGCGTTCTCCGCCGCGCTCGAGAAATATAAAGACGAGGGCTTGCCTATCCTACTTTCCACTCTAGACAAATCATATTACTCATCGCTTTGGGCCGATGTGCGTGGCAAGAAGCTTTGGGAAGATGTGTTAGACAAAAGGGGACGCCCAAGTTTCAGGAAAATTGCACGAAATATAGGAGAAGCACTAGCGAAAATGGCGCAACGGCCCATTTTGAAAAAAATAGTGGGTTACGAGATAGACGCAGTCAACATCAAGACGATCTTGCGGCTCAAGCGAGAGGGAGCAGCTCCAGAGGAAATAATGTATCCCATGATATTGCCCCCCTATGAGTTAGACGAGAAAACACTGACGTGGATGGCTGAAGCTAAAAGCGTTCAGGAAGTGGTGACTGGGATTTCACATACAACTTATGGACCGATTTTAGCGAAGGCCCTGCCAGAGTTTGAAGCGACTGGATCGCTATTTCCACTCGAGAGGGCGCTGGATGAGGGCTGGCTGAAAACATGCAAATGGATGTCGGTCATGAAATCCCTCAGCCTAGCGCCAGTGTTGACATATATCCGTCTAAAGGAAAGCGAGGTAAAGAATTTGCGCGCTATCATCAGGCTAAAAGCGGATAATGTAGAACCAGAGAAAATCAAAGAAACAGTAGTGAGGGTGCCAAAATTTGAGCTTTAAAATTGCCACCATTGCGGATGCTGAGACTGCAGCGGGATTTGCGTTAGCCGGGGTACAGGACGTTTATATTCATGAACGAAAAGAGGAAACATTAGCAAAATTGGACGAGTTACTCACAAGCAAAGATGTTGGGATCGTTTTTATCACGTATCGCGTTGCCGAGGAGCTTGGTTTTGAGTTCAAGCGCAGGATAAGAACAAAAAAACTGCTACCGGTTGTACTTAGGATTCCAGATAAAACAGGATGGGTGCCAAAGGTCGACGAACTGCAAGAAATAATCAGGCGTACAGTCGGAGCAGAGATAATCGTTAAAGGGGGAAGCTAGGTGGCAAAAGCTATTGGAATAGCTCCAACCAGAATGGAGTTATTAAAATTGAGACAAAGGGCCACGTTAGCTCAAAAGGGTCACGATCTGCTGCACGAAAAAATGGACGCGCTTGTGATTGAGTTCTTTGAAATAGTCCGAAAGATCGGAGTAGTCAGGACTAAAACTATGCAACAACTCTCATCTGCATATCGCTCACTCTCGACATGTTTTGCCGTACAGGGGACGATCGAAACATATCAAGCGGCGAAAGAGGCTAAAAAGGGGATAGAAGTAGATATCTCAACTCGTCACGTCATGGGTATCCTCGTTCCAGTAATAGAGGCCAAGCCGATTGAGCGTCATGCTTTGACTAGAGGGTACGGCGTATATTTGACATCTCCAGTTTTGGATGAAGCTTCCAGAGAATTTGAGAAGGCGCTTGGAGATCTGATTAAACTCGCTGAGCTTGAAGAGGGCGCGCGCGAGATAGCTCTCGAGCTGGAAAAAACCAAGCGAAGAGTAAACGCGCTCGAGTACGTGATTTTGCCCAGTCTGAAATCCATGGTGAAGTTTATCTCGATGAGGTTAGACGAGATGGAGCGCGAAAACTTCTCCCGCTTAAAGAGGATAAAAGCGATGCTCGAGGGACGAGAATGAGCACAGATCGAATCATCCAATTCGAGTTGGCTCGTTTGAATGCACACTTGCCGGAGCAGCGAATAACTTTGAAGGATGCGCTGTCGTCGTCGAGCCCGCAGGTCGTGGCCAAGGATGGAAGCAAGCATAAATTTGAGCGCGTGGAACTCGAGTACCTATCAAAAATCGTTCACGCGGATGATTGGGATAAGTTGCGGCTCCCAATTTTGATCGCTGTTAACCCAAAACTCGGCAGAGGCGCTGCGGAGATATCAGGCGAAGTTGAAGTAAAAGTCATCAGCCAGGTTCTTGGAAAAGAATGTCGAGGCCAAGAGATCGTGATATATCGCCCAGAGATAGCCGTCGTCCGCGCCAAACTTCCAACTACTACCCAATATTTCTTCATGGTGGGGTAGATGGAAGCTCGCAAAAAGATGCTGCTCGCCGCGTTGTTTTATCCGCTCACGGTTGTGATGATATTCGCTGGTTTGATCGCAGTTCTTATGATTATTCTAAAAGTTCGCATGCTCGTAGTAGCCACAGTTGTCTTTTGGTTCTATTGGGCATGCATGGCATCGATATACATGATGTCAAGAAAGTTGTTGGAGATGCTTGAGATGAAAAAATTATTTTTGGGATTTTTTGTTACAACGAGTGCACTCACAGCGCTGGCCACGATTTTGCTTGTTTTGAATCAATTAGGCGTTATTGCTGCGCCGCCTTAACCTGTGTTTTCTCAGCTTTAGTGGTCTCTCGGGACACGATAGCGTTGAGGATGCGGCCATAAGCAGGTCGCGTCACGATTATCGCAGCGAGGATACCTATGATCATTACGATGGCGAAGCCCTTCATCGCTCCATATCCGACGAAGAAAAGGGTGGCCAGCGCTGCTATCGTAGTCGCAGCTGCCGCAAATATCACAGCAAAGGCTTTCCCGATTCGCCCGGAGAGGCTCACCGATCTCGGTCCTGCTTTAGGTAGCCCTCTTCGAAGCACCTCATCCGTTATAATTAGTTGCTGCTCGACTCCCGTGCCAATGACCGCCAATACAGCGGCTATCTCTGCTAGTCCTATTGTCTGACGAAGCCCGCTTGCGATTCCAATAGTTACCAGCACCTCGCTACCCATCGTCAGCATTATTGCCCCCACTATCAATGGCCGCCTGTAGCGCAGGTAGACGAGCACTCCAACGGCGATGACCGCAGCGATTGCGGCTTTTAGTATGTCAAATGCGAATTCTGACCCAAGGCGTGGTGGAATCGAACTTTCACCCACAAATGATACCTTGACAGGGAGGCGTTGCTGGAGGACGATCTTCAGGTTACTGGCTTCACTTTCAGCACTTTCATAGGTTCCCCGAGACCCAGAGATTTCGACGTCTCGTTTGGCCTGACCAGCGATATCCGTGCTTATCGCGGGAGCCGACTGCAGGCCGCACGCACGTTGAATCCAGCTTGTAGTGGTTTCGGTTTCAGATGTCTTTGGGAAGTATTCTACTTTGTTTTCAGTGAAAATTGCTTTGGCGCTACCAGTAACATTTTCTGAGAAGTCAGTCACCGATCCCAAAAAGATGGCGCGGCTCTTTGTTGCATGCATCTCTTGTATGGTTTGCAATGTCGCGTTGTCCAGATTGTCTTTGGATATTGGGATAAAAGACACAAGCAGGTCATAGCTATGGGTTTCAGAAGTGCCCTGTGTTTCGGGAGAGATGCGGAACGTTCGCGCAGTATTGTCGTAGGTGAGGCTAGCTGGCATGTTAGTTAACAACTGGTTGTTGAAGAGCAGGATCGCATCATCCGGCCGATCGAGATAAATAACGAATGGATAATTTCCCTTTCCTTGGGAGGCGGTTGCAAATTCGTTTGCTCCATCTTGAGATATCCTGAGTGGTACTTCATATTTGTAGACGCCACTCGTTTCTTGGATTCTTATAGAACCGACTGTTTCGATATCGTCGGCAGTCATCACAAGCGTATTTTCTATAAATGCTTCCAGGCGCCCTGTTTGTCCGAGTAAAGCTTTTGCCCTTTCAGGATCCATCGCTGGAACTTCGAAGAGGACTAGATTGGCACCCATCGGCCGGGACTGTACGCCTAAAAGGCCGGCGGGATCTACACGCGTCTGGAGCAGGTTTGTGACTTCTTCACGCGTTTGATCGCTTATCTTACCTTCCTCTATGGAAATAACTTGTCCTTTGTTATCGATGATTGAAGCAAGGATATCAGAACTCACCGAGCGCCCTATCTCAAAAGTCGCTGTGTTGGCAGTTCTATCTAAAGCTACCAATTTGACACTGGTAAGCATGTTATCCTGAATTAGCCCAATGATCTCTTCAGCGGGCTCAAGATTATCACCAACTATCTGAGTTGCTAGTTGAATTGTTGCCTGTGATGTTTCAAGCTCCAAGACTATCCTTGAGCCACCAGCGATGTCTATTCCATACCTGAGGCCAGGCGTGACGAGTAACACCGCGGCGAGAAGACATACCCCGGCGAGGAGCAGAATTCGTTTTTCCTTATAAAGAGACATAGTACTCCTTCCTTTTTTTGCGTTCCATATACCATATCAAGGCGCCGCCATTCAGGAACCAAGTATTGAAGAGATCACCAGCAAGGCCGAACGTGAGCACGGTCACCAGCTGAGTGATTGATGGGTTCGTTACGAGGATGTTGATGCATATCATCGTCACGAGGCTCGTCCCAGTTATCATGTATCCGGTCAGCATCGCGGTAGCCATTCTCTCCCTTGGTTCACCTCCAACCCGCCTCAGCAAATGCTCGGTGAGTAGAATATTTGTGTCGATTGAAAAACCGATCATCAGGAGGAACCCACTCAGGGAGGCCAGGCTAAATTGCATTTGAAAAAGAGCCAGCCCGCCGAGGGCCCAGACCATGTTGAGTGCGACGCATGGCAGCATTACACCGACAATTTTACGCCTGAATACGATGGAGACGATCACGAACATCGCGATGAATGATAAGATGATCGCCCACATAGCCCCGCGCAAGTAAGTTTGGCTTACGGCTGGCTCGATTGGATAAAATTCAGGCGTGCTTTGGATGCCAAACTGATCGGCCATTGTGCGTTGAACTTGTTCTCTCCCGTTATCGTCGAGTGCCTTTGTAGTTTGGATATCCAAGCCGAATGTCCCAGTAGTCGAATCTTGAGTTGTGACGGTCTTGACATCGGCCGCTAGAACTGTACTGAGTGCGCTCTCGACAGCATCGGCGTTTGGGCTGTTTTCCAAGTTGCGATAAGTTATCATGGTACCGCTGGAGAACTCTATGCTCATGGGCACGCCCCGAATCAAGAATATAGCCGCGAATACTGCGGCGAGCACTAGCGGGATCGCAATCATCTGCCGCGGCTTCAAGTGTTTTGTGTGCCATGTTATGTCCATTTTGTCGCCGTCCTTCGAGCCGTTATTTAAGCTGGCGCACGTAAAAATCTGTGGTTGTTATGATTCAAGAAGGCGAGCGGGCAATCCTCATCGACGAACGGGGCAGGAAGTACCTCGTAAAGGCCGAGCGGAGGCAGCTCCACACAGACCTTGGAGTCCTCGATTTGGCGGGGCTGATAGGGGCGGAACCTGGCACACGAATCAAATCGCACGTCGGCAAGGAGTTCGTTGTGCTGAGCCCCCGTATCGTCGACTACCTCCAAAAGATGCGCCGAATGCCTCAGATAATGCTTCCGAAGGACGCGGCACAGATAGTGGCTTACACAGGTGTGGGTCCAGGCGATCTTGTCGTGGACGCTGGCGCCGGCTCGGGAGCGCTCGCGATATTTCTGGGAAATCTTGTCAGGCCAAATGGTAGAGTTATCAGTTACGAGGTGCGGGAGGATTTTGCCCAATTGGCTGAAGAGAACGTCGCGATCGCTGGGCTGAGCGATGTGGTCAAAATAAAGCGCAAGGATATTTACGAGGGCATAGACGAGAAAAATGTCGATCTCGTGACGCTCGATCTGCCTCAGCCTGAGCGAGCGCTTGCCCACGTCTACGGAGCACTAAAACCCGGCGGCCATTTGGCGGCTTTTTCACCATGTGTCGAACATATCCAAAGGCTTTACATAGAGCTGCCAAAACACAGCTTCATCGACTATCGAACCATCGAGTGCCTTGTGAGAGAGTTCGAGGTCAAACCTGGGGCCACACGTCCGAGTACGCGGATGATTGCGCACACAGGTTACTTGACTTTTGCCAGGAAAATTTAGACCAATCTGGCTTTGTACCCGTAGTATATGGCGCCGTCTTCACCATCTTGACCAATCCGCCTGAAGATCATCTCGACGCGGTCGCCAATTTTGATTTGGTTTGGGTCGCAGTCGGTGACCTGCGCGGTGAGGCGGGGCCCTTCGTCGAGCTCTATTATCGCGAGCGCGTAAGGCGCCTGGTCCTCGAAACCGTTAGGCGCGACATGGGTGACGGTGAACGAGATGATTTTACCCTTTCCGTTCAACTTGTACGGCTCCAGCTTGCCGATCCGCCTGCACTTCGGGCAGAGGTAGCGCGGTGGGAAGAAGACTTTGTTGCAGTTGCCGCATTTTGTGCCTATGAGGTTGTATCGGTTGGAGATTTCCCTCCAGAAACGTGGGACAGCCATCAGTCACCCCTCCTCATTATGTGGACGACGACGGTTCCGCCTGAACCGCCGACGTTGTGCGTCAGCCCGATCTCAGCGCCGTTGACTTGGCGTTTGCCAGCCTCGCCGCGGAGCTGTTGAGTAATTTCTACAGCTTGGGCGATACCAGTGGCGCCAATAGGGTGCCCCTTGCCTTTGAGACCACCGCTTGTGTTTATCGGGATTCGCCCGCCGATGGCGGTTTCACCTCGCTCCGTCACCTTGCCTCCATCACCTTTTTTGCAGAAGCCCAAGTCCTCGATGGCCATTATCTCAGCGATGGTGAAACAATCGTGAACCTCAGCAAGGTCTATATCGTTTGGACCGACGCCCGCCATTTTATAAGCCAGTTCTGCAGCCTTGTTGGTGGCGGCTATTCCAGTGAGTGTCGGGCGGTCGTGTAGCGAGATGGTATCGCTCGCCTGGCCAGTGCCAGCGACCAGTATTGGAGTATCCGTGAATTCCCTCGCCCTATCGAATGGGGCCAAAATGACGCAGGCGGCGCCATCGGTGATGGGTGAGCAGTCGAGCAGCTTCAGCGGCGTGGTTACTGGGGCGGAGTTGAGCACATCCTCCACGGTTATCTCCATCTGGTACTGCGCGCATGGGTTGAAACAGGCGTTGTGGTGGTTCTTCACGGCCACCTTTGCAAGTTGTGCCTCGGTCGTGCCGAATTCGTACATGTGGCGCCTGGCCATAAGCGCATAGAGGCCCGGAAAAGTGGCGCCAACGAACGCCTCCCACTCTTGGTCCGCGGCAGTGATTAGGGCCTCGGTGGTTTGCTCGGCGAGTACGTCGGTCATCTTCTCTATTCCGGCGGCGACCACGATGTCATGAATGCCCGAGGCGACGGTTATCACCGCTTGGCGCAGGGCCGATCCACCAGATGCGCACGCTGCCTCAACTCGCGTGCAGGGTATAGGCGTCAGACCAGCGTGGTCGACTATCAGCGAGGCGATGTGTTCCTGGCTGATGAACTGCCCAGCCGACATGTTTCCCACATACATGGCGTCGATTTTCTTGCCGTCTATGCCAGCATCCTCGATCGCCCGAGCTCCAGCCTCGAGCATCAGCCGCCTGAGGGAGACATCCCAAAGCTCCCCGAATTTTGTCAACCCAACCCCAATAATTGCAACTTTGCGCATCTACCTCACCAAAAGTTGCTTGAATTTTGCATAAGTTGAGTAGTCGATGTATGTTTTATTGTTAACGTAGTCCGCCACTTTAGGCGCGATGTTCCGCTTAGCTTCTATCCCGTCTTTTACCATGATGCTAAAAGCATCGCTGCCGGAGCCGGAGCCATAGGAGACCACAAGGATTCTTTCACCCGGCTTCGCTTGGTCTAGAACCGCGGCCAAGCCGATCATACTCGCCCCGGAATATGTATTGCCAATTTTTTGCACGATTAGTCCGGGCATTATTTGCTCCTTAGCAAAACCCAGCTCCTTTCCAGCCTGGAGCGGAAACTTGCCGTTTGGTTGATGGAAGACGGCATATGCAAAGTCCTTGGGGGTGAGTTGGAGCTTCCTCAGGAGTCCATGGGCAGCAGAGAGTACGTGTTTAAAATATGCAGGTTTGCCGGTGAAACGCCCGCCATGTTTAGGGTATGGTCGCATTTCCCGCCTCCAGAAGTCGGGGGTGTCAGTGGTGTAGGAATATGTGTCCTCGATGGAGGCAATTGTCTGGCCACCGTTCTTCCCGACGATGACCGCTGCCGCACCGGCAGCAGCCGTGTATTCTAGCGGATCCCCTGGAGCGCCCTGGGCGGTATCCGTACCTATTGCCATACCATACTTTATCATATTGGACCCCACCATGCCCATGCATGTCTGGATCCCGGCGGTGCCAGCCTTACAGGCAAACTCGTAGTCGGCGGCGGTCAAGTCAGGGGTCGCCTCGATGGCCTCGGCCACGATGGTGGCGGTTGGTTTAACGGCGTATGGGTGCGACTCCGAGCCGACGTAGATGGCGCCTATGTCTTGTGGGTTGATCCCGGATCGTTTGACGGCGTTTCGAGCGGCCTCGACAGCTATCGTGGCGGCATCCTCGTCTGGACCTGGCACAGATTTTTCTTCCAGGAAAAGGCCACGCTTGACCCGCTCGGCGTCTGTCCCCCAGACCTTCGCTATCTCCTCAACTTTGATGCGATAACGGGGGATGTAAACTCCGTAGCCAACGATTCCAACTTCCATTGGTATTTCCACCGAATAGATTCACTTGTTTCAACCCTTTGAGTTAAGGGATAAAAGACTTTTGATTGTCTATAAAAACTTCGGCGATTGTCGTTATCGCAGCTATGGAGCGCACTTCTTGAGCTTCTCGATGAGTTCGTTTACGGCGGTTATCTTGGACACTATGAGCGGGACGCGCAGGATTTCGGCAATTTTCACCCCGAGGGGGTCGACCTCTTTGATTTCCCCGTGAATGACGACGACTCCGGGGGTTATCCCCTTGACTTTTATAGCTATCATTGGTGAGCGACCGGTGGTGACGCCCGTGAAGACGAGGGCGCGCTCTGTCGTCATCCCATATAGGTGCATGAATTCTTCGGCGGAGAGCATCAGGACTGCCTTTGGACCATCGATGACAGTGTAACCAAACAATCTTTTGTCCAGCAGGTCCTTATTTGCAACAGCTTCTCCATCGATGGCTTTGCACAACGTCTTGCCGTCTATCGGTTTCTCGAACTCTCGCATGTCTAGAAGCACATCAGGCGGTAATTGACTCCCAAACATAGAGGAATAGGCCTTTGTGACCTTTCCACCTATCTTGATGTCGCCCTCAATCATGGCCTCGACTATGCGTTTGACAGTGATCACTCCAGGGGACTTGCGCCGTCCAGCCTCGTAGTCGCTTATTACTGATGGTGAGATCTTTAAGGCATCGGCTAGCGCAGTTTGGCTCATCTCGAATCTATCTCGCCAAAGTTTGAGGGCGTTGCCAGGCTTATCGGACAGCGTGATATCGCCCGCTATCCACCTCGCCACGCGGCTTTTTGCCGGTTCATCGATCATCAGTACACCAAATCATTGTCTAACCCTGAGAAATAAATACATAAAAAGCAGCTCTTGCCACATTGTCAACTCTTCAATTTTCTAAGTTTGAGAGCGTCCGCTTTGGTCAATATTCCTATCGCTTTTCCACGGTCAACTACCAAGACAGCTGGGCTATGATCTAGTAGGTGATAAATAGTTTCAACATCGGTATCCTTGCTAACGGTCGGGAATGGACTTTCCATTATCTCTTTTATACTCCTTCTGACGAGCTTTGACATATCTTTTCCGTCCGTCAACTGGTGCATCAGTGTGGCCTCTGAGATGGAGCCGACTTGGGTGTCACCATCAATCACAGGGAGCTGGGATATCTTGTATGAGTTCATCAACTTTGCCGCTTTTTCTATTTTGTCGTCCGGTTTTACGGAGATCACAGGGGTGGCCATCATCTCCTCCGCCGTCACGTGTTTTTCGCTGGCAGTTTTTTCTTTTTCGCTGGCAGTTTTTTCAAGTGTCTCTAAAATTTTCTCGAGAGTCGATATCTTTGGGTCTGCGGTACCCGCCTCTATTTTAGCTATGTAAGCCTGTGTCACTCCAGCCAGCTCGGCGAGTTGCGCTTGCGTGAGGCCCAACTCCAAACGCCGGGCGCGAATTTCCGATGGTTTTAAAAGTCGCATTTTTATCCCCCATTCCTATTAGTTATATTGGACAAAACTAATATAAATAAATAAATGTAATAAATACTCAGCCCAGCTAACCAAAATCGGTGTTCGAATGTCGCGCAATATCGTCGTGGAAGAATTCAAACATGCGTCGGTAAAAGATCAGGACATAGAGATAGTTGAGCGGAAAGGGATAGGCCACCCAGATAGTTTGGCGGACGGCATGTCGGAGGCGGTGAGCAGAGCCCTCTGTCGAGAGTACATCAAACGTTTTAATACAATTTTGCACCACAACACTGATAAAGTGATGATAGTTGGTGGTGCAGCAAAACCAGAGTTCGGCGGAGGAAAAGTGATTAAACCAATATATGTTTTGCTCGCTGGGCGCGGGACGGAAATGGTCGGAGATCAATCAATCCCAATAAATGACATCGCAGAGGGTGCTTCGAAACGTTACCTCAAGAGCACGATGCGACATTTGGATATTGACAATCATGTGAAATTGGACTCGCGCATCGGCAGGGGTTCTATGGATTTGATGGACGTATTCAACAGAGATAGGTCAATGCCTCTTGCAAACGATACTTCGATGGGAATAGGCTACGCTCCTCTCTCTGAAACTGAAGAGCTTGTGCTCAAGACGGAGCAGATGTTGAATTTGCCCGCTTTTAAGAAAAAGTATCCAGCTGTGGGGGAAGACATCAAGGTGATGGGGCGACGGAGAGGTGATGTAGTGGATCTGACGATTGCAATGGCGGCGATAAGTCCGCTTTTGGATGACATGGACAGCTATCTCTCGTTGAAGGGGGATGTCGCCTCCGCCGTGCAGGACCTGGCGGCAAAGATAACAAGAATGAAAGTCGATGTCTTCGTCAACACGGCGGACAATCCCAGCAAGGGCGTGGCGTACATAACGGTCACAGGGACCTCGGCGGAGCAAGGTGACGATGGGGCAACGGGCCGAGGTAATAGAGTCAATGGGTTGATCACGCCTGGGCGCCCGATGTCGCTCGAGGCCGCGGCTGGGAAGAATCCGGTCAACCACGTTGGCAAGATCTACAACTTGCTCGCCATGCAGATCGCTCAAGAAGTGGCCAAGCTGAAGGGCGTGAACGAAGCTTTCGTGAAGATACTCAGCCAGATAGGCAAACCGATAGATCAGCCGCACGTTTTAAACATCAGTGTGATCACAGAGAAAAGATACAAACTTGGAGCACTAAAATCGGAGATCGAAGGAATAGCCAACGAATGGCTTTCAAACATTAAAAAAATCACGAATATGATAGTTTCCGAAAAGCTGACGGTATTCTGATGCACGTTTTTCAAAATTTTTCCATCAATTTAAATGAAAATTTGCAAAAAATTACCTACACAAAAGATAAATAGAGAGATTACCGAGACTTTAATCCGAGGCAGGTGGAGGAGACATTTTGGACAGCGTTGATATGCAGCTTTTGAAGATGTTAAATGCGAATGCTCGAGTGTCTCTAAACGAGATGGGTCGAGAAGTTGGCCTCAGTATATCTGGCGTCCGCAAGCGCATCAAACATCTTGAGAAATCTGGGATGATAAAGGGCTATACAGCTGTCATCGACCCCCAAAAATTTGGTCGCGGAGTCCTAGCTTTCGTGAACATCGAAGTTGATGCGCATAGCATACGTGAGATCGCTAGGACGCTTTCTCGTTGTCACGAGGTCTGTGAGCTACACCAGACGACTGGAAATCATTCTCTTTTAGTTAAAGTGCGCACCAAGAATATCGAGGACCTCAAAAAGTTCGTCGACGATAAGATAAATGCGTTTGACTCCGTGAAGGGCGTGATGACAACTGTGACGATGGGCACACTCAAAGAAGTGCCGTTTAACGTATAGGTGCTGAGATGCAAGAGATAGAAAGAAAGCTGATTTTAGACTCCTTATCTTCTGTCATGCCGTACCTCGTCTACCCACAAGAACTCAAAGCTTTAGTTGAAAAAGTGTCAGATGAGTGTTCTGATATCAATACCTTCTTGGAAAAATTCAAACAAAGCATCTCTGCGGAATCCGATCAGACGCACAAGACCGATGGCCAAATTTTTATGAATGAATTGAGGAGAAAGTTGCACTAACAGCCAACGATTTAAACTAGTCTGGCATAGTTCGGTTGGCGATGATATGGTAGATCAAGTGAAGCGCATCGCGCAAGATATCCGCACGATGAAGATAAGGGGTGCGGGCAAGATTGGAAGGGCTGCAGCTACCGCACTGAAAATTGCCGCTAAAACATCAAAGGCAAAAACTTCTTCTGAGTTTATGAAAGAGATCGACCGCGTAGCGTTGCTCCTGATCGCCACGAGGCCGACGGCTGTGTCCCTGCCGAACGCAGTAAAGTTTGTGGTCTCTAAGCTGGCGTCGATGAAGGGTGCAGATATTGCGACATTGCGGAAAATTGTCGTCTCGCGTGCGGATGAATTTATACACACGTCTAATAATGCGGTCAAAATGATTGGCGAAATAGGTGCGCGAAGGATATCAAATGGTGATGTTTTGATGACTCATTGCAACAGCCAATGCGCGCTCGCGGTGATCAAGACCGCTTTCAGACAAGGGAAGCGGATCAAAGCTTTTGTCACAGAGTCCAGACCATCGAGACAGGGTTTCACAAGTGCCCGCGAGCTCAGCAAAGCTGGAGTGCCAACGACAATGATCGTCGACTCAGCAGTTAGATATTTCATAAGAGATGTGAATAAAGTGGTGGTAGGCGCGGACAGCATCGCGGCGAACGGCGCTGTCATCAACAAGATAGGTACATCTCAGATCGCCCTCATCGCACATGAGGCTCGAGTGCCATTTTTTGTTGCTGCAGAGAGCTACAAGTTCCACCCGGGCACGTTGGTGGGCAGCCTCGTTGAGATAGAGGAGCGCGACCCAGGAGAGATAGTCAACCCCAAGCGGTTCCCACGCGTCAAAATACGCAATCCAGTATTCGATGTGACGCCTCCGGAGTTCATAG
>Ga0315282_10000213_pt1 | contig 116381 bp, 94 predicted proteins | sample YL17G07_20_MG_FD_203693 | JGI IMG/M metagenome (GOLD analysis project Ga0315282, IMG submission 203693) | Sediment microbial communities from Yellowstone Lake, YNP, Wyoming, USA - YL17G07_20 | ecosystem: Environmental > Aquatic > Freshwater > Lake > Sediment | place: USA: Wyoming | collected... | reverse complement strand
GCCAGGGATTATTCGGGTTCTTTACCTTGTCCTTGGGAAGTCTTTCCAGTTTTACCTTGTAGCGCATCTTAAGGGCTTTTGGATTCTTTAGGCTCTTGGGTTGGTGAGTTATTACAGTGAACTCCCCGCTGAACTTCTGGACCCTGTCCCTGTTCTTTGCCTTAAGGTTCAGGACATCATCAACTTCGTCGGCGCGCAGTAAGGCTGGAAGTAATACGAGAAAGACCGGAAGGACTCTCCCCCACTTCATGACATCCCAATACTAGGCCCCGTCTTATCTCAAGTCAAATGACATGTTTGCCAAAATGATTGTAAAACCGCGATTTATTGTATGGAATGTTTCCCGGGTCTTCTCTATTGAGGTGAAGCATTCCTCCCGTAAACTAATCCAATTCGATGAGAGGTGGCAAGGTCACCAAACGGCTGAAAAGCATAATCCAGGCCGAAAGAGCGCCAGCGAAAACCCAATCCTGCTGCCAGCCCGGTAAGTCCTTTCAACCCCTGGTCCGTAAGGTCCCGTTTATAACCAATGCGTAGAACCATTGCATGAAGCGGTGAATATTCAATTCCTAAGGTCCCCGCCATGCTCCTATCCATAATTCCATAGGAGGCATCCAAGGCGACATCGAGTCCTTCCGTAACGTCATAAAGCAATCCGCCTTTCATAGTGGCTGGCGGTGAAAAACCCTTGACCGCCGGCCCCAGATGGAGGGCCGCAACCCCCACGCTCCACTTTCCGACCACCCGCAGGATTGTTCCAAGACTTGCGCAAAAAAGCGGGCCTCCGGCATTCTCATACACAACCTCCAAAGCAATCCCGCTCCAACCCTTTGGACCCCAGGGATTTTCCATTGTGTAGGCCCCTGCCACGGCGATGTCCAGCGGAGATTCGGTTCCAACCTTGGCCCCCGCATCATCACGCTGAACCAGTTCGCCATATGTGACCGCGGTCAATCCCAATCCAAACACTCCCGACCCCAGTTTCATCGCACCAGCCAAGTAAGCCATTCCAATGTCATCACCCATTACGTCATATACCATCACCGCCGAAGGGGAGGTTAATTGCCCCAACCCACCCGGGTTCCATGAAACTGCTGAGGCATCATTTGAAACCGCCGTAAAAGCCTCCCCCATGCCCGCTGGCCGGGCTCCCGCCGCCTGCGAAAGGAATGCGGCTCGCACTTTCCCCGCATCGAAAAGCTCGGAATCCCCTTGTGTTGCCGCAAAAGTTCGGCCCGGCAAGGACAGCATTGACGCGCCAATCAGTAATACTCCAATTTCCACTATCATCGGTGCAAAATCCCTGAGGCGAGTATCCCCTCTCATCGTTTCACCTTTACTTTCACGTTATGGAATACCTGCGTGCCGCCATCCTGCAACTTCGCACGCATTTTGAGCAGGTACATTCCTGGCGCCCATGCATCTATGCCATTAATCGTTACTTTCTTTTCACTTGCGGGCACATCCCGCAATACGCTCGAGTAAATCCTCTTGAATGCCATGTTGAAGACTTCCACGGTTATTTCACTCGCATCTTTCTTGAGTAGGAAAGCCAAGGTTGCAGTGTCCTTTTTAACCGGATTCGGAAAAAGAACCGGCGTGCTTTCTGATATTCCCTCCATGCATGGAAAAGGATCAGCCTCCAGATGTTTTTCGGTAATCCAATTATTGTTGATGTCACTATAGGCCACTGTATATAGATTCCCCTCATCATCCATGTCAATGGCGGCAAACGATTCCCTGTCGTTTCCTCCCGCCGCACGCCAAATGACATTACCGCTTGCATTAAGACAACCAAAATCACATATGCTGGATGGATATCCAATTGCTTTCTGGATCGCTATGATGTTTCCGCCTGCAGACGCGGCAACCCCTGATACATTGCAATAGTCCAATGAAAAAGGCCTGATTCTTTTAATAATATTCCCGTCGGTATCGATTTTAAGAAAAAGGTCCCGCCCGGCCACATGGGACCTGTCGAACACATTTACATTCCCTAAATAAGTACTGCCATATACATACAAGAAACCATCCCTTCCCAATCTAATTCCTGTTGCATCATCGTATTCATTCTCTTCACCGTTATAATGAATATTCCAAAGCATGGTGCCGTTAGTATCGTACTTCGTTATTTTCCAATCATATAAAACACCAGAGCCAGTTGCGCTCACTGTTCCAGCCACATACACGTTCCCCAGTGAATCACACACCACACCATTTGCTGCACCAGCTGCTACGCCTACTTCGGAATTAGTCCTGCTCCACAGAAAGTTACCATTGCTGTCATATTTACGAACCATCCAACGGTTAATATTAGTATAGTCGCTACCAACCGCGTAGATATCACCGCTTGTGTCTACCGCAACGTCCTCTACGATATCGGCATTACCGCCGCTACCGATATATTCAGTACCCCAAAGCATATTCCCGTTGGGTTCGTATTTCATAATGACCCAGTAGCTTTCAATGACACCAGCTTCACCAACTACAATCAAATTCCCGCTTGTATCAATGGCAATGCCATTTGCCTCATAACCTAACGGCGTCTTGCCCCACAAAAGTTCTCCCCTTAACGGCGTCTTGCTCCAAAGAAGATTGCCTGAGGAATCATATTTGGCAACGCGCCAAAATCTATCGCCTCCAATAAAGACAGGGTCTTCGTATCCGCACACTGCCACGTGTCCTTGTCCATCTACCGCAATGTCAAGCGGAACATCCATGCATCCTGAACTGGGAGTTAATTCACTACTCCATACGTTGTTCATGGAGCAACAATTACGTGCAGCATAACCACAATTACAGATAAATATCGCCGACAAGGAAAGGGTAATATCCCGCATTAGCCGCGACATCAATCGTGAGTCTGTTATTGATTTGCCCTTCGCCATACCATCGCCCCCATATTCCACGTCTGTATTGTCTCCATCAAATGTTTCCCCGTCAAGAAACGCAAAACATACTGATAATTCATAAAATTGCCCTTATTAGGAACATTCACCCAAATCCGCCTGATTAATCCGCTAGAAACTCACCTCCAGACTGCTCGTCACGTCCGTGGCGGCGGAGGTAGGGTGGAGGCTAACACTGTATTCCGCGCGGTTGGACCAGCGGACCTGGGGGTCGGGATTCCAGTCCAAGCCTGCCGACAGCGCCTGCTGCTGGGTGTCCGCTCCTCCCCGCGACTTGGCCAGCTTGTAATTCACGTCCAGCTTTATGGCCGCGACCCGGAAGGTAAGCCCGGTCCCGGCCGCCAGCGTGTCCGTGTCGGGGACATGGCCCAGCTTGTCCTGCTTCAAATCCCAATCCAGGCTGGCTGTGGAAATCAATTCCTTTAGCCATTGGTATGAAAGTCCCGCATTCACGGTGTGCTCGTGGGTGTGCATCTCCGTATAGTCGTTCTGGAGGCTGAAAGAGGCTATCTGCTGGGCCAGCGGTGAGATGCTGTATCCCGGCAGGCTGGTCGCCTGCCCCTGCGACCCATCCTGCCGGAAATGGTCGAAGGCGTAGCCGGCATCCACCCCGAACTTGGACTCCAACTGCGGCTTGACGCCGGTCTTGATGGTTTGCTGGTGGGTGGTCCGCAGGTCGTATAATCCCGGAATTGCCGTGTTTAACTGCCTTTTGGAACCCGACTTGTCATCGTAACTGGCTTCCATGGAGATGGCGGGGACGGGCGCCAGCCGGATTGCGCTGTTCCATGTGTCCGTGTCCTGGCTGGTCTGCATCCTAAGCCCTAAATCGTTGGTATCCCGGAGACGGTAGTCCTCGGCGGTGAAACTCCCCTCCACCGAGGCGAATGAGCCGAGTGCCCACTTGGCGGTGTATCCATCCTTCCGGTTGAGGTTCACCGCCGAGCTGATGCCCGAAAGAATGGTTTCACGGAGGGAGGGTTGGTAGAGGAGGGAAATGCTGGAAACAGGCCTCCCCTCCACCATGGCGGCGTATGAATCGGTCCGGGCGGCGTGTTGCTGGAAGAAATAGGCCATTTGCAGGGTTTCCTGGGAAAAGTTGCCCTCCATGGACAACTGGTCGATTGGCCTGGCCTTCGCGTCGGTTCGGAGGGTGTTTTGGGCCGGCTGGCCGGAGGTCTTCTGCCAGTTGTTGGATGCACCGAGGTAATACCTTTCTTGGGGAGTGAATCCTATGTTGGTGCTTCCCAGCAGGCTCTGGTATTCCCTCGTTTCTCCGGAAGTGCCCGACGCCTCCCGGCCCTTCCTGACCTCGCCGTTCGCCGAGGCATTCAGCCAGGATAGCCCGGTCAATCCCATGTTGGCCCTCCCCGCATTCCACCACCGGTCGGGCTGGCTGCCGTCCCGGAACATGATGTCATCCCGCTCATATCCACCACCCAGCGTCAGGTATTTCATGGAATGCGTGATGTCGGCGGTGTGCCGTTTCTCCAGCCGGTTGAATGCCGAGTCATAAACCTCGTCGCTCTGGTAGTAGCGGTAGCTTTCGCGGGGCCAGCCGCCGGGAGCCAGTTCCGCCTTGGCGTCGGTCGTACGCAACCTGTCCTCGCCCTCGTCCATGAGCGTCCTTTGTTGCTGGTGTTGGCCGGTCAGCCTCAGGACCTTCCCCAATCCGGTCGCGCCGTGGGCCGACCACCCCAGGAAGTCACGGCCCAGTTGCGAGTTACCGAGGGCCCGGAAATTAGGCTCCACCCGCTTGGCCTCGCCCCCCAGAAGGACCCCGAAGCGCTCCAATTCCAGGCTCCCCTTGTATGCGTTGCCGTTCTCAAGACCGTCTTCCAAGGAATTGGGGTCATAGAAGCTGTGGCCGTATTCCCCCCCGTACCGCAGGAACTCGCCGTCGTGCTTGTAGCTGCCGCCCAGAACGGTGTGGGCGGAGGGCGGCGTGCCGGATAAGGAGGCGATGCCGCTGTCGGCCTTGTCGCGCTCGTCGGCAGCCATAAGGCGGACGGTGTCGAAGTCGGAATACTGGAGGCCGGTTGATGCTCCGTATAGGGAACGGGGATAGAGGGTCTGGCGGGCCTCGTAGGTGGCCTCGATGAGGGACTTGGTCTCCACAAGCCGCTTCTTGAAGGTCACCGTCCCGGTTATGTAGTTGATTTCATAGTCGGTATTGCGGATTTGCTTCACCTTGTCCACCAGGATGAATTCAGAGTTGGGGACCACCGGATACGAGCCAAGCTGGTATGGCCCTTGGGTGTCGGTGCCGAAGAACTTCTCGTATTTCGTACTGCCGCGGGGGGATGAGCCGATGATTGTGAAATCAACTTTGGGTGGCCCCATCTCGCTCGGAGAGAGCGGAACCTCGCCGGTCAGCTTGGCCCCTTGCACCTGCCGGTTGACCAGCGTGAACTCGCTCCCCTCCAGGCTGGCGGGGAACTCCCCCAGGAATAATTCATAGTGCTTGGTGGCCAGCTTCAGGCTATAACTGTTGTCGAAGTCAACGTCGCTCTGGTACAGCTCGCCCTCAACCTTGACCGTTTCCAAGGCCTGCCCGGAAACCTTGAGCCTCGTGGTTTCGTGGCGGGTGAAGCCGGATTGGTAGAAGCCGGAGGCGGCGGGGGAAAGACCGGAATAGTGCTGATAACGGAGTGTAGTGGAACGGTTGCCGGATATCTTGAGGGTTGGTTCAGGGATGGTGGAAGACACAGCCGCAGAGGCCAGCACGGCGGAGGTCGTACTCTGGGCAATCGTGGACGACAAGGGGATGGGGTAGGACATGAGTGTGGAGGAAAACGCAGGAGGAGCGGAATTGACGATAGCGGGGCAGAGAAAAAGAAATAGGATGGAGCACATCGCAGGACGAAAAACCTTAAAAAGGGGACCCACCTCACCCTCCATGGAACTGCCGCGCCTCTCACCCCTCTCCCCCCCAAGGGGGTGGATAGGAATATACGGATGGCTGATACTCACTTTCCGGATGTAACGCGGTTCACGTTGAGGATGAATCGGACGATGCGATGACCGCCAGCGTCGGCAACATATATTTTGCCCACGGAAATGCAGACGCCGACCGGGCGGGTCAGTCCGCCTTCGGTGCTACCCCCGACTTCCGCCAGGAACCGGCCGGAAAGGTCGAAAACCTGAATCCTCTTATTGCCTGTATCGGCCACCACCAAGACCCCGTCTCCCGCCCAAAGCCCCTGCGGCTCCTCGAAAAACCCGGTCCCGCTCCCCTTCCTCCCCCATTCGAGCAGGAAGTCCCCCCGGTGATTGAATTTCTGGATGCGGTGATTACGGGAGTCAGCTACATAAAGGTTGTCGTCGCTGTCCACCGCCACCGCGGTGGGCCGGTTCATGAATCCCCGCCCGCTCCCAAACCCGCCAAGGGTCCTCAAGACCTGGCCCAACCGGTCGAACCGCACAACCCGGTCGTTCCATGTGTCCGCCACATAAAGTTCGCCGAAACTGTTCAGGGCAATGCCTTGCGGAAACCTAAGAGTTTCTTGTGTCCGCGCCGCGTCAGGATACTGCCGGACGTATATGCCCCGCACGTCGAATTGCTGGACCCGGTGGTTGTCCTTGTCCACCACGAAGAGGTATTTGCCGTAGTCGAGGGCGAGGGCGAACGGGTTGTTGAAATCCCCCGGCCCCACCCCAAACCGGCCAATCTGCTTCAGATAATCCCCCGCCTGGTTCAGGTACTGCACCCGCTGGTTGCCCGTGTCGGCGACATAGACCACCTCCCCGGCGCTCCCCGAACCTGCCGCCACCCCGCAGGGGCCGTATAGCTGGCCCGGCCCGCTCCCGATGGTCCCCAATACCGCATCAAAGGCGACGGTGACGGACGCAATGTCCCCGGCAGGCGAACGGAGCATCTGCCCGCATCCCGCCAGTAAAATCATGGAGGCAACTACCGCAAGACATGATAAAATCAAACCGAATACATCCGGCAAACGGCCGGAAGGAGGATTTAGATGAGCCGGACGGTGACCCTGCAACTTCCTGAGCGGATATTTGACCTTTTCCGGCGGCGCGCCAGGGAAGACAACCGTACTCTCCCCGCGCTCATCCAAACGGCGGCGCTTCGCCAGCTTGAGCACGAGAAATTCGCGGGCCCGGCCGAAATGAAATCCATCCTTTCCAACCGCCGCCTGACGGAACGGCTCCGCGCCGGTTCCCGGGCCGCCCGGCTCAGGCAGGGCCGGATGATTGGATAGATACCGCGTATTCGAAACAAAACCGTTCCAGACCGATTTAAAGCGGATTCCGTCACCTGAACGCCCTACGCTTGAAAACCGACTGCTTTCAGTCATCTGCCCCCTCCTGAGGTCGGAACCCCACTACGGTCCGGGTATCCGCAAATTGAGGAATTGGAAACCGGAAACATGGCGGTTCCGAACCGGCCGCTGGCGGCTGTTCTATGAAATAGACGAATCGGAACACCTTGTCCTGTTGACCGCGCTGGAAAAAAGGGGAAAAAGCACCTATCGCCGCTGACCTTCGCTTCACCCCTGCCCATAAAACCCATCAGAATTGCACCGCAAGGGTCAGCCGGTTCCGGTCCTCGAATTGCGAGCCGGTCACGAAGGCGTAATCCGCCGAGGCGCGCGCCCCACCCGGAAGCGGCATCCCGAATCCCACTCCACCGGTCATCCGCCAGTCCTGCATGCCGGCACGGAACATCAGAAAGTCGGCCATCCGCCATTCCGCGCCCATCGATACTCCGATGTCGGCTTTCCCCAAGGGCGAGCCGATTTGGGCGGAAAAAAGACATGCCTTGCCCGGTTCCCAAGCTGCTCCAATGTTCCCCGACGGCTCGAGTCGCGTCCTGGTCCCGTCCCGCCACCTGACCGTGGTCCGGCCAATGTCCTCCGTAACAATCCCGACACGCCAGCCGGCGTATGGCTTTAACAGCAAACCCGCATCCACCCCGAGACCGTCCCCTATTACGCCCACCGAGTTACCCACGAGCACCTTGGCCGAACCTCCCATCATCAGCCAATCGACCAACGCCACGCCGTATCCCCCAATGAACGAGGCGTCAATTTCCTGGCCGAAACCGGCGATTTCCACAAGTGGCGTGTTGGTAGCGGGGTCAAGGACCGGATTACCCGAGGAATCCAGCACCGGGCGGGTTTTCCCCACGTTTTCCACAGTCAATTGCTGGGCGGAAACCGCCGCCGTCCCCCATCTCCCGAAGGGAACAGAAAGAGTCATGGCATAGATGTTGTCGGTGAATGAAAGGTGGTTTTGGCTCCCGCTCAGAGTCAGCCTGTCAACCTGTGCCAATCCGGCCGGATTCCACAAGACAGCCTCGCCGTTATTCGCCACCGCGCTATAAGCGCCGCCCAGCGCCTGCCCCCTCGCCCCGAAGGGAACGCCCAGGAAGCTGTCCTCGGCCCACGCCACTTGGCACAGGCAGACAGCCAGAAAACTAGCGGCTACGAGCCTTTTTCTCACGGAACCAGGCTATCGTTCGGGTGACTTCTCCCGCCAGGTCATGGAATTCATCGCCTTTCCTGAACTTGACCACCCGGTCCAACTTTCCCCGCCGCACCTCCCGCAAAGCCTTTTTAAGATTATAAATTGGACCGGCAATTCGGTGGGAATAAAGAAGGCCGAAAACCAGCGTGAACACGCAACTAAGAACCGCCGAAACAGCGAGCGAGGGAACCACCAGCCTCATCAGGTTGGTTTGCTTTAGGCCGGTTCCCGCCTCCCCGGTGACGTAAAAGAACTTCATGGCGAGATTAGAACTGCTATACCGGACGAAGAAATACGCCGAAAGGACCGTGAATGCCAGAAGAATCCCCGCCACTACGGCCCCCGCAAACCTCAGCATGAAGGCGTATTGGAAGGAAGGGTCTATCAGGTAGATGCGGCGCGACTTGACCTTCCCCCGTTCTCCCATGAAACCGATTATAGCCCTTCAAACGGGGGGTTCCCGTCCCCCACGCTCAGGGATCAATCGCCTACTTCTCCAACTTCAGCCGGGGCGCAAGGTCCTCGAGGTTGCGGCGCGGATTGGCGTAGTTGGGGTCGATGCGGGAGGCCATCAGGTATTCCCGGCGAGCCTCCCAGAGCCGGTCCGACCGCTCATAGGCCACCCCCAGGTTATTCCGGGCCACCGCGTTGTCCGGGGCCGCCCGCACCGCCACCTCCAATTCCTTTACCGCCTTGTCGAGGTCGCCGCCCAACAGGTAAATGTAGCCGAGGTTGTTGTGCACCCATCCCAGCTCTTCGGGGGTCTGCTTGGCGCGTTCGTATGACTCGACCGCCTTTTCGTATTTTCCCTTCCGGAAGTAGGCCGCGCCCAGCGCGCGCTGGGCAGCCGCGCTCCTGGGGTTCAGCTTGGCCGCCTCCATGGCGTTCGAGAGCGCCTGATCAAGCCTTCCCTTCCGTTCGTATATCCGGGCCAGCGTGACGTAGGTTTCCTCCCGTCCCGGGTCCATCTGGGCCGCGGCCTCCAACTCGTCGGCGGACTCGGTCAGCCGCCCCATCCGGTAAAGGATCATGCCGCGCAGGAAGTGCGCCTCCGGATGCCGGGGGTTGGCGGCCACGGCCTGGGTGAGATAGGCGAGCGCCGTCGGCAGGCTGTTATGGAGCGATTCGTCGTAGCCGCGCGCCACCAGGCTCCCCGCGGAAACGCGGCCCAGCCATGACGGGGCGGGAAACGTGAGCCAGGAAACGGCGGCCACGAGGAAGATTGCGCCGGCAGCGGCGAGAAACAGGCGGGAAGCGGTTTTACGGCGGCGGGCGCGTACCCGGATTCGCCTCAGCTCAGCACTCCGAGTGCCCGCAGGAGTGGCACTTCTGGCACCCCTCCTCGAGCACCAGCGTCGCGTTTCCGCAGGAGGGGCACAGGTCGCCGCGCCTGGCGCCGACGGGAACCAGCTTCTCATGGCCGCCGCCCGCCGCCGCCTGCTCGGGTTCAGTATGGTGCTTCTTTTCCTCGTGCTCCTTGTCCTGGATCTCTTTGTCCTCGAGGTAGGCCATCAGGACCCGCCCCACCCCGTCGGCGAGCGACCTTACCTTGCCCGGCCCCATCCCGGTGGAGTGCGACCCGCCAATGCCTTCCAGCTGCTTCGAAATCCAGAACAGCCGTTCGCGCGGCGAGAGCACCGCCTCGAAACGCAGGGCCAGGGAAAGGAGCCGGCCGATGGTCTCGGCGTCAGCCGACACGTCCGAACCGGCGCGGCCCACCGTCAGGAACACCTCGAGCGGCTCACCGTTCTTGTCTTCGTTGATGGTAACGAAGGCGCTTCCCACGGGGGTTGCGATGACCGAAGTGGTGCCGTGCACGCGCGGGGGGCGCGACTTGATGCCCTTTATCTTCTTGCCGTGGCCTGCCTTGGCATCCTCGCGGACGCCGGCGTTCAGGACCTGGGACCCCTTGCTCCCGTCGCGGAAGACGGTGATACCCAGGCATCCCAAGTCATAGGCCATCTGGTAGGCCCTCCGGATGTCCTCCGCCTTCGCATGGTGCGTCAGGTTGATGGTCTTGGAGACGCCGTTGTCGGTGCTCGCCTGGAAGGCGGCCTGATGCCGGATGTGCCATTCGGGTGCGACTTCGTGGGCCGTCACGAAGACGCGCTGGAACTCGTCCGGAACGCCCTTCACTCCGCGCACCATTCCGCGCTTGAGTATCTCCTCCCGCACCTCGGGCACGAGGAAACCGGACGTCAGGCCGGCCATCTCGAAGACCGGGTTCACGAAGGTGAGCTTCCGGTCGCCCGCCACGTGCTGGAAAGCCAGCGCGAATATCGGCTCGATTCCCGATGAGCATCCCGCGATTATCGAGATGGTCCCGGTGGGCGCGATGGTGGTGACCGTGGCGTTGCGCTGGGGCTTCCCGGTGGCGTAGATGCTGTTCGGCCAGGTCGGGAAGGCGCCCCGCTCCTCGGCCAGCCGTTCGGAGGCCTCGTGCGCGGCCTCGTTGATGAACTTCATCACCCGCCCGCCGAGCTCAACCGCAGTCTCGGAATCGTAGGGAATCATCAGCTTCATCAGCATGTCCGCCCAGCCCATGACGCCCAGCCCGACACGGCGGTTGGACTTCACGCACTGGTCGATTACCATAAGCGGGTAGGGATTGACCTCGATGACATCGTCCAGGAAGCGGATGCACAACCCTACGGCCTCCTTCAGCGACTCCCAGTCAACCTCGGTGTGCGCGTGGCTGGTCTGGACGAAGGAGGACAGGTTAAGCGACCCTAAATTGCAGGCTTCGTTCGGATACAGCGGCTGTTCGCCGCACGGGTTCGTCGCCTCGACCTTCGCAAGTGAGGGGGTCGGATTGGCCGGGCCGGCGTTTACCCGGTCGATGAAGACGAGTCCCGGGTCGCCGGTCTCCCACGCTGCCTGTACTATCTGTTCGAAGATTTCCCGGGCCTTTTGCTTCCGCGTCACCTCGCCCGTGTTGGGCGCTATCAGGTCGTATTCCCCGTCCTCCTTCACGGCCTTCATGAAGGCGTCGGTTAAGGCCACCGAAATGTTGAAGTTGGATATCTGCCGGTCAAGGAGGCCCTGCTTCAACTTCTCGGCGAACTCCGCGGGCACGTGCGGGGCCAGGGCGGCGAAGATGCGCTCGTTGTCCTCGGCGAGATGATGCTTGCAGTTGATGAATTCCAGGATGTCCGGATGGTCCACCCGGAGGATGCCCATGTTGGCCCCGCGCCGGGTTCCGCCCTGCTTCACCGCCTCGGTGGCGGCATTGAACACGCGCATGAAGGACACCGGCCCGCTTGCCTTCCCGCTCGTGGATTTCACCTCGGCGTCCTTGGGCCGCAGGCGCGAGAAGGAGAAACCCGTGCCACCCCCCGACTGGTGTATCTGCGCCGCGCGCTTGACCGCCTCGAAGATGCCCTCGATGGAATCCTCGACCGGCAGGACATAGCACGCCGAATACTGCAGGTTGTTGCCCTTTCCCGCGTTCATGAGCGTTGGCGAGTTGGGCATGAACCGGTTGGTCGCCATCAGCCGGTAAAACGCCTCGGAGACCTCCTCAATCGCGTCGGGCGTCCGCCCCCATGCATTTTCCGCGGCCGCGATGGCGCGCGCGACACGCATGAACATTTCTTCGGGCGTTTCCACGACTTTTCCGTCCTTGCGGAGGAGGTATCTTTCGGTGAGTACTCGTTGGGCCGAATCGGTGCCGTGCCAAGCCACCTTACGCAGGATTTCCCCTTCAATTTTGGCCATCACAAAGGCTCCTATTTTACTTAAGCAACGGCGGTAAATTGCTCAAGAATCACAACATATTGCGTTGTCGGATATAGTAGACCACAACAGGTTGCGTTTGTCAAGCCAGCCGGTTTTTCCGGTTTTGGCCCGGTTTACCTCCGCCGGCGGCTTCTCCGGTCCAGCGCCGACTCCGCCCGGCGCACCGGGCGCACGAGGATGTGCTCGAGCTTGTCGAAGAAGAAGAGGGCGATGAGGACCGCGATGGTCGCCTGGATGGCGGCCGAGTAGTAGTTGCACCCGACCGCGAGACCGATGGCGCCAACGGCCCACAGGCTCGCGGCGGTCGTGAGGCCGTGGACGTTGCCGCCGAACCTCATTATGGTTCCCGCCCCGAGAAACCCGAGCCCCGCGACCACGTTTGACGCGATGCGCGACGGGTCCACGCCGGACTTCGGATAGAGGAACGCCATGTGAATCGATATCAGCATGATGAGCGTCGAACCCATGGCCACGAGCAGGTGCGTCCGGAATCCCGCCGGTTTGTTGCGCGCCCCGCGTTCCAGCCCGATGAGGCCGCTCAAAAAGGCGGAAAGCCCGAGGTGGCGCGCAATCGACCAGTCCACCTGTCCCAGCCAAGCCATCAGTTCCGCTTTCATTAAATGCACTATACCACACCCCCTTCTTTTCCAGTACCGTCCCCAACCCCCTTGCTTCGAAAAAGCATATTGGCTTGATATAATCACCCCGCAATGAAAACGGTCTTCGAAACCGACCTTCCCGGAATGAAACTGGTCGCCCGCGGCAAGGTTCGCGACGTCTACGATGCCGGCGTGCACCTCCTGATGGTGGCGACTGACCGGCTCTCGGCCTTCGACGTCGTCCTCCCCGACCCAATTCCCTGGAAGGGCGCCATTCTGACGGCGCTTTCGAACTTCTGGTTCGACCGTACGAAGGGAATCATTGGGAACCACATTATTAATACCCGTCCCTGGGAAACCGACCCGGGCAACGTGGCCTACCAGATGGTGAAGGGCCGGTCCATCCTCATCAAGCGGGCCAAGCCGGTCATGATTGAGGCGGTTGTCCGCGGATACCTCGCGGGGTCGGGCTGGGTGGAATACCAGAAGAAGAGCACCGTATGTGGCATCAAGCTCCCGGCGGGCCTGAAGGAAGCGGACCGGCTGCCCGAGCCCATCTTCACCCCCTCCACCAAGGCGGAACGGGGCACCCATGACGAGAACATCTCGTTCGATGATGCCTGCGAAGTGGCCGGCCGCGACCAGGCAACGCAGGTTCGCGATTCGGCCATTGCCCTCTACAAGGCCGCTTCCTCCTACGCGCTTGAGCGCGGCATCATCATCGCGGACACCAAGTTCGAATTTGGTATGGCTGACGGGAAAATGCTGGTCATTGACGAGATGCTCACGCCAGACTCATCCCGGTTCTGGCCGCTGGACGGTTACAAGCCGGGTGGTTCACCGCCTTCGTTCGACAAGCAGTTCGTACGGGACTACCTCATCTCGATTAACTGGGACCGGAAACCACCGGCGCCGAAACTTCCCGCCGACATCATCTCAAAGACCTCCGAGAAGTATCGTGAAGCATTATCGCGGCTGGCGCCTGAAATAAAGCTGGACAATTAGGCTGGTTATTAGCTAACTATTCTTCACCAAACTCTTCAACGCTTTTTATTTTCCATTCTCCGCCTGCCGCCACCAGAATATACCGCACGTAGCTCCCCGCAATCACGAACTCCGCGTTGCACTCCGCGCCGTCGGCGGGGCTTCCCGCCGTCGGCACGGCTACCGGCTGGTTCGGTGTCGTGCTTGTTTCCTTGGCTTCCTTTACCACCAGCCATATGTTCATTTCCGCGATTGACTTTTCGTCACGTGAGAACTGGGACTCCATCCTCACGAAGTCACCCGGCTCGAGGTCGGCAAGGAGGTCGAACACCTCGCCGGAGGCCGGAATGCCCGCCACGTGCAGGCCATGGTATCCCGCGAAGTCCTTCCCCTCCAGGCATCCGACCAGCCGAAGGGCGAACCGGCTCTCGGCGGAATTCTGGAGGGTTTCCACCACTCCCGGGGAAGTCAACGTCAGTGCCCCTCCCGGATTATTCCTTTGCAGGTACGCGCACCCGGATCCCATTATCGCCGCCAACAGAACCAGGACGATAAAACCAAGCATATCCGAATAGGCGAAGGGGCCGCGCTTCGCAGGACCTCTGCCAACCGATATTGAGTCGCCCCCCCGCACAAGTGTGGGGAATCGAAAAGACGGGCGACTCAATAGCCGGCCATGGTGCCCTGTCCAATGCGCTGGACCCTGAACCAATCGAAGGGGCGCATTGGACGGGGCGAGGCTCCGGTTGGCAGGGGAGGTCGCCGCGTCGCGGCGGGACGCGGCGACCGGTCCGAAGAAGCGCGGCCCCGAGCCCGTCACTCCCCCGCCATCTCCTTGAGCTTCTTCACGCCGCTTACATCCCCCATCACGATGATGGTGGTTCCTTGCGCAAGCTTCGTCGTGTCGGGTGGATTGAAACGGTATTCGTCGTTATCCCCGACCAGCGCGGTAACGAGAACGCCGGTCGTCTGTCCTATCCTGGCTTCCTTAATGGTCTTGTCCGCTAGTTTCGAGCCCGCCTGGATTGTGGCCTGCTCCACCCGCAGGCTTCCGTCCTCGCTACGGAGCATCTTGTCAAGGAACGAGACGACGGCCGGGCGCAGCGCCACGGAGGCCATGCGCAAGCCGCCTATCGCGTTCGGGGAAACCAGCGCGTCCGCCCCGGCCTTCCGGAACTTCTCCGCCGAATGGTCGTCCACGAAGCGGGTGACGATGCGGACCCGGGCGTTCATGGACCGGGCGGTGAGGACCACGAAGAGGTTGTCCTTGTCGTTGGTGAGGCAGGTGATGAGGCGCCCGGCCCTTTCCACCCCGGCCTCGGTCAGGGTTGTTTCCATCGCGGCGTCGCCCTCGACCACGTGCATGCCCTTCCGGCGCAGTTCTTCCACCAGCGGGCGCAGGCTCTCCACGACGACGAACGGGACCTTCATGTGCGCCATCTCGGTAATCACATGCATGCCGGTCCGCCCGGCACCACAAATGATGGTGTGATTCCTCATCTTGCCTATGGTTTTCTTCATCTTTCTCCTCCGGAGCATTTCATGGAGTTCCCCTTCAACCACGAAGGCGGTCACCATTGATGCTCCCGAAACTATTACGCCCATTCCCAGGAACAGTATGACCAGCGTGAAGATCTTTCCCTGCGGCGAGAGGGGATGGACCTCGCCAAATCCCACCGTCGTTAGCGTGATGGCAGTCATCCAAAGGCTGTCCAGCAGGTCCCAGCCTTCGATGGCCATGAATCCCCCCGTCCCAATCACGAGAACCGCCATGACGGCAAGTATGAGAAGCCAGAAGCGGCGCTCCAAAATCATGGTAGTTCCATATTATAGGGGCTTCCGGCGCCTCTCCCCCGCCGGCCCCCGCTCATCCGCGGAAGGGGAAATGCCAGCGTAATTCCACCCCCGCCCCGCCATCAAACGCCAGCGGATGGACCTCGGGAAAAACCCCGGCGCCCCTCTGCATCGGTGATCTCCTCTTGTCCACCACTACGCGACCGCACGTGTGACCGATGAAGAGCGCCAGTGGGAAGTCGCCATACCAGCTTCCCCCGCTGTTCACCGCCTGGAAGCCCAGCGGAATTACCAGCACAAGGCCCAGCGGGCGCACCCAGTCGTTGTCCGGGTAATTCTCGGAAATGACCGTCAGGGTGGACACAACCGTGGCCACGCCCCCCGACGGGAAGGAATCGTAGCGGGGGGTGTCCTTGAAATAATCGACCGGATTGGGGAAAAAGTGCCATTTCCCGTTCCTGGCCGTCCGGACCGCGGGCTCCTCGCGCCCCGTAACCATCTTCACGCCCAGGCAGACTATCCCGGTGGTCATCATTGCCTCGACGATGTCCCACCCGGTTTCCGTGGCCTGCGCATCCCCCTTCGCCATGCCGTATCCCACGAAGCTCGCGCCGATTCCCGCGTTGAAAAGGCCGCTCCCCGCGAAAGTAAGCGCCGACCCCAGGCTGGACGGAACCTCCAACACGGTCGTTTTTCTGTCGGAGGTGGGAACCTTGAGGTCCAGGAGCGAATAATTGGTGTTCTTTTCTGAAATCCCCCGGTGCCTGCCCCAGGCCGCCGTCCGCTCGTAAAGCCGGCCGTCCATCGAAACCAGCGTTCCCGTACCGATGGCAACCCACACCATGACTCCGACAGTGTCCTTCTCGAGGAACGTTTTCCCGAAGGCGGCGATATCGCCCGGCACTCCCGTGATGAAATCGAACGGGCCGTTCCGGCGGGAGTACAACTCTCCGGAAACACGGTAAACCGGGCCGGGCTGGTCCTGGACACCCGGCATCACCGACACGGTGCGCTCTTTTTGCCTGGGCGCGGCCTGGACGCCCGTGGTGAGAAAAACCGCCAGGATTCCGTACAGGAACCCCCCAATCCAATAAGCCTTTCTTTCCGTCACCAGTTCAGGATATCATCCCGCCGCTCGTAGTCCCGCCCTAAATCCCCCCCGAAGCTAACAGTCAATGGGTAATAGCCTTAGAAATAGAAACAAAGTGACGCCTGGCCTTCCACAATCGGGAAGTTCAAATCGAACAGGTCCTGTTCCTCCAGTAACGCGTTGCCGGGTTGCCGCTTCGTTTTGGCGGTGATTTTGACTTTGGTTGGAATCGGGTACACCGAACCGAACAACCCGACACCGATGCGCGGTTGCGGCCGCCACTCGATTCCAAGCGTTCCCATCGGCCGCAGGAGAAGCGTGTTGAGTTCCGGCGCCATCCCGATTGAAAAGGTGTCACTATGCCCGGCCATATCGCCGAAACCCCCGTTATAAATGAAACGTGTTTTATCTCTGGGATAGTAAATAAGAAAGTCCAGCCCCGCTCCGCCAAACCACCGGACCTTCTTGGACAGGTTCCCCACATAGTAACCCTTGAGTTGCGCGCCCATACCGGTAATGCCGTTATATTCAGCAGGTTGGTCTTGGTGCGCACCAGTTGCCAGGCTTTGGGTTATCTTCACTTCAGGTTTCGCCGAGAGGCCAAAAGCATTCAGCCACGCGCTCGCATCTATCATCAGCCAACTGACCGGGAAATACCTCACCCCAAGCCCATAGCCGCTGGTCTGCGAGTCTATCCCGGTCATATCAATGTCCAAGTCGTAAGTATTGGAATAAACCGTGCCCTCGCGGCCGACTGTATGCGGTTCTACGCCCACCCTCCCGTATCGGGCTATCAGATAGAAGCCCAGCGCCTGTTCCTCCGGAACCAGCGCGAGGTGCGGCTTCGCTTCCGCCTCGAATGCCTCCGCCGGCAGTTCCTGGTAGCTCGACGCGAGCATCTCGGCCGACTGCGCGTCCACCATCCGCGCGTTCACCTGGTAAAGCTGGCCCACCTTCTCCACCGAGCCCAGCACCAGCGTCTTGGCCCCCAGCACCTTGCCCAGGTTCACCGCGGTGTCCACGTCCATCGCCCCCGTCTGCTGGAGCGCCTGCTCCTTGAACACCTTTTCCATTTCCGAGCGCTCCACTACGGTGAAGCCGGGCTTGCCGACGAAGTGGCTGGTCAGCATCTCCGAGACGGCGAAGCCGACCCGCTCCTTCGCCAGTGCCTCGCTGCAGGTGAAGTCGAACACGGCCAGCGTGGTCCCCTTGGCGGCCGGCCTCTTCTCCTGGTATGAGGCCACCAGCCGGTCGGCCAGCTTCTGCAGTTTGTCGGATATCTCCGACGCCCGCGGCATCGCAGGCAGGAAAAGAGCGGTAGCCAAGAAAACCGTCAAGACAAAATTCGAGGCCGTTCTAACATTCATTGGATTTTCTCTCCTTGTTTTCATGATGTAATGAGTATATGGTTACGGTGTCTTCACCGTCAATCTATTCCTTACCTTCAAATTCCCTGCGCCGCGCCGAGCGATATTCCTTGAAACCAGCCGTGGATTGGATTAATTCGAACGCCCGTTTTTCTTCCCCGCTCATCTCTGGCGACTCCAACGCTTTAACTGCTTCCTGGAGTTCCGCGGGTGTCCCCGCCCCCACGACCGCGCTCGTAACCTCTTGCACCTTCCACAGCCACTTGAGTGCCACCCTCGCCAGCAGGCTGCGGTCCTTGATTCCCGCCTCCTCCCCCCATTTGAAAAGCTCCCCCTTCGCGAACGCCTCGCGCGCGAACACCGCCATCCCGCGCCCGGCTGCCTCCGGCAGGACCTTCCGCAATCCCCCGTCATTCGCGAAACTCAGCGTGATGAAAATCGCGTCAAAGGCTTCGGCATCGAGAATCTTCAGGTAAATCCCCTCCCCGGAAAAGGTGTCGCCCGTCGCGAATCTTATCAGCCCCTCTTTCTTGAGCGCCTTGATGTTGCGGGACAGCTTCCCGAGGTAATCCGGGTCGACGTCCAGCGCGCTCCCCATGAATCCGAAGTTGAGGAAATCCAGCCGCGGCCACCCCGTCAGTTTCAGGATGCGCTTCACCTCTGCCTGCAGGAGCGCGCCGTCGGCCATCCGCTGGTTGTCCGGATCACCGGGATTGTTCCGCCAGCACATCCCCTCGGGGCGGGTCTGGACGAGGATCTCCCCCGGCGGGGGAAGCTCCTTCATGTTGCGCGCCAGCGCCTCCTTCTCCGAGTCGATGGTCACGTCGAACAGGTTGACCCCCGCCTCCTGGGCCGCCTTTAGGACGGATTTGCGCTTCTCCCCGCCGAACCCGGGGAAAAGCACGCCCGGCGTCGTCGCCCGGGCATAGTCCTCGTTGAATCCCCGCGAGCGGCCGTCGGGCAGGAACTCGTGACCTCCGAGTCCGAGCCGCGACACCTTAACGCCAAGCCGGGCGGGAACCGTATATTGCATATCCCTACACCGGGTCCGGGACCGGCTTGAGCAGGGCGCCCGCCTGGGCGAGCTTTCCCCTCAATTCCTCGACGTCCAGGTCCCTCGTCCTTTTCTGCCCAGCCATGGCCGCCGCCATCCCGGCCGCCTCCCCGCAGGCGAGACAGCAGACCGTGTTGCGGGTGCTGTTATGCGCGACGGTGTCCACCGTCATCATCCTCCCGGCAATCAGCAGGTTGTCCACCCCCTTCGGGACGAGCGCCCGGAACGGGATGCCGTATGCGCCGGCGTTTTTCACGAAATACTTGCCGTTGTCGATGAAGCCGAACCGCGCCACCTGGTCGTTGAACTCCCGGGCCTCCGTGCAGTCCGCCTGCGTCAGCTCATAGTCGCACCGGATGGCCCGGCTCCGGCGCTGGCCCACCGAGGGCGCCGGCCCCGCCGGGTAGCATTCCGCGCACCCCTTGAAGTTGGTCCGGAAGAACTCCGCAACCTTGAACATCCCCTCGCGGAGCGTCACCTCGGCCTCCGTAAGCGCCACCGCGTCCAGCCCGTCGTTGGGCCCGTAATTGATGCAGTTGCAGTAGGTCAGCTCGCGCGGGCGCAGAGAACTCGCGAAGAAATATTCGGGCGCTTCCTTGACCCCCTTCTCCCGCATCTTCCAGGTGGCGATGCCCAGCCGGACCAGGTCGGGCTTCTTCATTCCCGGCTTCACCGCGTGCGCCATATGGGCGAGAACCCCCTTGGCTTCCAAATCGGCCTCCAGCGCCTGCAGGTCAACGTTGCACAGCCGGAAGGTGAATCCCGCGGAATACGCCCCGGGGTCGCCGGGCTTGAACCCCATGAACGGCGCGCCCGCCCAGGCGGCCAGGTCGCCGTCCCCGGTGCAATCGATGTACTGGTCCGCCTTGTAGATGGCCGGACCGGACTTGTTCATCACCCGCACGCGGGATATCGCGCCATTGGCGGCGGCCACTTCGTCAACCACCGTGTGCAGGAGCAGCGTAACGCCGGCCTCCCGGCACGTCCTGGCCGCGACCATCTTGAACACCTCGGGCTCCACCGGCGTGAGCATGCTGACGAAATCCCCGCCGCGTTCCATGCGGACATGCCCGATTCCACCGCCCGCCTCGCGGACGCGGTCCACCAGCGCCTGCCCGATGCCGGCCACAACCCGGGCGCGGACCGCGCCGGGGCATGCGTCGAACACGTTGAAGAAGCTGTGCAATCCGGTGGCGCCGGTGATTCCCATCCCGCCCAGCCACCCGGCGTTCTCGATAAGGACCGTCTTCGCTCCCGCTCGCGCGCTGGCGATGGCCGCCGCAATCCCGGCCATCCCCCCGCCCGCCACCAGCACCTCGCAACTCTCCTGCCTCATCCCGACCATCTTATCCCTAAATACAGGGGACGAACGGTGTAAAATGTATCACGTTACGGCGGTTCGCCCGGCTTTTGCCGGAAGGGGGACGGAGGGCATGGTGCTCGTGAAGTTCGGGGCAAAACAGGTCCTTAAGTCGGCAGCGGAACAGCGCGTCCAGGCTTCCCCCCTCCCCGCCAGTTCCGGCGGTGTGGACGGCATCGAGCTGTCGTTCTTCGACCCCGGCGTGTCCGCGCTCATCCTCCACTCCCCCCGCAACTTCACCCGCACCGACTGGCGCAGCTTCGGAACCCTCATCCTCGACCTAGCGAACCGTGACACCGACCCGCTGAAGGTGGTAGTCACCCTGCGGGGTGGCCCCCGCGCTGCGAGCGAGATGGAATTCGTGACCTTCACCGCCATCATTGGACCCGGAAGCAGGGCAAAATGGCGCATTCCCCTGCGCCAGCTCCGGTATTCCTACACGCTGGGCTCACCATGGGGATGGCCCCGGCAGGAGGGGCTGGGATGCCTCGAATCCTGTGGAATGCTGGACACGAAGCGCGTCCGGGAAGTGGCTTTCTCCTTCCATGCCCCGAACCGCACGGGCCGGCTCCGGCTCCACCGTTCGGGCGTCGAAGACCCCAAGTGGCTCACCACGGCCCGGCTCGGACTCTATTCGCTGGAATTGGCCGACCCGGTCAGGTCCGAGGGATGGGTGGACCGCTACGGCCAGAATACGGCGTATTCATACCCCGGCAAAGTCCGCTCCGACGCGGACATCATCCGGGCCGACCGCCACGAGGAGGCGGAACTGGCGCGGTCCCGCCCCTTCCCGCAACGCGACTCCTTCCAGGCCTGGACGAAACGCCCGGCCCGGCGGACGACGGGGTTCTTCCGCGTCGAGAAGGTGGACGGGCGCTGGTGGCTGGTGGCCCCGAACGGACGGCTCTACTTCGCCACCGGTATGGACGTGGTGGCGTGCGGGGTGGACGCCCGACTGGACCGGACGGTCCTGTCGGCCCATTCATGGCTCCCGCCCCGGAGCGGCCCCATCGCGGAGGCCTGGCTGAAGCGTATCCGCCCCGGCCGCGAGGATGAGGGCCTGTCGCTCTATCGCGCCAACCTCGTCCGCAAGTGGGGGGCCGAATACCGGGACCGCTACCTCCTCCGCGCCATCGCCCGGCAGTTGGCCTGGGGTTTCACCTCCATCGGGAACTGGTCTGACCACGCCCTGTTCCGCTTCCGGAAACTTCCCTTTTTCTCAGCCGGCCCCCCGCATTTGAACATCAAGACGCCCTACGTGGCCAAGCTGATCCATGACGCCTTCGACCCCAGGTTCGCGGCGGAGGCCCGCGCGGCCGCGGCTTCGCTTGCGCCGATGGCGGCGGACCCATGGCTGGTGGGGCACTTCATCTCCAACGAAGTGGGCTGGAACGAGTTCCCCGTTCGACTGCTGGAACAGCCGCGCGGTTCCGGCGCGAAGCGGGAATTCCTGAAAAGGCTCAAGCGACGCTATGGCGACATTTGGAAACTCAACCTGGCCTGGGGTGCCTCGGCCCGTTCCTTCGATGAACTTCGCTGGCCGCCCGACCCCGTGCGGACCCCCCGGGCGGAGCGCGACATAGCGGAATTCCGCGGTGACTTCGCGGACCGCTGGTATGGCGCATGGTCACGGGCCATCCGGGCGGCGGACCCGAACCATCTTGTCCTCGGAAGCCGGCTCAACCAGGGGGCGCGCCCGCCCGACGTAATCGCCGCCTGCGCCAGGCACAACGATGTCGTCAGCTTCAACCACTACGACGTGGACATCTGGCGCGGGGAATTCGACCGCTACCAGGAGGCCGCCCGGCGGCCCTTTTTCGTGGGCGAATACGGGCATAACAGCCTGGACACCGGCCTCCTGACCGCCGCGGTCCCGGTTGCCGACCAGCGGGCGCGGGCCGTCGGCTACCGCCTATATACCGAGCAGATGGCCGCGATGCCTTACATGGTCGGCGGGCACTTCTTCCAATACCTGGACGAACCTATCACGGGGCGCTTCGACCGGGAAACCGCCTTCAATGGCTTCGTGAACGTCGCCGATATCCCGCACCCGCTCATGGTCCGGGCCGCCAAGGCGTCGCACGCGCGCGTCTATGCCGTCCATGCCGGCCTGTTGGAACCCTTCTCCACCCGCCCCGAACTGTAATAGGGTGCGGTTGAAACTAATAGCTATCTTCCCAGCGCCACCCTCACCCTTCTCTCAATCGGCCTGACCCTCGACTCCACGTAGAGCTTCAACCACCTTTCCGGAACCAGCCCGCGGTGGGCGCGGATGAACGCCCGCCCGAGCTCCCGGCCCCTTTTCAGGGCCTTCCTTGAATTCCGCCGGGCGCCCTCGATGAATGCCGGATTCATCCGCCCGGGCTCGCCGTTCCGGTGGGCCGCCCGCTCGAGCAATTCCAGCGTCCACTTCAGGTCCCAGATTTGCCAGTTCGCGAGGTTGGAGGCCGCCCGGCGGCACTTCTCGAAACTGCGCCATTCGCGACCGCCCTTGAACGATTTCAGGAGCGCGCGCGCCGCCTTTCCCGGCTCGCGGGGAATGCCTCCGTTCCACATGATGAGCGCGGTCAGCGCGAGAGAATCCAGCGAAGCCTCGATGGTCTCGCAGGGCGACATGAAGGTGTTGTACCGGCCCCACGCCGTGGCGACCACCCCCGTAAGCCCGAACTCCCGCGCGAGCTTCGCCCAGCCAAGGTTGTTGTTCATCCGCTCCTTCAGGTCCGGGATGTCGTAGAAGGCGCCCTCCCCTCCCTTGTAGGCGGAGGCGCCCCAGACGGCCGCTCCAGCCTTCCGGAACCGGGCCAGGTGCGATTCCTGCAGGGAGGACTTGGCGTCAACGGGGTCGCCGCCGTAGCTCCACGCCATCAGGTCGGCGCGCTGGGCGAGCGCATGGACGCCGGAAGCAGGCCAGTGGCGCATCATGTCGTCCCAGAGGATGGGCCGGATGCCAAGCCCGTTCAGGTAGTCGAGGACGGGTCCCACATGGCCGAGATAAAGGCTGTCCTTGCCGTGCCTGCTGATGGCGGCCTTGCACCGGGGACATGTCCCCATTCGCCAGGCCTCGTCCCCGCCCAGGTGGAACCTCCGTATGGAGCCGTCCGATAGGGAGAGGACATCCTTGGCGAGGTCGGTGACCAGCTGGGCGCTCCGGGGATTGGACGGGCAGAACTCGCTGTAGTCGTTCCGGGCCTCCCGCAGGTGGCGGAAGCGCGGCTTGCTCAGGACGTTTTCCGAGTGCCCGAAGCACTGGACGAGCGGAATGACCTCGATTCCCAGCTCCCGCGCCCGCGCCAGGAACCTGCAAATGGTTTCCGGGGTATAGGCCGTGGGCGACCGGAGCTCCGGATACCTGCTCCAAGGGAATGTGTCCTCCCATTCGGCGAGGACGCAGTTAAACCGGGCGTGCGCGAACAGGTCGAGGAGCTCGAGCAGGCGCCTGGGCGTGGGCGGGGTGCCCTTGAGGTCGAGATGGACGCCCCGAATCGGGACGACGGGCCTTGGAGCGGTGAATATTTTCATGGTTTGGTTATTATCATTCACCTCCTCCCCTTTTGCTAATGGCAAGCGAAGCGCGCCATGTTCGGCCCTTGGCCGCATGCGCGTATGCGCATCGCGAGCCCGGCTCTGCCGGGCGAGTCGAATGGCTAATTGCTCAATGACGGCTTATCTGCCCAGGATTTCCCTTAAGAATGCCTCCCGATTCAAGCTCGGGTCCCTTTCCATGGCCTTGTTCATCCAATACTCCGCCTTTCCGGGCATTGCCAATTTCTCCGCGTAGTAGGAGAGCGCCGTAAACATCGCGGAATTCCCATAACCCCTACGGGCAGCATGTTCAAGTAGTTCATAGCATTTGCGGTCGGGATACACCTTCTGAAGGAAAGCCCATACCGTGTAGTCAACCGATCCGAAATATCCCACGGTGCGGCGAAGCCCGGAGACCCGCATCAGCGCCTCATCAATCCGTTCACCCCGGGCTTCCTCAAAAAGAAGGTGTGTCCATCCCTCCAACCCCGGAAGGACCCCCCGGTAATCCCCGTGTCCATCTTTGTTTATATTTAAAAGGTAAAAGTAGCCCTCCGCTGCATTCTCCGTGCCTGATTCCCATTCCACCGACGCATGATGGCTCCAGAATTTTCCCCAAAGCTCCAGATCACGCTCGGACCAGTCATCGTCTGCGAATGTCCGCCGCCAAAAGAAGGCGTTCATGGCATTGTAGAGCACATGCGACCACTCGAACTGGCGGAATTTCTTCGCCAGGTCCGCTTCCGTCCATGACTCGTGCACCAGCTTGAATGCCGGCATCGCCGTTCCCGCGAACGCCGCGCTGTCCACGCGCGGCCGGAGCCACCCCGTCAAGGCTCCCCCCACCACCAGCAGCCGACCGCCTTCAGGAACATGCTCGTTTACGGCCCTAGTGGCGGCAAGATAGGTTGGCCGCTCGCGCTCCACATATTTATCGGAAAAAACCAGACCCGTCGCCGCCTTGATTGACTCCAGGTATTTCAACGAACCAAGTGAATGCAATGCCTGCAGGGTCAGCACCACTCCGGCCAGTGTCCTTCCGGTTTTCCCCATCACGGACAGCCCCACGGTCGCCAAAAGATACCCCAGCGGGAAAAGGAATATGCCAAACCGCGCCAACGCGGGGCTCAGGACCCAGCCCGCGAACAGGAGCAGTGCGGCCACCGCCAGGGCTTTCAGCTCCCTGCTCCACGCCTTCACCGCCAGCAGGGCCGGCATCAGGGCCAGCCACCGGGCAAAGCAGTCCTCCTGGAATGGGTAATTCCCCGTTACGGTCCTCACCTTCACCCACAGGTTCATCTGCTTCGGGTCCTGTATCGTCACGTAGGTCTGGTTCTCCACCATCCGCAACCGGGCCTTTGCGCTGGTGAAGGGGCTGTCAAAGAGGAACCACGCGAATGGGTAAAGCGGGTCCCCCGTCATGAAGTAGTTCTTCAACAACATCGGGGCCGATACAGCCAGTAAGCCGGCCGCCAGACCAGCCAACTTGCGCAAAGTCAGCCCCGAATAAAACAGGGCGACGCAGATAATCACCGGAGGGACTATTCCGCCCGTATATTTGGTCACGAACAGGAAACCCGACATCAGCCCGCAAAGGAACAGGCCACCACTTCCACCCGGGGCGGGCTTGAGCGCCGTCTCGATGGCCAGCAGGGCATATACGCAAACCAACAGGTCGTTTTTCGCTATCAGGGAAACCGTGCCCAGGAACGGGCTGGTCACCGCCAGCATGGCTGCGACCGCCGCCCACGGCCGGGGCAGGACCAGCGACGCCAGCCGGATTGTAATCGCGCCGATGAACAGCAGTAGGAGTGGGCCGAACAGCCGCGCCACCCCCTCCCCCGCCGTCCCCAGCATCGGCAGCATCAGCATTTCCCAGAGCGGCGGATAGTCGTCGAATATGGTGAACGGCCACTCCACCAGCTTGTGCAGCCGCAGGACCTGCCAGGGCGTCCCGAAATGATAGTTGATGACGTCTCCGTCAAGCTCCGGCGCGAAAGCGGCCAGCGCCAGGACGCACACGAAGATTAATCCGCCTATCACCAGGCGGCTTCCCTCCAGAACAAGGAACTCCCCAAGGCTTTCCGCGATGGCGCGGCGGTTCCGTAAGACCAGCCAAACGCCGGCCAGGCACGCCAGCCCACCCGCCAGCAGGACGGGACGGAAGGCCAGCCCAGCCAAGGCAATCCCGAAGGAAGCCAGTGCCGTCACTCCCCAGCCGAGTGGAAGGACCACCAGGATGTCCTTTCGGCGGCTTCCCTTTCCAAGCAGGCATCCCGCCGATAAATCCCCGACAAAATAGAATCCCGCCTGGGAAAGCAGGAACAGCGCGGCGGTGGTCAGCATGTGGGCCGCCCAGCCCAGGAGATACGGTCCGCTGGTTTCCAGTCCGGGAGTGAGCAACGATGACAGGGCAATCCTGACCGGGCCGATTGAGCCGAACTCGAAATAGCACGTTGTGGCGCCTATCCAGCAGGCCACCAGCGTCGCCAACCTCATCGCATCCCCCCTTTCCTGTTCAACCGCCCCATTCTACCCCAGCCCTTCCCCTCCTTCTGCCATGCGCAGGTGCCGCCAATGTAAAATGTGCGTGATGAAAATACGCGGGAACGAGGTGGTCCTTTTCCAGGGTGACAGCATTACCGACGCCGGCCGGTGGGACGCCGGGCCGGATTCGCTCGGCAATGGATACGCCATGATGACGGCGAACTGGTTCACGGCCCGTTTCCCGGAAATGGGGGTCGGGTTCATCAACCGCGGGATAAGCGGCGACCGCGCCCGCGACCTGAAACGGCGGTGGGAAGAGGATGCCCTCTCCCTCAAGCCGGACTGGACATCCATAATGATAGGAATCAACGATTGCTGGAGGAAATACGACAGTGGCGACCCGATGCGAGCGGAGGACTTTGAAAATGACTGCCGGGACATCCTTTCCAGGTCCCGGAAAGCCGGGTCCCGCCTCATCCTGATGGAGCCCTTCCTTCTGCCCACTCCGCCGGACCGCGAAGCCTGGCGGGAAGACCTGGACCCCAAGCTGGAGGCCGTCCGCCGGCTGGCCAGGGAATTTGACGCCGTCCTGGTTCCGCTGGACGGGATATTCCGGGAAGCGAGCCGCGCGAAGCCTCCCGCCTTCTGGGCCGCGGACGGCGTCCATCCTTCATTGGCGGGCCATGCCCTGATAAGCCAGTCCTGGCTCTCCGCTATGGGCGTGGAAGGATAATATCTGGCAGCCAACAACTCCCGCTTTGCCAAATAGCGGGCAAATACCCTGCTTAGTCTGGTTCTATTCCCTTCTGAAGCTGAAAGCTGACAAATGACAGCTTATAGCTATAAGAAGTAATACTTGACCGCAAATCTCACCCAAGGCAGATTGGAACGGCCAACGGTGAACGTATCCTTCCCTTGCGGATCGGGATTCGAGGTTGTACCTATTCCTGAGCCTTTGGATCCGGAAACCGAGTATGCGGTCGAAAGGTCTACGCTGACCGCGCGGCCGAGCGGGATTTCCGCGCCCGCCCGCACGTTTAATCCGATTGAACCGACACTATTGGCGGGGCCGATTTTCGCGCTTGGCACTCCGTCAAGCTCGGCTTCAGTTATCGATAAATAGTTGCCGTAGAATCCGACCCCGGCGTAGCCAATCACCGGGCCCATTCGCGCCGTTCCCAGGATATCCAATGACACGAACGACCATTCCGAGTAACGGGCCCTGAAATCAACGCCTTGTTTTGGATATTGCCTTACGGCCTGCACATTAAGTTCCTTGGCGCTGAATTTGTTTGGGTTATATCCAATCACTCCGTCAATCCCCCATCCGAATTTCTTCGACTGCCCAAGCGGATGCCGATAACCAAACTCGAATAGCACCCCGCCATAATAATTGTCGAATTCCGCAATTGCCTTGTCATATGGTCCGTAGGGGCCTTCGGAATAATCGATTTTGCCCTTGACCGAGGCAAGAATCCCACCCAAGCCGAAGGAGAACCTCGGCTGGTCCCATACCGGCCCGGCCACGGGACGGGCGCCCGACATCGCCGGCGCCACTCCGGTCAACTGGGTGATGATATCGTCCGCGGCCTGGTCGGCCGTCCCGCCGTCGAATCCCTTCACCTTGGCGTCCTTCTCCATGACCCCCGATTCGACATCCACCAGGTGCGCCGTAAGGTAGCGGACGCTGCCCAAAATGGCGTATTCCCCGACAATCATTTTCCGGACATTCAGGAGTTTCCCCAGCTTCACCGCGCACTCTGAAGAGGTGCATCCGGTCTGCTGAAAGGCTTGTTCCGTGAGTATCGTCTGCATGTTCTTCTTGTCCACCACACGGAATTTCCCCGAGCGTATCGCCGCGGAACGGACAAAATCGGATATCACCGCGGCCTCGGTCGCCGGCGCGTTGGAGGCGCCGAAATCCATCACCGCCACCGCCGGCAATTCCTCCGCCCGCCCCCCTGACGGTATTACGAAAGTGGTTGCGAACGCCAGTACTACCACGCTGTATCCTGCGGTTATTTTCATGCTTGGATTATATTCCCTCTGGTCATTCCCAACAATTCTCCGGCTATGCAATACCCGAAGCAAGCCTCAACCTATTTCCCCGCCATTCTGTTGCAGAGCGCGGATACGGCGGATTCCATTTCATCGGCCGTGTTGCCCTTGGCCTTGTCGGCGTAGATTACGCGGCCGGTCTCCACTTCCACCACCCTGATGTTCAGGACATTGGCGCCCATGAACTTGCCGAGGCTTCCAACGACAATATGATTAACATTCAGTATTTTTCCCAGCTTGACCGCGCATTCCTCGCTGGTGCACCCCGTTTGCTGGAAGGCCTGCTCAGCCAAAACCTTGTCCATGTTGTTCTTCTCGACTACGGTGAATACCCCGGTGGCCACCAGCCCGCCCCGTATCCAGTCCGCCACGACCGCGGCGTCGCTCGCCGATACGGCTTCCGCCCCGAGGTTGGCGACGGCAATTACGGATTTCCCGCCTTCCGCCGGGGACGCCATCAGCCCTCCCGCAACGGGCAGCGTGGAAGCGGCGCCCGCCGGTGGCGCGTTTCGTGCACTGGTTGCGTATGATTCCATAAGCGCGGCGATGTCGGGCGCTTTCTTGCGCGCGGCCTCGGATATCCTAACGACCGACCGGGCGCCATATCCGAGCTCGGGGAACTTGGCTTTCACGGTCGGGTCGGCCCCTTTCGCCAGGAGGAGCCTGGCGATATCGCGATTACTCCCCTTGTAGACGCAGTAGCTCAGTGGCGTGCGGTTCGTCACCGGATTCCGGTAGTCCAGCCGGGCCCCATTCGTCAGGAGGAATTCCACCGCTTCCCGATGATTTCCCCACACCGCGCAGGCGAGGGGTGAGGCGTACGACGCATCGTCGCATTCCACGTCCACCTTTGCACCCTTCGCGATAAGCGCCTTCATTATCTCCACGTGGCCACCGTATGCGGCACATCCCAGCGGAGTGCTGAACAGTTCCGCGCACAGCGCGCCAGTGTCACAGCAAAAACCAGCTTCGTCCAGCGCGCCCCTCCCATCCGCGAGTTCCTGGACCTTCGAGTACTCCCCCGTGAATGCGGCTTTCCTCAGCGGACTTGAGGCGCATCCCGCCAACGCGGCCACGCCCGCCAGCATCACAATCATCCCTGCGGTTCTGTTCATACGAAGGAATTATAATCGAATAATCCAAATGTAACCTAAATAGGGTCACCCTTCTACTATGAGCGGGGCTCCAAGGGAGCCCGCAGTCGGCAAGGCCGACTGATCAGGGCTAAGCATTTGGCATTTCGAAATAGGGGCAGGGATTGGCATATACTTGAAATACCGTGAACGCATTTAGCCGCATAAGGGTTACCCGCTTGGCTCTTATCGGGGGGCTTTTTTCCTTTACGGGGTGTTCAAGTGTCGTATATAGGATTGACCCGGAATCCATTGAAAGGATGAATGTTGCGGAGGCTGAACGGCTTGCCCTGGATTCGGCAAAGAGCAGCGGGTATTTCATGTCGCCGCAGGATTCCGTGACGGCCATAATTTTCCACAAGGAGGAGATTGAGATACATTTCCACGGCTCCGACCCGGTAAAGAGCAAATATAAATATATCGAGGAAGTCGCGAGGGAGCCCTTTGACGCAGTCTTCTATGTCCGGGACAGGGATGGTTCAATCAGGTTCCTGAATTTCGTCAAGAAGGACGATGCCATCAATTTTGTCCGCGCCGGCCACCGCCTGGCGGAGGAAAGTAAGCCGCCCCCCAAGGATGAGGAGTCCGAGTAGAAGTTGTTAGCTGTCATGGGTGGCAAACCGGGGGGAACGGCGGAGGCTTTCGCCAAGACTCCACCGAAGGCGTATGCGATAGAATGCACGCATGAAAGGGTCGAAGGAAAGGGTGAGGAAACTGCTGGCCGGCGAGAAACCGGACCGGATGCCCCACTTCGACCTCCTTCCCAACGACGCCGTCCTCGAGCATTTCAGCGGCGGGAAGGCCGTTGATTACGGCGACGACCGGAGCGGGATGGTGGCCGTTTCCATGGCCACGGACGCCAGCCGGTGGTGCTATTTCTCGCCATCGAAGGATTACACCGAGATTCTTCCGGACGGCAGGAAGAAAATCTTCAAGCGATGGACGGTTTGGGACGAGCATATGCCCCCGGTCACGCCGGATGAATACGCCGAAAACGCCAGCCAAAAGCTCGCTAACATGAAGGAAAAGCTCCGGAAACCATTTGACACCCGGAATGACGACCAATACAGCGAGGAAATCGAGCGACGAAAGATTTTCGGCGATGATTACTATTACATCGGGCTGGGCGCCTGCCCCCAGCTGATGGATACCTGGCTCGAATACGGCCTGGAGGGATTCTGCGAATACGTGGCGGAATGCGATGACGCGATATCCGACAGGCTGGAGGCGAACACCCTGGGGGCATGCGCATGGGTCGAGGGAATGCCGGAAAACGACCCCTTCGACATGTTCTTTATCGGCGAGGATATCGCGTTCAATAGCGGCCCGATGTTCAGCCCGGCGTGGCTGGAACGCCAATACTTCCCGCGGCTCAAGCGGATTATCGACCGGTTCCACGCCCGGGGGAAGAAGGTTCTCTTTCACTCCGACGGATTGCTGAATCCCATCATGGACGGGCTGGTGGCGGCGGGCATCGACGGGCTGAACCCCATTGACGTCAACGCGGGCATGTCGCTGGCCGATTTGCACCGCAAATACCCCAAACTGGTCTTTTTTGGCGGCATAGACGTGGCCCACCTCCTGCCCTTCGGCACTACACAGCAAATTCGGGACGCGGTCGTGAAGGCCATCGAGGACGCGGGGGGAAGGATACTGGTGGGCTCGAGCACCGAGGCCGGAAACAGCGTACCGCTGGAGAATTACCTGGCAATGAGGGAGGCGGTTATTTCCTACAGACTCTAAGATAGCCCTTCGACTTATTGCGGCTATTTCTTTCGAAGGTCCGCCCGCAGGCCGCCCGTCATCCGGTCATCACGGCCGGGATCCGCTGAAATGGCTGATTGCCCAAGGATTTCGAATCCTGCCCGCTTCAATTCCTCCAGGAGTTCGCCCGTTTCGGGGATGTAGCGGAACGGTTTCCCGTGCATGAAGGCGATTTTCCTCCCGACATCGTAACTGCTGGGCGTTGGGAAGCACTTCTCGGGGGTCAGCACCGGCTGGACCATATGCTGTACGCGGAAAAAGCCGCCCGGCTTCAACACCCGTTTCGACGCGTCCAGGAACATCTTCCGCCCCTCCTCCACGATGCAATGAAGGCAATGCCCGTCCAGGACGAAATCAAACACCGCGTCCGGCTGGGATTTCAGTTCACAGACGTCATCCAATAGGAAGGCGGCGGAAAGTCCCCGCTGTTTCGCCTTTTCCCTGGCCCATTCGATGGCGGTCGGCGAAAGGTCCACCCCCGTCACTTCATAACCGCGGGAGGCAAGAAACAGCGAGTTTTCCCCGTCCCCGCACCCCATCTCCAGCAGATGCCCCCCCTTTGGCACATAGTCCTTTTTCAGCAGTTCCGCGAGCAATTCCAGCACCTCGGCCTGCTGTTCCTTCGAGAACCAACCGGCCTTCCCCTTTTCCCGGAACCTCCGGTACCCATCCTCATGCGCGACGTAGTATTTCCCTTCGAATTCGCCGGATATGGGCTCATCCTAGCACCGATACGGATAGGGATACGTGCGATGCCACGCTGGTTGTAAGGAGGATGGGAAACGTCGAAGGCGGCGGCGTGTTCAAACATGCCGGTGAGGATGTCTTCTCAAACGATAATCTTACTTGCGAGTTTTCCCGGGGAACGGATGGTGCAATTGATGGGCTTGAATCACAGGCATACCTGCTCAAGTTGAAGTGGAAAAGGACGGCCAAGCCGGGGGGGTAGCTGCAAGCTATTAGCCTGCCCCCGCCACGGCTCAACCTGATTAACGAAACGCTAGTGTTTCATCTGGATTGCGTCGATTTCGCGCCGTTTTACCGCATCGATGTTGTAGTAGGCCTCGGAACACAGGGGATCAACTGAAATCTCCTGCTGGAACTCGTCAATCGCCATTTCATGCATCCCTTTAAGGGCGTAAGCGTACCCGAGGTTGAAGTGCAGGCGTTCCGCCCGCGAGTCCACCGCTATGCCCTGCTGGGCTACCTTGATGGCCTCGTCGTATTCCTGCCGCAGGAGGTACCGGCGCGAGAGGAAACGGTATGCCAGCGCTTCCCGCGAGTTCAGGTGGATAACGGTCTTGAAGGCCTGTATCGCCTCGTTGTCGTAACCGCCGCGTTCGTAGAGGACGCCAAGGCATAGCATGACCTGGCTGCTCCGGGCGTTCTTGGAAGCAAGCCGGAGGAAGGCCTGAATGCCCTGCCGATACATGCGGTTTTCCAGGTAGTAGGTGAGAAGCTGATGTATGGCGTTTACGTCCTCTGCGTTCGTATCAGCCGCATCAGCCGCCCCGGGAGGGGGAGCGACGGCCGCCGCCTGGGGCAATGGCGCAACGTTCTCAAGCTCGAATATCTGCTGGGCGGCGCTTAGCCCCTTCAGGAGATGCGTACCCAGGTTCTTGACAATGGCCTTTTGCGGAAACTTGCAGATTTGCATCGCCGCAGGGGTAAACAGGATTTGCCCTCCCCGCGCCATGGACATTATCCGCTGGGTGCAATTTACCGCCGGCCCGAAGTAGTCCTCTCCCCGTTTCTCCGCCGACCCCCCGTTGACGGCAATCCGCACCTTGAGACCCCCGACCGCCGACCAGTTCTCCTTCTCGATGCGGGCATTGATTTCAATCGCGCACTTTAGGGCCTCCCCGTTCTTGAACACCGCGAAAATGCCGTCACCTGTGTGCTTTACCACCTTGCCGCCATAGCGGGATATCGAGTCCCGGACAATCGAGTCATGCCTTTCCAGGGCAGCACCCATCGCATTGCGGTACTGCTCCCATTTTTGGGTGGAACCCTCAATATCGGAAAACAGGAAGATATCCATCGCATTCCCCTGAGGATAGTATGGCAGAAAGGGAATAATGCCCAAAGCAAACGGCACCCTGCCGCCAAAACGTTCCCCGCTTAACCCGTTTACTGCGTTTTCCTCGCGCCAAACGGCCCCGCGGGTTGGAGGAAAGAGTTCGGAGTGGGGCTACCTTAGGAGGGGCTCGCCGGGGCCGATGGAAACCTTGCCGGCAGCGGGGATGGGCTGACCCCAATAATCCTGCGTGACCGGACCTGGCTCCATCGGAATACCCCACTTCCCGCCGCCCGTGTCCTCGAGGTATTTCGCCCGGGCGGCCAGCCACTCCTTCGACAGGACCACGCGGTCCACTGCGCGCGCGGCCGGGGAATTCGCGGGCAGGCGCAGGGAGGACAGCGGAAGGCGGCCATACTCGCCGCGGAATATTTCCGGCAACCCCGGGTCACCCTGGACGCCGTTCTTCTCCTCGCCGGTGGCCGAGCTGAATTCCGCCACTGAGGCATAAAGGGCCGGCGGCTCCTCTTTCACGGCCTCCCCTTTCCCGAAGCGCAGGGGGCGATGGAATCCGCCCCACTCGACCAGCGAACCCTTTCCATCGCCGCGGAAATACAGGTTGCCGTCGAAACGGTTGCGCTGTAACACCGAGTATTCGCTCACCACGAGGGGGATGGAATCCGCCATTGTGAGGAAAATGTTGTTGAGGTAGTCGGAATCAGCCGGCCAGCCACCGTCCGCGCCGGATTTTGGAGGATTCATGGTCCAGCCCTCGACACCGGCCGCCTTCGTGCCCGTCCGTGAGGTGGCGATGAGGTTGTTGTATACCTTCCCGAACTCCCAGGTTTCCACGTTCCAGATTCCCGGGTTGTCGTCCACTGAAACGCAATAGCGCACGATGTTGTAGCGGCTCTGCTGGGGAACGCCGAAATAGTCGCCGTCCCCCAGCCCCATCAGGAGGAATCCCATGCCGTTGTTGTGGTGGGAATAGCAGTATTCGATGGTGCAGGCGTGGCAGGACCAGTCGATGTCGAACCCGCCCTCGTCCCCGGAAAGGTTGGGACCGATGCCGCGCCAGGCCTCGCAGTAACGGATGGTCACATTTATGGCGTTCCAGACCCAGATGTTGTAGCACCAGTTGTTGTAGGAGCGGCACCGCTCGATGAGGCCGTTCTGGGCCGATTCTATCCATATGCCGGCCAAGGTCATATTCGAGTAGGCCGTGCAATACCGGATGACCGTATTGCACCCGCCCCGCCCGGTGGTCCCGCCCACCTTGATGCCGTCCTCCCCGTTGCAATAGACCAGGCAATTCTCGATGAAGACTCCGTCATATCCTTCACCTTCGTAGTAGTCGCTTCCCACGAGAATCCCGAACTCGCCGTTGTCATGGGATACCACATTGATGACCGAGATGTCCCGCGGCTTGACCCCCTTCCTTGCCCTGCCATCGCTCCATCCAACCTGCGTCACCACCTTCAGGCCGGAATGAGTCCTGGTCATGTCGGACGTCAGATCCAGGTCGCGGACCACCCAGTGGCTCAGGTTTTCCAGCCGCACGGCGTCGGCCTTCCCCCCGTCGATTACGGGACGGGCACCTTCACCCCAGGCCCCAAGCGTGACTGGCCGCCCCTCGGCACCGCTCCCGCGGGGCAATAGCCCGCCCCTCCAGGAACAGCCGCGTTTCAGCAGGACGGCGTCTCCCGGCCCCAGCGGCTCGGCATTCACCCGTTCCAGGGTCTTCCAGGCGCTGGCGACCGAAATCCCATCGGACCTGTCGTCACCCTTGTCCGCATCCACGTAAAAGGTCCGTTCCGCCTTGAGGGGCGGACCGGCGCGGGTCTCGCTGAAGCCGTCACCGGTGTTATCCGTTACGGGGAAATAGGCCCGGCCGCGTCCGGGGTCCTGTGAATGGTCCAGTGATTTCCCGTCCACGGTGGGCCTGGCAAGGTAGGCCAGGGTGAGGGCCACCTTCTCGACCTTCACCCTGCCCTTCACCAGGGAAAGCGTGAGGGTGTGCCGGCCGGCCGCGTCCGCGTTAACCTGGGCGAAGAACTGCCCGTGCGCCGATTGGTGCACCCACGCGGACTTGGCGCCCGCCGGGACCGGGATCACGCCGCGCGGCGGCTTCACGGGGACGCCGTCGAACCCGTAACGGATGGCGGCGGACGAGGTGTCCAGCAAGGTGACCTTCAGCCAGAGATACCAGACGCCGGGCGTAGGAATTTGGAAGGCCCGCTCCAGCGTGTCGCGGCCAGCCCTTGCTTCCAGCTTGCCACCGTCCGCCAGCAAGGGAAGGGTGTCAGCAGACCGCACGGGGGTCGCGAGCAGGGAGAACAGGAGGGCGCACAGCACGATTCTATCCTATCAATTGCGGCAGGGGGGCGAGGACGGGCTCGCCCCCCGCCGAGGCCTAACGGATCCTCTTGGCGCTCTCGACGATTGAGCGCATGACGGACATCCAGGCCGGCAGGAGCAGGACGCCCACGACCAGCATCCCCCACCGCACGGAGTTGGAGACTTCGGGGCCGAAAATGCCTGCGACGATGAGCCCAATGCCGAAGTTGCCGCAGAATTCGGCGTAGTGGTAGCTGGACAGCATCTGGCCGATGGCGAACTCGGCCTTGTCCTTTGAGCGGGCGGACGCCGATATTATTTCGTCACGGACGTAGCCCGTGGTCAGGATTCCCCAAAGCAGGTAGCGTTCCACCAGGTAGCGCAGGGCGTCGGTCGTCACGCCCAGAATCAGGGCGACCAGCGCCAGCGTAAAGATGAGCATCGGCTTCTCGCCGGGTGCCCCCACCACCCACGCCAACGCCGTGCCCAGCGGCTTCCCCTGGGTCAAGGCCACCCCCAGGACCAGGTAAAGCGTCCCCGGAAGGAAATGCGCCACCACCGTCTCCGCGAATGTCGTCCTGGCATGCTTCATCTTCCCCCTCCTTGTACCGGCATATCCATTGGTTTCATTGTGCCACAGATTCCGGGTAGGATGATGTGGCCGATGGAAAGGTGCGATTAATGCCGGCGCGCAGCAATGGAGGAATGGAATGCACTGGCTGTTGACCGTGTATGACCAGGAAAAGAAAAAGAAACAGGAGTTCCACAAGGAACTTCCATCAATCCGCATCGGGCGGGCCCCGGACAACGACATCGTCATCGACAATACCTACGTCTCCAGCCACCACGTCACGCTCGTGAGCGATCCCCAAGTCGTCACCGTCAGGGACGACGGAAGCCGGAACGGCACCTTTGTCCGGGTGGGAACCGACTGGAAGAAAGTCGAAGGAGTGGCCAACGTCGCCCTGCCGGCCACCATCCGGCTGGCCGACACCATCACAGTATCCATAGGGAAGGTGGGCTACACCTGGGAAATGAGCGAGAAGGAGTTCACCAGCCTTTCGGATTCCCGCGAGTTCAGCGACATGCCGGACGCGCGCCGCGAATGGAAGGAGGCCATTTTCGTGCTGGACCTCTGCCACTCATCCCGGCTCGCCTCCCAGGACGACGCCATGGCCCTGCACCTGAAGAAGCGGCTGGAGACGATAGCGGTGGACGCCTTCGACCACTGGCACGCCGTGTTCAAGAAGGGGACGGGCGACGGCTTCCTAGCCGCCTTCAGGAAGCCGCTCGACGCGCTGGACTGCGCCATCGAAACGCTGAAGAAGCTGGCGGAGAGGAACAAGAAGAGCAGCAACCCGGCCATCGACGTCCGCATCGCGCTCCACTTCGGGCGGACCTATACCCTCGACCGGCTTACCATGGACCGGCATGGCAACGACGTGAACGTCGCGTTCCGGCTGGAAAACCTGGAGGGCGAGCCCAGCTTTGACGCCGCCGCGGTGCCCGCCGTGAACCGAATACTCCTGTCGGGGGAGTTTTTCGCCGAGGCGACCAGGGAGCGGCGGGGCATCGCCGGGGACTCGAAGTTCCTGGGGACAATAAAGCTGAAGGGAATCGAGCATCCCTGCTCAGTGTTCCTGATGACGAACATTTAGGGGGCGGCCGGAACCATGCGCTGGATAGACAGGCTGGAACAGCGGTTCCCCTGGCTGGGGATACCCGGGCTCATCACCTACGTGTCGATAGGGAGGGCGCTGGCATACTTCCTTTCCCTGCGGACGCCCCAATTCGTCGCGTACCTCCTGCTCGACCCGGTGGCGGTCCGGCATGGCGAGGCCTGGCGGCTGGTTTCGTTCCTCCTCACCCCCCCGGCGGGCGGGGTGCTGTTCGCGGTCGTGGACCTCTACTTCACCTTCATGGTGGGGCGCATCCTGGAGGAATACTGGGGGGCGTTCCGCTTCACGGTGTATTACCTGCTGGGAGCGGTCGGGACCGCGGCCGTGGCCCTCCTCTTCCTGAATACTCCGGTCGCGCCCTACTTCCTCAACCTTTCGCTCTTCCTCGCCTTTGCGACGCTGTTCCCCGAGATGCCCATCCTGCTCTTCTTCATACTGCCGGTGAAGGTGAAATACCTCGGCTGGCTCAGCGCCTTCCTGCTGACCCTTGCGTTCTGGGGCACGAACCTCTCCGGAAAGTTGGCCATAGTGGCGGCCTTTACGAATTACCTCGTATTCTTCTGGCCCGAAATACGCGTGTGGATCCGTGACAAATTCCGCCGCAAACCCGGGACCCTGAGCGAGCCCCGCCCGGAGGGGCGAGTCGAAGGGCTTCCGACACCGCCGGAGGCGCCGGCGGTCCACCGTTGCACGACCTGCGGAGCCACCGAAAAGGACCACCCGGAATACGGGTTCCGGTGGTGCTCCTGCAAGGAATGCGGGGAGGGAAGGGAATACTGCATGGAGCACCTGAAGGAACACCAGGAAAAGATCGGCAAAGTTGACAGGAAAGGCCGGCGAAACGCAAGATAATCGTCGCGCATGAAAACGCTCCGAACCATCGCCATCCGCTTCATACTGTCCTGGGTGGATTGGGCCATCTCACTCCTGACGGACTGGCGCGCCTCCCTATCCGGCACCGCGCTGGGCGCCGTACAGAAGCAGGACACCCAGAGCGATATGCACGCCAAGATCCAGCTTCTCGTCAACCTGCGGTGGACCGTCCAGACCATCGTCCCCGCCGTCCTCCTGCTCCTGTGGGCCCAGGGGCTGCGGCTGACCGCCCCCTCGGCGACCATCTTCAGCAATACCGGCCAATACCTGATGTCGCTGTGGCCCAACTGGATACTGTCCGTGGCGGGATTCACGCTGAACTTCTTCTACCAGCGGTTCCTCAGGAAGGGGAAGAACCTGCGGCCCATCGCCCACGCCCAGATATGGATGGACACCGTCCTCTTCGCTTTGGTCATCTTCTCAACTGGCGGGAGCACCAGCCCGTTCAAGTTCCTCTACACCATCCCAATACTGGCGGCTTCCCTCCTGCTGTCCATGCGAGCCAGCCTGGCCGTCGCTGCGCTCGCCAGCCTCCTGCTGGGCGGCCAAACCTGGCTCCAGTTCACTGGCATCCTCGAGGTAAAGCGCGTCTTCATGCCCTACCGGGACGTCGTCAACAACCTGGACTACCTGGCTGCGACCGTAACCCTGAACGCCATCCTCTACTTCATCATCGCCTTCGCCTCGGGAGTCCTTACGGCCACCATACGCCGCCACGAAAGGGCGCTGTCACGCCGCGCCGACGAGGCCAACATGCTTTACGAAATAAGCCACATCCTCCAGAGCGACCGCCACCTTGACGACGTCCTGAACCACATCATGGAGATACTCGTGACGCGCCTGCACATCGACCGCGGGCTCATGTACCTCACCAACGAGGCCGCGGATGGGCTCGACCTGAAGGTCGACTACTTCCACCCGGATTTCGCCGACAGGCCCCGGGACGACCTGAAGGTCCACTTCCCCATGAAGAGGGAGGCCGGGCTCACGGCCATCTGCGCCATCGACAAGCAGCCGTTCAACGTCACCGACCCCCTCAACCACCCGCTCATCAACCGGGAACTGGCGGCCAAAATCGGGTTGAACCCCTTCGCGGTGGCGCCAATGATGGCGCGCGGCCAGGTCATCGGGGTAATAGGCATCGACCGGAAGTTCCGCGGTGGAATCATCACGATGGATGAGGCGCAGATACTCGGGGTGGCGGCATCCCAGGCCGGGCTCACCATCCACAATGCCCGCCTCCAGGAGAAGTTCGCCGGCGATTAGGGACGGCGGCCCGTACGCCGCCGAAGTTCAGGCTACCTGCACACGTCCCGGTAGGCGACCGCCAGCATCCCGATTCCAATCGGCGTGGTCAACAGTCCGCCAACCCCCCAAGCCGCGCTTCCGATGCCCACGATGACCCAGATGACTATGCAAAGGAGCAGGTTCATCCAGACGCCCGCCTTCGAAACGCGTTCCTTGCTGGCCTTCAGGGCCTCCATGATTCCCATTTTCCGGTCGGCCATGAGCGGTATGACATACATCATCCACGACATCACCAGGAGCCCGGGAACCACCAGCAGGACGAGCCCGATGGCGACCAGGATGGTGACCAGGAGCACCGCCACGCCCATCGGTATGGTGCGGCCGATGCAATTGAACAGTTCGGGAAACTTGACCGCCTTGCCGCGGGAGGCGTTCAGGTACATGAGGAAGAACCCGCCGAAGAGCGGCGCCCCCAGTATCCCCAGCGTCAGGCAGGTGAGCACGCACGTCACGATTGAAGCGACCAGAATCGTTCCGATGTTCCTTAACGTAAGCTTCCAGCTATTGGTCAGGTATTTCCCGATGTCCACATTGTCCTCCTGTTGTTTTATTCGAACCCGGAATCATGATAACCCGGCGGGGAAACCGTTGCAGGCATGAGGGACACCCTGCTCTAATGGTGCCGTAATGGAGTTTAAGGCGGACGTCCTTGTGGCCGGCGGCGGCGTCGGCGGGGTCGCCGCGGCGCTGGGCGCCACGTCGATGGGATTCCATGTCGTCCTGACCGAGGAATACCCGTGGCTCGGCGGCCAGCTCACCTCGCAGGCCGTCCCGCCGGACGAGAACGGGTGGATAGAAAACCACGGGTGCACCCGGCGCTACCGCGCCTTCCGCAACGGGGTCCGCGATTACTACCGGGCGCACTACCCGCTTCTCCCCTCCTCGCGCGCCAACCCCCACCTCAACCCGGGCGCCGGACACGTCTCGGCGGTGTGCCACGAGTTCCGCGTGGGCGCCGCCGTGATTGAGGGAATGCTGGCGCCGGAAAGGCTGGCGGGCCGGCTGACCATCCTGCCCCGGCGCCGACCCGTCTTCGCCGTGGCATCGGGCGACCGGTTGGGAGCCGTGGCGTTCCGCGACCTGGAAACCGGGGAATCGGACACGGTAACGGCCTCGATGGTGCTCGATGCCACCGAACTGGGCGACCTGCTTCCGCTCGCGGGCGCCGAATACGTGGCCGGCGCGGAATCGAGGGACGAAACCGGGGAGCCCCACGCGGTGGCCGGCCCCGCCCAGCCGGGAAACTCCCAGTCCTTCACCTGGTGCTTCCCGATGGCCTGGGACCCGGACGGGAACCGGGTTATCGACAAGCCGGAACAATGGGAGAGATGGCGCGACTACGTCCCAAAGCTGACGCCGGCCTGGCCGGGGAAATTGCTCGACTGGACCCACGCCGAGCCGGTGGACCTGCGGGCCTGGAAGCGCTGCCTCTTCCCCTGGGAGACCAAGGACATCTGGGAGCCGCTCTGGACATACCGCCGCATCGCGGCCAAGGAGCACTACCCGGAGGGGTTCCTGCCCCACGAGGTGACGCTGGTCAACTGGCCCCAGAATGATTACTGGGAGGGCGACATCATCGACCAGCACGAAGACACGGTCACGCGCCGCCTCAAGGAATCGCGCCAGCTCTCGCTCTCCCTGCTCTACTGGCTCCAGACCGAAGCGCCGCGCCCCGATGGCGGGCGGGGCTACCCCGGGCTTCACCTGAGGCCGGACATCGCTGGTACCGGGGACGGGCTGGCGCAGGCGCCCTATATCCGGGAGTCCCGCCGGATCCGCGCGGTATTCACCGTCACCGAGAACCATGTCGGCGCGGAGGCCCGCGGCAAGAAGCCCGCCGAGGAGTTCCCGGACAGCGTGGGTATAGGGTGCTACCGCATTGACCTGCACCCGTCCGCGGGAGGGACCAACTACATCGACATCTCCTCGAAGCCCTTCCGCATCCCGCTTGGCGCGCTCATCCCGGTGCGGATGGAAAACCTGCTTCCCGCCTGCAAGAACCTCGGGGTGACTCACATAACGAACGGATGCTACCGGCTCCACCCGGTGGAGTGGAACATCGGCGAGGCGGCCGGGCTGCTCGCGGCATTCAGCCTGAGCAGGAAGGTGCCCCCGCGCGCGGTTCGCGAGGACGCCGAACTGCTGAAGGAATTCCAGGGGTTGCTGGTTGACCAGGGCTTCGAACTGGCGTGGCCGGATGAGATAGCGAAGAAGGAAGTATAGGAAGAAAACTGTTAGCGATATACGTCCTTGCGATGGGCAATGCGGAGAACCAGGACGGCGCCGGGAACCCTGGAATATATGACGCGATAATCACCTGACCTAAGCCGGAACAGGCCCTTGAATTCACCGGACAGCGGCTTACCGGCATCCGGATTATTCCCCAGCTGTTTCTCCAGTGTTTCCATCAGCCTAATCGCCGTTTTCCTGTCGATACGCCCAAGGTCCCTTTCTACCGAAGCCTTGTAGGAAACCTTAACGGCCAATACGCTTCCTCAGCTCCGCGCCGGATATGACTTCATCCGTCTTGTCTTCAAGACGCTCCCGCGCAATGCGGTAGTCAGCGTGTTCCGCCAGATATACCTCAAGCGCTTTTCGAATGATATAGCTCCGCGGCCGTTCGAGTTTCTCCGCCAAGCTGCTGAGCGACCGGGACAGGTCCTTGGTTAGCCGCATGGATAGCATCGTGGAATTCATTGTTTTCCTCCATAAGAAGTATAACACAGTATTACAATGTATTACAATACCACCCCAAACGGTTCCAGCACCGTTCTGGCCGCCCGCAGCGCCAGCTCCGCGTACTTCCCAGCATCGTAAGGGGCCCCGTCCTCCCGGATCTCCACGGCGCAGGGGCGGTCCTCGCCCAGCACATAACCCACGCTCTCGCCCGGCTCCAGCCGGACGCCCCTGCTATAAAGCTGCTGTGCCGCCACCGCCGCCGGGGTGGATCGGGAATATTCCCTGACGGAACGCGACAGCCGGGTCGTGACGACCAGATCGCCCGTCCGCAAGCGGCCCGCGCGCACTTCCCGCACCGCCTCTTCCACGCGTCCGCGCAATGATTCCGCCGCCCGGCGGGCCTCCGCGATTGTGCGCGTCTTCCCCATCTCCTCCAGCAGCTCCAGCTGGAGTTCGCGCACGAACGGCGGTGTGTCCGCCCGCCGCGCCTCGATGCCGCGCGCCCTGACCTCCCCGGACTCGAACACGCCCAAGTAGCGCTGGGCCACACCCCGTTCCGGGTCGGCCCTGGAGGGCAGGAAGGCCAGCCAGCGATAGGCTCCCTCCAGCGAAACCGGAAGTCCGGTATCCCGCTCAATGACCTTTGCCAGCGCCGCGTATTCCGCCGCGAGCCCGCTGGCTAGCGCCTCCCTCTCCCGCAAAGCGGGAGAGGGAGGTTCCAGCTGGGAGGGTGAGGGAACCGGCGAAGCAAAGCTCTTTCCTTCCTCTCCAATACCCTCACCCTCCCCTCTATCCGGCCTGATGGGGCCTCGTTCGCTCCGCGGGCTGCGCTCCTCGGCCCGCACAGGCGCGCCCAGTCTTGTCGCCTTCGGCGACGGGCGCCCTTTCGGGGAGAGGGTACAGAAGAATTCTCCGTTTTTCTCCTTCACAACCCAAATGCAATCCACGATGGCATGGAGCACCCGGAACCCGGCCCCCTCGGCCGTTTCCTTGGCGCGCAGGAGCGTTTCGCGCCCCCAGGCCGTGGTCGCCTCGTGCGCCTCGATGCGGCCGAACCGGGCGTTGCGGTAGCCCAAATAGCCGAAGCAGCAGACCAGCATCCACTTGTGCGCGTCGGCGCGCGCCTTGGCCCGGTTGCGGACGGCCTCGGCCGGCGCGGAGCGCTTGAGCTCCTTGTAAAGCGCGCGCTTGGCGAGGAGCGGGGCGAGGACGCGCGGAATCAGCCCGGTGCGGCGGCGGCACGAGCGCAGGCCCAGTTCCGGCACCGTTTCACCGTCCTCCCGGCAGCAGGCGCACCCGACGGTCTCCGGCGAAAGGTTGTGCTTGACCATGATGGACGGATACATCGAGGCGAAGTCGAGCTCCCCCACCCCCTCGTGCACCCCCGGCTCGGGCTGGAAGACCAGCCCGCCCTTGTCCACTTCCAGCAGTTCGTCCGCCCCCATGAATTCCTCGGTCACCCGCTTGTCCACGGGCACCAGGATTCCCTCCTCCACCGCCCGGGCGACCTGCATGGACGAAATGCCGGTTCCGGTGGAAGAGCGGGCGGAGGCCTGCACCGGGATGCGGGCGAGCCGCGCCGTCTCGTAGAGGCCGTCGAAGCCGGCCGCCGAGATGGTGAACGAGTTGCGCCGGTCCAGGTGCAGGCGGCCCCGCAGGACCCAGGTCTCGTCGGTGTGCATGATGCGGCCATAGGTGAAGTAACTGCGCGAGGGCGAGACGCGCGGACGGAGCGAGGAGTCGCGGTTCAGGGGCAGGGAGATGCCCGTCCGCTGGGACATCTCCGCGAGCACCGGAAGGAGCCAGCCATCGCCATGCTCGGTCACCAGGATATCCGGGTCGTGGCCGCGGATGATTTCCGCCAGCCGGGAGAGCAGCTCCACGGCGTCCCCGGTGTCGAGGACGCGCACGTCGTCGCCGGTGTGGACCTCCAGCCCGCCGCGCCTTCCGCCGCGCCGCGGATGGAGGAACTCCGGCCCCTCCGCGCGAAGTCCCATCGTCACGAACGGCGGAAGTTCGTAGTCGAGGTCCCAGATGGAATCCCGGCAGGCCATGGCCCGCAGGATGCCGCCGTCCATCTCCGCGTCCACCCGGGCCAGCGGGTGGCGGCGGGTTTCGTAGAACCAGAGCCGGTCCACATGGATGTCCGCGTCGAAGAACTCCAGCGCGGGGAACCGGGCGCGCGCCCCGGCCATGAGCTTCCCGAACCCCGCCGCGTCCCCCACGCGGAGCTCCCACGCCGGGACTTCCGCCCCAGTCATGAAATCCTGCTTCACCTTCCGCTCTAGCGTGGCCGGAACTCCCTGCCGCTCCACCCATTTCGCCACCCGCTCTGCCTCCGCCCGGCCCCCCTTGAGGTAGGCCCGCGGCCGCCACTCGTCCAAAAGTTTCAGCCGCCGGCCGTCATCAGCAATGAGCCAGACAGCCATCCCCTCCCGGACGGGATAGATGTCAAGGAGCCATCCGGAAACTCGGAGGGGGCTGCCGCCCCCTTCCGACGGGGCTTCCGCACCCGGCAACTCAATTGCCGGGCGCTCCACCCGGCCCCGCCTTCGGGCGGGCGGGGCCGGGCTGCGCTTCGGCAAACTGCGCCTCCGCTTGGCCCCTGCCTCCCCCGCCCTCGGCCTCCAATTCAAGATGGCGGACCCTCTCTTCCAAACCCTTCACCGACTTCCTTTCCTCCACCAGCATCGCCAGCAGGATGCTTTCCATGGGGACGGGGCTGGAGACATAGGCCATGGCGGCAATGTGCTTGCGGGCGTCGCGGAAGCACGCTCGGGGGGGGCTGCCGCCCCCCTCCGACGGGACCTCGCGGCCACGAACTAAATTCGTGGCCGCTCGCCCCGCCCAGCCGTCGGGCAGGCTGGACGGGTCTGCGCTTCGCCAAACACCGGCTCCGCTTGGTCCCTGCCCCCCCTGCCCGCCAACGCAATTTCCAATGCCCTTACCCTCCCATTCAATTCCCTCACTTCACGGGCTGATTCAATCAGCATCGCCAATAAAATGCTGTCCAGGGGAATCGCGCTCGACTCATAAGCCATAGCCGAAACATGCTTCCTCGCTCCACGAAATATCGCGTCGAAGACCTCCTGGTCCTCGCGGCGAAGCGCCCGCCGAAACTTGGACCACCGGGAAGCCTCGGCGTCGAAAACCATCATGGCGGAGGGAAGAGTGCGCCCCATCAATCTTTCCCCATCCCAGCAACATCCCCCTCTCCCGCAACGCGGGAGAGGGAGTCTTCAGCGGCGAGGGTGAGGGAACCGGAGCCCCGAGCGGGAACTCCGGCTTGCATCTCCATTACCCTCACCCCATCCCTCTCTGGGGCGCAGGTTCGTTCTCGCGCCGTGTCCCCACGGCTGCGCCCGCTGCTAGTGGAATAGAATATTTGATTGTGCGTCTTTGCCGCACCAGCAGAACGCTTCGCGGGAGAGGGTGACGGAACCCCTGCCTCAACCACGCGGCAGGAACGGCGCAGGGAATCCAGCAGATACTCCCGTTTCGCCTCCCGGAGACGGCGCTCCTTCTGGGCGGCGACCACACGGAGGTTCGCCCGGGCCATCCGTCCGAGCGCTTCCACCACCCGCTGCGCCGCGCTGCGCGCCGCCGGCTCCTTCAAGTCGTGGTCGGCCAGCAAATCGAGCGGCCCCAGGACGAAGACGGCCCGCGCGCCGGACCGGGTTGCCTCCGGAACGGCCTTTTCCTCCAGCAGGACCAGCCACTGCTGCCAGGCGAACGCCCGGCTCACCCGCGCCGCCGCCAGGGCTTCCCGGGGGTTCCGCCCCGCCGCCCGGGCCAGCCCGGCGACCCGATAGGCGTCAAAACGGTTGGCCCCGTCCGCAACCACCGCCTTTTCCCCGGAAAGCAGGAAACTCCCCAGCAAATCGTGCGCTTCCCGCATGGCGCCATCACCCAGAAGCAGGACGGGGGGCGTGGAAGCCCCGGCAATTGCTGGCGAATTTTCCATTGCTGGCGAATTTTCCATGGCGGCATCAGTATAGTGAACGAATGTTCACCATGTCAAGCTACTCGGCGGGGGGAAACCCATGAAGGGGTTCCCCCCAAATTATTGGTCCATGAATAATCCGTGTACCGCTATTGACGGCAATCTAGGTCTAAGGGGAGGGTGATAGGCCGCCCGGAGCGTTTCCCACAGCGAGAATCCCAAAGAAGCGAAGCCCCGACCGAGCGAAGCGAGCGTCGGGGTTGAGGAACCGCGAATTTAGCAGGCGCACGGGAGTGCGCCCGGCAGCGGTGAAAGTCATATCGAAGTTGCCGCCATTCGGCGGCATGGCCGAATGCGATTGCGAAAGGCGGCCGAAATGCAGGGAGGGGCGAGCGTCGCCGAAGGCGACACGATTGCGAGCGCCTGTGCGGGCCGAGGAGCGTAGCCTTGCGGAGCGAACGAGGCCCCACAGGCAGGATCGTAGCCCCTCCCTATTGACTGCCTAGAACCAGCTGGCCTTGGCTTTTTCCTCTTCCCATGTCTTTTTGCCGCCGGCGTAATAGAAGACCCAGGGGCATACCCCGGGCCCCTGGCACTTCGGCTTGCGAAACAGCAGGGCTCCCTCCACATCGACCACGGCACCCGGCGCCACCGTCCGGATTTCCTCGGGGGTCTTGTTCATTATCCGCATGGCGACCAGCACCGCGGCCTTGGCGGGCGGCATCGTCTCCTCCGGCTCCTCCACGGTCCCGTATCCCGCCCCCCATCCGAAGTTGGAATATGCGCCGCATTCCCTCATGTATTGCTCGAAAAACGGGCTGAGCTGGATTTTTCCAGAGAAATGCATCGCGCATTCCTGGGAATTGTCCGGACCCTTGTGCTTGCTTGTGTCCATCTTGGTGAAGGCCACGGTGGAGGCCCATTTGCCCATCACGACTTCAAACGCCGCCTGGCCCTTCATCATGTCAGGCGTATCCGACTTGTTGACCTGACGGACAATAAGCCCGATACCCGCGCCGATTGCGACCGCCCACAGAAACATCTTCGTAAAGTTCATGCGCTCCCTCCTCGGCTTATTTCACCCAGAATACGCCCGGCGCAGTCTTCAACCGCCCGGTCCACGTTACCCGACAACCCCTCGCCATCCCCCGTTTCCGCCGCCTCGATGCCGTAGACGACCAGCGAACGGGGCAGGCGTTCCAGGGCGCGGGCCACTTCGACGGCCTCGGCCACCCCGAACGAATGCGACGACACCTTGAAATGCTCCACCGGGAAGGCGCCTTCTTTCGCATCAATTCGCAGGATGGTGCCGGCCTCTCCCCCGGATCTCATCGCGTCGACGATTATAACATCGTCCCCCGGCCCCCAGCATTCAATAAGGTCCGCCCCCTCCCCCGTCCTGACGAGGATGCGTACCCCGGGAACCGACTTAGCCCTGACCAGAGCCGCCACGGCTGGACCGGCGCCGTCATCTTTGCGGAACGGGTTGCCTACGCCGATTAATATCACGGTGGGTCCATCTTAAGCTTTCAGCTATCAACTGTCAGCAATCAGCCGGAAAGGGCATTACTAAAAGGGTTCTATTCCTGCTGAAAGCTGAACGCTGACGGCTGACAGCTATTAGCTTCGGTCGATTCTCAGCTTAAGGAAATGCGTTGCACACGAGATGCACGGGTCGTAGTTGCGGACGGCCTTTTCGCACTCCCAGGTCAGCTTGTCGTCGGGGAGGCTCAGGTTGGCCTGGACGAACTCCTTCAAGTCCGCCTCGATGGTCTGCTGGTTCTGCGCCGTCGGAGGGGTGATTTTGGCGTTCTCGACCAGCCCACCAGCGTCCACGGTATAGCGGTGATAGATGATTCCGCGCGGCGCCTCGGTGCACCCGGAGCCCCGCCCGGCCTTCACCTGGTATTCCACATAGGGCGCGGCCGGCTTCCGGTAGGCCCTGATTATCTTTGCAGCCTCCTCGCAAGCCCATGCCGTCTCGACCATGCGCGCGAGGATGCCCTTGAATGGATTGCGGAGCGGCGGCTTGATTCCTGCGGCCTTGGCGGCCTTCAGCGCGCCCGGGGTCAGCTTGTCGAAATTGTTGTTGAAACGGGCCAGCGGGCCAACGAAATAGCCGCCCGCGCCGATGTGCTTGGATTGGAGCGCGTTCGCCCTTTCCACGTGGAACTCCTCGAAATGCGTTTCGTAGTCCTGCACGTCGATATCCATCCCCTTGCTGGAAACGAGCCGCCCGTCGAGGATGGCGTATTCGCTCGGATGCCGCAGGGAAACGAACTCGTAGTCGCGCTCGAACTTCGGGAACTTGAGCTTCGCGAGCGCCCCCGAGAGCTTTATGCACAGGGCCAGCGCCTCCTGCAGCCGGGGCACGAACGGCGCGAGCTCTTCCTCATCAGGAACCTTGTGCCAGCCGCCGACTTTCCAGGAAACCGGGTGGATTTCCCGTCCGCCCATAAGGACCATGATGTCGTTGCCGAGCTTTTTGAGCGCCAGCGCCTGCTTCACCAGCTCCGGGTGGTCCGGCGCCATGTGGATGGCGCTCTCGTAGCCGAGGAAGTCGGGGGCATGCAGGAGGAAGACGTGGAGCGCGTGGCTCTCAATCCACTCGCCGCAGTACATGAGCCGGCGCAGTTCCCGCAGCTGGCCGCCCACCTCGATTCCCATGATTTTCTCCATCGCCTGCGACGAGGCGCTCTGGTAGGCGATGGGACAGATGCCGCAGATGCGGGCCGTGATGTCCACGACCTCCTCGTGGCGGCGGCCGCGCAGGAAACCCTCGTAGAAACGGGGAGGCTCGAAGATGCGGAGCTGGGCGTCGGCGACGCGCCCGTCGACGACCTTCACGAAGAGGGCGCCTTCGCCCTCGACGCGCGCCAGGTAATCGACCTTGATGCTACCGTTTTTCATGTATTTCGCTCTCCACCGAGAACGCCTCCGCGCCGGCGTTGTAGGTGCGGAACCAGCGGACTATGTCAGCCTCGCTCATCCCCATCTTCGCGAACCAGTTCGCCAGCGAGAAGGTGTTGGGCGTTTCCTTGGGCCCGAAACACGAGTAACATCCCCGATCGTAGGCGGGGCACAGCGCCCCGCATCCCGCCTGAACTACCGGCCCAAGGCAGGGCAGGTCCCTCGCCACCATCACGCACGCGTTGCCCCGGCGCTTGCACTCGATGCACAGGCTGTACTGGGGGATGTTCGGGCGCCTGCCGTTCAGTGTCGCGTTCAGGAGTTCCAGCAACTGCCACTTGGAAACCGGACAGCCCCGCAGCTCAAAATCCACCTTGACATGGGCGCTAATGGGCGTCGCCTTGTCCAGCGTGTGGATGTATTCGGGATGCGCATACACGATTTTCGTGAATTCTCTAACATCAGCGAAGTTCCTGAGTGACTGGATGCCCCCGGCCGTCGCGCATGCACCTATGGCGATGAGGGCCTTCGAGTGCGCGCGGACCTCCTTTATCGCTTCCGCCTCATGCGGCGTAGTGACTGATCCCTCAACGAGGGATATGTCGTAGGGCGGCTTCCCGTATTCCCGGGATGCCTCCGGGAAGAACGCGATTTCCACGGCGCCCACGAGGGCGAGCAATTCGTCCTCAAGTTCCAGGAGGCTCAACTGGCACCCGTCGCAGGACGAAAACTTCCAAACGGCGACACGCGGGCGGATCGGCTGGCCCGCCGCCTTCGCCTTTCTCGCCGGCTTCCTCCCCGCCTTTTTCACAGTTCCCTCCTGTTGACGATGTCCCGGATGCGGTCATGGCGGAACACCGGGCCGTCCTTGCAAATGAAATGTGACTGCATCTGGCAGTGGCCGCACAACCCGATGCCGCACTTCATGTTCCGCTCCAGGGAAATCCAAATTCGGCTCTCCGGGACGCCGTGCTTGATGAGTTCCCGCACTGTGAAGCGCATCATCAGTTCCGGCCCGCAGACCATCGCCACAGTATTGTAGGGGTCGAAATCGTTACCGCTTTTCGACCTCCCGATGAGGGTGGTGACCACGCCGACATTGCCGGACCAGCCCGGCAGGGCCCGATCCACCGTCATCAGGACTTCAGTGTCCTCGTGCGACCTCCAGCATTTCGCTTCCTTTTCATACAGAAGATCGCCGGGCGTGCGTGCCCCATACAGTACCGCGAGTTTCCCGTATTTTGCGCGCTCATTGAATACGCTGTAAATGATGGGCCGCACGGGGGCGAAAGCGATTCCGCCAGCAACCACAACTATGTCGTTCCCCCGCGCCGCGTCCATGGGCCAGTCGGTCCCGAAAGGACCGCGTATGCCCACCGTGTCCCCTTCTTTCAGTTTCGCCATACGGCGGGTTACCGAGCCGACCTCGCGGATGGTGTGTACCAGCGTCTTCCCGGCCGGGTCTCCGCTGATTGAGATGGGCGCCTCGCCGACGCCGAACAGGTAAATCATGTTGAATTGCCCCGGAAGGAACCGCATAACGGGTGAACCGTCGGCCGGAGCAAGTTCCAGCGAAAAGGAATCGTGCGTCTCGCGCCACGCCTTCACAACCCGGTAGAGCTCCGGGACCATGAAGCCGGATGCGTTGTGACGCGCGGCGGCCCTAGCTTTCCTTGCCATAGATGTCCATTATCTGGATGCGCGTGGCCCAGAGGCGTTCGCTCATGATTTCGCTGAACTTCATCAACAGCGTACAGCCCAGCTTCGGGTCCTTCTCACACAAGCCACGGACCTTCTTCCCGTCAAACTTGAGCGCCTTCACCGGCTTAACGGCCTGCGCGTCATATTGTTTCTTGTATGGCGGCACCAGCCATGACCACCCGAGTATCGAGTTCTCGTGAATGGTCTGGAGAATTATCGGCCCCTTCCCCGGCACGAAAATCTCCAGCGCCACCCCGCCCGACCGGATGAGGAAGAAATGCTCGGACGGCTGGCCCTCCTTGAAGATGAACTGGCCGGTTTCGTACTGGGAATCGGTGGCGCAATCAGCTATGGCCGACAACTGCCCGGCGTCCAGGCCTTCGAAGAACGGATGCCCCTTCAATATCGCCTCAATTTCATTTTTCTCCATCAGTTCTCTCCCTTTATCATTGTGTCGCCGTCGCTCTCGCGGATTGCAGCGGCCTCCTCAGTCAGGTCGATGCCCACCGGGCACCACGTTATGCAACGTCCGCACCCCACGCATCCCGACGATCCAAACTGGTCATGCCACGCGGCCAGCTTGTGCACAAGCCACTGACGGTATCTCGAGGAAACGGACTGCCGGATGATTCCGCCCGCGATACGCGAATAATCCAGCGTGAAACACGAATCCCAGAGGCTCCGCCGTTCCGCCTCATTACCATCAAGCGAAGTCCGGTCCTCAACTGCGGTACAGAAGCATGTCGGGCACACCATCGTGCAGTTCCCGCAGGAAAGGCACCGGGTTGCCACCTGCTGCCAGCGGGGATTCTCGAAATTCCGGAACAGCAACTCCTTTATTCCGGAAGTGTCCATCTTCCTGCCCATGCTTCCCGCGGCGGCGGCGATGACGGCGGCAGCGGCCGCCTTTTCCGCGTCCCCCGCTTCCGTAACTTCAACCTCGCTCATTACGCCGGCCCCGGCTTCCGTCCCAACCTCCACCATGAAATAATGCCGCCCATCCCCGCTGATTTCGGTGAGCGCAATGTCGTATCCGCTCTCCGCCTTTGGCCCCGTCCCCATTGATTCGCAGAAACATGTGCCCCCGGCCCGCCCGCAGTTGACCGCTGCGATGAAGAGGTTGCGGCGCCGGGCGGCATACAGGGGATCGGAGAACCGGTCCCACATTAACACGCGGTCCTGAACCAGGATGGCGCTGAGTTCGCACGCCCGGACGCCTAAAAGCGCCGCCTTCCCCGGCTTTTCGGCCCCCCCGGCCATCGCAAACGACTTGCCGTCCCGCCTGACCGACCACATCCTGCGCTCGGACGGAAACAGGACGCGCTTCCACGATTGGGCGGCGGAAATGTATCCGAAAAGTTTTCCGCCTCCGTTCTTCACCAGACGATACTTCCCGCCCTCCTGCTCATCGGTCCATCCTTCCGGAAGCTCGGTCACGGAAGTCACGGGTTCGTAGGAAATGACGCCGGAGCGTGCGACCGGTCCCGCGACAAGATAGTCCCTCTTCAGCAGGGCATCCAGTACACCCTGCAGGTGCTCCTTCGCGACAACCACGGTGGACCCCGGTTTTACGGCCATAATCTCCGCCTCGTCCTCCTTCAACCCGCCCGACGGCCGTTTTACCCGGCCCGTCAATTCTGGCAACGGGGGGTAGTATACACCCCGCGCCGGATGGACAGGGGGGAAATGGTGAACGGTCGTTCAGGTGTTCCGGGCGACCTCCCGGACGAAAAAAGCCGCAGCCCCAATCCTTTCCACTTGGAACGTATGTTCCATCCATCCGAACGGCTCATACTTCATTATTTCCTCAGCGTACGAATCACCATGAGGACCCGCCCGACTATACTTGCCTCTCCCTGCAGGGGAACAGGATGGTGCAACGGATGTGCCGGGAGGAGGGCAGGCGCACCCTGGTGCCTCCCGAGCCTCTTGACCGTCGCCTCGCCGTCCAGCATCGCGACTACGATGTCACCCTCGCGCGCCGAATGGACATGCTCGCAAATTATCACGTCATCCTCGAGAATGGCCGCGCCAGTCATGGAATCGCCGCGTACGCGGAGTGCGAACATCTCCCTGCCCCGCGCGAGCGCGGGAGGACAGTTTACCCATCCCTCCGGAACCTCCAGTGCCTCGCGCGGAACGCCCGCGGGGACGCGGCCGAGAACGGGGACCGGAACGCCGCCGCCACCCGGGAACGCGAAGGCACCGCCCCGCGCCTCGATGTATCCCTTTTCCACCAGCACGCGCAAGTGCCGCCACGCCGCGGAAACCTGGATGCGGAAGTGCGAAGCGACGTCGCGGACGCTCGGCGGGCGGCCCCGCGAGGCGGTCAGGTTCCGGAAGGCCTCGAGGACCTTGGCCTGGCGTTCGGTGAGCGGGCGGCGGTTGGCAATCATGGAAACCATTGTAGTGAACCCATGTTCACTACTCAACCTTTTCCCGTTATTTTCCTTATTAATTCCACTTCGGCGACCTTGTAAGGCGTCCCGTCGCGCCTAAATATTTCGTGGAACCACTCCGCGGACTCCGGAGCGCCCTCCGGCGAACCCCAGGGGAACTGGGTCTGGGTCCGCCCGTTCACCAGGCCCCAGTTGTAGCAGGCGATGCGCTTTTCCTTGAAGAACGGCAGGTGCGTCTCGAAACGGCTTCCCCGGGTGCGCGCCATGTATTCGGTGCACAGGAGCGGACGCCCCAGCTTCGCCAGGTCCTCAACCAGCCGGCGGGTCTCCTCCAGCGGATTGTAGTCGTGGAACGACACGATATCGGATTCGCGTCCGAGGAAGGCGTTAATGGCTTTCATATCCGGATGCCAGATTCCCGAAGTGACCGGCTGGGCCGGCCCGGCAGCGCGCGCCCACGCGAAACAAGCCTCGAGCAGCGGCAGGGTGGCCTCTTTCCCGTCCCAGTTGCCCGGCTCGTTGTAAAGGTCCCAGCAAAGCACGCGCTCATCGCGGGCAAACCGTTTGACGAGCGAACCCACATATTTTTCCAGCCCCGGCCAGCCGCTCCGGTCGGTGACGAGGGCGTGCCCCGGGGACGGCGTCCAGCAGGAGTTGTGGACGCCGGGCCGGGGCTCGTCCTGCTTCCCGGTCCACGGCTGTTTCCACGAATGGCAGCAGTCGTCGAAGAAATTGACCATTGTGGATATCCCATGGCGGGTCGCGATGGCCAGGAAACGGTCCAGCCTTTCCTTCTGTCCCGCCGGGTCCGCCGCCCACGCGAGGTACTGGAGGTTGGTCCGGACCGTGTTGAAGCCAATCCCCTCCGCGAGGCCCAGTTCCCGGTCGATTCCAGCGGGGTCGAAGGTGTCCGCCTGCCACATCTCCGTCGGATTACAGGCCGACGCCGGAAAGTAGTTGCAGCCGACCAGCCAGGGCCGCGATTTATACCACTCTCTTGCCTTCTCCTTATCCCATGGCATATACCCATGTTCGCACAGAGTAGCTATCAGCTGTCAGCGGTCAGCTCTCAGCTTCTGAAAGGGAACGAGAAGGTTTTCTGGCTGACTGCTGATGGCTGAAAGCTGACAGCTTATTTGCCCTAGAATCAAACCATGGCCGACTTCCCGCCCACCGACCTCCACATCCACACCTATCGCTCCTATTGCGCGGGGAGCGGAATGACCCTTGAGGCGATAGCCAGAAATGCGGCCGCGCTGGGCCTGCAAACCGCGGGAATTTCCGACCATATCTGGCTCGACCCGGAACGCGGTTGCCGGCCCACCGTCGCGCACATCCTCGGGCTCCGGGAGGAAATCGCCCGGCTCCCCTCCCCGCCCCGTTTCCTGCTCGGAGCGGAATCCGACTGCGCGCCGCCCTGGGGACCGGCCGGCGGCGCGGAGCTCGCCAGGCTGGACTTCGTGATTGGTTCCTACCATTTCGCCGACGTCCGGCTGGGCGCGATGCCCGCCCCGGCCACGGCGGCGGAACTGGCCGTGCTCCTGCTGGCGGGCTTCCGGTCCGTGGTCGATGGCGGGCATGTGACCGTGGCCGGCCACCCCTTCCACATTCCCCGGCGGATATACGCCGGACTGCCGCCGGCACTGGCGAAAAACCTCGCCCCGGCCTACGCGTTCGTGCGCGCGGGCGCGCATCCGCTCCTGGCGCTGGCCGCTTCGCTGGGCGTGGCGCTGGAGTTAAACGCGGGCGCGCTTTTCCCGCGGCTCCGCCCCGAACTCCTCCCGGTCTTCCGCGAGGCGAGGGAGCTCGGGTGCCGGTTCATCCTGTCGAGCGACGCGCACCGGCCTGAGGAAATGGAGAGGCGCGCGGGGCTCCTCGATTACGCCGCTTCTATCGGTCGGGACGCCTCTTCGATGCTGGACTTCTCCGGGCCTTCCTGACCACCGCGCGAACGACGAAATAGGCGAGCGCGGTCCCGATAACGGTCAGGATCACGTTGCCCAGCGCGAACGCCCAAACGAACCGCTCGCCGGCGCTCCAGATTTCCCCGGCCTTCACCTGCGCGTAGAGGATTTCCCACTTCATCCCGAGGAGGAGGCCGCCCAGCCACGAGGAGGCCAGCCAGATGAACGGGGCGACAAAGGGGACGCCGATAACCGAGCCCAGGACGGCCGCCGCCAGGTTGGCGCGGAAGAGCGCCGCCAGCGCGGCGGCGAGGATGGCGCCCAGGCCAAAGGTGGGCGCGATGCCGAGGAAGACGCCGATGGCGACGCCCGCGGCCACCTTCTCCGGGGTCCCATCCATGCTGACCAGCCGGACGGAGACGCGCTTCCATAGCGGGAGTTTTCCTCCGGACCTCCTCTTCATGGCCGCCATGGTATCACGGACCCTGGCGCGGAGTGTCCCGGCGCGTCGAGGCCAGCATCTCCCGCGCCCGCCCGTTCGCGGGGTCGGCCCGGAGCGCCCGCTCCAGGAGCTCGATGGCCTTCCTTCTTTCGCCCATCCCCGCGTAGACCGCCCCCAGGTTCACCAGCGCGCCGACGTTTTCCGGGTCGGCCGCGAGCGCGCGCCGGTAGGCGCGGATGCCCTCGGGAACGCGGCGCTGATCAACGAGGGCGGAGCCCAGGTTGCTCCAGGCCCGGGCAAACCCGGGGCAAACCTTGAGCGCCTTCCGGTAGCAGTCCTCCGCCACCCGTTCCCGGCCCATGTTCCAATAGGCGTTGCCCGCCTCGCACAGGAGAGTGGCGGAGGGACGCGCCGAATCGAGCCTCCGTTCCAGCGCGGGCAGACTGGCCTGCCATGCCAGCGCAACGCGAGCCCGCCCGAACGCCTCCTCCACCCCGGCACTCCGGGGCGAAACCCGGGCAGCCTTCCCGTACCACTCCAGCGCGTCCGCGAACCGCTCCTCCAGCGCAGCGAGGGCCCCGAGGCTGGACAAGACCTGTACGGAACCCGGATCGTAGGAAATCGCGGCCTCCCAGGCCTGGGCGGCCTGCCCCAGCCTGTTCTCCGCGAGGTACCGGTTCGCGTAATGGTCATAGGCCTCGGCCACGGCCCGCTTGTATACCCGTGCCGCCTCCGCCTTGCGTCCATTCATCCGGGCGCGGTCGGCCTCCGGCAATGGCCCGCCCCGCCCCCGGCCCATCAGCGCGGCGGTCCGCAGGGCCTCCAGCTCCATGTCCGTCCTGCCGCTGCGCCCTTCAATTTCAGCTAACCCCAAGAAAGGCTCGAAATAATTGATCTTGGCCTTGGTGGTAACGGCGATGGCCCTCTTCCACGTCCGCTCCGCCTCCTGGGTCTTCCCGATGGCCATTTCCGCCCTTGCCTCCAGGTCGAGCAGTTCCGGCAGGTCGGGTCCAAGGAGGAGCCCGGCCTTCGCGATTTGGAGCGCCTCTTCCGCCCGTCCGGCCGCCAGCGCGGCCTTTCCCTGTGCGTGGAGCCCCTGGGCGTAATAGCGGGCGATGAACACCCCGGCCCCAATCCGGGGAGAGAGGAAACCGCGCAGGCGCAGGACATGGAACCTTTCCCGGCTCTCCGCATCAAAGGAGGGTCCGCCCGAAGGCCGGCCGAGTTCCAGCAGGATGCCCCGCCATTTGAACCCGGTCGAGGGCCGGAGGATGCTGATGGAATCGATGAACACCTTGCGCGGGGCCGCCGCCTCAGCCGCCTTCCAGTAGATGGCGCTGCCCTCCTGCATGTGCGCGAGCTTCCGGGCGCCCGGACCCAGCACGGAAGAAAGCGCGGGGCGGCTGCAATCACCGTATTCCAGCGAATTGGAGAAGAGCCCGTGGATGTCCGTTTGCGGGTCGACCTCCCGCGCATACCAGGGAAAGCACAACCCGGCATACCCCGTAATCACCACGCCGCCGGGCGGAACGCACGCCAGGACGTTGCGCATGTGGTCCCGCGCCGCGAAGTCGCGGTCCTGCATAACGGTCCCGGCGCTTCTCCACATTCCCGCCGCCAGCAGGAGCGGCGCCAGCGCCGCCGCAGGCCTCCAGCGGGCAGCCAGGAGGGAGGCGCCCAAGCCCCCGAAAACCGCCAGCAGGACAAGCAGCGGAAGGTCATACAGGGGCAGGTAGGAGGTCAGGTAATTGGACGCCACCGCGATGTTCGTCGCCATGACCACCAGCGCGAGGACAGCCAGCCTCCTGTTCCGGCGCCAGCATGCCACCAAACCGACCAGGGAAAGCAGCGCCGCCAACCCCAATTCATGGAACGGCACCATCAGGACATGGGCGAGGAACCGCTGGAGGAATTCCACCACACGATGCGCCGACAGCCCCCCACCGCTCAGGAATTTTGCCGACCAATAGGCCTTGAAGCTGGCGTAGTCCAGCAGGCGGTAAAAGTTGTCGGGAAGCCCCATGTTCACCGGCGGACTTGCGGCCGCGCGGACCGGGATATACACCGCCCGGAGCGTGATTGGCAGGAGAACAAGGAACAGCGCATGCACGCGCGCCCTGGCTCCGTGGACGAGCCAGAGGCCCAGCGCCAGCGGCACCACCAGGTAAACCGCCTGGTAGTGGCAGGCGAACCCGAGCCCGGCCAGAAAGAACGCCAAGTTCAACAGGCGGACCTCCCGGTTCATGGCAAAACGGAAAAAAGCCAGCAGTGCCCACACGAAAAGCGCGGCAGTCATGACGTATTTCTCGGCGATGGAGGACTGCCACCAGAACACCGGAACGGTGGCGAGCATGGATGCGGAAGCCGCCGCCCCGGCCCTGGCCGCCCCGGTGGCGAACCCGAGCGAGCTTGCGGCCGCCGTGGCCAGCCTGGCCGTCCCCAGGACCGTGAACGCCCCGCAGGCCGCCGACAGCAGGTTCATCCGGAAAAGCACGGAACCGAGCGGCAGGACTACGAACAGCCTTCCGAGAATCGCGTGGAGGGGGAAGCCGGGAGGGTGGGCGTTGGACAGCGTGGCCGCGCAGACCGCGAATTCCGTGGAGTCCTCGAACGCAAACCCCGGCGACAATCCATGCAGGAACAGCGCGAACGCCGCCAGCCAAACGAGGGAGCCGGCCAGCGCGTTCAGGACCCGCTCCCGCCCGTCACGCGCTCCAGCGCCCGGGCCCGCCCGTTTTTCGGCTCCACTTCCAGTGCCCGCTTTATCCATTCTGATGCTCCGCGCTGGTCGCCCGACTGGATGAGCGCGGTCGCGAGGTTCAGCATCGCGTCGGTGTAACGGGGGTCGGCCGCGAGCGCGCGCCGGTAGGCGCGGATGCCCTCGGGAACGCGGCGCTGTTCGACGAGGGCGGAGCCCAGGTTGCTCCAGGCCCGGGCGAACCCGGGGCAAACCTTGAGCGCCTTCCGATAGCAGTCCTCCGCCACCTTGGAGCGCCCCAGGTGCCAATAACCGTTGCCCGCCTCGCACAGCATGGTGGCGGAGGGACAGGGCGAATCAATTCCCTTCTCCAGTGCGGGCATCTTCGCCCGCCACGCCAGGGCCGCGCGGGCCCGCCCAAGCGCCTCGGCCACCTGGCCGGACCCGGGCGCCGCCCGGATGGCCAAGCCGTACCACTTCAGCGCGTCCTCGAAGCGCTCTTCCATCACGGCGACGACCCCCAAGCCGCACATCGCCTGCACTGAGGAAGGGTCGTAGCCCAGCGCGGTCTCCCAGGCCCGGACGGCCTGTCCCACCTTCATTTCCTCCAGGTAAGCGCCCGCGAAACGGTCATAGGCTTCAGCCACGGCCCGCTGGTATCCCCGCACGGCCTCCGCCTTGTTCCCTTTCATCCGGGCGCGGTCGGCCTCCGGCAATGACCCGTCCCGCCCCCGGCCCATCAGCGCGGCGGTCCGCCAGCCCTCCACCTCCGAATTCGTGTCACCGCGGCGTGCCGCGAGCCCGGCCAAACCCAAAAACGGCTCGAAGTAGTTGAGCCTGGCCTTGGTGGTGGCGGCGATGGCCCTCTTCCACGCCTGCTCCGCCTCCCGGGACTTACCGAGGGCCAGCTCCGCCCTCCCCTTCAGGTCAAGCAGTTCCGGCAGGTCGGGTACGGCGCGGAGCCCGGCCCGAGCGATTTGGAGCGCCTCTTCCGCCCGCCCGGCCGCCAGCGCAGCCCTCCCCTGCGCGTGGAACCCCTGGGCGTAGTAGCGGGCGACATACGCGCCCGCCCCGATCCGGGGATTCAGGAGGCCGCGCAGGCGCAACGCCCGGAACCTCTTCCAACTTTCCGCATCGAAGGAGGGGGCGTCCGCGGGCACCCCTAGTTCCAGCAGGATGCCCCGCCATTTCACGCCCGTGGAAGGCTGGAGGACGCTGAAGAAATCGATGAACACCTTGCGCGGGGCCGCCGCCTCCGCCGCCTTCCAGTAGATGGCGCTGCCCTCCTGCATGTGCGCGAGCTTCCGGGCGCCCGGCCCCAGCGAGGCAGGAAGCGTGCGCCGCCCGTAGTCCCCGTATTCCAGCGAATTGACCAGGAGCCCGCGGATATCCTCCTGCGGATCGACCTCCCGCGCGAACCACGGAAAGAACAGCCAGTCGCTGATGCCCGATATGACCACGCTGCCCCGCGGGGCGCAGTATAGGAAGTTGCGCAGGTGGTCGCGGCCCGCGAAGTCGCGGTCCTGCATGACGGTCCCGGCGCTCCGCCACATTCCCACCGACAGCAGGAGCGGCGCCAGCGCGACCGCCGGCTTCCACTCCGAAGCCAGGAAGGAGGCACCCAGCCCGGCGAAAGCCGCCAGCAGGGCAAGCAGCGGAAGGTCATACAGGGGCAGGTAAGAGGTCAGGTAGTTGGCGGCGACCGCCATGTTCGTTACCGCGACCGCCAGCGCCAGGAGGGCCAGCCGCCGGTCCTTGCGCCAGCACACCGCCACCCCGAAGACGGAAAGCAGGGCCGCCAGCCCCATTTCGCTGAAAGGCACCCAACCCAGGTGGGACAGGAACCGCTCCAGCAATTCCCCCACCCGGGTCCCCGTGGGCGACCCGCCGGTCAGGAACCGCGCCGACCAATACGCCTTGAAGCTGGCGAAGTCCAGCAGGCGGTAAAAGTTGTCGGGAAGCCCCATGTTCACCGGCGGACTTGCGGCCGCCCGGATGGGGATGAACACCATTCGGACCGTCACGGGCAGGAGGGCGAGGAACAGCGCCTGCGCGCGGGACTTCCATCCCGGGGCGGACCAGAGGCCCAGCGCGAGCGGCACCGCGAGGTAAACCGCCTGGTAGTGGCAGGAAAACGCGAGGCCGGACAGGAAGCAGGCGGTGTTCAGCGCGCCAACCTCCCGTTTTTGCGCGAAGCGCAGGAACGCGAACAGCGTCCACACGAAAAGCGCGGCAGTCATGACGTATTTCTCGGCGATGGAGGACTGCCACCAGAACACCGGTGCGGTGGCGAGCATGGCCGCGGAAACGGCCGCGCCCGCCCAGGCCGCCCCGGCCGTGAACCCGAGCGAACTTGCGGCCGCGAGCGCCAGCCTGGCCGTCCCCAGGACCGCGGCCGCCCCGCAGGCCGCCGACATCACGTTCAGCCGGAAGGGCACCGAACCGGCCGGCAGGAGCGCGGACAGCCTGCCGAGGAGCGCATGAAGGGGAAAGCCGGGCGCATGGGTGTTGGACAGCGTGAACGCGCAAACCGCCAGCTCCCCGGTATCCTCGAAAACGATGCCCGGCGAAAGGCCCGGCAGGAACAGCGCGAATGCCGCCAGCCACACGAGGCAGCCAGCCAGCGCGCTCAGGTTCCGCCCCCACCGGCGAGGCGCTCCAGCGCCCGGGCGCGCCCGTTGCCCGGCTCCAGCTTCAGGACCTTCCTTATCCATGCGGCGGCCCCGCGCTGGTCGCCCGACTGGATGAGCGCGGTCGCCAGGTTCAGCATCGCGTCGGTATAACGGGGGTCGACCGCGGCGGCCTTCCGGTAGGCCAGGATGGCTTCGCCCGTCCTGTCCTGCCGCGCGAGAACAACCCCCAGGTTGTTCCAGGCCCGGGCGCTGCGCGAATCCAGCCGCGCGGCCCGCCGGTAGCAGACCTCGGCCACCTTCACCCGTCCTGCCTTCAGGAAGGCGTTGCCGGCGTCACAGAGGGTTCCCGGGCCGGCCTGGCCGGATTCCAGCGCGCGCTCGAAACGGGGAAGGCGCGCCGTCCAGTCGAGCGCTTCCTGCGCCTGATCGAGCGCCTGGCGGGCTTCGCCGTCCCCCGGGTCAGCCGCGAGCGCGCGGCCCTCCTCGCGCTTGGCATCCTCGAACCGGCCTTCGAAGAACGCCAGCGCGCCGAGATGGCGGAAAGCGGCCCCGCACCCCGGGTCGACCTTGAGCGCATCATTCCAGGCTTGCGCCGCCTGGAGAAGCCGCAATTCGGCCAGCAGCTTCACCCCGGCGGCGTCAAGCGCCAGCGCGGCCGCCTTCCGGTAGAACGCCGCCGCCCGGTCCGCCCTTCCCCATTTGCCCGCGGCATCCCCCTCCCCGGCCATCCGGGCGGCGGCCGCATCCGCGCCGGCCGCGGCGGCGGAGCGCAGGAACTTGAGCGATTCCGGAGTCTCCCCGCGCCGGGCGGAGATTTCCGCGAGGCCGAGGAGCGCCGGCACGGAATCCCCGCGGGCCAGCTCGAGCGCCCTTTTCCACTCGGCTTCGGCCCCGGCGGCGTCGCCGCCGGCCAGCGCCAGCTTCCCGGCCAATGCGCCGAGTTCCGGCAGGTCCGGCCGTAACCGCTTGGCCAGCGCCAGCAGGCGGACGGCCCGCCCGCGCTCCCCCGCCTCCAGCGCGGCCCGGGACTGCGCGGCCAGGCCCTCCGCGACCCACCCGGCCAGCATGTTTCCCCACGCCCCCGCCGGACGAAGGAGCGAGCGGAGCCGCAGCGCGCGGTCCACCCGCCAGCTGGTTTCGTCGAACGGCCGGGCTTCACCGGACGCCTCCAGCTTCAGGACAAGTCCGCGCCAGCTGGCGCCGCGGGAAGGGACGGGAACCCCGACATATTCAAGGAAGACCCCGGCCGGGGCGACCGCCCCGGCTATTTCCCGGAAAAGGGCGGAACCCTCCTGGTGCCACCGCAAACGGTCCGCGCGGGGCCCCAGGAACTTCTCCAGCCGGCGGCGCTGCGGGTTGTCATAGACCAGGTAACCGTCCCACAGGACCTTCAACCCCCCGCCGGGCTCCACCACGGTCGCGTACCACGGCAGGAAAAGCCAGGTCTCATTGAAGCCGACGACGAAGCTGCCGGGCGGGACGGCGAGCAGGAGGTTGCGCAGGTGGTCGGTGGCCAGGAAATCGCGGTCCCGCATCGCGGACGGCGAGCCGCGGACGAGGAAAACCGCGGACAGCAAGACGGCCACGGCGGGGGCCGGCTTCCACTTCGCCGCGAGCCAGCCGATGCCGGCGCCGGCGAGTCCGGCGATAATCATCAGGAGCGGCAGGTCGAACTTCGCCGCCTGCGCCGCGTTGTATGACGACGAAAGGATGAGGTTGAGTCCCACCATGAGCAGGGCGCCCCGGCCCGCCCAGGGGACGGCGCGCCAAAGCAGGACGGCGCCCGGCGCCGCGAGCAGGAGCAGGAGGTTGGCCTCGCGGCCGACGACCCCCAGCGCGCGGGCGAGCAGGCCCGCCTGGGCCAGCACGAAGTCCAGCGGACCGCCCGGGGCCCGCCCGAAAAACAGCTGGGAATAATCGCTGAAGCCGAGATAGGAAAGGAGGGCCGGAAACCTGTCCGTAACCCCCCAGGAAGAAGGAAATCCGGCGGTGGCGCGCAGCGGCGAGTAGAGAACCCGGGCCGCCGGCGCGAGCATCGCGAGGAAAACCGCCGTCGTCCGGGCGCGGGAACCGCCAAGCTTGAACAGGATCCAGGCCAGCGGAATCGCCAGGTAGACGCCCTGGTAGTGGTCGGCCATGGCCAGCCCGGCGAGGAAAGCGCCGGCATAGGCCCAGCGACGCTTCCTCTCCAGCCCGAACCGGGCGAAGGCGCAACAGCTCCAGGTGAAGAGCGCGACGAACAGCGAATACTTCTCCCCGATGGAGGAGAGCCACCGGAAAACAGGGAGCAGCGCAAGGAAGGAAGAAGCTGAAACGGCGCCCCACACCGCGGCGGGCTTGCCCAGTCCCGCGGCCGAGCACAGCAGGCGGACCAGCAGAAAAAGGGCCAGCACGGAAGCGGCGCCGCAGGCCGCCGACAGGAGGTTCAGCCGGAAGGCGATTGAACCGGCGGGGAGGCAGGCAAACACCCTGGCCGCCATGACATGGAGCGCGTAGCCGGGTGAATGCGTGTTGGAGAGGGTGGCGGCGCAGGCCGCCAGCTCGGAGCAATCCTCCAGCGCGACGCCGGGAGCGAGCCCCTTCAGGAACAGCCCGAAGGAAGCCAGCCAGACCGCCGCCGGCAGGAGCGCGCTCACGCCCGGACCCGGAAAACCATGTTTCGAACCACGTTCCCCAAGCCTCATTCTACTGGCTCCCTTGCCCGGCCGGTTTGACCGATAATTGACTCCATGACCGAACCCGGGGAAAACCCCGCCAGCCAGGTTCCAGCGGCGCGCCTGCGCGTCGCCATCCGCGGCGCCGTGCAGGGGGTCGGTTTCCGGCCGTTCGTCTTCCGGCTCGCCGGCGAATTGAAGCTGAACGGCTGGGTCGCCAACACCCCGCAGGGCGTCTCCATCGAGGCCGAAGGGCCGCCGGCGGCCCTGCGCGAGTTCCTGCTCAAGCTGGCCCGCGAGAAGCCGCCGCGCTCCTCCATCCACTCGCTGGAGCCGTCCTTCCTCGACGCGGCCGGACTGCCGCCGGGATTTGAGATACGGGAATCCACCGGGGGCGAGGAAAAGACCGCCGTGGTGATGCCGGACATCGCCACCTGCCCCGAGTGCCTCGCCGAGGTGCTCGACCCCCGCAACCGCCGTTTCCGCTATCCCTTCACCAACTGCACCAACTGCGGCCCCCGCTACTCGCTAATCGAGGCCCTGCCCTACGACCGTCCCAACACGACGATGCGGGCCTTCGAAATGTGCCCGGAGTGCCGGGCCGAATACGGGGATCCCCGGGACCGCCGCTTCCACGCCCAGCCCAACGCCTGCCCCGCCTGCGGCCCCCGGCTCGCCCTGTGGAACCCGGCGGGGCAACGACTCGCCTCCGGCGACGCGGCGCTGCGCGGCGCCGCAGCCGCCATCCGGAAGGGGCACATCGTGGCGGTGAAGGGGCTCGGCGGGTTCCAGCTCATCGTCGACGCCTGGAACGACGGAGCAGTGGAGCACCTGCGCCACGCCAAGGAACGGGAGGAAAAGCCGTTCGCCCTGATGTACCACTCGCTGGAAGCGCTGAAGAAATCCTGCGAGGTTTCGCCGCTCGAGGCCCGGCTCCTGGCCTCGCCCGAGTCCCCCATCGTCCTCCTGCGGCGGAAGCCCGGGCAGGAGGGCGCCTGCGCCGGCGTCGCGCCGGGCAACCCGCACCTTGGCGTGATGCTGCCCTACACCCCCCTCCACCACCTCCTCATGGCGGAGCTGGGCCTGCCGGTGGTGCGACGAGCGGAAACCGCTCCGACGAGCCCATCGTCACCGACGAGCGCGACGCGCTCAAGCGGCTCGCGGGCATCGCTTCGCTCTTCCTCGTCCACGACCGCCCCATCGCGCGGCACGTGGATGACTCCATCGTGCGGGTCGTCCTCGACCGGGAACTGGTCCTGCGCCGGGCGCGCGGCTACGCCCCCCTGCCGGTGCCCCTTCCCGGCGCCTCCCGACAGGTCCTCGCCCTGGGCGCGCACCTCAAGAACGCGATTGCCATCGCGGGGGACGGCCGGGCCGTCGTATCCCAGCACATCGGCGACCTGGAGACCGCCGAGGCGCACAGAGCCTTCCGGGACACCGTGGCGTCGCTGACCTCCCTCCACGGGCTAAAGCCCGTGGCCGTGGCCTGCGACCTGCATCCAGACTATCTTTCCACCCGCTACGCGGAGGAGACGGGGCTCCCCGTCATGCGCGTCCAGCACCACTTTGCGCACGCGCTGGCGGCCGCGGCCGAAAACGAGCTGGACGATCCGGCGCTCGCGGTCACCTTCGATGGGACCGGCTACGGCACCGACGGGACGGTCTGGGGCGGCGAGTTCCTCCGAATCGAGGGTGACGCGTGGTCGCGCGTCGCGCACCTCCGGACCTTCCGGCTTCCCGGCGGGGAGGCGGCCGTGCGCGAGCCGCGCCGCGCGGCGCTCGGCGTCCTGTTCGAGATATTCGGCGCGGACCTCTTCGCGATGAAGGACCTCCGGCCGGTCGCCTCCTTCACGGAAAGCGAGCTCGCGGCCCTGAAGACGATGCTGGCTGGAGGCGTCAATTCGCCGCTTTGCTCCAGCGCCGGGCGGCTTTTCGACGCCGTGGCGTCGCTTACGGGAATCCGCCAGGTAAACCGTTTCGAGGGGCAGGCCGCCATGGAGCTGGAGTTCGCCGCCGACGCCGCGGAAACCGTGGAAGCGTACCCGTTTGAAATATCCACAATGTCACCACCCTCTCCCCGAAGGGGAGAGGGGAGGGTGAGGGGACCCGAGGATATTGAATCTCCGCCCACTCATCCCTCACCCGCTCTGGCACGGACTCCCTCTCCCGGGGAACGGGAGAGGGAGGTTTGTCTGGAAATCCCGCAGAAGGAACCGCTAATAATCGATTGGGCGCCTGTTTTCCGCGCCCTGCTGGAGGAAATCAGGGCGGGCGCCCCGCTTGGCGCGATGGCGGCGAAGTGGCACAATACGTTGGTCGAAATGATGGTGCGCATGGCGTCCATAATCGGCGAGGAAAGGGTGGTGCTCAGCGGAGGGTGCTTCCAAAACCGCATCCTCACCGAAACCGCGGTCAACCGTTTGCGCCAGGCCGGCTTCCGGCCCTACTGGCACCAGCGCATCCCTCCCAATGACGGCGGCATTGCGCTTGGGCAGGCCGCCGCCGCGACGCGGGCAAGGGGGGCGTAACCGTGTGCCTCGCCGTCCCCGGAAAAGTAATCAGCGTCGACGAATCCGGCCCCATGCGGACCGGAAAGGCTTCCTTCGGTGGTATCATCAAGGACGTCAATCTTGCCTATCTCCCGGAAGCGGGAGTGGGCGATTACGTGATTGTCCATGTCGGATTCGCCCTCAGCAGGATAGACGAGGAAGAAGCTGAAAAGGTCTTTTCCTACTTGAAAGAAATCGGCGACCTCGAGTCGCACAGCAACCAAGGAGGGCCGAAATGAAACCAGGCGTATTCAAGACCATGGAAGGCAACGAGGCGGTCGCCTCGGTGGCCTACCGCAACAGCGAAGTCATCTCCATCTACCCCATAACGCCTTCTTCCCCGATGGCCGAATACTGCGACGCCTGGAGCGCCGAGAACAAGCCCAACCTCTGGGGAACCGTCCCCTCCATAACCGAAATGCAGAGCGAGGCGGGAGCGGCCGGCGCCCTGCACGGGGCCTGCCAAACCGGGGCACTGGGCGTCACCTTCACCGCCTCACAGGGCCTCCTCCTGATGATTCCCAACATGTTCAAGATGTCCGGCGAGCTCCTTCCCTGCGTCATGCACGTCACGGCCCGCTCGCTGGCCACCTCCGCCCTTTCCATCTTTGGCGACCACGGCGATGTGATGGCGGTCCGGCAGACCGGCTGGGGCATGCTCGCCTCCGGCTCCGTCCAGGAGGCCCACGACCTCGCCGCGGTGGCGCACGCCGCCTCGCTGGAGTCGCGTATTCCCTTCGTACACTTCTTCGACGGCTTCCGGACCTCGCATGAGGTCCAGCGTATCGAGCTGGTGGGCGATGACGCCCTGCGCTCCATGACGGACGAGGGGCTGATAACCGCATACCGCCGGCGGGCCATGTCGCCGGACCACCCGGTCCTCCGGGGCACCGCGCAGAACCCCGACCACTGCTTCCAGGGCCGGGAAGTGATGAACAAGTTCTATGCGGACTGCCCGGGAATCGTGCAGAAGATCATGGACAGGTTCGCCGGGCTGACCGGGCGCGCCTACAAGCTCTTTGATTATTTCGGGGCGCCGGACGCCGACCGGGTCGTCGTTGTCATGTGCTCGGGCGCTGACATCGCGCACGAAGCGGTTGAATTCCTCAACAAGAAGGGGGCCAAGGTTGGCGTCCTTAAGGTCCGGCTCTACCGCCCCTTCGACGCGAAGCGGTTCGCCGAGGCCCTGCCGGCCTCCGTCAAGTCAATCGCGGTCCTGGACCGCACCAAGGAGCCGGGTGCGCCCGCCGATCCCCTGCACCTCGACGTTATGGGGGCCCTGCGCGAGGCGCAGGACAATGGGTGGGGCAAGGTCAGCGCCTCCGCCCACGTCGTGGGAGGCCGATATGGCATCTCCTCCGCGGAATTCACCCCTGCCATGGTCAAGGCGGTGTTCGACAGCCTCGCCGAGTCCAAGCCGAAGAACCACTTTACGGTCGGCATCAACGACGATGTAACCCACACCAGCCTCACGGTGGACCCGACCTTCTCAACCGAGCCGGAAAACGTCGTCCGGGCGATGTTCTACGGGCTGGGTTCCGACGGCACGGTGGGGGCGAACAAGAACTCCATCAAGATAATCGGGGAGAACACCGGGAACTACTCGCAGGGATACTTCGTCTACGACTCCCGCAAGGCGGGCGCCATCACGGTATCCCACCTGCGCTTCGGCCCGGGACTCATCCGTTCCAGCTACCTGGTTGACCGCGCGAACTTCATCGCCTGCCACCAGCCGGTGTTCCTGGAGAAATACGACATGCTCCGGGACCTGGTGGGCGGGGGGACCTTCCTGCTGAACGCACCGTGGCCGGCGGATGAGGCATGGAACCGCCTGCCGAAAACCGCCCAGAAAGACCTCATCGAAAAGAAGGCCAAGTTCCACGTGATAGACGCATGGAAGGTGGCCCGGGAAACAGGCATGGGCGGGCGCATCAACACCATCATGCAGACCTGCTTCTTCGCCATCTCCGGGGTCCTTCCGCGCGAGCAGGCCATCGAGGAAATCAAGAAGTCCATCAAGAAGACCTACGGCAAGAAGGGCGACGAGGTCGTCGCCAAGAACATCCAGGCGGTGGACCAGACGCTCGCGAACCTGCACGAGGTCAAGGTGCCTTCCGCGGTCACCTCGAACTGGGACATACCCGAGCCGTTCCCCAAGGAGGCTCCCGAATTCGTCTGCAAGGTTCTCGGCCCCATCTCGGCGGGCCGGGGCGACAGGCTTCCGGTGTCGGCGTTCCCCGTGGACGGCACCTTCCCGACCGGAACGTCGAAATACGACAAGCGCAACATCGCGCAGGACATCCCGGTATGGGTCCCGGAGCTGTGCATCCAGTGCGGCAAGTGCTCCATCGTGTGCCCGCACGCGGTCATCCGCATCAAGACATACGACGCCGGACTGCTCGCCAAGGCCCCCAAGACCTTCAAGTCCATGGACGCCCGCGACAAGGAGTGGAAGGGGCTCAAATACACCATCCAAGTGGCGCCGGAGGACTGCACCGGCTGCTCGCTCTGCGTCGAGGTGTGTCCGGTGAAGGACAAGGCCGACCCGAAGCGCAAGGCCCTCAACATGACGCCGCAGGCCCCCCTGCGTGAACCCGAGCGGGACAACTGGAACTTCTTCCTTTCCCTCCCGACGGTGGACCGCGGCAAGGTCAACTCGGGCGCCATCCGCTCCCAGCAGATGCTGGAACCCTACTTCGAGTTCCCCTCCTCCTGCCAGGGATGCGGCGAGACCGCCTACGTCAAGCTCGTCAGCCAGTTGTTCGGTGACCGGATGATAGTCGGCAACGCCACCGGGTGCTCCTCCATCTATGGCGGGAACCTCCCCACCACCCCCTGGACGAAGGACGCTTCCGGGCGGGGGCCGACCTGGTGCAACAACCTGTTCGAGGACAACGCGGAATTCGCCCTGGGATTCCGGTTGTCCATCGACAAACAGAAGCAGTTCGCGTCGGAATTACTGGCGAAGCTTGCGGACAAGGTTGGGCGTGACCTCGCCGACCCCATCCTCAAGGCCTCCCAGAAAACCGAACCGGAAATATTCGAGCAAAGGGCCCGGGTCGAGAAGTTGAAGGAAAAGCTGAAGGGAATGAACGAGCCCGAGGCCAAATGGCTCATGGAAGTCGCGGACACGCTCGTGAAGAAGAGCATCTGGGCCATGGGCGGCGACGGCTGGGCCTACGATATCGGCTATGGCGGGCTGGACCACGTAATCGCATCCGGCCGGAACGTCAACATCTTGGTCCTCGACACCGAGGTCTACTCGAACACGGGCGGCCAGATGTCCAAATCAACGCCCCGCGGCGCCTCCGCGCGGTTCGCAGTGGCCGGAAAGAACGCGCCCAAGAAGGACCTGGCCATGATGGCGATGAACTACGGGAACGTCTATGTGGCGCGCATCGCCATGGGGGCGAAGGACGAGCAGAGCCTGCGGGCCATACTGGAGGCGGAGGCCTACGACGGGCCGTCGCTCATCATCGCCTACACCCACTGCATCAACCAGGGGCTGGACATGACGAAGGGGCTGTCCCAGCAGAAGGCCGCGGTGGACTCCGGCGCCTGGGTCCTGTGCCGCTATAACCCGGAAAAGACCGCGCGCGGCGAGAATCCGCTTACGCTGGATTCGGGCGCGCCGAAGCTGCCCATCGAGCAGTACATGATGAACGAAAACCGGTTCAAGACCGTGGCCCGCGCCAATCCGGAAGCCTGGAAAGCCATCGTCGCCGAGGCGCAAAAGGAGGCCGAGGCCCGTTGGAAGTTCTACCAGCAGCTTGCCGCGATGAAATACGGCCCGGATGCGCCGGCCGCGGGCGACACATCGCCCAAGACCTAGGGTCCTCCTTCTTTGACCTCTCCCCGAAGGGGCAGGAGAGGTAAATCCCTCTGCACCCTCTCCCGCAAAGCGGGAGAGGGGAGGGTGAGGGTATTGGAGACCCGGGAAGCGATTGAGAGAGTCGCCGGTCAAGCCGGACGAACATTTTCTTATCCTACGAAGGCCGCCGGAAAGTGAAACAATAGGATTCCCGTGAAATACCTCGACGAATACCGCGACGGGAAAACCGCCCAGGGATACGCCAAGGCGCTCTCCCGGCTCGCCACCAAGCCGTGGACGCTGATGGAGGTCTGCGGAGGGCAGACCCACGCCATCGTGAAGAACGGGCTGGACGAGCTCCTGCCGCCCGGGCTGACGCTGGTCCACGGGCCCGGTTGCCCCGTGTGCGTGACCCCGGCCGAGGCAATCGACAAGGCGCAGGAGATAGCGGCCCGTCCCGGCGTCATCTTCTGCTCGTTCGGCGACATGCTCCGGGTCCCGGGGTCGGGCCGCGACCTCCTCTCGGTGAAGGCCGCGGGCGGGGACGTCCGGACGGTCTACTCGCCCATGGACGCCGTCGAACTGGCGAAGGCGAACCCGGCAAGGGAAACCGTCTTTTTCGCGGTCGGATTCGAGACCACCGCCCCGGCCAACGCGATGGCCGTCCTCGATGCGGCCCGGGCGGGGCTCCGCAACTTCTCCCTGCTGGTCTCCCAGGTACTCGTCCCGCCCGCCATCTCCGCAATCCTCAGCTCCCCCGACAGCCGGGTGCAGGGCTTCCTGGCCGCGGGCCACGTCTGCACCGTGACGGGTTACAGGGAATACGAGCCGCTCGCGAAAAAATTCCGCGTCCCCATCGTGGTGACCGGCTTCGAGCCGGTGGACATCCTCCAGGGGATCGTGATGTGCGTCCGCCAGTTGGAGGAGGGCAGGGCGGAGGTGGAAAACCAGTATGCGCGCTCGGTCCGCCGCGAGGGGAACCGCCAAGCACTGGAGGCGATGGCCCGGGTTTTCCGGGTCGTTCCCCGCAAGTGGCGGGGAATCGGGGTAATCCCGGGCAGCGGGCTTGCTATGGCGGAGGAATACAGGGACTTCGACGCGGAGCGGAGGTTCGGGCCGATCTCCTACGCTACGGAGGCGGCCTCGGAATGCATCGCCGGGCTCGTCCTCCAGGGAGTCAGGAAGCCGCCGGAATGCCCAGCCTTCGGGACGAAATGCACCCCGGAACATCCGCTGGGCGCGACCATGGTCTCCTCCGAGGGGGCCTGCGCCGCCTATTACAATTACCGCCGCCCGGTGGAGGCGGGGAAATGAACCCCTCCTCACCCTCCTTTTCTTTTCCTTCGGGTGAATCCCTCTCCTCCCCGCATGCGGGGAGGAGAGGGATATGGCCCGCAAGGGTGAGGAGGGGAACAATCCATCCCCAAGGGCCGCAATGAAGAACGGCGAAGGCGACGAGGGCGTCGACTTTTCGCTGGAGTGCCCGCTCCCCGCATCCTCCTACCCGGTCGTAACGGTGGGGCACGGCGGGGGCGGGAAGCTCATGCACGACCTGATTGAACGGATATTCCTGAAGGCTTTCTCCAACCAGGCGCTGGACGCCGGACACGACGGGGCCGAGCTCGCGCTTGGCCACCGGCGGGCCGCGTTTACCACCGACTCCTACGTGGTCAGGCCGCTCTTTTTCCCGGGCGGCGACATCGGAAAACTGGCCGTGTTCGGCACTTCCAACGACCTGGCGATGTGCGGGGCCAGGCCGCTCCACCTGTCCGCGGCGTTCATCCTGGAGGAGGGCCTGCCGCTGGAAACGCTCGAACGGGTGGCCCGCTCCATGGCCGCGGCGGCGCGGGAGGCGGGCGTCCGCATCGTCACCGGCGACACCAAGGTGGTGGAACGGGGCCGCGGCGACGGGATGTTCATCACCACCGCGGGAGTCGGCGAAATAGAGCACGACTTCACGGTGGCCCCGGCCTCGGTCGCCCCGGGCGACGCCATCATCCTCTCGGGCGACATCGGGCGCCACGGCATCGCCGTGATGTCCGCCCGCGAGGGGCTTTCCTTCGAGAACCCGCCGGAAAGCGACTGCGCCCCGCTCTGGCCGGCCGTGGAGGAAATGCTGAAGGCGGGGGTGGAAATCCACTGCCTGCGCGACCTGACCCGCGGCGGCCTGGCCACCTCGCTGGTGGAAATCGCCCGGTCTTCCCGGAAGGGAGTCTTGTTCGAGGAGTCCGCCGTGCCCGTTTCGGATTCCGTCCGGGGGGCCTGCGAAATCCTCGGGTTGGACCCGCTCTTCGTCGCCAACGAGGGGAGGCTCGTCGCCTTCGTCCCGGCGGCTTCCGCGGAAAAGGCCGTGGCCGCCCTGCGCGCCTCCCCCGTGGCCGAAGGGGCGCGTATTATCGGTGCGGTGGAAGCCGGACCCGCCGGGTCCGTGACGATGAAATCCCGCATCGGCGGCTCCCGGGTGGTGGACATGCTTTCGGGCGAACAGCTCCCGCGAATTTGCTAGGGCGGCAACAAAAAGGGCGGGAGCCGCCCGGCTCCCGCCCTTACCTGCCCGGGATTTCCGGTTATTTCTTTCCGGCCTTCTCCCTCTGCGCCTTCACCCAGTCCGGCTCCGCGTAGGGCTTAAGCGCAATCGACCACACGTTCTTGGTGGGCTCCCGCACCGACAGGAACCCTCCCAGCACATACAACCGGTTGCCGGCTATTACGCAGGTTGACTGGTAGAGTTTCGCGGGCTGGCGCGACCCCTTGACGTCCCAGTCCGGAAGCTCCGGCCCGAACTGCCACCTGGTCAGTATCCCCTGCGGATTTATCCACGCAGCCTGCACCGTGGCCACCCCGAGCGCCGCGGGATCGCGCCCGGCCGCCGCATAAACGAAATTGGCGTCCGTGGTCCCGGCAAGCTCGGCCAGCGAGAAGTTCATGCTCCGCGAGGCAATCTTGATGCCGTCCTCGGTCGCCCACGAGGTCACGTCGCCGTCCGCCGCGCGAACCCCCCGCATGACGAGCGAGGTGATGTGCTCGCCCTGCGAATCCCAGAACAGGCCGCCCACCACCACCAGGTCGTTGCCGACCGCCACGAGCAGGGTGCGCCCGATGGGATTTATGTAATCCGCTTTCGACTCCTTCCACTCGCCCAGCGTCCCGTCCGGCGCCACCTTCGTGATGAGCGTCTTGACAGAGTATTGCTGGCCGTTGAACCCGCCCAGCACGTAGATGTATCCGTCGACCGTCGCGGCGGCGTGGTACATCAGGGCGGCAGGCATCTTGCGCTCCTCCCGCCAGCTGCCCAGCCCGCCGTCCGGCTTCGCCTCGGCCGAAAACACGCTGTCATACAGGCGGTGCATGCCCTCACGGCTGGCGCCGCCGGCCACGTATATCCGCTTGCCCACGACCACCGTCGCGGCAAAACCCAGCGGGACCGGCAGGGCGGAAACCTTCCTCCACGAGCTGATGTTTCCCTGCCCGCCCCGGGCCGACCACACCTCGCGCATGCCCAGGTGCTCCTTGCCGCTCACCCCGCCGATAACGTAGATGTATTGCCCTATCGCCACGGCCGAATGCCCCGCCAGCGGCGTGGGAAGCGACTTGTCCTTCTTCCATTCCGCCGAGAAGCGGGCCGGGGCCGAGGGAGGAGTCATGTCGACCGAAGGGGCTACCCACTCCTTCGGCTGGGGAGGCATTTTCACCCCGGGCGGAAGCTTGGTGTTTTCGTTGGCGGCCAGCGCAGCCGTCACTAATCCCAGCAGAAGGAACGCGGCAAGACAGCACACCTTTTTCATGTCAACAATCCTCCTTTGATTCCCCCTTCAACCGCCAGCCATAAATCCTTCCGAATATCATAATCCCAACGCAGATTCCAGACAAGGCCTACTTGCTTTCCGGGGGCTTCGCGGCCTCCCCGCGGAACAACTGCCCCTTGCCCCCGGAAACCCACACGGCGCCGTCCGGAGCAACGCAGATTCCCCGGGTGTCGCCCCGGAATCCCGGCAGGTCCTCCTGCCGGATGACCCGGGTTCCACCGCCAGTCCGGCCCAGCGCCGGTCCGTGGCCGGCCAGCCATATCGTTTCCCCGGCCCCGACCGCCATCCTCGCCAAATCAGCGTCATCGCTATCCAGCGAAGCGAACTCCCGGCACCCGCCCATGACGTCGGAACAGGACCACAGCGTCACCAGGTTCCGCTTCCTTCCCAGCAGCCACGCCCCCTCGCCGGAGCCGCGCACGACATCCCGGAACCTCATGGTGGAGGAGCCGAACGCCGGCGCCCACTTGCCGGCCGGGTCGCGCAGCCACAGGCCCCGCAAGCCGCCCGAAACCACGCTTCCACTCGGCGTCACGGCAATGCAAAAAAGCGGGTCGGGCCGCGCAGGGCCGCGCGATTCCCAGTTCGCCCCGCGGTCGGAGCTGTAGAACACGGCTCCGCTCATGCCGCATACCCACGCGCCACCCGCCGAATCCACGGCGGCACCGTTAAGGCTCACCTTCACGGGAACCCTCGATTCATGGAAAGTCGCCCCTCCGTCGTCCGAAAGCGTGACCGTTCCCAGGCCGGCCGCAATCACGTTGCGCCCCTCCGCCGCAAGCCTCTGCCAGCCCGTGGTGCCCCGGAACACCTGCGCCCACTTCTTTCCCCCATCCGTCGTCCGGATGATAATACTGTCGTCCGCGCACGCGTATCCCGTCCGGGTGTCCGTGAACAGGACATCGGTGAGGGTCGCCCGCGTCAGGGATTGGGGAACCCTCTTCCAAGACAGAACCCCGTCGGCGGAAACCGTCGCCGGCATAAGAGTCACAAGAATCGCCACAAGGGGTAGTCCAAACACCATCATCAGCCCTCCTCCCCCAACGGCGGGGCGTTCGTCGCCGGGGCGGCTCCTCACCCCGCGCTGGTGCACGCCCCTCTCCCGAATTGCGTTCGGCTGGTGCGCCGTTCGCGTGGCGGCTTTCCGCCGCATTCAATAATGCTTCGACCGCTACGCGCGCGGTGTCCCCACCGCCCAGGCGCACACCAAAATATCATTCCAATAGCCGCGGGCGCGGCCGTGAGGACACGGCGCGTGCAGGAGCACGAGCCTGCGCCCACGAGAGGGCTTGCGAAAGCACCTTTACATTCAATAGCGGTATCCGGTTATTGAAAGCCACGGTGATATGATACCCCCGCTGATGAATGCCGAGCGACTGGTCGCGCTGGTCAGAAGGCTCCGGGGGAAGCGCGGGTGCCCATGGGACCGCCGCCAGACCCACCGGTCCATCCGGACCAACCTCATCGAGGAGACCTGGGAAACCATCGAGGCCATTGAACGGGACAACCCGGCCGCCATGCGGGAGGAGCTGGGCGACCTCCTGATGCAGGTGGTCTTCCACGCCGCAATCGAGGAGCAGAAGGGCCGTTTCAGTTTCTCCGACGTGGTCAAGGGTGTGTGCGAAAAACTGGTCCGGAGGCATCCCCATGTCTTCGGCAGGAGGCGGGACATGGCGGTTGACGCCGCCTACCGGCAGTGGGAGCGGCTGAAGCGCGTTGAAAAACCCGGCCGGGGCGGGCTGGCGGGCGTCCCCCGCGCGATGCCCTCGGTCCTGCGCGCCGTACGCATCCAGGGCAAGGCGTCGCGGCTGGGCTTCGAGTGGCGGCGCGCCGCGCAGGCCGAAGCCAAGCTGGAGGAGGAATTGCACGAGCTCCGCGCCGCGGTCCGCTCCCGCAAGCGCGACCACATCCGCCACGAACTGGGCGACGTCATGTTCGCGCTGGTGAAGTTGGCGCGCTTCCTGGGAGTGAACCCGGATGATGCCCTCCAGGCGGCGAGCGACCGCTTCACCCGCCGGTTCCATTCACTGGAGGACCGGCTCGAAAAAACAGGAAGGAAAATGCACGAAACTAGGCCGGAGGAACTCTACAGGATGTGGAGGCGGTCCCGGTAAGCTAGAGACCCGCCAGGGCACGGAGGACATTCTCGTTCCCGGGCTTCAATTGGAGGGAATAACGAAGATACTTCCTCGCCTCATTCTTCTTCCCGTTGACGGCGCAGGCTATTCCCAGGTTTCCCCACGATTCCGCGTCCCGGTGGCGGATGGACACGGCGTTCCGGAAAGCCTCCTCCGCCGCCCGATTGTCGCCCCGCAGGCCCTCCGCTATGCCAATGTTCCTCCAAACCCGCGCGAGGCCCAGCCAGCCTGGATAGCGGGCCGCCGCCCGGTATTCCCTGATGGCGCCCGGAAAGTCTCCCCTCATCCGGGCTTCCTCCCCGGGCTGGGCCCGGGCGACCGCGTAACCGTCCAGCACGCTGCTGACAATTCCGTCCCGGGGGGGCGAACCCGAAAAGAGCCCGCGCATCCGGAACCGCGCGATTGAAACGCCGCGCGGACGCCGCGCCATGGGTTTAAGCAGTCCTTCGACCGAAGCGGCGCCGTCCAGCGCCGGAATATCCGTCTTTCCAAGGAGGTAAACTTCCTCCCGGGAGGAAAGGCAGGAAATGAATCCCGCGACATCGTCGGGGGACGGATATTTCGGAAGCACCCCCGGGAGGCACGCGGAATAGGCCTGGGGAAGCCTGCGCCAGCCCCAGCCGCGTTGCAGGAAGTTCAGCACCAGGAGCCTCACCCCGGGCGCGCGGTTGTCCAGGGTCACATGCGGTATCAGCGGGAAAAAACCGAAATCCGCCCGGCCCGCCACGACGGAGGGCCCCCGCACTTCCGCCAGCGCGTTCAGGCCGTAATCGTATCCAAGGTAATCCGAAGAATGGTCGTTGCCTGCGTAATGGAAGGCCGGAATCAGGGCCGTTCCCGCGACGGCCACGGCCGCGCCGCCAAGACGGAGCCGGGACGGCAGGGAACGGATTGCGGCAAGAACTCCGGCCCCGAAGGAAAGTGCCATGGCCAGCGCGTAGGGAAGATAGTAGGCGTCGGCGTGCCATAGCATCAGCTCCCCCGATTCCGCGTGCAGCGGGTTGGTGGCCGCCGCTATGGCCAGGGAAGTGGCCGCGACCAGCGTCCACAGGAGCAGGGAGAAACGCCGGGCTGTCACCCACAGCCAGACGGCTCCGGCGACGGACACCACGGCATACAGCGCGCCGCACTCCCGCACCGGCATGAAAAGTCCCCACAACACCTGGATTGGCATCACCCAGCCCGGCTTGGACACCGAGTGGTGCACCAGGTCGCGCCGCGTGACCATGTCCAGGAGGCCGCCGAAACCCGCCGCATTCCCCCACACCGGCTCCCGCATGACCGAGAACGGAAGCTGCAGGTACACCGACAGGGGAACCGCGAAGAAGGCCGCGGCCAGGAGGGCCTTTCGCCTGGTCCAGCCTCCCCACCCCAACGGGACCAGCGGGATGAACCACAGCATGGTCATCCAGTGTCCGCCCATGCCCAGCCCCGCCAGCAGGGAAGCAAGGAGCGCGCCCCGGTCCGCCGCCCTCCCGCCTTTCGCCAGGCACAGGAGCATCCCCGCCAGCATGGCCAGGTTCATCTGGTAGATGAGCCCCTTGGCCGACAGCGCCGTGTCCCACACGGGAGGGGCGAAGGCCCAGGCCGTGACCGCGAGCGCCCCGCCCAGTTTCGCGAAGCGTCCGCCGCACAAAGACAGGAAGAGGGCGAAAAGCAGCGCCGCCGCCAGGGCCCCCCAGGCCGCGGCCGCCATGTTGACGCGGAAACACACGCCGCCCGCGGGGACGAGGGCGAAAAGCCTGCCGGTAAGCGTGACGAGCGGGTAGCCCGGAATGTGCTGAGAGGCCAGGGTGGCGCATGCCGTTATCGTGTTGGGCGAATCGTCCGCCTTGAAGGCCGGGTGCTGCGTATGCAGGTACACCCCGAAGACCACCAGGAACACCAGGGCCGTCGCGGGGAACGCCTGCCCTCCCCCGGCCTTTCCGCCCGGTCCGGCGGAAACGTCAGTCCGTTCCGGCACTTGCCGCCCTCCCGCAAAACGGCCGCAGCAGGAAGCTTGCCAGGACGAACAGGAGCGAGACGAAGGAAACCAGCACGCCCGCCCGGAACAGCGGCGGGTCGAAAACCGTCCGCAGCTCATGCTTCCCCGGCGGGACTTCCACCGCCATCAGCAGTTCATCAGCGCGCAGTATGCGCACACGGGCCCCATCGAGGTAGGCCCGCCACCCCGGGTAATTCATCTCCGAAAGCACGGCCAGCGCCCCGCTCCCCGCCTCCACCACGGCGGAAATGCCGTTGCCGTTTTCCCGGAAGCCGGCCACGGAGGCCTTCCCGTATTTTTTCGCGGTGTATCCGGGGGAGGAAACCACCGCCGTATCCGGATGCCACGCCTCGCTGAGCATCACGTCCCGCGGGCGCGCCAGCCACCCCGGGATTTCCGCGCGCGAAGCAAAGAATATCCTTGGCAGGAAATCCCTGTTCTCGTAAAGGTACTGGGTCATTCCCAGCGCGTTCACGGCCGACCCCGCCGGGACGAGCGAACGCCGGGCCAGGCGCGCCCCCCGGATGACGTAACGCACGCCCAGGACGCCCAGCATTTCCGACATCTTTTCAGTCCCGCCTGCCGCCGCCACGTATTCCTCAATGCGGCGGGGCGGGGAACCCAGATATCCCGCCATGTATTCGCTTCCCTTCCACAGCCGCATGTTCAGCAGGGGGCCCTTCTCATCCGACTCAACCCGGTAAATTCCCGGGACCTTCGCCAGCCGCTCCATGACCGAATCGGATATGCGCGCGAAGGAGGGCGGCACCATGTCCAGGTGCGCCCGGTCCACCCCGGCCACGTCGGCCAGCGAAACGAGGCACACCAGCGCCGTCATCACCAGCTTGCGCTTCAGGGAATACAGGGCGACGGCGGACAGCAGGGACAACCCGGCGAAAACGGTAGACCGCCGTAGGAGCGGGATTAAGTATTGCCTGATATCGTCCGCAGTTGTTTTCCCCTCCGCAATGCGGTCCGCCGCCCAGCCCGTCCCCGTCACCAGCCTGGCCAATCCCCCGCTTCCCAGCATCCCCAAAACGGCGACGGCAAAAAGGCCGAGGACGGAAGCAATAAGGGCCTTCCGGGCGGCCTTCCGTTCCAGGACCGCCCCCCACCCCTCCGCCACAAGGATGGCCAGCGGAATATTCGCGAAAAACATCCACCGGTTCCAGCTACGGAAGCTCCCGTAGCCGGGGAGGGCCGCCAGAACCCTCCCCCAGGGGGTTTCCGGACCAAGGGAGAAAAGGAACGCCACGAGCCCCGCCAATATCCAGGCCAGCCGGCTACGCCACGCGAAGGCGAGCCCCACCACGGCGAGGGACAGCGGCAGGAACCCGAAATAGAGCGGAGCGTTGTCCATCGGATAAGGCCCGTAGGCAACGGTATGGGCGACCAGCGAGGTGCGCCCCCAGATGCCCGGCCAGACGAGGTCGAGCAGTTTCGCCGGAACCAGCGCCCATCCCCCGGCGAAACCGGAGGGCAGCTGCGCCCGGATGGAGTAGGCAAGGTATCCCGCCGCCCCGGCGAACCATGCCGCCGCCAGGCCGATGCCGATGGCCAGGGCGCCGGCCGCGGACCCGATTGCGGCCACCCGGCCGCTTCGCTTCAACAGCAGGAGGACAAGGACCACCCACGGAAACCCGAAGGCCGCGAACTGCACCGCCGTCCCCGCCATCAGCAGTCCCCACAACAGGCCGGCCAGCGATACTGACGCCAACCCGGCCTTCCCGCGCAAGCCCAGAAGCAGTATCCAGGGCAGGAAAGCGCAGCCGTACAGGAAATTCACGTGGCCCACCGCCGGAAGGGTGCCCACGATGCCCCCGAAGGCGTAAACCAGTCCGCCCAGCACGGCCGCCGGACGGCCCAGGCCCAGCCACCCCAGCAGGGCGGCCGCCCCCGCGGATGAAACGGCCAGGTGCAAGAGCGCGTTCCAGGCGTGGAACAGCGGGGGGCTGATTCCGATGAAGGCGTTGGCCAGCTCGGCCGGATGGAGCGACGTCGACATCGAGCCGATGAACGGCATGCCGCCGTATATCTGCGAGAGCCAGAGGGGATAGGCCCCGTGTTCACGCACGCAACGCTGGGCGTATTCGGCCAGGGGATAGCCCATCGCAAGAAAATCGAAGGCGCCCAGTATCGACCTTCCCGTCAGCGTGCTTCCCAGCATCGCGGCCCCGCAAACCAGCGAAAAGACTCCGGCCAGAAGCCAGCCGGGGGCATTCCTTAAGGTCCCCCCGGCCGGCAGATTCACCCCGCTCCCCCCTGGCCGACCCATGCCGACACGATCACCAGGACAAGGCCGGCCACCCTGCACAGCCGACGGGCTGCGGTCGCGAACGCGACCGGTAAGCCCCGTTTCGGGGCGCATCGAAGGGCTGCCGCGTCCGCCTCAAGCGGCCGGATACTCGACCCGCGACCACCACAGGGGGTCGATATCCGGAAAAACGAAGTCACGCTCCCGCATTTCCGCCAGCCTGCCCCATTCATCGCCTGACGGCTCGCCTCCCCGCGCGACCTTTTCCGCCAGGTCCGCCGCGAAATTGAAGTCGGTGGCGTGGTTGGCCAGCCGCATCTCGGCGTAGTCGCGCGCGCTCCAGGTGGAAATAAGGAACTGCCAGTCGGACGATTCAAGCAGGAGCAGTTCCCGGGCGGCCTGGCGCAATACGTCGCGGAACCTGCCCGCCTTCGGGTCGCCTCCCTTCTCCATGCCTGCCAGTTCCGCGGCCAGTTTTTCCATCCGTTCCTCCGCCGGATAGATGCGTTCCCACGTCCACGTGGTCGCCTCGTTAAGCCATATCCAGTGGAACCCGCCCTGGCCCCAGGAGCCCTCCGGAAGCGAAACGACCTCGGTGGGCGGCTGGGCTTCCAGCCAGTCGCCCAGCCTGACCGCCTCTACGTCGTCGCACTCCGCCATCTTTCTCAGGACGAGCTCGAGCCAGCGCACGCCCTCGAACCACCAGTGGCCGTACAACTCCGCGTCGAACGGCGCGGCCAGGATCCTCCGGCCGCCCTCCTGGCCGTAGCCGGCCAGCAGCTTGCGCACCAGCCCCACGAAGTGGGAGGCGTTTTCCTCGATGCGGCCCGGGACGGCCGTCGGCTCGTAAACCTCCTTGTCGCCCAGGTCCGCCTTGGCGTGGGTGACCCGCCAGTAGCGCAGGCCTCCGGGGAAATGCTTCTTGTGGAAATCCAGGTAATTCCCGTCGCCGGGATACCCGTGCTCGCCGCTCCATACGACGATGCCGGTGTCGGGGTCGCGCGTGAACGCGGCCACGGGGGCGTGCCCCTCGGGATTGGACGCAATCCAGTAGGGAAGGTGCGGCGACCGCTCCGCCTCGATGGGCCGCTCAGTCCCCTTCTCGTAGCGCGCCCAGAGCTCCCGGAGCGCGCCGAACCTCTGCAGGTAGATGCCCACGGCCTGGCCGCCCCGCAACATGTGCGTGTCGATGATGAAATACTTCAAGCCGTTTTCGGAGAGGAACTCGTCGACGCCCTTCCGCAGGAACTCCCCCCGGGAAGGCCCCACCGGCGGCTTCCAGGGATAGCGCGGCCGGTAGGCGCATTCGGGAAGCCAGATGCCCTTGGGCGCATGTCCGAAATGGCGGACATGCGCGGCCACGGCCTGCTTCACCTGCGCCTGCACCGCCGTGTCGCGGCCCAGGAGGGGAAGGTAGCCGTGGGTGGCCCCGCAGGTCATGAGCTCCAGGTCGTCCCGGTCCTCGAAGTAGCGGAATCCCGCGAGGATATTGCCGTGCCAGCGGTCCTCGAATTCCCTCCGAATCTCCCCGTAGTAGTCCTTCCATATCCGGGCCAGCGAAGCCAGCCTGCTGTCCCCCCGCTTGGCGAACTCCGCCTCGTTCTCCCCGGCGTGCGAAATTTTCGTCGCGAGGTACGAGTTGAACTCCCTCCGGAACACCTCCGAACCCAGCTGCTCGGCCAGGACCGGCGAGACATCGAGGTTCAGCTTCCAGCGCACGCCGTCCTCCGCGAGACGCCCCATCATCGCCAGGAGCGGGACGTAGGTTTCGGCGGCCGCCTCGTTGACCCAATCCGCGCCGTGCGGCCAGCGGCCGTGCGTCAGCACAAAGGGGAGATGCCCGTGAAGGACGAAGGCGAATCCGTTGCGGCGCAAAACTATCTCACCACGAGCCGCTTGACGCTGTTGATATCCTTCGCGTCGAGGGAAACGAAGTAAACCCCCGGCGCCACCGCCTGGCCCTTTTCGTTGACCCCTTTCCAGGCGAAGGTACTCACCCCCGCGGGGAAGGAGCACCGGCACAGGACCTTCACCAACTGTCCCGCGGCATCGTGTACGGTAAGGCTCCCGTCGCGGTCGCCGTTCAGGTTCACGAATACCGCGCACTGCTCACCCCGGGCCGGCGCAATCGAGTTGCAGTCCAGCCTGAGGGGATCCGCATTCACCTCCCAATCCACCGCCCACTGCTTGAGGACGGGCCGCTTCGCGGGATCGGCGTCGCTGTCGAGCCACGCCCGCAGGCGGATGGCAGGATAGCGGCTGGGATTAAGGCTGGCCAGGCTGAAACCACCGGCCAGGTTCGGAATGCTCGCGAAGAGCACGCGGTTCGCCGAATCCAGGATGTCAATCTTGACGGTCCCGCCGTTCGCGAGGTCAGCCTCGTAAAAAACGCTCTTCCACTTCCTGAGCCGCGCCGGCGCGATGAGCCTGGAAAGCACCATGCCGCGCACGGGCCGGTAGAAAACCCGGATAAACCTGAGGAAGGGGGACCTGGCGTCATGCTGGTCCCGCTCATACGTGTTGGTATTCGGGTCCATTTCCGGCGGCGACCGGTAATTGTTGAACTGGCTTGTCAAGTCGGCTTCGTACTGGAAATACCTCCCAACTGCCGGAGCCCCGTCATGGTAAAGCGTAACGGAGTCGGCTCCCTGCATGGGCGGCGGGAAAAGCGTCACCGCCGTTTGCGTCACCGTAAAAGGAATGGTCCACATATACCAATCGGGGTTTCCCAGCCATTCATCGGGGTTGGGGGTGTTCCCCACGCGCCACTTGAGGGCGACGGGCGTCGGGGGGTATTCGTCCCCGTTCTGGTCAATGTTCCACCACATGTTTTCCCAGACGGTCTTCTCGCTCAGGCTGTCGAAGACCGGTGAAACATATGAGCCGGAACCGACGTAGTATGTGGTCGCGTCCCAACCGCACTGTTCAAGCACGGGGATGCACTGGCAATTGCACGCCTGCAGTATCCCCGGCCCACCCGCCTGCACGTCGCACTCCGCCTGGGTCAGCCAGCAGGTGACTGAAACGCGGTGCCCCTTGGCCATGACCTTGACGGACGCCAACCATAGGGTGCCGGTGCAGGCGGGCGAACAGTTCGGATAGGGAGGGTTGCTGTAGCAGGGGCTTCCGCCCGTGGTCGTCATCGTGGCCATCACGCGGAATTCCCAGTTGTTCTTGGAGGGGACCGGAAGGGGATCGGGCCAATCCGGCTCCAGCGTTATGGAGGTGAATATCCCCTCCATGTAGAAGCCTCCCAGGGGCGCCTTCCCCACGCAAACATCGCGGGTCTCCAGCCTGTCGCTGCCCAGCCAGACTTCGTACCGGGCAATTTGCGCGTTGTTGGCGATCATCCCGTTCGGAATGCAGGGCGCGCCGCCCCCGCAGCAGGGGTCGTCGCAGAACGACGCCCGGTAAGTCACCGTGAAAGGCTCGCCCAGGACGAGGTCGGTTTCATGCAGGCCGCTGGCGACGTATTTATCGTTGTACTTCTCGATTCCGGCAACCATTATGTAGCGGTTGGACGCCTCGCCGGGTTCGGGGCCCGTCTTGCCGTCATAATAGGTGGTCGATACCGCGCCAAGGCCGAGCCGGAAGTCCCGCCCCATGAAAAACGTCCTCTGCCAGAGCCCGACCATCTCGTAACAGGTGACGCAGTCCTTGATGGCCTGGGTCATGTTGAACCGGGCGCCGGTGGCGGAAAAGGGCTGGTTGACCGCGTCGGAAGCCGGGGTGTAGGACTGCGACCATGACCACGAGGTAAGCGCCAGGCGCGCCCCCGGCGTGTAGGCCGGGCCCACGACGGCGTTCTGGAGGAAATCCAGCCCGGAAGAGTCCCCCAGGCTGTCCGAAAAGCGCCCGTTGATGTCGTCCATCACGAGGTCCGCCGTTCCCATCCCCGCCAATACAAGGAGGGCGGCGCCCCCGAACAATGCCGCACAACTCGCCGTCCGGGAAGCCCTTTTCATGTGAATAATTTTCACGTTCCCTTTATTCATTTTAGCAGGGTAATGAAAAACCATTACGAAAAGCGAAGGGGCGGGTTTCAACGACCCTCTGCCGACCGTCAGGCGCGCAGGGAGCGCGCCCGGCAGCGGTGAAATTCATGTTTTATTTGTCGCCATTCGGCGACAGTGCCGACCGGAGTCGCCGCATGGTCCTCTATGCGTGCGACGGAGAATTCGCGGCCACGGGGTCCGGGAAGCCTTGTCTTCCAAGGCTTCCCGGACGAGCGAAAGGTCGGCAGCGGAGCCGCCCGCGACACGGCGGGGCGCGGGCGGCGTGTCGGGAAACCCGCCCCGAGCCCCCTTGACTTACCCCGCCTCATAACGCTATCTATCTATATCTAAGATGATCCAGGTTGACCGACTGACCAAGCGTTTCGGCACGACCGTTGCCCTGAATGACGTATCTTTGAGGGTGGAAAGGGGCGAAATCGTCGGACTTCTCGGGCCCAACGGGGCCGGGAAGACCACCATGATGCGGCTCATCACCGGATACCTCGCCCCCACGTCCGGGACTGTCCGCGTGTCGGGCCACGACGTGCAGGAGGAGCCCCTCGAGGTGCGCCGGTCCATCGGCTACCTCCCCGAAACGGTCCCCATCTACGGCGAGCTGACCGTCCGGGAATACCTGCGTTTCACCGCGGCCCTGCACGACCTCCCAACGGACGGGCTGGACGCCAAGATCGCGGCCTGCATGGGGCAGACCGGGACGGCCGACGTGGCGCACCGGTTAATCGGCCACCTTTCGAAGGGCTTCCGCCAGCGCGTGGGCGTGGCGCAGGCCCTCCTGCACGACCCGGACCTCCTCATCCTCGACGAGCCGACCGTCGGGCTCGACCCCACCCAGGTGGTCGAAATAAGGCAGTTGATACGGGAGCTCGCCCGGGACCACACCGTCGTCCTTTCCACGCACATCCTTCCCGAGGTAAGCCAGATATGCACGCGCGTCATCATCATCGACCGCGGCCGCATCGTCGCCGTCGGCACCCAGGAGGAGCTCGAAAAGAGCCTCAAGGGGGCGGAGCGGATCCGGGTGGAACTGCAGGGCGCCGGGCAGGATACCGCCGACGCCATCGGCCGCATCCCCGGCGTAAAGGGCGTGCGCGCGGGCGAGGAAACGGGCGTCTTCCTGGTTGAGAGCGAGCTGGGGAGGGACATCCGCGGCGAGCTGTTCGGCCTCGCCACCAGGAACGGCTGGACCATCCTGGAACTGCGCACCGTCGAAATGAGCCTGGAGGAGATGTTCTCAAGGTTCACCCGGCCCGAGGCCGCACCCGAACCTCCCGCGGACGGAGCGGCGCAATGAACCGGCTCAAGGCCCTTCTCTCCTCCCTCGCCCCCTCGTGGCGCAAGGTGTGGGCCGTGTGCCGCAAGGAGCTGGCCGGCTATTTCTCGGCTCCGGTGGCCTACATCGTCGCGGCGGTCTTCCTGCTCATCTCCGGGTACTTCTTCAGCGTCGTGCTCGCATTTTCGCGCGAGGCGTCCATGCGCTACCTCTTCCACAACATGGCGGTGACCCTCCTGCTCCTCGCGCCCATGCTGACCATGCGCCTCATCGCCGAGGAGAGGAAGATGGGCACCTACGAACTGCTCATGACCTCGCCCCTGCGCATATCGGAGCTGGTCGCGGGGAAGTTCCTCGGCGCCGCGCTCCTGTTCCTGTCCATCCTCGCGGTCACCCTCGAATACCCGCTATTGCTCGCCGTATTCGGCGACCCGGACTGGGGGCCGCTCCTGACCGGCTACCTCGGCTTCATCCTGCTGGGGTTCGCCTTCATCTCGGTCGGGATGTTCGCGTCAAGCCTCACGGACAACCAGATTGTGGCCACGGTCATCGCCTTCGGCATACTCCTCTTCATGTGGATAATCGGCTGGGCCAGCGACCTCATGGGCGGGCCCGTCGGCATGCTGGTCCGCGGGCTGTCCATCTTCGACCGTTTCGACTCCTTCTCGAAGGGGGTCCTGGACACCGGCGACGTCGTTTTCTACCTCTCCGTCATCGGAACCTTCTTCTTCCTGACGGCGCGTTCGCTTGACTGGAGGCGCTGGTGAGGATACCGAAGCTGACCTGGTTCGGCTGGTGCGGCCTCGCCGGCGCCGCGCTCCTGTTCATCTGGGCGGCGATGGTCCTGGTGTTCGCCGCACCCGCGCTCGCCTGCTGGGTGACGGGGTTGGCCGGCCTGGGACTGGCAGGCGCGTGGGGCTGGCAGGAACGCGTTTGGCTCCAGCGCATCCTGCTCTCCCCCGGCATGCGCTACGGAAGCAACGCCCTCGCCTTCACCGCCGGCGTCGTGGGCATAGTCGTTTTCATCAACGTCATCACCACGCGCCACTCCTTCCGGGGCGACCTGACCGCCAACCGCTTCTACAGCCTTTCCGACCAGACCGTGAAGGTCCTGAAGGGGCTCAAGCAAAAGGTGAAGGTGACCGCCTTCTTCAAGGGAGGCGACCCCATGACGGCGCAGCTGAAGGACCTTCTCGAGGAATACCGGCACATCTCCAAGAACCTCGAATTCGAGTTCATCGACCCGGACAAGACCCCGGCGCGCGCGCAGATCTACAAGATAAACGCCTACAACACCACGGTCATCGAGACGGGGGAAGGGAAGCGCAAGGACATCCAGCCGCAGGAGATATTCGGGTACCAGTTCACTGGCGGCCGCGAACCCCAGCGTGAGTTCAAGGGCGAAACCGCGCTGACCTCCGCAATCCTCTCGGTGACGGTGGAAAGCAAGGAAAACATCTACTTCCTGGAGGGCCACGGGGAGCATTCCATAGACGATGCCGGGGAGAACGGGATGGCGGAGATGCGCCGGGCGCTGGAAGGCGACAACTACGAGGTGAAGGCGCTCAACCTGATGAAGTCCGGGAAAATCCCCGAGGATGCCAGCCTGGTTGTCCTCGCCGGCCCGCGCGGGTCCGTTTCCACGGGCGAACAGAAGGTCCTCCGCTCCTGGATGGCCCGGGGAGGGCGCATGATAATCATGCTCGACCCGGAGTCGGCGGGCGGCATGGAGAACCTGCTCGGTGACTGGGGAATCACGCTCCTGAACGGCGTGGTCGTGGACCCGCGGAGCTTCTACTTCGTGGACCCGCTCACGCCCATCCCCTCCTACGGCGACCACCCGGTCACGGCCGACCTGGCCAAGCAGCGCGTCGGCGTCCTCTTCCCGGGCGCCCGGGCGCTGGAACTCGGCAAGGTCAGGGGCGCCACCGTTACGCCGCTCCTGCGCACGACCCCGGAGTCGTGGCTGGAAACTGACATGTCGAGCAAGCAGCCCAAGTTCGACCGGAGGACCGACCGGAAGGGACCGCTCATCATCGGGGCGGCCGTTTCCGCCGAGTCCAAGGCGCCCGTGACGGTTACGCCCGGCGAGCAGGCCCCGCCCGGGGCCGGCACCCCCAAACTCGTGGTGTTTGCCGACTCGGACTTCGCCACCAACCGGATAAAGGCGGTCTCCGACGGCAACTTCGACATCCTCCTGAATTCCGCGGGCTGGCTCCTGGGCTCCACGGCTTCCGTTTCCATCCGCCCGAAGCAGGCCGACCAGCGGCGCGTCTTCCTCACCAACGTCCAGACCAGCCTGCTGTGGTACCTGACCGTCCTCCTCACCCCGCTGGCCGTCATCGGCGCGGGAGCCTGGCGCTGGTGGCGCCGCCGCAGCCTCTAACAAACCGGTGAAATGCCTGTATAGGACGGGCGAAGGGGCCGCGCTTCGATGGTCCTCTGCCGACCGCTTCGGAATCGCGGCGCTGTCGTCAGCGCCAGCGATGGAGAACGCCCGGCCACGGTGCCCCGGACACCTTGTGGACGGGGCGAGGGCGAGGTCGGCAGCGGAGTTCGCCGCGCCTCGGTGGGGCGCGGTGAACGTACCAGCGAAGCACGGCACCGAGCATTCCAAACGGGGGAGTCATTTCCCCTCAGCATTCCAGGAAAGGTGAATTCGTGAAAAAATGGCTTCCGACCGCGGTCGTGCTCGCGACGCTCGCCTGCCTTGGCGCCTGGGTCCTCCTGTTCGAGAGCAAGCCCAAGACCGGCGAGGAGGGCCGCGACACCCTCTGGAAGCTGAAGCAGGAGAAAATCGTCAAGTTCGAGCTTCGCCAGCTCGACCGCGGCACGGCCGTCGTCTGCGAAAAGGACAAGGCCGGCACCTGGTGGATAACCGCCCCGGGAAAATACGAGGCCGACCTGGAGGCGGTCACTCCCCTGCTCCAGCAGCTTGGGGCCCCGCTGGTGGAACGGCGCCTGGGCCCCCAGGCGGAGGCCGGCTCCTTCGGGCTCAACAAGCCCTCATTCCGCGCCACGGTCACCCTCAAGGGGGGAAAGTCGAAGTCGCTGGAAACGGGCAGCAAAAACCCCGCCGAAACCGCGTGGTTCGCCCGCGAGGAGGGGGGCAAGGAAATCGTCACCATCGCCTCCTGGTCGCTCGAGGCCTTCCGCAAGACCTTCTCGGAACTGCGGAGCCGGACGCCCGTCCCATTCGAGCCAACCAGGGTTTCGCGGCTGGAAATAGAGCGCCAGACGGGCGGAACGCTGGAATTCCGGCGGGCCGGCCCGGAGGCCTGGAAGATGCTGCGCCCCGCTGAGGGCGAGGCCGACCACTACGCCCTGGATGGCCTGCTCAACTCGCTGAAAACCCTGCGCGGGACGGAAATAATCGACGAAACTGGCGCGACCGCCCGGTACCGGCTCGAGGACCCGCTCGTCCGCATAAAAATCTGGACCGGGAAGGGGGACGCCAAGGACAAACCCCTAATCGTTTCCCTTTCCCAGCCCAACCCCAAGCGGGACGACGCCTATGCTGTGAGCACCCGGCTTCCCTTCGTCGTGCGCATTCCCTCGGCCGCCCCCGTCAAGGACGCCTCCAAGCCGGTCGACGACTACCGCGAGCGGGTCCTCCTGTCGGCCAACCGCGATGAACTGCGTGAGGCAATAATCACCTACGGCGGCAAGGAAATCGCCTGCCGCAAGGGGTTCGGCGAAAGGTGGTCAATCGTCAGCCCCAAGGGAGCGAAGGCCGACGAGCCGATGAACGACATGCTGTTCGAGCTTGTATACGTGCGGGCGGAGAAATTCCTGAGCGAAAAGCCGAAGAGTTATTCGATATACGGGCTGGAGCCCGCGGTCGCGCTGGTATCCGTGAAGGGCGTCAAAGACGGGAAGAAATTCGCGAACAAATACTCCCTCGGGGCGATCCGGAATGGGGTGGCGTGCCTCCGCTGGGAAGACAAGCCGGCGGTCTATGGCGTGCGGCCGGAGCTCCTCTCCAAGGTCGTCCTTTTCGCCGACATGGTCCTGAATCCCAGACCTGAAGCGAAGCCCGCGGCCCCCGCAAAACCATCGCCGAAGCGGGCCGCGAAAACCGCCCTGGCGCCCTCCGCGCCGGCAGGTTCAACATCCTCCGCGGGGTCATCCACCGGTAAGCCCGCCCCCGCCCTGCTGGAAAAGCCCGCCGCGAAGGCAGCCCCCGAAAAGAAATAGCCGCCGGAGCTTACCGGCGGCGCAACAGCCTTAGGTTCCTGCTACTGCCCTGCCGGAAAGGCCAAGCGCAGGCCGAACCGGACTTCCGGGCCGCTGAAGTCGATGGACTCGCGGTCGTCGTTCGCGTCCCTGACCGTCCCGGAGTCCTTGTTCCCGAGCGAATCGTAGTAGTTGAAGTTCACGCTGTTGAATGACAGGTAGCGCCATCCCAGCAGGACGTAGCCTCCCGGTGCGACGGGGATTTCCTCGAACCGTGCCAACCACTCCCATTCCAAACCCAGCATCCCGCCGATCGCGTCTCCCCGGTACTTTTCGAGTTGGTGGTATTCCCCCAACGGCCCCGTCTCATCCCAATGCTCCTCCGTGCCGGTCAGGCGGAAGAACCCGGCGTGCATCGTCAACCCGATGCGGGACCAATCCTCGAACTGGCGCAGGAGGAAGGTGGCGCCGGCCTCGATACCCCAGCAGGCGAAGGTGGCATCGATGCCGAGCTTCTGGGGAGTCACAACGCCGGTTACCGGGTCCGTGCTTGTATTGGGCCCAATGCCCTCGAAATCGCCCGACATCGAAGTACCCTTGGTTTCGGCCGCCAGCAGGAGCTTCAGGTCGGGCGTCAATCCCCAGGAAAGCTCGGCGCCGCCAGCCAGGCCGGAAGCAAGGTTCCCCTCATCCAGGTTGCCCTTCCACGAAGACGCCTTGAGCATGTAGTTCAGGGCTTCGGTGTCCCGCCGTATGTCGTATATCCCCGGGAAAATCATGCCGCCCCAAAGCCCAAAAGCCGCTTCGCCGGCATAGGAGACTTCGTCAGCCACGGCGTTCCCCGCCACCAGGACCGCAACAAGGAGCGGGGCTATCCTCAAGATTTCCGGGCCAGGATGGGAATTGCAAAGAGCAGCATGACGGCGTCACGGAGGACCGTCCCCCAGGTGACGTGGCTCGATTTCAGGAACGGGATGTATTCCCCCACGAAGTCGAAACAGCCGCAGTCCAGCACCATGCCGCGTTTCAGTTCTATTGACAGCAGGACCATGAAGAAGACCAGCATTCCCGCGGCCACCCAGGCGGCCGCCTCCACCCACGGGTCGAGCTTGCACAGCCACCGCGGCCGGGAGGCCACGGTCAGCCCCAGTTCCAGCCCGATACTCCCCCTTCCCCGGCGCAAACGGGCGAATTCAACGAGGAATCCGGCGAAAAGCACCAGGCCAGTCAGGATTTCCACCCCGGGAAGCGTCACCGCAGTCACCACGGACATCCAGAGCGGGGTCATGTCGTAATCGACCACCGACCGGAGGAAGGCGCGCGGATACTGGAATTTCCCCGCCGCCGAGACGATGAAAATGGCCCCCAGCACAAGCTGGCAGAGGAGTCGCAGGGCCTGACTAATCATCAGTCGTGTCATAACCATAATCCGCCCTCCTCCCCCAACGGCGGGGCGTTCGTCGCGACAGATCGCTCCTCACCCCACGCCGTTGCACGTCCCTCTCCCGCGTCGCGATCGGCTGGTGCGCCAAAGGCGCACAGTCTAATTTGTTCCACTAGCCGCGGGCGCTCATGCGCTCCTGAGAGGGTTCGCGGGCCGTCCTCCGCCAGCGATAGCGGATTTTGTATTATCTGGCCCACTTCCCGCTCCGCTCCTGCGGCTGGTTGGAGAACTCCCACACCAGCCACCCGTCCTTGAAATGGAGGAGATGCCGGTAGCCCTTTTCCATTAGCTTCCCCGCCACATCCTCCGCCTGGTCGCAGGAAGCGCTCTCGCAATAGACGACGATGGTCGCGTCGCGCGGCAATTTCGCTTCCGCCTCGGCGAACCCCCTATCGAAGTCCGAGGAAGGCACGTCGATGGCGCCGGGAACATGGCCCATTTCCCACCGCTGGTGCGACCGGGCATCGACGAAAATGGCGCCGCCGCTCGCGAGGTATTTCGTTGCCGCCGCCAGGTCGATGACCCTTAGTTCCGCCTTTTCTCCGCCCTTTACCGGTTCCTGGCCAGCCGCAACATCCCGGTTCCCCCCCCTCGAGGACACCAGCACCACCGCCGATGCTGCCGAACCGGGCAGCAGTTCCTCCTTCCGGCTGGGACGCGCTGGTCTGGTGCGCGCCGGGCCCGCCTTCCCCAAGGCGGGGGAATTGGCTGGCCGGACGGCCGCCGGAGTGCGGGCCAGCACGCCGCGCGGCGACATGAGGTTGAACACGACGGAAACCAGCGCGCCGGCGGCCAGGATGGCCACGGCGCCGGCAATGCGCGGGAGGGCGTAGCCAACCAGCCTGGCGCGAAACGACGCCTTCCTTCTTCCAGCCATTGCGCTACTCATCCCCCATCAAGGTCAGATTGACCTTCCAGATGTCAAGCTCGTCCGCTTTCGCTTCGGCGCCCTTCTTCCCCTTCTTGGCCTGGGACTTTATCCCGGCGGACACCTCCAGCCCGTCGGCCGAGCACGAGAGCCATTTGGCGTCGCCCCCGCTGAACGAGGGCCCCGGCCCCGGAACCCGGACCTTCAGGAGGCTTTGGCTCCCGCCCCGGACGTCGGAAATGACCATGTACCGCCGGAACGGGAACACCACCTTCTGGCTGCGCGGCAGAAACAGGAGAATCTCCCCGATGGCGCCTCCCGTGGGGTGGCTGGTCACCCGGTACTTCCGGTGCGTTTTCAGGTCCAGCACTTCCAGCACGCGCTTCGAGCCGCCGCGCTCCCGGGCCGCCCATCCCAGGTACGCGCCGTCCACCGACCACCAGCACCCCGTCACCTCGCAGTCGGCACTGCTCCGGAACGACCATTCCTTTTTCCCCTCTTTTCCGGCCGACTCCTTCTTGCCCCCCTTTTTGTCCCCTTCTTTGGCCTTGGATTCCTCCTTCTTTTGCTTGACCACGAAAGTCTTCCTCTTCTTGTCTAACTTCAGCTCCCAGCCAGGCGGGGCTTCCCCCATCTCCCCCGCCTTTGCGGTAATGATGAAGCGGGAGGGATCCACGGAGTTTCCCAGGCTGATTTCGTTGGCCTGCACCCGGGCGGGGTGGCACTCCCAAAACCGGCGCGCGAGGGAATTGCGGCGGAGAAACACCTCGAGTCCCCGCCTGACTTCCAGGACGGTCAACGGCTGCGCGAGCGTCTCGGCGGCAATCCTGACCCCGTCCTCCATCTTCCCGGAAAAATAAAGGCCCAGGGCGTTAAGCAGCCACACCGACTGGAGGTGCCCCCAGGCGGCATCCTTTTCCGGTGACGGCGGCAGCGTCCTGAGGGCCTCCTCGTATGTCGAACCCGCCTGCGCCCAGGCGTGCAGCATCTCGTATATCTTGCCGGTGGCCAGCGTCGCCCGCACCCACTCCGGTTTTCCGGCGAACTTCCTCTTTACATCCAGGTAATTCTCAAGCGATTCCTTGAACGGCGAGCCGGCGGCCTCCAGCGCCCGGCCGAGACGCAGCATGGCCTCGCCGGACTCCGGCTTCCCCTCGGTGAGCTCCTTCAACGACCGGTAAACATCGGCGGCGGACCTGGTATCAGCGAGCTTCTGCTCGCAAATCTCCCCGGCCCGGAAAAGCGCCTTGATGGATTCGTCCGCCTTGGGATACTTGTCGGCGACCTTGCGATAGGCCCCGGCGGCCTCGGCCCAGTTCCCGGATGAATCCAGTTTTTGGGCCTCGAGGAACATCTTGCCGGGGCTTCCACAGCCCCCAACGACGAACGCAGACAGGACCGCCGCAAGCGCCGGCCGGCATTTCACTTCAACATCGCCTCCAGCTTGCCCACTTCCTTTTCGACCGACTGACGAAGGGAAGGCCCCAGGCCCTGTTCAACCGCAGCCAGCCGCGTCTTCAGGAGCTCGGACAGCGCGGCCTTGACGAGCGCTACGGTGTCCTGCCCCGCAAACGCCGAAAGCGACTTGAGCAGGCGGCCGGATTCGATGGCGCCGTTGTCCAGGAAATCGCCGGTCATGCTCCAATGGGTGTCCTTTAGAACGGGATGGTTCTTGACCGCGCGCTCGAAAGACCATGCCAGCATCTTCTTCGTTATCTTGTCCCCGATGAACGGGGTCAGCACCTGCTCCATCCTTCCGCGAACCTGCTCGAACGCGACGAGGATATCCTCCACGCGCGTCTCGTCCCCGGTCTTGGGATGCGGCGCCGCCGGTGCCGCCTCCACGGGAGGAGGCGGGGGCGGAGGAGCTGGCGGAGAAAGGGGAAGAGGAGGCGGAGGAGCTGGCGCGGCCGGCTTCGCCGCCGGGGGCGCGGCGGAGGCCGGGGCCGCCGGCTTCGCCGCTGCCGGCGCGGGCGTGGCCGGTGCGGCGGGGCCGCCAGACATCGTCTGGAATATCGACATCAGCTCTTCCGGGGTGAACTTGTCGGCTTCCGGCACCGCCTATTCCGCCTTTCCCGGCCGCGCGGGCAGCCGGGCCAGTTTCTCGCGGCACTCCCGGATGTTCCGGTCGATGCCGGCGATGCGCGAGTCAATCCGCTCGGGGTTCAGCCTTTCATCCCCCACCGCCGTGGCCGGAAGGGTCTCCCGCAGAAGGCGGCCCAACCGCTTCTCCTGCGCCAGGATGTCCCGCTCCGCCTGCATGCGGGCGATGGCCGCCTCGTAATTCCTGCGCTGGTCATCAAGCATTTCGGGGGTCCTTTCCGCCCCCTTCGGCAGGTCGGGGGGAACCGCCACCGTCGGCATAAGGGCGCCCAAGCGGCCGTGATAGAGCTTGCGTTCGCGCTCGAGCCCGAGGACGCCCGTCACTATCTTGTCGCGCTCGGCACCGTCCGCCTTCCGGTCGCGCAAATCCACCAGGGCAACCTCCAGCTGCCCCTCGAGCTCCGCGACCACCGCCGCAGCCGCCGCGAGCGCGTCGTCGCGGACCTCCCTCTCACGGTCGGACAGCTTCTTGATCTGCCCGGCCTGGGCCCGGAGACGGGCCATCTTGTATTCGATGATCTTTTGCCCAAGCCAGCCGGGATTGCTCTTTTTCTTCCTGGCTTCGACATCCCCGGCCAGCTTTTCCATCTCCCCCATCCGGCGTACCCGCTCCGAGGAAACGGACGCCAATTCGCGCTCCTTGCTCTCCAGGAATGACTTCAATTCGGCGACCTTCCTGTCGCCGGTGGCCCCGGCCGGCGCGGCATATACCAGCGAGGAGGCAATCGTCAGCATTATCACCATTTTATTGATTGTAGCCTGTGGGGCGCTCATGCCGCACCCCCACCAAAATGGTGAATATGCATTAACCAGGGCGAGCGGGCGGGCTTCGACGACCCTCTGTCGAACGCTCCGTAGTCGCCGCATGGTCCTCCCTCGCGCAACGGCGAAAGCCGCCCGAATAATGCCCCGGCCACTGCGCGCGCCGGGTCCTCCCGGCCCAGCGAGCGACGGAGGATGCGCGGCCACGGGGTCCGGGAAGCCTTGTCTTCCAAGGCTTCCCGGACGTTCGGCCATGCCCCCGAAGGGGGCAATATCCAAAATGCTTGAACAGCTGCCGCGCCGCATCCTAGCTGCTGCGCAAGATCGACAGCGGAGCCGTCCGCGCCTCGGCGGGGCGCGGACGGCGAGTCGGAGAAGCCCGCCCCGAGTCCCGGCAACATCCGCCTAGATGAGACCATGCTTCTTCATCTTGTAGAGGAAGGTAGTCCGCCGCAGGCCCATCCGGGCGGCCGCCCGGGACCGGTTCCCCTGTTCCAGCCGCAGGGCCTCCAGTATGCCCGCCTTCTCCGCCTCGTCCGCCCGGGGCTCCACCACGGCCGCCCCCCCCGGCTTGCCCATGACCACGTCAGCGGGCAGGTCGGCGGTCACGATGGAATCTCCCTCGGCCAGGACCAGCGCCCGCTGGACAACGTTTTCCAGCTCGCGGACGTTCCCTGGCCACGGGTAACGCATGAGCGCCTCCATCACCGCGGGATCCACCGAGCGCGGCATCTTGCGGGCCTCGTTCCCGTATCGCGCCATAAAGTGGCTGGCGAGGAGGGGTATGTCCTCCCGGCGGTCGCGCAGGGGCGGCACGTGGACGTTCACGACATTGAGCCGGAAGTAAAGGTCCTCGCGGAACTTCCCCGTGCGGACCAGCTCCCGAAGGTCGTGGCGCGTCGCCGCGATGAGGCGGACGTCCACCTTAAGGGGGACCGTCCCGCCCACGCGCTCGAACTCCCGCTCCTGGAGGACCCGCAGGAGCTTGACCTGGACCACGGGGGTGAGGTCGCCGACCTCGTCCAGGAAGATGGTCCCGCCGTCGGCGAGCTCGAAGCGCCCGGGGCGGCGCGCGCTCGCACCCGTGAACGAACCCTTCTCGTGCCCGAACAGCTCGCTTTCCAGCACGCCCTCGGAAAACACCGAGATGTTCACCTTGACGAGGGGGGAGGAGCCGCGGCCCGACTGCGCGTGAATCGCGTGGGCGATGAGCTCCTTGCCCGTTCCGCTCTCCCCCGTGACGAGGACGGTGGAACTGGACTGGGAAACCTTGCGCACCAGATCCATGACCGTAGCCATGGCCGGTGATTTCCACACGATGCGGGAGGCGTCGTAATGCACGGACAGGCTCTGCCGCAGCGTCAGGTTTTCGCGCAGGAGGCGCTGGCGCTCCACGCCCCTTTTCACCGTCAGCATGAACTCGTCGACGGAGAACGGCTTCGAAAGGAAGTCGAGCGCGCCGGCCTTCATGGCCTCCACGGCCATCTCCACCGTGCCATAGGCGGTCATGAGGAGGACCATGGTCTCGGGGTCGGCCTGCCGCACCCCGCGGAGGAGCTCCATCCCGTCCACGCCGGGCATCTTGACATCCGACACCAGGAGGTCGAAATGGCGCTTCCCCAGCATCTCCAGGGCCTCCCGGCCGTCCCGCGCCTCCTCAACCTCGCAGCCGTCGCGGACCAGCGCCTCGCGCAGGACCTTGCGGAATCCCTCGTTATCCTCGGCCACCAGGACCGATATCACGGCTTCATGCCTCCTCGTCCATCATCGGGTCGACAGGAAAGACTACCTCCGCCCGGGTACCCTTGTCGAGCGTGGTCAGCGAAATGGCGCCACCGTGCGCGTCCACGAACTTCTTGGCGAGCGACAGCCCCAGGCCCGTGCCCTGGGCCTTGGTGGTGGTGAACGGGGTGAAGAGCTTCGGCACGATTTCCGGCGCAAGGCCGCTCCCCGCATCCTCCACCGTCAGCAGCACCCCGGGAGACGTCCCGTTCGCCCCCTCCACCCGCACCAGGACCCTGCTTCCCGCCTGCGAAGCCTCGAGGGCGTTGCGCAGGAGGTTGGCCAGCACCATCTGGAACATCTTGCGGTCGGCCCGGACCGCCGGCGCGCCGGACCCGGCGGACTCCAGCTTGACCCCCGCCTTCTCGAACTCCGGGCGCATGGACTTCATCACCTCGCGCGCCGCCTCCGCGGGGTCCATCTCCGCGGCCTCCGGGCGGGGCGGCCGCGCATACAGCAGGAAGCTGCCGACAATCTTCTCCATCCTCCTGACCTCGCCCAAAAGGTCGCCCAGGTACTCCTTGGCCTTGCCTGACTCGCCGACCTCCATCTTCAGGAGGTCGGCGAATCCCTGGATGGAGGCCAGCGGGTTCCTGACCTCGTGGGCGACGGTGGCCGCCATCTCGCCCATGGCGGCGAACCGCTTCTGCGCCTCGAGCGCCTCGGTGAGCTGCTCCAGCTCCGTCCGGTCGGAGAACTCCGCCTCGGCGCCGCGCGGGGCGCCATCGGCGTTGCGCAGGGGGGTCGTGGATACCTCGACGATGCGGGTTCCGCCGGAAGCCGGCACGGACAGGCGAAGTTCCTGGTGGGACGCGCCGCCGCTCCGGGTTTCGTCCAGCAGGTCCGCCAGCCACCCCGGGAGCACCCCCCGGGACGGCCGCCCCAGGAGGGAGTCGCGCTTGAGCCCCAGGAACTCCTCGGCGGTCCGGTTGACGGTCGTGACCAGGCCGGCCTCATCGACAGCGACCAGGCCGTCACTCATGCTCTCGAGTATGCGGGCGTGGTTGGCGTTGATTGCCTGCGCCATCCGGTTGAAGGCGAGCGCGAGGTCGCCCATTTCGTGGGACGCCCGGACGTCGGCCATGACGCCGTATTCGCCGCGGGCCACCCGGTCGGCCGCGGCCCGCAGGATGCGCACCGGCCGGGTTATGGAACCGGCCACCAGCCACCCCAGGAATCCCGCCAGCGCCAGCACGACCGCGCCCGCCACGGTGAACTTGCGGCGCATGGCGCGCACGTTCCCAAGGAAGGCCGCGCTGGCCTCCGCCCCCACCACCGCGCGCACGGAGCCTTCCACGACCAGGGGGGCGTAGGCGGAGAGGTAAAGGGAGCCGTCCTCGCCCGAGTAAAGGCGCGATGCCATCAGCTCGCCGTTCCATACCCGTTCCAGCTCCGCGCGGTCCAGCTGGAGGAGGAGCGCCTGTTCGCGGAACCGGTAGTGGCCGCGCGCGTCCGCCAGCACGCGGTTCTCCCGGTCCACCACCACGAGGTTGGCAATCCCGCTGGTCTTCACGATGGCCGCCAGCCGCTCCCGCCCCGCGCCGACCACGGCGCCGTCCCGCACCGCGTATGGGATGGCCATGACCTTGGCGTCGGCCGTGGCGAGGAACGCCATGTCGGAGAGCTTCCGGCCGAGCTCGTCCCGCAGGGTGCGCTCCGCCATCTGCGACGCCCACCAGCCGTATAGCGCGAGGAGCGTGCCGGAAACGGCCATGAAGCCCGCCGCGAGCCGGATGGCCAGGCCGGGGCCGGGGCGGTGTATGGGGCTCACTTGGGCGCGCCCTGCGGACGGAGCTCCCGGGACGGCCGCGGGGAGGAAGGCTTGCGCGCGCGTCCCGCGGACTCCCGCAGGGCCATCGAGCGCCGCTTCCTCTGGTAGGCGTTGGCGAACCGGTGCGCCTCGTCGCGCACGCGCATCAGGAGGAGGAGCGCGGGGTCGTCGGCGGGCAGCCGCACGGGCTCCTGCCTGCCGGAAACCCAGAGCAGCTCCTCGCGCTTGGCGAGCGCCGCCAGCGCGCCGGGCCGCTTCTTCATCCCGGCCAGCACCTCCTCCACCGCAGCGAGGTGGGTGGCTCCCCCGTCAAGGAGCAAAAGGTCCGGCGGGGTTTTCCCGTCCTCGGCCAGGTGGATTAGCCGCCGCGATACCACCTCCCGCATCGCGGCGTAGTCATCGCCGCCCCGGGCGGTCTTCACGAGGAATTTCCGGTATTCGCGCGGCGAAGGCTGGCCTTCCCGGAACACCACGACCGCCCCGACCTCCTCCTCGCCGCCCAGCTGGGAGAGGTCCACCGCCTCGATGCGCTCCGGCCGCGACCCCAGGCCCAGCTCCCGGCAGGCCGCCTCCAGCTGGTCGCGCGCCTCCGCCTCGTCCACCCGCCCCCGCGTAATGAGCGCGGCACGGGCGTTCGCCAGCGCGATGTCCATGAGTTCCCGGTCATGGCCCCGCTCCGGGATGCGGAACTCGACGGGACCGCCCACTCGCTCCGCCAGCCATGCCCGGACGACCTCTTCGCCCGACGGCGCGCAGGGCATGACCAGCTTGAGCGGACCGCCCGGCGTCCCGTCGCCGCGGGGCTGCCCGAAGTGCTGTCCCAGGAAGGCTTCGAGGAGGTCGCCGTCGGTCTCGTCCTTCACCCCCCGCACCACGAATTCCTCCTTGCCCTGGAGCTTTCCGGCCCTGATTGATAGCAGGGCCAGGCAGGCGAAGGCTCCCGACCGGGCCACGGCCACGACCTCCGCGTCGCCGCCGTTCGGGTCCACCACGGCCTGCTCCTCCAGTATTTCCCGCACCGCCCGAAAGCGGTCCCGGAGCCGCGCCGCCTCCTCGAAGTCCTCCCGGTCGGCCGCGGCCTTCATGGCGTCCTCGAGCTCCGCGGCCACCTCCCCCCGCTTCCCCTCCAGGAAGAGGCGGGCCTGCCTCACCAGCACCGCGTAGCTCTCGCGGGGCACCAGCCCGGCGCAGGGGGCGTCGCACCAGTCCAGGTGGTGGTAGAGGCAGGGAACCTGGCGCCCATCCATCGGCACGCGGCAGGACGGGACGCGCAGCACCCGGTTCGCCATACGCTGGGCCTGGCGTGCCGTGCGCGTCGTGAAGGGGCCGAAGTAGCGGGCCCCCGGCTTCCTGATGCGGCGCACGAAGTAGAGACGGGGGAACTCGTCGGCCATCGTGAGCTCAAGGTAAGGATAGGACTTGTTGTCGCGCCAAATCACGTTCTGCGGGGGGCGGTGCTGCTTGATTAGCGAGTATTCGAGTATGAGCGCCTCGTATTCGGCCCTGGTCACGATTGTCTCGACGCGGACCGCGCGGTCCACGAGGTACTCCGCCTTGCCGGGAGTGGAGGGGCCGGGCGCGTAACTGCGCAGGCGGTTGCGGAGCGAAAGGGCCTTTCCCACGTAGAGTACCCGGTCCTCCCGGTCGCGGAAAAGATACACCCCAGGGGAGGCCGGAACGGTTACGAGGAACCTCTCGAATTCCGCCGCGTCCATGCTCCTTACCTCCGCCGTACGCCCATTGATGGCCTGCTTTCCACTTCCCTTAATTATATCGGGACTTTCGACGCTCCCCCGCCTTCAACCCTGGACGCGCACCTTCACAAACCGCCTTTTTCCAACCTTCAGCACCATGCCGTCACGGACGGGGATGTCAGCGCGCGGATCGTCCACCCGGCTTCCGTCCAGTTCCACCGCACCCTGCCGGATGAGCCGCTCCGCCTCCCCCCGGCTGGGTGCCGCCCCGGTCAGGGTCAGCAGCTTGAGGGCCCATATCTTCCCTTCCTTCAATGACCCGGCCGGCAGGACGGCTTCGGGCGCGTCCTCCGGGGCCTCGCCCCGGACAAACATCTTCTCGAACCGCTCCGCCGCCGCGGCCGCCGCCTTCTCACCGTGGTAGCGGGCGACGATGCCGCGCGCGAGGGCGTGCTTGGCGTCCCGCGGCGACATCCCGGCAGGCGGGGCGGCGCCAAGCAGGAGCTCGAAATACTTTCCGATAAGGGTGTCGGGTATGGACAGCAACTTCCCGTATATTTCCCCGGGCGGCTCGGTTATGCCGATGGCGTTGCCCAGGCTCTTGCTCATCTTGGCGACGCCGTCGGTCCCCTCCAGGAGCGGCACGGAAAGGATGACCTCGGGCGCCTGTCCCGACGCCTCCTGGAGCGCACGTCCGACATGGCAGTTGAATATCTGGTCGGTGCCGCACATCTCGACGTCGGATTCCAGCACCACCGAATCGTAGCCCTGCACAAGCGGGTAGAGGAACTCGTGCAGGCCGATGGGTTTCCCCTCCTTATAGCGCTTCATGAAGTCGTCCCTTTCGAGGAGCCGGGCCACCGTATACTTGGACGCCAGCCTTATAACGTCGTCGAATTTCAATTTCTTGCACCAGGTGCTGTTGAATACGACCTTGGTCTTCCGCTTGTCAAGCAGTTTCCACACCTGGTCCTGGTAGGTCTTCGCGTTCTTCATGACCTCGGCATGGGTTAGGGGAGGGCGGGTCGAGGAACGGCCCGAGGGGTCGCCAATCATGGCGGTGAAATCCCCTATGAGGAACTGTATGGTGTGGCCGAAGTCCTGGAATTGCCGGAGCTTGCGCAGGGGAACCGTGTGCCCAAGGTGGATATGCGGGGCGTTGGGGTCGGCGCCGTATTTCACGAGGAGGGGCCGGTTTTCTGCCCGCGCCTTCCGGAGCTTCTCCAGCAGGCCCCCCTTCGGTATCTCCTCTGCGGCCCCCTTCAGCAGTGCTTCCGCCTGCTCCTCCGGCGGCGGGAAACTGCCCGTTTTCTTCATGCCAACATCTTACTTTGAAAATCTCCCCCAGACCATTGCGCAATTTATTAACCGTACCGGGCAGGCATTACGGTAAGGATTCACCAGCCAAATATATTGAAGGCGGGCCGGGTCTGGAGCGGAGCTGAGCCTGACGGTCCGGAGTCGCCGCGGGGCCTGGCCGCTGGAGGCGCGCAGGCGCCTTGCGCCGACAGCGCCGGAAGCGGCCCTCTTTGGGACCCGCATGCGACGGAGGATGCCTATTGATGGCAAGTCAGGCTCGCAGCGAGGCGCAATTAGGCCAAGGCGCTGAGCGGTCCGCGAAAGACCCGGCCGCCTTCTAGATAAGACTTCCCCTATCGGGGGGGCAGTTCGAATTCCAGGTCGGCGGACGGCACCTGCTCATCCGAGCCCAGCCAGCGGTGCGTCGGCCCGCCCGCTCCCGCCGACAGCATGACCGCATATTCCATCCGGCCCGCCGCGGCAAAACGCAGGTCGCACAGGATGGCCTCGTTCGGGTAACGCCCGGCGATGAAGCAGACGGCGGGGGCGCGGGCCCAGCCCAGGTACCGGATGGAAAACTCCCCTGCCAGAGAAGCCGGAAGCGGGCGCTGGAAGTAACACCGGACGCGGCCGCGAATGCCCGTGAACGCCCCCACTTCGGCGACGTAGCAGGATTCCCGCTCGCCGGCCGCATCCCCCTTCTCCTTTGCCCCGTAACTGCGGCCAGCCACCCAGGCCACCCCGGTCCAGCGGAACGGGCTGAAGGGCTGCGGAAATGCCTCTATCCTCTCCGCCACGAGGCCCAGCCTTCCCACGACGGCGCGGACCTGCTCCCGGCCCATCGAATGGCTCCCGGCGCAGAGCAGGACATAGGCCGCGAATACTCCGAGCGTCCCCCGCGAAACCGGGATACTCCTGGCCGGCCGGGCAAGGCTCCAGGCCACCCCCCCACCAAGGATGACCACCGCCCAGATATCGGTTGAGGCCATCCAGTCGAGCGCATAGCGCGTGGTGGCGAACGGGGCGACCAGCATGGGACCCCAGGAGTTCAGCCAGTCCAGGATGACGTGGATGGCCAGTCCGGACGCCGCGAAGCCCAGGACGGCCACGGTTCCCCAGCCGGGGAGGAAAGGCCGTGCCGCAAAAGCCAGGATGAGCAGCAGGACGAGCAGGCCGGGAAGCGAATGGGTGATGCCGCGGTGGGAAAAAATCCAGTTGTCATTGCCAAGCGCCCGCAGGGCGAGGTCCGCATCCGGAAGGGCCGCCGCCACCGCCGTCAGGATTGCCGCACCCCTCGCCGGCTTCCACCTGGCGGGGACCGCCCCGGCAAGGGCAATCCCCGCGAGCGCGCTGCTCAGCCCGTCAATCTTTCTTTTTCCCCTCCGGCCGGACGCCGTAGGCTTTCCGGACACCCTCGGCGGAAATCGCCGGCGCCGCCTTGCGCACGACTGCGATCTGGCCGGTAAGCACCTCTTCCGTTTCGCGCTCCAGCGCAATCAGGCGCTCCAGCAGCGCCGAGAGCCCGCCGAGCACCTCCTGGAAGGACAGCCGAATGTCCGCAGGAACCAGCGCCTTCATCTCCGGCCACTTCGCCTTGAGCGGCGCGATGCGCGCCTCCACGGTCGCCACCGTCGCCAGCGCCTCCTGCTTCTTGGCCAGCACCGCCGTGGCCTTTTCCAGCTCGGCCTCCCGGACGAGATTCAGCTCGTCAGTGGAATAGGCCTCCACCTTCCGGTAGGCCTCCAGCTGTTCGCGCAGGCCCGCCAGCAGGCTGTCAGCTTCCGACCTCTTCTCAGCCATGCGTTCTCACCTCCTCCCCGCGATTTCAATTCCAACCCCGTATTCCTCCGTTCCCGCCACCAGCCGGACCCGGTAAATGCCCGGGGAAACCTTTTTACCTTTCCCGTCCTTCCCGTCCCATTCATAAAGGAAGTCGCCTGGCCAGGCCTTTTCGCGATGGTCCAGGAGCCTGACCCTTTTCCCGCCGAAGTCCGCTATGTCGACCGTCAGGCTGCGGGCCGCCAAAAGGGAGAAGGAGACCGTCACCGACCCCTTCTTCCGGAGGTTCAGGCGGCGAGGTTCCACCACCAACGACGCGACGCTCGCCTTCTGCTTCATCCCGGCCGCTTCTTCATCGGCCCGAAGCCCCGCGGCCACCAGCCGCCGTGTCGTGGTGGCCGCCACGACCCGCCCGGAATCGGCCGCCACGGACATGATAACCCCTCCCACGGGAATATTCCCCACCATCTCGCCCGTGGCGGAGTTCACGAAGACCAGCGCACCCCCCGCCCCCACCGCCACCGCATCCCCCAGGCGGACAATCCGGTCTACGACGGCCCCCCCGATCGCCAGCGCCCAGTTGAATCGCCCGGAATCCCGGTCAACGCTGTAAAGCATTCCCTCGTCGGTCCCGGCAATGACTACCCCGGGCAACAGGAGCGGGGTCGCCCGCACCACGCCGCGCACCGGGACGCTCCAGACCAGGACGCCGGACCGCAGGACCAGCTGGAGCCTCCCATCGTGCGTGCCGACGGCAACGGCGGGACGCCGCGCCGCCGAGGGTTCCCCCGCCGGTCCCCCGAGAATCTCTCCCGTGAGCACCACAGACTTCACCGCGGCACCCGTTTCCCGGTTCACGATATGCAGCCGGTGGTCGGCCGACCCGTAAATCGCCGCGGTATCGCCTATCCAGGGAGGTGTCTGGATTTCGCCGCGGGCCGTGTTCCGCCAGCGCGAAGCGCCCTTCTCGATGGAATACGCGGAACAGGCCCCCGCTTCTCCGACGCAGACCATCGTCTCCCCGGCTCCGAGCGACACGGCCCGCGACTGCAGGGGGGCGTCCCAGACCGGCTCGCCTGAAGACGAGGAAAAGGCCCGCAGCTTTCCTCCCGCCTCGGCAAGGACCAGCGTCCCCTTGGCCAGGACCAGTCCCGCCTCCAGGTCGCCGCCAAAGCTCCGCCGCCACTTCTCCGTCCCGTCCTCCAGGTTCAGGGCGCGCAACGTCCCGTCCGCCAGCGCGAAGAAAAGCCGCCCGCCGCCCGCCACCAGGTCTCCCTGCACCGCCTCCGGCAGGTCGAGATTCCAGACCTGGCGCGGCGCGCCCACCGCGACCGGTGCCGCGGCCAACGCCATCAAGACAGCGGCGAGCAGGGCTCCCCTGCGAGCCGTGTTCAGCCTCCTGGCTGCGAGCGAGATAGCGGCGAAGCCGCAATGAATAATTCCTGAACCACTGCTCGCGCCGCGTCCTCGCGGCCGAGCGAATGCGCTCCGCGAGCGTCGAGTAAATTCAAATGCCATTAAAAATACTGGCCAGAGATTAGAAAAGCGAGTCGAAGGGGTCACTGCTTCGCCTCCATCAGGCGCATGAGGCTCTGCTGGGCCTCATGCGCAAAAGGCGACTGCGGCGCGGCTTCCATGACGCGGCGATAGGCGTCTTCGGCCTTCTTCCACTGGCGCATCACCTCGTAGCAGGAACCCGCCATCAACTGGGCCTCAATGGCCTGGGAGGTGCCGGGGTAATCCCTGACGATGCCTTCAAGCTCCTTGACGGCGTCGCCCAGGCGGTTCCTGTCCAGGAACCCCTGCACGATGGCCATCCGGGCTTCCGCCGCCCGGGGGGTTTTGCCGGCCAGCTTGGCGGCCTGGCGGAAGCTCTTATCCGCCGCCCCGTACTTCGCTTCCGCCACCGCAACCCGGCCCTGCCCCATCAGCAGTTCAACCCTCCATTCGGGGGGGGGCTTTCTCCGGATGGAATCCTCGTAGAGTTTCCGCGCATCCCCGGGCTTCCCGACGTCCAGGAGGCACTCGCCCCGGCCGATTACCTCGTCCCAGGCCGTGGCGGTGAGCGGCGAGGCGACGACGCGGTTGCAGAGGCTGGAGAGCCGATCCCGCGCCTGCTTGGCTTCGGGCGCCATGGGAAAATCCCGCAATATTGAGCGCATCGCGCCGGCTGCCTCACCCAGTTTGCCCTGGGTTTCCCTGACCTCGCCGATGCCGAGGAGGGCTTCCGCGGCGTGGTGCGGATATTGGCGCAGGACCGCGTCATACCCTTCAAGGGCTTTTTTGCTGTCCCCGAGCCGGACCTGCGTCCGCGCCCAGCCCAGGCGCGCATAGGGCGCCGAAGGCTGGCCGGGGTATCCGGTGAAAACGGACTCGTAGGCGGCCAGCGCGTCCGCGGACTTGCCGGCCTCCTCGAAAACCAGCCCCTCCTGGAAAAGCGCCTCGCTTCTCACCTCGGGGTCGGCGGCGCGCCTGTCGGCGAGCGACTTCAGCGCGGAAACGGCTTCGGCGTATTTCTTCTGCACGCGGAGGTTCACGGCCCGGTCAATCTCCTTTCCGTCGCCCGCCGAAAGCGCAGGCGAGACCGCCGGCACCAGCAGGCAGGCCGCGACCAGCAGGGACAGCCTCAACGCACCATACCCTTGGGGTAGGGGAGGCCGAAAAGGCGGATGAACCCCTCGGCATGGCGATGGTCATATGCCTCGCCCGCCTCGAAAGTGGCGAGCGAGGACCGGTAGAGCGCGAACGGCGACGAGCGGGCCAATACGCTAACGACGCCGCGCCGCAGCCCCAAAGTCACCGCTCCCGTAAGCCGCCTGGCCGCGGACGCCATGAACGCGTCCAGCGACGCGCGCAGTGGCGTGAACCACTGCCCGTAATAGACCAGTTCGGCGTACTTCAGCGACAACTGCGCGCGCAGGCGGAAGGTTTCGCGGTCAAGGGCCACCGCGGCCAGTTCCGCCAGCGCGGCGTGCAGGATGGTCCCTCCCGGGGTCTCGTAGACGCCCCGCGACTTCATGCCCACAAGCCGGTTCTCCACGCAGTCCGTCCGGCCCACCCCATGCGAGGCGCCCAGCGCGTTGAGCGCAGCCAGCAACTTGACCGGCGGCATTTTGCGCCCGTTCACGGCAACCGGGATTCCCTCCCGGAAACCCACCTTCACCCGGGCGCCGCCCGCCGGGGCATTCCGGGGATCCCTGGTCACCTGGTAGGCCCGCGCCGGGAGGACATGCCGCAGGTCCTCGAGCTCGCCTCCCTCGATGGAGACATGCCACAAATTCTTGTCCATCGAGTAGGGGAACTTCTTCGAGGCCGGTACCGGGATGCCGCGGGCCCGGGCGTATTCCATCGCGTCAGAGCGCGACTTCAGCTCCCACTCCCGCCATGGCGCGATTATCCTGAGGTGCGGCGCGAGCGTCATCGCCGCCATCTCGAACCTGACCTGGTCGTTGCCCTTGCCGGTGGCCCCGTGCGCCACCGCGTCCGCCTTCTCCGCCAGCGCAACCTCAACCTGCCCCCGGGCGATGCAGGGCCGCGCTATGGCGGTGCCCAGGAGGTATTTCCCTTCGTATATCGCCCCCGCCCGGAGCGTCGGCCAGCAGTAGTCCCGCACGAAGGCGGTTTTCAAATCCCTGATCACCGCCTTTACCGCGCCGGTTTTCAGCGCCTTGCTCCGAATCGCGGATATGTCTTCGCCCTGCCCCACGTCGGCGATGTAGGCGATGACCTCGCAGTCGTAGTGTTCCCTCAGCCAGGAAATCATCACCGAGGTGTCCAATCCCCCGGAATACGCCAGCACGATCTTCATCATTTGCGTTTGTTCCCCTTCCCGCCGGCGGCGCACCAGGTCAGCACCGCCATCGCGTTGTAGAGCCTGTATTCGGCCTGCGTAAAAACCAGCGAGGCATCACCGTCCATGACCTCGTCGGTTATCTCCTCGCCCCGGTGCGCCGGCAGGCAGTGCATCACCACGGCCCCCGGCCCGGCCGCCGCCAGGAGTTCGCCGTTTATCTGGTACCTGCGGAAATCCGACAGCCGCCTTTCCCGCTCGGAATCCTGCCCCATGCTTACCCATACGTCCGTGTAAAGGACCCGGGCGCCCCGGACCGCCTCGACGGGGTCACGGGTCACGAGAATGCGGGCGCCGGTGCGGACCGACTCCTCCTTGGCGTTCTCCAACACGTCCGGCCGGGGCTCGTATCCCGGCGGAGTGGCCACCCGCAGGTCGAGCCCGAGCCGCGCGGCCGCCATCAGCCAGGAGTGCGCCACGTTATTGGCGCCGTCGCCGATGAAGGCCATGGACGGCCACGCCTTCCCCCCGAATTTCCCCTTTATGCAGGCGAGGTCGGAGAGTATCTGGCACGGGTGCTCCAGATCCGACAGCATGTTGATAACCGGGACGGACGCCGCCGAGGCGAACCTGGTCAGCCGGTCCTGCCCGGCGGTGCGCCAGCAGACCAAGTCGACAAAACGCGAGAAAATCCTGCCGGAATCCTCCAGGCTCTCGCCCCGGCCTATCTGCAGGTCGTTGCCACCGATGGAAACGGCCCGCGCGCCCAGCCGGGTACACGCCACGTCGAAGGAAAGGCGCGTCCGCGTGGATTGCTTCTCGAAAATGAGGGCGACGGTCTTCCCGGCCAGCGACCCCCGGGACGGGGTTCCCCGCCGACATTTCCCAGTCAGCGCAAGGATTTCCTCTATCTCGCGCCTGGTCAAATCCCTGATGGAGAGTAAGTGTCTGGGCACCTTGTATTTTCTGCGATTATACCCTAACGCGAGGACGATTCTTCGGCGTCGAGGGACCGGGAAAGCGCTTTCAGGGCAAGCGAAACCTCCCTTTTGCCTATCGTCATTGGGGGAAGGAAGCGGAGCACCCGCTCATGCGTGCAGTTTATGAGAAGGCCCATATCCCGGCACCGGTCCACGATGCCCGCGCCTGGCCTCGCCAGTTCCATGCCCAGCATAAGCCCCCTGCCCCGGACCTCCCTCACAAGCCGGGGATGCCGCCTGGCCAGTTTCTCCAGCCCCGCCCGGAACAGCCTGCCGGAGGCCCGCACCCGCGCCAGCGCCCCCCGCGCCGAGGCGGCCCGGACGGCGGCCAGCCCGGCGGCACACACCAGCGGCCCTCCCCCGAAGGACGACGCGTGCGTACCCGGCGTCAGGGCGGCCGCAAACTTCTTCCGCATGATTAGCGCACCCATAGGAAGCCCGCCCGCGAGCGGCTTGGCAAACGTGACGGCGTCGGGAACGATGCCGGTCTGCTGGAACGCAAAAAATGTCCCGGTCCGGCCTCCCCCGGTCTGGACTTCGTCGAACACCAGCAGGGCCCCATACTTCCTGGTGAGCGACCGAAGCGCCCGCAAGTACGCGGAAGGAACGACCCTTACTCCGCCCTCGCCCAGTATGGGTTCGACCAGGACGGCGGCCGTCCGCGGCCCGATTGCCCGCTTGGCCATCCGGATATCACCGAGCGGGATATGGCGGAAACCGGCCGGCAGGGGACCGAAGCCGGCCCTGTACTTGGCCTGGCCGGTCGCGGCCAGCATGGCCAGGGTGCGGCCATGGAAGGAATCCCGGACCGTCACCAGCTCGTACTGCTTCCTTCCCCGCACCACCTGGCACCACCGCCGCGCCAGCTTCAGCGCCGCCTCATTCGCCTCCGCGCCCGAATTGCAGAAGAACACCCGGCCCGGAAAGCGCGCCGCCCGGAGGAGCTCCCGCGCCAGCTCTCCCTGCCACGGGTGGTGGTAGGAGTTCGCGATGAAGATGAGCCGTCCGGCCTGCTTCCGGATTGCCCGGACCACCGCCGGGGGGCAGTGTCCCGCCAGCCCGACTCCCCAACCCGGAAAGAAGTCGAGGTACTTCCGGCCGTCGGCGTCCCACATCCAGGCTCCCTTGCCCCGCACGAACGCGACCGGCGCACGGCTGTAGTTTCCGAGCACCGCCCGCCCGAACCCGGCGATGATTCTCCGTGTTTGCCTGCCGGGTTTCCCGCCGTTTCCGGCGCCGTCGAAAAGCGAAAAGTTTGAGCCCATAATGCTGATATGCTAGCATTATTTCAAAGCAGGAGCATGAAATTGCGCGAAAGACATAAACGCTTCGTGCCCCGGTCGCGAAAGGCGGCTGTGTTTGCAGCCATGCTCACAGCGCTCCTGCTCGCCGCCCCGGCGGGCCGGGGCGCGCTCACCGAGCCGCGCCGCGACCCGTCCTGGCCAGCGCCCGCCTCCAAATCCGTCCCCTCCGAGGCTTCGGCTCTGGAAGAGGCCTTCACCGGGGTCGCCGAGCGGGTGGGGCCCGCCGTGGTCAGCGTCGAGGCCTCCTATACCATAGTCCAGCGGTTCAGCCCCTGGGGCGGGGACCAGTTTTTCGACGACTTCTTCCGGCGCTTCTTCGAGCAACCCCCCGGCGGATACGAACAGCGCCAGCCGGTCCGCTCCCTGGGCTCCGGCGTAATCATCTCGCACGACGGGCTGATACTTACCAACGCCCACGTCATCGGCGAGGCCAAGAACATCACGGTGCGGCTCCTCAACAAGAAGGAATACAAGGCCAAGATAGTCGGCAAGGACGAGGACACCGACCTGGCGGTCCTGAAGATAGACGCGGAGGCGAACCTTGCCGCCGCACCGCTGGGCGATTCCGACAAGATCAAGGTCGGCCAGTGGGCCATTGCCATTGGCAACCCGTTCGCGCTGGAGAACACCGTGACCGTCGGCGTCATCAGCGCCAAGGGGCGGCAGCTGGACCCCTCGACCGGTTCGGCCGCCCGCTACACCTCCTTCATCCAGACGGACGCCTCCATCAACCGCGGGAACTCGGGCGGCCCCCTGCTGAACCTCCGGGGCGAGGTCGTCGGCATCAACACGATGATTTACTCCAATTCCGGCGGCTCCATCGGCATCGGGTTCGCCATCCCCTCCAATGTCGCGAAGCGGATACTAGACGGCATCGTGAAGGAGGGGCGCTTCGTCCGCCCGCAAATGGGCATCATGTACGGCCCGGTCAGCCCGGCGGTGGCGAAGAAGCTGGGGCTGGAGCCCGGGACGGGCATGGAAGTCACCAATGTACTCAAGGGCACGGCAGCCGACGCCGCGGGCATCCGGCCTTCCGACATCATCCTCCGCGTTGACGAAAAGGAACTGCACCAGGTCGAGGACCTGCGCGGAACCATCCTCAACCACCAGGTCGGGGACACCATGACCGTGGAAATCTTCCGGAAGGGGAAGAAGCTGACGGTTACGGTGATCCTCAAGGAAGAGCAAAAGCCGGCGGAGGAAAAATCGCCGGGGAAAAAATCCGCCAAGAAGGCGTCCGAGGCCGGGACAAAGTGGCTGGGCCTGACGGTGATTGAGCTTACCGATGAGCTGGCCCGTGAACTGGGCGCCCGCGATTCGCAGGGCGTCGTGGTCGCGCAGGTGGACGCGGACTCCCCTGCCGCCGAAACGGGGCTCCAGCGCGGCGACATCATAAGGGAAGTGGAACAGCGCCCGGTCACCAACATGACCGAATTCCGCCAGACGACGAAGCGGGCGAAGGACAAGGAGGGAGGCGTTCTCCTGCTGATTGAACGCCATGGCGCGACATCATACATGGTCATAAACCCCTCGGGGGGAGGAGCCGGGGAATGATACGGGCGGTTTCCCCGGGGGCGTGAGCCCAACGACGCTGGAAGCCGTCTTCTCCACAAACAAGCTGGATGTTGTATTCCTCTCCGCCGACGCAGCCGCTGCGGCCAACAAGGCGGCCGAGGGGGCGCCGGGCTACTTCACCATGGAAACGGAGGCTCCCGCCGACCCCGCTTTCGTGGCCGACCTCGTCGCCACCGAACCGCCGCCGGGCGTCTCCAAAGCCGCCGTCTTCCCGCTCGGACTCCGGGAAAAGGGCAAGGAAGCCTTCCTCGGAATCGCCCACCTCCTGCTCGGATTTCCCACCGAAACCACCGTGTTCGTCGGCCACCTCATCATCGCGGAGGCGAGCCAGAAGAAGGGGTTCGGCAAGGACTTCATCGAGGGCGTCTACAACTGGGCCCGGCCGCAGGGCATCAATTTCATACGCATCCGCCTCCACCCCAAGAACGACGGGGCCAAGAAATTCCTCGACAAGATGGGCTTCGTGGACCTCCCCAACCGGCTCGGCAACGGCCACGAGGTATGGGAACGCAAACTCCCCGCCGTCGAAGACTAGCAATTAGTTAACAACTCGCCAAAGAGAAGCGGTAACGGCAAAAAGTAGGTGGATGAATCGCGGCTTCCAGGGATATAATAAATTCACACGCGCCCTTAGCTCAGCTGGATAGAGCGTCTGGCTACGAACCAGAAGGTCGGGGGTTCGACTCCCTCAGGGCGCGGGAATAATCTCGGAGGGGGGTTTCACCCCCCTTCCGACGATCCCGAAAAAGCCCCGGACTAAATCCGGGGCTTTTTCGTCCTCACAAGGTTCGGACTCCGCTGTTCCGACCTTTGATTATCTCCTTGAACGCTCCGGGATCTGCCTCCCCCAAGAATAGTTATTGTGCCCCTCATCCGGTTTTGGAGGAGAATGGGGACATGATAAAGAGGGCTGATAATCAACATAATAAATTCCTCCGAATGGCGCTTGCCCAGGCGAAAATGGCGGCCCGGAGAGGAGAGGTGCCGGTGGGCGCGGTTGTGGTGAAGGAAGGGAGAATCCTGGCCCGGGGGCGCAATGAAATTGTTTCCCGCCGCGACCCCACGGCGCACGCGGAAATCCTCGCGCTCCGGCGGGCGGCGAAAAAACTCCGCAACGAGCGGCTGACCGGATGCGTCCTCTACTCCACGCTGGAGCCCTGCGCAATGTGCGCGGGCGCGGCCGTGCTGGCGCGCGTCGCCGAGGTGGTTTACGGTGCGGCCGACCGGAAGGCGGGGGCCTGCGGCTCGGTCATGAACCTTTCCCGCCACCCGAAGCTGAACCATCACTTCAAGATGACGGGCCCGTTGATGCCGCGGGAATGCGGGAAACTCCTGAAATCCTTCTTCCGGGGAAAACGGAAATGGAATAGGGGCTAGGACTCCACCACCCCCAGCAAATCGCCCGGCGTGACAATGCCGGCCGGCTCCTCCTCGGGCTTCCCGTTCTCAGTGATGATGATGGCGAAGAACCAGCGCTTCTTCCTTGTGATTGCGTCCACGAAGGCCTGCTGGGCCTCGTCCACCGTGTTCGTTCCCGCCATGATCATGCAAATGTCACGCCCCTCGAATTCCAGCGCTTCCTGGACCCTGACGTCCTTCAGCGTGACGGCATCACTCCCGCCATGCTTCTCCAGCCAGCGCGCCACGCCCCGGGAGGTCAGGAGCGCCAGGATTCCCCCGTCCCGCACCACCACCTGGGCGTAGTCGTTTTCCCGCATCAGCGCCAGTGCGTCCGCCAGCCGGTCGTCGGGAGAAAAGCACTTGATGGCCTTCCGGAACATGGGCAGGAGAAGCTTGGGAGCGGTAAGGTTCTGCACGATGCCGCGGAACCTGGCCATGGTCTCCTCGGTCGGGTCCGCGATGACTTCCTCCGGATAGCTCGAATGGTGGACGATGGCGTTCCGCAGGTCCCCGTATTCGCGCAGGCGGATGGCATGGCGCCGGACAACCGGGTCCTTGCGGGCCGCGATGGCGAGCATCTGCGGGAAGCTCACGCCCTTGTCCAGCCCGGTCACCTTCCGCAGGTGTTCCACCGTCTGGTTGAACATCTGGACGAATTCGGCGGCCCGCTCTCCGCTCATGCGGGCTTGCGGGCCCTCCGGAAGAACTCCTTCTCCAGCCGGGGAACCGTCTTGTCCTTCCGGACCGCCCGGATGACCCGGGCGAAATATTCGGCGCGCTTCCTGATGAATATCCTTCCCTTCTCCGCGCTCCCCTTCCGCGCCTGCCCGGCATAGTGGTCGGGGTGCAGCGAATACCACCAGATGCCGCTGTAGACACCCGGAAGATGCCCGATGCCCTTTTTCGGCATGCCGCGCGAGGGGATATCCGCCTTTATATTCACTGCGTCCGGGCGTATGGCAAGCAGTTCGCTCGTCTCCCACTCTCCCCCATGGCCGTCGAACTTGTCGGTGTGCAGCCTCCGCACCAGCGGGTCGCCGGAAAAGTCCGGGGCGATGGGGGGCAGGTAAAGCGAATATCCCTTGTCCCGCTCCAGCGCGCACTGCGCGAAGAATTCCAGGAACTGCTGGTTGCCGCCGTGCCCGTTCAGCAGGATTATCTTCTTGAAACCGTTCCGGCCTATCTCGTCGCAGGCCGCCCCGAGAACATCCATGATGAGCCGGGGACCCAGCGCGAAACAGCCCGGCTGGTGCTTGGCCTCGTTTATCTGGCCGAAATAGTACCAGGGAAACACGACGGCGAACTCCCGCTTCGCCGCCTCAATGGCGACATTCCGGACGGCGATGAGGTCGGTCCCCAGCGGCAGGTGCTCGCCGTGCTTTTCCAGGACGCCGATGGGCAATATGCACACTCCCCTGGCCCGCCTGACTGCCTGCCGGAATTCCGGCGCCGTCATGTCCTCCCAGCAAACCTTTTGTGTTTTCATAACCTTTACCTTACATCAAAATAAACGCGTAGGCTGGTAAATATGCGATAGAATTGGATATCTCCTCTTAATTCATATTGGTATGAGGGGGGGGTGATAGAGACCAAGCGAAGGCGGTGTTTGCCGGAGCGCAGTCCCGGCCCGCCGGAAGTGGCGGGCCGGGACGAAAAAGCCCCGGATTCAGTTCGGGGCTTTTTCGGTCGCGCAATCAGGGGGGCGCAGCCCCCCTATTGAGCGGTTTTGGAGAGGTGTCCGAGTGGTTGAAGGAGCGCGCCTGGAGAGCGCGTAGACGCCCCAAAGGTGTCTCCCGGGTTCGAATCCCGGCCTCTCCGTGGAATTTACATATTATGGAATAGTCCCATGCCATCCGCATTCCGCCGATCATCTTCAGGTCCGGCATCGCTCCCTTTGCCGGAAAAGGCCGACTTCCTCGCCGCGGGCACCCTGATTCTGGTGGCCTTCATGATATTCGGCCGGGCCCTGCTTCCGGGTAACATCCTTTCCCCGGCTGGAATCCTTTATTCGCAGTATCCCTGGAGGGTCCTGAACGAAGCCGCCCCCCCGGTTAATCCGGCGTTTTCCGACATGGTGCTGCAATTACAGGCCTGGGCCGTCCATTGCGCCAGGGAAATGCGGACCGGCCGCTTCCCCCTGTGGAATCCGCACTCCTACTGCGGAAGCCCCTTCCTCGGAAACATGCAATCCGGCGTGCTTTCCCCCTTCAACCTTCTCTCCTGCCTCCTGCCCCTGCCCCTGGCCTTCGGGCTGGCCGCCATCGGGAAAATGTCGCTCACCGGCCTCTCGATGTTCTGGTTCACGCGGCTCCTTGGATTCCGGACATTCCCCTCGTTTATTGGGGGCCTCTCCTTTATGCTGAGCGGCTTTGTCGTGGGATGGCTGGGATGGCCTATGGGAAACGTCGCGGTTTGGCTTCCCATGCTGTTTGCCCTGACCGAACTGACGAGGATTACCGGACGCTGGAGGCACGCCGGATTGCTGGCGGGCGTAGTCTGCCTGCAATTCCTCGGGGGGCACCCGGAAACATCACTGTATTGCCTCACGGCGGTGTGCGCCTGGGCGGCATACCGGGCGGGAAGGACGGAGAGAACCGCCTTTCTCACCAGGTTTGCGGCGGCCCTGGTGGCGGGAACGGCCCTGGCGGCGATCCAGCTCGGACCTTTCCTCGAATACATGTTCCAGAGCGTCACCTATTCGGCGAGGAGCCATGCATATACTTCGACCGCCTTCGGTTTCAAGAACATCATGCTGTTTTTCCTGCCAAAGTATTTCGGATCCCCGGAGGCAGGCACGACCTGGGAGGGGCCGTTGTCCACGAATTACGCGGAAAACAGCCTCACCGTGGGCCTCCTGCCCTGGGCGCTCCTGCCTTGCGCCATTATCGCCGTCCGGAAACCAAGGGGAACCCCTTTCTTCATGGGGCTGGCCGCCATCTGTTCGCTATTCGCCTTCGACTTCCCGATAGCCCCGCGCCTGCTTGGTTTCCTGCCCGGATTCTCGATGGCCGCCAGCCACCGGATGAACCTCCTGGTGGATTTCAGCCTTGCCGCCCTCGCGGCGGCCGGAATGGAAGCCGCGGGGAGCGCTGCCAGGAACATACGGGGGCGGCTCGCCGCGGCGACCGGGAAGTTTATCGGGGTGCTTCTGGCGTTCATCCTAATCATCGCCGCCCTCGACCAGCCAGCCATCTTCCGGGCGGGCGCTTGGCCGTCCATCCGCCTCCAGCTCGCCATTATGGCCCTGCTTCTGGGAGCGTCCGCTTTCCTAGTACGGCAGGCCCTTAAACGGGGCCGCACCCCGGCAATAATGCTGGGCATGGTGATGGTCCAATTGCTCAGCGCGGTTCCGTTCGCTGCCTCCTACTACCCCGTCATTAACGTAAAGGATTTCTTCCCGTCCCCCCCGTCACTGGAATTCCTCCGCAACCAGGGCGGGTTGTTCCGGGTGATTCTCCCCCTCCCGAACGTGGCAGCCGTTTACGGACTCAACGAACCGGGCGGCTATGACGCCATGAACCCGCGCCGACTGGCCCCGCTGGTATGCCGGAGCAATCCGGGTAACCGGTACGGGAACGCCCCCCTGGTGTTCGACCACCCCTATTCGTCGTCGCTGCTGGACCTGATGAACATCCGTTACATCCTGCTCCCGCCCGGAATCCCCCTTCCTTTGGCGAAGTTCAAGCGGGTCTACGACTCATACGACGGGCGCATCTACCTGAACACGCGCACCCTTCCGCGAACCTTCCTGGTTCCGCGCGCCCGGTATTACGGCGACGAGTCCTTGGAGTTGGCCGACATGATTGCCGGGCGGGTCGACTTTCGGGAGGAGGTCGTCCTGCCGAAGGATGACGCGCCAATCACCGGAACCGGAGGACGCGGTGCCGCCGAAATCGAGGCTTATGAACCGGACCGCGTGACGGTGCGCACGGAGGCCTCCGGCCCATCGTTCCTGGTCATGTCCGACTGCTGGATGAACGGCTGGTCGGCCGCCATTGACGGACGCCCGGCCAAACTCCTGCTGGCCAACCACGCCTTTCGCGCCGTCCACCTGCCCGCGGGAAAACACCTCGTGGAATTCCTTTACCGCCCGGCCCCGTTTCGTATCGGCCTAGTCATTTCGCTGGCAGCCCTCGCCGTCCTCGCGCTAATGCTGCTCTTCTGAAGATTAGTCCCTAGAAATCATTTCAAAACCCTAAAAAGGGTGGCGTGCCGGGCCTGGAGCGGAGCTGAGCCGGCCGGTCCGGAGTCGCCGCGGGGCCTGGCCGCTGGCGGCGCGCAGGCGTTCCCCCGCCGTCAGCG
>Ga0315282_10000212_pt1 | contig 116422 bp, 131 predicted proteins | sample YL17G07_20_MG_FD_203693 | JGI IMG/M metagenome (GOLD analysis project Ga0315282, IMG submission 203693) | Sediment microbial communities from Yellowstone Lake, YNP, Wyoming, USA - YL17G07_20 | ecosystem: Environmental > Aquatic > Freshwater > Lake > Sediment | place: USA: Wyoming | collected... | reverse complement strand
CAACTGCAAGTTCCATTCGACGCGCATAGTTATGTACGTCGAATCCTTGCTTCAAGGCAGCTAGGCCTCCGCTGTGGTTCCTACTAGGAAAATTAAGAGCGCTGAACTAGAGGTATGGCGCCGGGAGAGGGATTTGAACCCTCGTGGCCCCTAAAGGCCACAGGCTTGCGGTTACCTAATTCCAGGCTTAGGCTTTGTTTGATCTGCCCCTTACCAGACTAGGGAACCCCGGCACCGAATTCCTCAGAATTGCAGGGCGAATTTAAGTCTGTTCGCAGGTTGCCGAATCATTTCTTCCAGAGCTGTGGATATGTGCCTCGCTCCATCAAAACCCTCTCAGTCTTCACAGCCACCCCTCGCTCCTGATCCAGCATCTCTCTAGAAGCCATCAAAGCACGGCCCAGCGCGACCGCTTCGCCCTTCAAAGTGAATAGGGCGACGGGCGTGTTTCGTTCAATCGCGGAATCTAATTTCACGATGCCCGGCAGAGCTAACGCCGCTCCATGACAGATGGCGTCCACAGCCGAGTCGCGAATTATGATCTGAGGAATCGTACGCACCGCAACCTCCATCGGCTGGATTAGCGACCGCAGCGGTGCCTCATTGCCTGATTCATAGTCTGATTGAGCTGCGCTCAGTTGGTGCAAGGTTACGAGCCCGTTTTCCTCCTTGAACGGTCCGGCTCGGGTTCTTCTCAGTTCGCGCATGTGCGCGCCACAACTGAGCACTTCTCCGATGTCTGAGCAGAGCTTTCGGATGTAGGTTCCGGCTTGGCAGGAGCAGGTGAAGAGAACTTGGCGACCGTTGATCTCGTTTACCACGAGACTGTAAATGGTTCGTTTGCGTGTTTCCCTCTTCACGGAGGCCCTGAGCGGCGGTTTCTGATAGATTTCACCAGTGAACTCGTTCAGCACCTCGCGCAATCTCTGTTCAGGGACATCGGCGTGTACTTGCATTAGGCAGACGTATTCCTTTCCCGAGTATAGGAAGACCTGAACAACCTTCGTGGCATCTTCCAGTGCGACAGGTAGAACACCGGTAACTTTGGGATTCCCCCGACTAGGAAATCTCTAGGGTTCCTCCGTGACCGGCATGCTCCAGTTTCATCATGCGCTTTATCCACGCGACAACTTCGTGACTTGAAGGCCCCGCCGGTTTGTCTATTGGCATCATCCCATACTTGATGTGAAGGGATATCGGCCTGTCTTCAGGCCGACAACCGTACTTCGGGTCGGTTGTGTCATCGACCTTTGCAACCAGTTCCCGACTGACTGCCGACGGCACCGCGGACTGCAAACGTTTCACCTCTCAATCAATGGTTAGAGCTTCAGTCCTATTAAGGCAGAAGCATTTTGCAACGTGAACGCGAACGCTTTTCGCAAAACGTGATTATGCTATCCCAAGTCCAATGCTTCAGGGCGGGGTTTCAGCTTGCGACTGGTTTCTGTGAGGGCAAGGCATCTTCCTTCATGAACTTGTTCTTCTTTGCCTTGCTCAAGGCTTTCTCAACCTCGTCGTCCGTTGCGCCTTTCTTCAACTCCACCTTCTCTTCGGTGGGCTCCAAGTGATCCACGTTGGTTCGTCGACGCCTGATCCCTGTAACCGTCTTAGGGCCTGTGATGAGAGCGAAGTTCTTGTCAACCACATCTACGATAACACATTTCTTACCCGTCTCTCGGCCTGTTAGTTTGACGCAGATTCTTCCAACTTCTATGCTGGCCATGTTCCGTCACTCTGGTTTCCCGCAGTAAATCCTCAGGAGTAGATAAGTGTAACCGATTTCAGGTTTTGGTCGGTTTGGTTGTCTTCTTTGCGAGAAAAGCCTTGGCGTTTTCGATGATGATCGACTTTGTGCGATCGATGGGATGAGTGCTCGTGTCAATCTTCAGGTCATAGATACTCAAGTCGCTAACATCAATCCCATAGTATTTCTTGTATCGTCGCTTCTGAATCTCCTCGCGGGCCAGAGTCTCCTTCTTTGCGGCTGAAAACGAGATTCGTTCACGCTGCGCAATCCTCTTGAATCTTACCTCATCAGGGGCCACCAGAAGCAATCTAAGATCCGCAAGCTCACCCACCATCCACGCAGCCAGTTGCGCGTCAATCACCACACCGCCTTCTTTCGCTATCATTTTTGTTCGTTCATCGATCATCTTGTCGACTGAGGGGTCGTTCTCGGCTAGGTGGCTGAAGCTTTCGAGGGTCATCTTCTTCTCTTTGGCTAGCTCCCGAAAGATTTCTCCCGCAGAGACATAACGCAGTTTCAGTGCCTTGGCAAGTGCTTTCGCGTAGGTGGATTTACCCGTTCCATGGGGGCCGCTTATGGTGACGACAAGCCCCGCCAACGTTCACCCGACTCGGACCCTCTGACGGACCATTTCTCTCAGGCAGGAGTGACATAAGACGCTGCCGAACGGTCGCGTTGGCCTCTTCGCCGACTTGGGAACATTCCTTATGGAGTTTCGTGGCAGGCGAAGAGTCAGACCACAGGCGGAGCACCGCCCGCCTACGGCGTATGCTCTCCTCTGATAGTGAGTTGTGTGTCTTCCTCCCGGAAGTCGCATGGTCTTCTTCATCATGCTATGAGTTCTCTTGGAGGGTCTGGGCAACTAGTTGTCACCTGTTGCGCTTATGCCGAATAATCGCATCATCGGAAAGTTCACGGCAAATGAGCTCAGGAAGTACCAGGAGATGAAGGTGAGCTGTGTCCCAGCTAAAGGAAGCGGGAACGGTGCCACTGCGACTATGTGTCCACCAAACACGGCGTTGAATAGATACCACAAGAGTAGGAATGGAACAAAAGTCACAGCGGTGACTTTCATTTGCTCCATGCTCGCCTTGGCTTGAAGCTTCGTCATTGCTTGTTGTTTCTTCATCAGTTTCGCCACGGTTTGGTTGTCGTTCGCCTTCCTAGCCTTGTCCATCTCCTTTCTCCAAGCCTGAAACTCTCGCATCGAATTTCTCACCATATCATAGTCCACCAGTAGTTTTGCCGCAGTCGCAGACATGAGACCAAGTGCCATCGCAATACCGACCGTGAATAGGGTTGATTCGGGAACAGCCGTGTAGGGCTTCAGGGCAATTATGAACCAATTAACAATGTCGTCAATGAAACTCAAGGCTTACCCTCAGTTACATTCTGTTGAAGACTCGCCCACATACCAAATATTGTTCTAATGAACATATGGGTGTCGATCACTGCAACTCTCGGATCTACTCGCCAAGGAATGACCTGGCTGCGGGATAGAGTTCGGTGATTCGCTCTTGCACGAAGATTTGGTAATACTGCTCGATGATACCCACGGTTAGCAATATTCCCGTCCCTGAACCGAAGGCGCCGAGAAAATCCGCCACCGCCGCTATAAGTCCAATTAACAGGGCGCCAACGATCGTAACCGTGGGAATGTAGCGCTGAAGGACTTGCCTGATCGGCTCCTCGGATCTTCTAAAACCTTCGATCTGCATTCCGGAATCGAGCAATTGCTTCGCGACGGTTCGTGCGTCCATGCCGCCAACTTCAACCCAAGTCACGGCGAAGAAGATGCATCCGAGGATTAGGAGCAGAGCATAGATTATTGCCCTGAGCGGTTCTTGCAGGGCTAGCGCTAGGGTTCTCGGTGGTACAACGTAATACACCAAGCCGCCGGACGGTTGATACTGGTTTCCTTGCGTGGTAAACGTGCCCAGTAGGTTGAACCAGAAGTTTGTGTTGGTACTGTTGTATCTCTGCCAGAGTATTTGGGAGATGAAGTATATGTTGCCGAAGAGTGCCGCAGCAAAGATGACCGGGATGTTTGACACGTAGAAGAGTTTGAGCGGGAACTTCCCTCTGAAGCCACGGTAGCGAGCGTAGGAGACCGGGATTTCAACTCGCATGCCGTTGAAGTAGATGATTATGAGGAATACGCCAATCGTCGTGAGGAACGCCACCATGTCGGGCAGACCTTGCTGCCTGTAGAGCACACTCTTGATGTCCACGCGGCTGAAGAGACCTTGAATAAAGGCCACCACGGCGCCCAAGTAATGGCCATCCGCCATTGGACCCATTGGAGCCACGGAATCCCACCAGATCGTTGACGCCACTCCGGCTGCGATGAATAGACTGATCCCGCTGCCCAGACCCCAACCTTTCTGAAGAAGTTCGTCGAGCAGCAGCACTATGAGGCCCGCCACGACCAACTGCAACATTATCACTATCTCCGTGGTCGCTTTGAGAGTTCCGTAGCTTCCTCCGAAAATGTAGGCCGAGGCTTCGAAGACCGTCATGACCACGGATAGTATTTTGCTGGCGCTTGTGAAGAGCGACCTGTCCTCCGGGTTACTCATGTCTAGGTTTATCATCTTTGACCCAGCCAGCACCTGCAAAATTAGGCCCGCGGTGACGATTGGGCCGATTCCCAATTCCATCAGTGTTCCACGATTGGAGGCGAATATCACTCGTAATGAGCCCAGAGGATCGGATGCGCCACCAACCGACACACCATAAAGAGGTACTTGGGACATTACGAAATAGATTATGAGGGCCATGGCTGTCCAGAATATTTTCTCGTTGAACGCAACCTTTCGATCTGGCGCCTTCACGTCCGGGAAGAACCTGGCGAGCGGTTTGAAGAGTTCTATGAAGCGGACCATTCAGTGTCACTTAGTTGTGGTCGTGGTCGCACTTGTCGGAGCGGGTGGCAGAATCGTTTCTCCGCCGGCTACCTTAATCTTCTCGAGAGCGCTCTCAGAGCAATGATCAACAGTCACTCGTATCGGTCTGGAGATCGAGCCGCCTCCAAGAAGTCTCGTGAAGCCTAATTGCTTGAGGTCTAAGACGACTTTCTGGCCGTCCAATTGAGCTTTCTTCTCGTCGATGAGCTTTTCAATCATACTTGAAAGCTGTCCTAAGTTGACCGCTCGACCCGTACGTTTTGTTCTCTGAGGAACTGAGGTGAATCCTTTCTTACCGATATAGTGCATGTTGACGAATTCCTTGTTCCTAATGAGTGATGATTTCTTATGCCTGTACCTGCCGGCTCGGCCCGTGCCGCCCTTGCTACCGCTGCCTCGATGCTGACCAGAGGTACCCCAACCATGAGTCCTTGACCCGCGCTGATGTCGCACCTTTCTTAATCTAGTCGCCAATCTACTTGCCTTCACTAATCTGGATTGATGAACCGTGCGAGGTTCGGGAGTGCTCGAAATAAATGTTCCGACACATAATAAGGCAACGTAATTGTGGCGAATTGATTTCTGACTAAGGCTCACCAGTGAATCTTGATTTTGCTGTGCCTTCCCTGACGGTGTTAGCTGATAGATTTTATATCTTCAAACCTAGGCATGCGCGTTTGCGATATGCGTGGTTGTTAAATGTCGAGGTCGAATGCAAGCAAGATTCTTGTCACGGGTGCGACCGGACAGATAGGATCCGAGTTGACTTTGGAACTTCGGGAGAAATATGGCCACGAGAATGTTGTTGCGGGAGGACACAAGAGATCGCCGAGCGAGGCGTTACTGAAGTCAGGCCCCTTTGAGGTTGTCGACGCTACGGAAAAGGAGAGTCTTGTGAACGTCGTACGGAAATATGACGTCCAGACGATCTACCACTTGGCTTCACTCCTTTCAGCGGTTGGTGAGCAGAATCCTCAGGTTGCCTGGCGCGTGAACATGGATGGGCTCTACAATGTGCTTGAAATCGCAAGGGAAGATAAACTGGCCAGCGTCTTCTGGCCCAGCTCGATCGCCGTCTTCGGCACGAGTGCACCTCGCGTCAGCACGCCCCAAAACACGATCCTGATTCCGGGGACCATGTACGGGGTGACGAAAGTCGCTGGCGAACTTCTCTGTAATTATTATTTCAAGCGTTTTGGCGTAGATGTACGAAGTCTTCGATACCCAGGCATCATAAGTAGTGAGACACCTCCAGGAGGAGGAACAACAGATTATGCGGTCGCGATATTCTATGAAGCAATTAAGCACAAACAGTACACTTGTTTTCTTAGAGAAGACACAATGCTTCCAATGATGTACATGCCCGACTGCATTAAAGCAACCATAGACCTGATGGAAGCGGATTCTAGCAAGATTAACTGCCGGACGAGCTACAATCTAACCGCGATAAGCTTCACTGCCGGAGAGTTGGCTGCGGAAATCAAGAAGTATTATCCGGACTTCGGATGCGAGTACAAACCTGACTTCAGACAAAACATTGCAGATTCATGGCCCATGTCGATAGATGACAGTGTGGCGCGCAAAGAATGGGGCTGGACGCCTTCTTATGACCTGCGTGCCATGACAAAGGACATGCTTGATAAGCTTACTCGAAGGCACAAAGTGAGAACACTCACATAGAAAGAGTTAAGCGAAGTAACTGGATGATCGAAGACGAGGTTCACAGAATGCGAAACCCGACATCGTTCTTGCGACAAGAATACGACGAATTAGTGAAAAGCGAACTTGACTGGAAGATACGTGTACTACAGGGCCCGAGTACGCCGTGGTGTATTGTCGAAGGAAAGAAGGTTCTAATGTTTTGTTCCAACAACTACCTAGGGTTAAGTAATCATCCAAAGTTGAAGGAAGCGGCGATCCGAGCCATTCAAAGTCACGGGGCAGGTTCCGGTTCTGTTCGTCCAATCGCCGGAAACATGGACCTACATGTTGAGTTGGAAAGACGACTGGCAAGGTTCAAGCATGCAGAAGCTTCGCTGGTTTATCAGACTGGATTTGCAGCAAACGCTGGTCTGATACCGCAACTTGTCGGCAAAGACGATCTCATAATAAGCGATGAACTTAATCATGGCAGTATAATCGACGGGGTCAGACTGGCGCACGCAAATAGAGGAGTCTACAAGCATTCAGACACACAAGACTTGCAGCGCGTTCTCGAAGAGGCGGAAAAACATGACCCGCCCCCCCGCAGGATTCTGATAATTACTGATGGCGTCTTCTCTATGGATGGCGACATGGCGCCATTGGATCAGATAGCTAAACTAGGCGCGGAACATGGTGCCATGGTCTACGTGGACGACGCCCATGGCGAAGGCGTCTTGGGCGAAGGGGGAAGAGGTATCGTTTCGCACTTTGGGCTAGGCCGGGACAGAGTGCAGGTGGAGATGGGAACTTTCTCTAAGGCCTTTGGTGTCGTGGGTGGACATGTCTCTGGGTCTAAGGATTTGATCAACTTTGCTTACAATAAGTCACGCACATGGCTCCTTAGCGGCTCGCATCCTCCGGGCGTTGCAGCTGCCTGCACAGCGGCTATTGATGTTCTGGAAACCGAACCTCGACATGTGCAAAACCTGTGGGAAAATACTCGGTACTTCAAGGAAGCTATGAAGGATCTGGGTTTCAACATAGGAAACAGTACTACTCCGATCACGCCGGTTATCGTAGGGGAAAGCGGCGTCGCGAAGAGATTGAGTTCTCGTCTTTACGAGGAGGGCGTTTTTGCCTTGCCAATCATCTTCCCGATGGTAGCGCGCGATAAAGCACGAATAAGAACAATAATGAACGCCGCGCTCACTAAGGAAGACTTGGACTTCGCGATCAGGGCTTTCGAGAAGATCGGAAAGGAGCTTCACATCATCTAGTCATGATTTTCCGCGTTCACATCATGGTTCAGGATGAACGGCCATTGCATAGGCTTTGAGGTGGCAGCGTTCCAGAGATGGACCCGAGCATTGTAATAGGCTCTTGCTCAGGATGCCCTCAACATAATGCCTAGGCTACCCAATCTTTCGGTGTGACGATGCGATAGGTGCTGCGGAGAGCTTCGTAGATAGCGTAGGCCATCGATCCAAGCGTGCTGGTTGAACCGTAGCTTCTCGTCCAACAATCTTTCACTCCGGCCAAGGTTAGTATCATCTTGGGTGTCTCGCCACCCACTAAACCGAGACCTCTTGGACCTGGGATTATGTCTATTCTGACGCTCCCGGTCTTCCCTCTTACGCTGAATGGAATAGAGTGCGGTTGTCCACATCCGCATTCCCAACTGCCGCATCCGCGGCGTATCGGGACAACATTCAGTTTGGCATTTAGAGTTGCCTTGTCGATGGCGCTTCTGACTTGTCTTGCCTTCCCGCCACCGACACCTAAGAATCCTGTGCTGTTCCCGACCGCCACGATTGCCTTGAATCTGGATTTCTCACCCGCATCGGTTTGCTTCTGGACGAAGCCTATTCCAAGTACTTCCTGCCTAAGTCCTGGGAGAAGAATATCAACGATCTCAGGTTCCTTGATCTTCAGACCCTGTGTGAATATGTCCTCAAGCGAGACGACCTCACCTGATTGAACCATTCTCCCTACTTTCGTCTTCGGTATCCATCCGGTCTCCTGTTTCTGAGTTTCAGTTCTGGCTTGCATTTTCTCTTAGCGTCTCCTCACGAGCTTGTGCGTGTCAACGTACTCATCTAGGTGCGCGGCGCTTCTGAAGGTCCCACCTTTCGCCATGAGTGTAAGCTTCCGATACACCTGTGTTGTGATCAGGCGCTTGTCACGTAGGGAGCGAAGTCTGCGTCTTATGGATCTGATACGAATCACCCATCGCTTCTTTCTATGCGCCACAGTTCCCTTTCTGCTACCGGGTCCTTTGTGTCGACCAGCGAGCAGTTCCTCTCGTCTCACGCGTTTCCTGCCTCGGCTGATTCCTGTCTTCGGGAGTTTCTGGATACTCCCTTCGTGAATCAGTTTTCGAATTTCCTCGCGTGTTATAGCCGAGGAAACTCTGTCCGTATCGTCCGGATCAACCCAAACTCGTGTGACCCCAATTTTGAGCAGTTCAGCGGCCAGTCTCTTTTGACTTACAACGCTCATTTGCTACGCTTCCTCTTACTTGCCTTACCAGTTTTCTTTGTCTTATCTTCTGCGAATTTTTCGGGGGGCGAGGGTGGAGTGACTTCCTTCGATTCCGCGGGAGCTTCGGCCGGTTCAGGTTCAGCGACCACTTCTGGCTCGGTTGGTTTCTTCAAGCCTGGATTCAGGATCCTGATGTTCGTCTTCTTGGCTTCTTCGGTAATCTGGACGCGTTTGTTTTCGCCGACAGTGTGCCCTATTCGGGCAACTTGCGTCTTTGGATCCAAACCCTCAAGGTCTTTTGGACGCCAGATCAGGACCTCTCGGAGGCCTGATGGGTGTACTCCCCGGGTTGCTTTGGCATGTGAGTATCCAATCTTGACAACGGGGGGCCAGCCGTTCTTGCTTCGTCTGACTCGGCTTGACTTCCCCTTCGGGCTTCGCCAAGAGGTTTTGACGCGTTTGTATCGCCAGCTCTCTTCGCGGACAAAATGTGGTCTCTGGTATGATGATGGTTTTGCCAAGTTACATTCCCTCTGATTTTTCGAACACGTAGATCCCGTCCAGGAAGACCCGTTGATCTTTGTCGCGTATCCTCGTGGACGCTTGAATGTTTGCCGCGGTCTGACTTACATCTCCAAGCTTAGAACCTTGGACATGTATCTCATCGCTCACAACCTTCACCTTGGCGGATCCCACGATCTTCGCAATTCGCGGGGTCTTTTCCCCGGTGAAATTATCGATCATGACCCTACATTCTTTGTCCTGGACCTTCACGGTCATCGGAAAGTGAGCGTACACTATCTTCAGCTTGTACGTGTAGCCGGAAGTGACTCCCCGAATCATGTTTCGCACATGAGCTAGCGCCGTCCCGACGAGTGCGACCTCACGTTTTCTTGCCCAAGCGCTGTAGATGCGCAGCGTTCGACCCTCAATTGCAAAGTGAACGGGGAGGTGCCAGAAGTCTTCCTCAAGGGTTCCTTTTGCACCCGCGACCTTGATCTTTCTTCCATCAACGTTCAACTGTACGCCGTCGGGGATTTCGATCGTTCTTTGGGCTAGCTCTACGAGAACCATAACATTCACACTCTACATGTACTTCTTGAAGCCCAGACTCGGTGCTAACTCACGGAAACATTGTCTACAAAGGTTTAGACCATATTTCCGAATGACCGGGCCGTACTGACCGCAGCGTCTGCATGGTCTGCTGCCCTTGCCGTACTTTCGGACTTTCTTTGCTTTCTGTTTCGCCATTGGACTACGCCTCGCGGATCTGCACGCCAAACTTTTCCGTGACGAACTTGACAGCGTCGTCGCGTTTTATGCGGTGAGATTTCCCGATAGCGGTGGGTCGAATTCTTCGCCTCTTTACACGATATCCCGGCCGTTCAAGTGTTCCGATAACGTCCATTCCGAAGATTCCCAGTTCGGGCGCGTACCTGGTGCCGGGAATTTCGATGTGCTCCTTAATCCCGAAAGCAAAGTTACCGTTTTCATCAAAGCAGGACTTCCTTAGCGCATTTCCTACTGCCTCGAGTCCTCGTTTCAGAAAGGCGATTGCCTTCTCTCCTCTGAGAGTGGTTAGGCAGGCGATTGGTTCGCCTTCTCTGATCCCGAACTCTTTAATGGTCATCTTGGCTGGTCTGGTGCATGGTTTCTGGCCGGTTATCTCTTCGAGCACTTTCCTTGCTTTCTCGAGCATTTCGCCAGACGCACCCACGCTTATGTGAACTGTCACCTTCGCGAGTTTTATCGCACGCATCGGGTTTTCCTGTGTTGTTTCTGTGACGGTCTGCATGGTTCTATGACGCCTCCAGCTTTATGGCGGGTTTGTCGGTTCCAACGACGAATGTGTACTCGACTATTGTGTCGAACTTGTTTCCGGTTTGATCCTCTATCGTTACCATGGCTGGTCTTGTGGCGGTGCCATCCTGCAGTTCCACGATCTTGCCGCTTTTTCCGAGGTTACGACCCGCCACCACAAGCGCATAGTTGCCCTTCTCGAACTTGATGTGATTCAGGACACGTTGTGTGGGAATGCTGAGTCTCAAGGTATCGTTTGTGGCGAACACAGTGGATTCGCCTTCTTCTTTGGTCGCTGTGATGCTGCGGCCGTCGTGTGTGCTATATTGCACCACGCCTTTGGGTGCCACCTTCTTGTTGAGAATCTTGCAGAGTTTGAATTTCGCTTCGTCCTTTGGAATGCGAACGAGTGATAGCCCCCTCTTTTCTACGGGAAGTACTCGGTAGGCAACGTTGGCGTCGGCAAGCTCAATTACGTCCATTATCCCAACTGGGAGTTTCTTCTCTTGCCTGATCCTGCCGTCGACCTTTACCTTCCCCGAGGATAGGATACCTCCGACTTCTCTCCTCGTCTTTGTGACGCGCAGATCGTCGCGGAGAACGAGCTCCAGAGGTAAGCACGTTGAGGATCGATGCGCGCCCGGGTTCGGTTTTGGCGCCCATGTATACTCCTTGCGGTGGATCGGCCAGAACCAAGGAGCGGCGAGTCGTTTCAGGTGTCCGAATCCGCCTTTGTGTCCCATTCTCCTATGCCCCCGCGGCGGCCGGTTCTTTGGTCTGCGTTAGCTTGATCGAGTCCGATCGCCACTTGTCGTCCAGATTGAGCTTTGTGATCATAACTTTCGAGCTGTGCACGGAGACGTTTGCGGAAGTTCCCGCAACCTTTTCTCTTGAAACCCCCTCTACGAACAAGCGTTGTTTTTGGGTGTCGACATCGGTTACTCTCCCTTCTATGCCTGCAAAATCTCCTCGAACAATCTTCACCGTATCACCCCTACGGACGGGGTATGAACGTCTTCCATGACTTGATCGCAAGTCGGATGAAAGTGGAGCGGAGAGCAGGTGTCTAATCTTGTGAGCGGGACTTTCGTAGAGCCTCTTTCGCTGTTTGGAGGGTTTCTTGACGTTAAGGGACATGTTGGGTTCACTTTCAGATGATTATGCTCGCGAGGTTTGCAACTCTGGGCCAGCGTTCGGCTGCTTCCTTTGCCACGGGTCCACGTATTTCCGTCCCTTTCAACTCGCCCTCGGGAGTCATGATAACGGCCGCATTATCGTGAAATGAAAGTCTGGTGCCGTCTGGCCGTTTGAAGGCCCTCACTTGACGGACAACAACGGCGGGGAACATTTGGCGGCGCAAATCGGGGGTTCCTTTGGATACAGAAATCATGATCATGTCGCCGACGCAGGCTGACGGGACTCGCCTCAACCTCGTATGGGTTCCAAGGACTTGGATAACCTTAAGCTCCTTCGCCCCAGTGTTGTCGGCGCAGTTCAGGCGACTACCGTTCGGCAGTCCTCGTGCGACGTGCGGTCTGTATTCTACCATTCCCTTCGCACTGACTGCACGAGTCTTAGGAGCGGGCATCGCATTCTCACGTAGGTCGCTGCAAAACGCGTCTGCAACAAATTAAGGTTATGTTATGGCGAGAGAACGTCGCTATTGGCCTGTCAGCCTTTCGACCACTACGAACGCGACTTCTTTGCTGATGGGTCTACACTCAGCAATTCTAACCCTATCGCCTTCGTGTACCTCAAGGCACGGTGGGCTGTGTGCCATTATTCGACTTCGTCTCTTTTCGTAGCGCGTGTACTTCGGAACGTAGTGTAAGTAGTCTCTTTCAACCGTGACTGTCTTGGTCATCTTGGCGCTTACGATTTTGCCGTCGAGGAACTTCCTCCTCACTGACAATTGGCCGTGGAACGGGCAGTTTCGGTCGTCGCACGTTTTCTTCGGAGCTTTGGCTCCTATACCTATGTCTGACATTACCATCGCCTCACTCTTGTTTTCAATCGATTTTCAGGTCTCGCCACTAAGCGCGATCCATCCACGTCAACTATTACTCCGTCTTGAAGGTTCAGCCTGAATGTTGCTATGTTCTTCGGGATTCTAAGCTTCTTCCCCTGCCGGGAGAGGACCAGCATGTTCTTGGATTCGTCAACTATCGTGCCTCGCAGGCCTTTGAAATTGGGATCCTTGGAGCGAGTAACGGTAACATCCAAGCCGATTAGCTCGTGCCGTAGAACGTTCTGAGGACTAATTGGGCTCATGCCCTTCTCTCCTGAGGACTTCTCTCTTGACTTATGGTGAGAATGCGTGCGATGGTTCTTCTGAGCTCTTTGACCCGGCCGACGTTCTCAACGTTCCCGCCGGCTCTGACACTGGTTCTGAGTTTCACAAGCTCCGTTCTCAGTTCTGCGAGTTTCTTCTCTCGCTCTTCGGGAAGTTGTTGTCTGATCTCACGCTTTCTCAGTATTGGCAACTTCTACGACCTCTTCGGTTCCACCGGTTTCTTGGGCGATTTCTTCGATGACGGGTTTCGGTTTGACCGGAACTTCGCCAATTTCTTTTATGACGGGTTTATCGGGGAATACAACGTTGGGGGGCATCAGCTTCACGCTTATTCCGAATAGCCCTTGCTTCAGTTGAATGTCAACCACGGCTTTTCGAAGAAGTCTACCTATAGTTTCTCCAACTGCTGGGAGATATCCCGCTTTATACTTCTCATACCTGGCTCGGTCAGTTGTCAGCTTGCCTCTTATGTTAATCTCAACACCTAGGGCTCCAGCCTCGATCGTTCTCTGAAGAGCCCAGTAAGCCGCTCGTCGGAAGTGAATGCCACGCTGAAGGGCCATTGCTATTTGGGATGCGACAACCTTCGCGTCCAGTTCGGGAGCCTCTATCGCGGCAACCGAGATCTGTGGGTTCTCGACGGCGAAGCGTTCCTCCAAGATCTTCGTTAGATCACGAATACTTTGACCCCTCCGTCCAATAACTAGTCCAGGTTTCGCGGCATAGACCACCACACGTGTTCCTAAGGGGGTCTTGTTCATCTCAACCCTGCTGTACCCCGCTCGTTTCAATTCCTGCGATAGATACTCATCTATCTCTGCCTTTCGAGCGTTTTCCTTGACGAAATAGTTCTGGATTGGCAACTAATCCGTTACCTCATATCCCATCAGTTCAATGTGAACAAGCGTGTTGTGATAAGGGGTGGCTCTTCCGAAAGCACGGGAGACGATTCGTTGCGTCTTCATTCCTCTTTGCGACGCCGCGTGCACAATCCTAATTCGATCAACATCTAAGCCCTTGAATTCAGCGTTTGACTCTAACTCCTCGAGCAGAAATAGGAACTTCTTGGCAGCCTTGACCGGATAACGGCCTGCATACCATCGCTCGTCTAGGCTTCGATGAGGAACTTCCTTCTTGTAACGCCTGTATGCGATTGCACGCTTCTTCTTTTGCACTGCTTCTAGCAGTTCCTTCGCGGAATCCAACCTCATCCCTCGCAACTTTCGGCAGATCTCTGTGGCTGCCTTCGGTGAAATCTTGAGTTCCCTGCCGGCACACTTCACAGTCCTGTCTGGGTCGAATTCCTTGGCGGAGTATCCCCAATTTGGCATTCGTCTCGCACCGTGCGCTCGTGCATGTGCGCAGTAACCCTAAAAAACGTTGAGTTAACAGAACTGTTGAAACAATTAGTGAAAATCGGCTCAAAACGAGGTTCTGAGACTGCTTCAAGCGTAGTGCTGGTTCGGCGGTGGTGCGCATACACAGGAATAACGTCAGTATAATCTTATTTTCTCATTCTTCAGATTACTGGTTGGTGGTGTTGTTTTGAGTGAGGAGTCGTACACCGTAGCTGTGAAGGTTTACTCATTGTATGGCGCGTTCTTCAACGAAGTGGCAAAGGAACTGGGTGAGCAGAAGGCCTTAGCTCTCCATCGGAAAGCGCATGAGCTGATGGGCATTGCGACGGGTAGGAAGCTGAGGGAGCAGATGAGGAATATCAAGTACGACTTGAGGGCTCTGGCTGAAATCTTGAGGAAGAGCAATGTGGGTATAGGTATTGATTCTCAGATGGTGGAAGGACCAAGTTCGCTCCTGCTAAGAAACGCTAGATGCCCCATGTATGATGGCTACAGAATGGGCGGGCTAGGTGATGACGCCGCTGAGGCCCTATGCCAGTTCGGTGCTCCAGCCAAGCTGGGATCTACGCTCAAAGAGCTGAATCCTAACGTCTCTTACCGATTGACCCACTACAGGCAAAAGCCCACAGAGAGATGTGAAGAAGAAATAAGACTCGAATAACAACAACCACTCCTTCGTACTCAACATAATTGTGCGCGGGTATAGTGGTGCGCACACACACTTCTAGAACGACGACGGACCTCCTCACAGGGTCCTCTTGAAGATCCATCGTTCGCTGCCCAGCCTGCATTCCTTGGTGAAGCCCACAGAAGCGAAGAGATCTGGGGTCCCGTTCCAAAGCAGATTCGATGCATGCCTCTTCCTAGGATCTACCGGGTAGGCTTCAACCACTTCCGCGCCATGATCCTTCATGCAGTGAACAGCACCTTCCAAAGCCGCTCTCGCCACACCTTTCCTCCTGTAATCGCGGTCAGTGAAGAAACAGGTTATCCTCCAGAGATTCCCCTGGTGCGTGGGCTTATAGTCCTTCATGTTCTCGATACGCGGCAATTCCTCGCTTGGACCGAACTGGCACCAACCAACAGGTTTTCCGTCGTGATACACGATTACACCGTGCGCTTTCCCATGCATCACTAGCGCGTGTTTCTTTGCTTTGTTCTGCGCTCGATTCTTATCCCTCCAACCTTTCGCGACGTGATAGAACATGCACCAGCAACCCCCTTGCACTCCGCCATGCTTCTCGAATAATCTCTCAAAATCAACCCAAGTTGAAGTCGACAACTCCCTAGTCTCATAATGAAGACCCATGGTGTGACTTTTCCTACTCTGGCTTTGGTTGGTTCTATTACATTCATCTGACTCGATAGTATTCAAACCCGTCGTAGCCCTGCATCAGCGAAACTCGAAGCGCTGGTCGTCGTTCTCCGTCAAAAAGTGTGTGTGGTTCTAGTGGTGCGCACACACAATCACCGTGCTCGCTTCGCTCGGAGTGTAGCAGAGCCCGAATACGAGAGTAGCCAGAAAACTGCCTTTGCCCGCCTGTCAAAAGCTAATTAGTTAGACTATTTAGGCAAAACAAAAAACGTTGTTTAGCTGAAAATTGCTCCCGAAAAGCGCACTTGGCAAGTTCTATCTAGTCAAACGTCCCGTTTCTCCGCAGATCGACATGAGCACGGTTGACGCCGGCATTTCGAGAGAGAGCAAGATTCACGGCACCACGCTGCGTGTGTACTGGCATATGCTGAAGGCCTCCAAACCCATAGGAGTCCGCGAAACCCAAAGGGCACTCTCAATGTCAAGTCCGAGCACGGCACTCTACCATTTGGAGAAATTGCGTGAACTGGGCGTGGCTGAGAAGGATGCGGTTGGGCAATACTTCCTAAAAGAGGAAGTTCGAGTTGGAACGCTAAAGATGTTCCTGAAGATCGGGCACTTGCTCTTGCCTCGATATCTTTTCTACGGAATCTTCCTTACAACGGCTCTCCTTGTTTACGTTCTACAGGTGACGATTCAAAAAGGCCAAGTTGAGCCCGTTGGAGTAGTGTTTGGTGCTATCGGAGCGGGCATCTCCTGGTATGAATGTGCGCGAATGTGGAGGGAACGCGTTGTATGATTGGATAATCCTGTCTGCTAACTTGAGGTTCGTGGAGTAGCTTGACTCACGCAGGTTGGCATCGGGTTTTGTTCTAAAGTGTAGACTTAACCAAACATTGAGAGACCCAATGGATAGGTTTCATGATGAGACGAGTCTGGTTGGCAGCGTTGCTCGGGATCGTGCTAGGCTTCGGCCTGGCTTTTGCTCCAGGATCCACAGTGGCACCACAGAGGATGTTCATGCAGTCGAATCCACCTGAAGCTCAGCTCAAGGGAGCAGTACCCGTGACGAACTGGAACAGCCTCCAGACCGTATTAATTGCGGTGATAGCGGGGTTAGTGTTCGCAACGCCTCTCTTCCTCATCGCCAAAAAACGGAACCGTTAGAAGAGGAATTACTTCGGCGGAACGTCCCGCAGGCTGCGTGGAAAGGCTACTACTTGAGGGGCACGTACATAGAACTTCGCGATGCTCCGATGCCTGGTGTTCCGTGGAGGACTTTCTTGTTCGTGATAACGAATTCGCCGAGGTAGTGGCCGATCATGTCTGGTTTTATTTCGATTGAGGTGAACTCCTTTCCGCTGTGAACGAGCAGCATCAGTCCCACCATTTCGGGTAGAATAATCATGTCTCGGCAGTGGGTTTTGATGGGCTTGCTGTCTTTACCTTTGGCTCTTCCAGCGCTGCGGATTAGCTCCATTAATGTTCTTTGATCCGCAGTTAGTCCTCGCGTGAGTGATCTTCTTTGCCTTGACGGGAGTATTCGTATGAACTCATCCATGGACATCTGCTGCAGTTCCTCAAACGAATGTCCTCTATAGGCGAACTGTCGAGGCAAAGATCATCACGTGATGGTTTGGTTTGATTCTCCTCTAATTAATATGCCGCTTATAGGATGCCCAACCGAACGGCTAGGTCGGCAGCCTTGAACTCTGGGGTGAGTTTAACGAAGGCCTTCTTTTCGCCCTCGGGTGTTATCATTGTGTTCACATTCTCAACTCTCACTTCATAGAGTTCTTGGACGGCTCGCTTGATGTCGTGCTTGTCGGATTTGATGTTGACGACGAATGTGATCTTGTTCTCAGCTTCAAGAAGGGTTACTGCGTCTTCTGAGAGTAGTGGAAACCTGATAACTTCGTTCGTAGCCAACTTTGTCATGATGAACTTCCTCCCAGGCGCCCATCCAGTCCCTTAAGTGCTGACTGCGTCCAGATCGTAAGTCGACCGGGATGAGTTCCAGGTGCGAGGTCGCTAACGTTCAGGCTTCGAACATCCACAACCTTAACGCCAGGGAAATTGCTGAAAGCTTTCTCCGCTCCCTGCTTCTTCTCAACCACCACCAACGCACTCACTCCGTGCCTAACGGGGCGCCCGCGAACGCTTCCTTTACCCGCACGGTTTCTTCTGATTGATGCGCGTTCTACGTCGTCCCATACACTCAGATTCTTGAGAACTTTCCGGGCATCAGAGTTCTTCGTGAGCCGTTCAATGTCATCTGATACCACAAGAGGGTAATCTCGGTCGTCCGGGATTCTATGGCCTCTGGCTTTGATCAACTCCTTTGACGACGTCGCCGCCACCGCCGAGAGCATAGCCAGTTCAAGCTCCTTTCGATTCATCTTCTTGGCTACGCGCTTGGTTGGTACCGGCGGAAAGTTGAGCCTACCCTTTACCGTGCTCGGTGCGAACGCTGCCAAGTTACCTCTCGGGTACCTATCACCCTTCACCCTCGGGACACGGGACATCGCGTGGCCTACGCCAATTGATTCGGCGGTTGTCCTCTTCCCAGCCATCGGATCCCTACCCTGAGGCTGAAACATGTGACTCTGAATGGCAACAACAGCACGTCTCACCAAGTCTGATCGAACCGGTGTCTCGAAGAAGATCGGAAGCTCGACTTGGCCTACCGACTTGCCATCAGTATCGTAAACAGCAACGGTTTTGGTCAAATTGTTCCCCTTTTTTCTAAGCCTACCTGCAATCTTCAAGGTGTGAAACGTTTCTAGACTGCTACTCTCCCTTTTGAATATGCTTGCTGACCGGAACTTTCTGAGTAAGCCGGATGCCCACAATATATCTTTAGCGTAGGCGTTTTCGTTGAATTACTTAAGATCGTCAAATCAGCGAAATAAGTGTGGAACAGTGTCGGACACACTTGTCACAGAAGTTGGGGATTCGTTGGATGCAAGTGCTCTCTCGAGGTTCATCGTTCAACTGAAATGGTTGGAGCGAGAGGTGGTGCCTCTAGCTTTCTTTGTTCTGTAAATGCATCGAGTCGGTTTAGGAGCTGTTCCTTCTCGATCAGGCCGTCTCTGATACTTATTACGCGATGGGTCATTTCAGCAACTTCTTGATTGTGTGTAACCAAGATGAACGTTGTTCCTGAGGTTTTGTTCATTTGTGTTATTAGGTTGAGCATAGCATGCGTCGTTTTGGTGTCCAAGTTGCCTGTCGGCTCGTCGCCGATAACTAGGGCGGGTTGAGTAACTAACGCTCGGGCCACTGCGACACGTTGCTGTTCTCCGCCACTCAACTCGGTGGGACGTTTGTTCGCTTTTCGCTCTAACCCAACCGCTTTCAGCATCTTCAACGCCCTCGCTTGTCGGACGCTGGCTTCCACATTCCTAGCGATGAGAGGCATCTCAACATTCTCAATTGCAGTTAGACGTTGAATGAGATTGAATGATTGATACACGAATCCAATCCTTCTGTTCCGCAGCAAGGCCAACTGGTCCTCGTTGAGTTTGCGGACGTCTATCCCGCCTATGAAGACACGGCCCGATGTGGGTCTGTCTATTGCGCTGATAATGTTCAGTAGAGTTGATTTTCCGCTTCCGGAGGGACCGACTATCGATGCTAGCTCTCCTCTCTCGATCCTGAAGCTTAGTCCTCTGAGGGCTGGGTAGTCTGTATGACCGACTCGGTAAATCTTCGTGACATCTACCACTTGAACCGCTGGAGGGACCGTTGGCATGTCAGTCAATGCTTGCACCTTCAAGTTTACGAAGCTCCAACGACGTGCGGTGGTTACTATATATACAGAGTGGATGAATCGTCCATTACGTGACTCGATCCATCGACGTCTAAGAAACAGTCGCTTTTCACGTCACCCAACTACAGGAACGTGTCCATCGCAATACAGTCTGGAATGCAGTTTTAGGATAATGGAAGCGGTTGACTCGTGCAAGTTTGTTTATTTTCTGCAGTCCGTTCAAGCGCTCAAGTATCAGACATCGTTTCGACATTCAGTAACCCCAAAGTGACTAACACTGCTTCCTCAGTGCGAACGGTCGCGACGTTCTGATTCGGTACTGTGTTGATGTAGTAGTCGAAGAGATCCTCTGGGGCTTCATGTTCCTGCCCGAGAATTTCGCGCAGACCCATCTTGGGAGACCCAAATGCTACAAGAAGACTTCTCGCAGTCGCAATGGAGGCCTTCAATCGTGGCCAGACATCTAGGATGGGTTGGCCGTAACGTGACGTGCCTATTCGCAGATTGAACTCGCCATCGTGGAGAAGCTTGCCGAGAAATTTCGTCCGTCTCACCCCGTAACCCCAATACTCTGATCCATTCAAGCGTTCCTTGGACGGATCAATGATCTCGCCAGCAAGGCTTCCTTCCAGAGATCCTAGACGCACCGTCACTCTTGTTCCAGAGGCCAGCTCACCTGGGCATTCAATTGTGCGCTCAAGCCCAACATCCACTAACAGAGACTTCACACGCCGACCCACCGTCACACCTTCCCTGACATCTCCGATCTTGCATTGACGAAGAGAGTTCGGGACATTATGGTGCGGTATCTGCAGAGGCGGCAGGATGCCCGCGAACTTCAGTTCAGGACTCAGCTTGAATATTCTTTTGCGTAGGTACTGTGGTGTTTCGATGAAACTTAGAATCTGTGCGCAGAGGTTAATATCCTCTTGCTGGTTTTGCCGCATGTCGTCGGCGTAGATTACGATTTCGTCTACTCCGAAGATGGCGCAAGCGCGAGCGACGATTCCGAGTTTAGCTGTCTTCTCTCTGAGGTGAGGGGTGTCCGAGACCAAGGAAGCTGGGATTGCCACTGCCAGTTTTCTGGTTCCAGAGGCTGCTTGAGCCAAGGATGGTTCCCTTATGATGAAAGTGGAAGAGGTGAGCTAAAGATGAATCTAGTTGAATGCCTGCAATAAATGAGACGGAAAACTGGGCGATGGTATGTTGTTAACTGAAGCTCATCTGACTGAAGTGCAATCCTTCACTCTGACTTGGAGAATCTTAGGGAAGCAGAGTTGATACAGTAACGGAGCCCACTCGGTTTGGGGCCATCCTCGAAGACGTGGCCCAAGTGCGCGTTGCACGTACTGCACGAGACCTGTGCGATCCATGAAGAGGCTCGAATCGAGTTCGGTTTTGATGCTGTTCTGGTTGATTGGGACCGAGAAGCTTGGCCATCCTGTTCCAGATTCGAATTTGGTCTCGGAGCTGAACAGGTCGCTGCCGCAACAGGCGCATTGGTAGATGCCCTTCTCGTGATGGTTCCAATATGCTCCTGTGAAGGGTATTTCGGTTCCTTTCTTTCGAGCAACCCTAAACTGCTCGGGCGTAAGTAGTCTCCTCCACTCCTCCTCTGTCTTGGTAACCATATGCTTCATCTCTCAAGCTGGGGAGCGCAAACCCCATTTTCCGCTTTTCTCTTGAGTCTGAAATTGGTCAATTATGGCTCGCCAGGCAACCCAAGTCATAGGAAAGGTGAATCTTTTTGCGCTGGAATGCATTCTCTAGAGCGATTACGATGGACCTCGATCACGTGGAGGCATTGAGGAGGTTGGACCGCTCGGATATGCTCTCCTTGATGGATAGAACACCCGAGCGGCTCACCACGCCCGCTGATGCAGACCAGACTTGTGGCAGAGACCTTCAGCGACCCGAAAACGTGGTCTTCATGGGAGTTGGTGGATCAGCGATCGTCGGGGATCTTCTTGCCGACTACGTGAGGGACATCGTTGACGTTCCAGTTGCGGTTCTGAGAAGCCTGAGACTTCCCGGCTATGTGGGCAAAGGAACATTGTTCGTGGCGATCAGCTATTCTGGAGAAACGCAGGAGACACTCTCGGTTCTGGAGCAGGCGATCGCTAAGACTGCGAGAATCGTGACCATAAGCTCTGGCGGCAGGCTTCTTTCGCAATCAGAACGGCACGGGCTGCCATACCTTAGGGTTCCGTCCGGCCTATTGCCCAGGGTTGCGTTGCCCGAGCTTCTGGCTGCTGCCGTTTACGTCCTCGGTTCCGCAGCAATTCTGAAGAATCCTTCTGAACTTCTCTCCGAAGTCAGGAAAGCGATTGGTGACCAGATCGAGAACGTGAAGCCAGAGATCCCTACGGACAAGAATGATGCAAAGAGGATGGCGCAGATGCTTGTGGACAAGCTTCCATTGATTATCGGTGGAGAAGAAGATGGCAGCGTGTTGCGGCGATTCAAGAATGAACTGAACGAGAACAGCAAGATGCCCGCATTCTACTACACAGTTCCGGAAGCCTTCCATGATGACATCGAGGGGTTGAAAGATCTACGATCGCTAGCGAACGTTCAACCCATCTTTCTGCGGAATGATAACTGGCTTGCGGGACAGAAGCGAACCCAGGAGAGGCTAGGCATTCTTCTCAGGGAGTTTGGGTTTCCAAGAGCAATGGAATTTGCTGGTTTGGGAAGAGATAGGTTGAGTCAGTTGCTTACGGCGGTGGTGTTCGGTGACTATGTATCAGTCTATTTGGCTGCGTTACGAGGTCTGGATCCTTCCGAAATGAAGCTAATACCGGAGTTCAGGAAAGTGATGCGCGCCAAATAGCGTATCGCTTCACAGGTCGAGAATGAATCTCAGAGTCGTCGCATCGTTCTCCCGTATGACTTCCATTCTATGATACGTCACTGCCTTCACCTCGACCTTTGGTCCATGCCTCCGTTTATCATATGGCTCCCCTGAGATCTGAGCTGTAACACGCAGGCCGCTCGCAGATCGGGATATCTTATCCACTTTGAACTCGGAGTAGACTTTTTGGTCTAACTCAAACTTCAGAAGCAGCGATTCTAACCAGCTGTAGAGAAGTGCGGTCTCATCATGCCCCTCAACCATGACCCTGTCAGTGAGTTTGGGCGTGATAGAGCCGAGGTCGCATAGAGTGTCAAACAGGGCCTTGCCTGCAGATTCAAGTGCGTTCTCAAGCGATGAACCCCGGGCTTGCACATAGGCGTCAGTAGTGTGCGGTAGGAACTCGTAATCTGCCGTCGGCACTGCACGAAGCCCCTTGATTTTTCTTGGATGAGGCAGACTGCCTCGGAACTTAAATATGCTTTCAGTGAGTTCGCCGAAAACTCTTCCGAACGGGTGTTCTTAGGTCTACAGCGCAATCATCAAAACGATAAATATGAATCGGCTTCACGCATTATGCAGCCGGGATGGCCGAGCGGATTAGCATCGAAGGATGATCCAGAGGCGCAGGCCTTGAGCGAATACTTCAATGGCAGCCTGTGGCCCTTATGGGCCTCGGGGGTTCGAATCCCTCTCCCGGCGCCAACTCGCAAGGTCATGCCGGATTCGGATCAATGGCGGAAGAGAAAGTGAAATGAAGCTAGTTCAGATCGTGACGCTGTTGGTCCTAGTTGGTCTTGTTGCATCCGTCTTGCCATCAGCGCATGGTGCAGGCACGCTTCAAACGGACTTGCCCCTTTACACGCTCAGGGATAAGCAGGTCACGTTGGCAGGTTCTGGTTTCGGAGGCCAGAACTATTACGTTTGGGTAAGGTCACCCAATGAGAATAGCACCCACCTTTCAGGAAAGAGCTTCTCACCCATATCGGGAGGAATGATTCCACCAAGCGTTGCTTTACCGATAAACGCAGACGCTCCGCTCGGAACATATCTCGTAAGTATCTCCACATCAGCGACCAACGACAACCGAGAGGCAGTCGCCCACTTCGGAATATGGGGTACAGCGAAGCCACTCTTCCAGCGAACACAGTCCATCAGAATTCTCGGAGGTGGACTCTTTCCGGGAACAAGCTTCAAGATGAGTATACGTAACCCGGCGGGTGACTACGTCCACATAGCCACAGTCGTCACAAGCGCTCAAGGAGACTTCAATCACACCTGGAGGATCCCAGAGGACGCTGTAACAGAAACATACAAAGTTATCATAGATGGAACGGGAACATTCGACAATTCGCAACAGGACTACGTTTCTGAGTCAAGATTCACGGTAACGCAAGCAACATTCTCCGTCGGGATCGTCACGCAACCTTCTCCATCATATCAAAGGACAGAGACTGCAAGGATCACGATGACCTTCAAGTACCCTGATGGAACCCCCGTGCTGAAATCGAAAGCAAACCTCCGCCCCGTCCTGCTCCTTCAAAATCAATCAACCGTCGGATACGCAACGCTGTCTCTAACCGACGCTGCGAACGGTATCTGGACGGCTGAGAGTAAGATTCCCGTAAATGCCACGCCGAATCCAAGGTATCGCTTTGATTTACCCGCGCAATCGTTCGATGATGGCTTTGGCAATAAGGGAGGCCCAGCGGATACGTTCTCAGAGTACTTCCAAATCTCCAATGCGAGCCTGCGATTTGCGAGCGAGGTGAATGGGACGCAGATTCAAGTCCCGTTCGGTCAGGTCAGCATAATCTCCAGGATAACCTACCCAGATGGGACAGTCTTCTTTAATGGAACTGCCAGAGTACAGGTCTCCACTGGTTCTTCGAATTCCACCGTTCAACTCTCATATGATCCAGCGATAAGAGCGTGGCGTGCTTCATATTCGAGCGCATTCACCGATCTATGGCGTGTGGGCGTCTGGAAGCTCAGAGTAGAAGCGAGAGACGTGTATGGAAACTCGGGCACCGCAACCTACGAGGTGGCCACGCAACCGTACCTATTCATCGCGTTGATCGCAGTCCTAGTCGCAGTAGCACTGTTCGCCCGCTGGACAGTGTCACGTTACGGAAGAAAGGTTTACTTCAAGATCCGGAAGATTGTGATGCGGTTCCGCGGGCCAAGAACGCTGTAGGTTCCTACTGGAATAGTCCACCTGTGAAGCCATGCAATCTGAGACTTCTCCTTTGTCCGCGACAGTCAAAGGTGAAAGAGTACACAGGGACAAGATATTCCACCAACTCAGTGACCTGAAACCTGTTGCTGAGTATCTTTGAAAACGCCGCGGGCGGCTTGACGATCATCGCGTGAAGCCGGCGAATCAATTCCTCTTTGGATACTGTGCTAGCAGCAACTTCAGAGTTCGGAAACTCTTTAGCTAGATCTTCCCGCCGAAGCTTCTGGAGGGGGATTTTCCCCTCAAAGAATGCTTCAGCCTCCAGATCTTCATTGCCTTCTTCATCAAGGAATATGGCCCCCTCTTTGTACATGTAGGCTAGTTCGGTCACATCGTTCAACCGAACTGATTTCACTCCGGCCCCGACTCGCATCCTCAAGAGACGACGCGGCAGATTTGTCAACTTGAGGGATTCACCTGAATCTTGGCTTACTAGATCCCGAATTTTCCCCTCGACTTCTACGGCCACGACATCATCCTGAAGGTCGATTCTGTAGGAGTTACCTCTGAAGTAGAAGCACTCGTGGAAGCCCTTGATCATCCAGAATGGAATCAGCGTTATCTTCGGGTCTCCAAGCATGTTCACCTCCTGTTCCTGAGGTTTCAGGAACGTGAGTACCCTGTTTCGAAAGAGTGCCCGCTTTCGACCCGCAGCAAGTCCGACCAGTTCATCAACGGGTCTGGGTTTTAAGCAGTAAATGTCTACATTGATACTGCCCGGGTCCCATCCGTTCCCGACTCTTGAGTCTTCGAAACCTCCCGCGGATTGGAATAGGTTTTCAAACTCACTTATCGTTGAGTCAAGAAGTCGTTTTATTTCTTTGAAACGGTCGTCCGCGTCCAAATCCGGCACTAACCGCCGGAGCCGTGCACAAGCTCACTTTTGAACGGTAAGTTTTCCGTATCGACCAACATTAAGTTGGGTCTCGCCGCGGAAGCTCGTTACATAACCATTCTCGATAACTACATTGTTGTCAACCGCGACCTGGTCTATTTGCTCATTCCACAATGTCAGCTTGACGGAACCCGAATCATCACTTACCGTAGCTGTAGCAACCCTCGATTGCTCGCCAGTGCGGGTAGTGACATCTCTAGGAGCGGAGAGCTCAAGAACTTTGGCGGTTATGTCGACGCGTCGCATTCCTGGCCTCAGTTCAACTATCTTCATGGAAATCGAAACGCTACACTGCACTTGTCATATTAAACTCTTAACATCAAGGAAACTCCACAATTTCAATTGAGCAATTCCCACTACTAGCCTCCGTGCCGCATTCAGATTCATCGAACAGGGTGTTCGATTCTCTAGATTTTACTTGCGCCCATGTGTTTAGTGCCAAGTCGGTGAAAAAATGTTGAGTAAAGATGAGAATGCGGCAAGTCGAAGGCAGTTCCTGCTCTACTGGGTGGGTTTCTTAGTGATCGTTCTAGGTGCGGTTTCGATCCTGATGACGATTTCCGGGGTGCTGATCGACGTGTTGAGTTACAGATGCTGGTACCCGATCTTGTCACCGATGATGGGTGTAACCCAGCCACCCAAGCCAACTCAGGCAGTAGTGGTACCATACTATTGCTCCAGCCCTATGGTTGCAGTGGTACGGTTTGTCTTCAACCTCCTCGCTGAGCTGGTTTTGGTTGGCGCAGGGGTCTACATGACGCTGAACGGCAAGAGGAGTTGACGACAACTTAAGACGCGCAACTGGATCCATGCACCATGAGACGCTTCGATTCCTAACGCCCTAGAAACTTCACGATACTTCTTCCTGCCAACCAAGCAGCTTAAATGCCGCCAGAAACTCTCGTCTGGACTTGATCACGTGCTCGTATAACGCCTGTGTCTGCTGCGTTCATAACTTATTCGCATTTAGAGATCTACTCATTGGAGGACAGTGCATGCCACAGATAGCTTGGTAAAGATAATAGAACTGGGCTGGTTACAGCAACTTGACATGCATGATTGGAATCACCGTCCGTCTCCTTGTACAGTTCGAGGCAAGGGCCTTAATGCTGCTTGGCTGTGGCAACAGTGGAGGCGACATATCTATGAAATCAAAAACACCGACAAATGCCGACAACTCCATCTTCATGGTCTTTGGCCCAACATCCATCGATGGTACAGCTAACATAATCCCATACTACCCCTACAGAATATTCAGCACCGACGCAGCGGCCTAAGGTGTAGGCACTAATCAGAAACAACTCAAAGATCACTTAGCGGGGCATATTTCAGTGCCCCTAGTTCTAGCAAGTCAGCTTGCGGTTCACGTCTCGCTTGAGGATGCGTCACTGAGTCGTTCTGGTCTTTCGATTCCACTTCTTTCCGATTGGGTAAATGTCCTCGGGGATGTTCTTGTACTTGAACTTCCTGAGGTTCGCCCGGCCGAATCCTGGCGTATCAATTGGCACGATCTCCTTCGCCACGTCCTCGTAGAAGGCGCGGAAATGTACGCGCGACTTCAGTGAGAGTATGTCTAGCGTGTTGAAGTTTATGCCGTATGCCTTGAAGATGGCATCATCTAGGACTTGGTGAAGTGTCGGTGTGATCAGGAGGTGGTTGTTGTTTCCTAGGTTCAGAACCGCAACCGTGTCAAGCTTGTTCTTTCTACCCCTACCCATGGGCCCGGTCGTGACGTAGTCGCCGTTGCCAAGAAACTCAACGGTCCCGGTTATAGATACGGGCCTGCCAGACTCTTTGGCGGCCCAGCCTCCTACCTTAACTGTGACTTTCCTGCCGAGCCCTGATTTCCTCTGAATCTGTTGTATAGCTTTGGGATCAGCTATTGTAGCGACTGCAAAGTTCTTCGCGTGGCGTGCCAGCAGCTCTCGCAGAATGTATGTTCCGTCTCCTGTGCGATCAGCGTGATCTGCAAGTATGACCGGTCGCTTCCCTTTCTTGACGGCCTTCAGTGCCTGTGCCACTCCGTTCTTCACATCCGGCACTTTCTGATTGGCGAGTGGTTGACGGATCTTCCACATGAAGTCTGAGATATCCTGAGCGATCTCCTCAGCTAGTTGCTTGTTGTTGTTCGTAACGGCGATCACTGTGGCTCCAACATCGGGTACATCGGCAAAGGCGAAACCCATGGCCACGGACACGCCGTATACGTCGCCGCCTCTTGCTTCCCAACCCCGTACCCTGTCGTACACTTGTTTTGCGGGATTGTAGAATGTGCCTTGAAAGACGCTCGGGGTTATTATTCCGGGCTTTCGGATCGCCATGGTTGGCTTAAGTTCGCCTCTAATCGTTTTGACTATGCACCTAGCTGCAAGCATTCCTGTCTCTTCCGAGTCTACATGTGGGTATGTCTTCAGGATGAACACTGCATCTGCAGCATCGGTCAGCTCATGGTCCTCATTTGCATGGAGGTCGAGCGTCACCATGATGGGTATGTTCCCCACCGCTTTCCTTGCCCGACGTACGATCTCCGCTTCAGGCTTCAGGTATTCCTTGCTGGCCATGGCCCCGTGCAGGGCTAGGAGCACGCCGTCTAACCTACCAGTGTTTCTGAGTCCTTCAGCGATACCATTAGAGTATTTATCGAAGCACTCCTTGGTCAGCCAACTGCCGGATGATCCTCCCCACGAATTGGCTGCTGACAAAATCCCCACGAGTTCGGCGTCTTCCTGCTCCGCGACCTTAATGTAACCATTCACATAGCTTTCGACTCCTCGTTCTTTCTGCAGGACATCTTTCCCGTAATAGACTCCCCCCCTCTCGTAATCTTCAACTGTTGTTGGTTTCGGACAGAAGGTGCAGGTCTCGTGCGAGAAACTGGCTACAGCTATCCTCATCTTGAAGGCCGAATGAATACGGCACTCGTTTTTGCAGAAAAGACTTTCGATAACAAACGCTGACTGTGACATTCAACAGACGATTTCTCCTTGCGAAGAGCAACTCACTTGTTTTCCAGGGTATAATGTATGAAAATGTTAATGATGCTCCCCGGACAGCTTGCACGCGAGTTATGGGAATCCGCGTCTCCCACCTATGAGGCGATCATCTCTCACTCCTTCTTAGCCGGCTTGGTTGACGGTAGCCTTCAGGAAGACCGCTTTCGTTTCTACGTAATCCAAGACGCGCTCTATCTCTCAGAGTTTGCAAGAGCGCTGAATATTGCTGCAGCCCGTGCTCCCAAGGATGAATGGATAGTCACGTTTAGCGAACACGCGAAGGGCGTTCTTCTCGGAGAACGGGCACTGCATGAACACTTCTTCAGCCATTGGGGTTTGAGTAGGGAGGCTGTGTACTTAACACCCATGAGTCCCACTAACTTGGCTTACACATCCTACTTGGTGGCGACCGCTTACACTAAACCATTTCATGAACTTCTAGGCGCGCTGCTGGCCTGCTATTGGATATATTGGGAAGTCGGGAAGCATTTGGAAGCAATTGGATCCAAGAAGCAGCTCTATCAACGGTGGGTTGACACCTACTCTTCGAGAGAATACGCGGCAATTTGCAGTGCGATATTAGACATAACGGACCAAGTGGGAACGGGACTGAGTCCACAATCAAGAACTCAGGTTCGAAACCATTTCATCGTCACCTGTCGATACGAATACATGTTCTGGGATTCAGCGTACCGGCTAGAAGCATGGCCCATCTAGTTGTTAGTCATGGTTTAGGAGTGCGCACTATCCCCACACATCACTGATCGCATCATGAATTGATCCGAAATCGTTCAGCGAGTCTTGGTGGTCTTAGCGTGTCTCGGGCGATATCATTGAGCTTGGCGTTTCATCCTCGACTTGACGATGATGACGATTAATACTATGGCAATGACAACAATCAATGCAACCAGATAGTAGTTTGTTGTGGAAGAAGGTGGGTTTGCGCTCTGCAGGGTCGACAGCATGATTTGGGTGCTTTGAAGTGTGTAGGTTTTAGTTGTCGTTAGGATTACTAATTTGCTCTGGACTTTTGTGCTGTAAGCTTGCGCCATGAAGAAGAGGTAACTGCCATAGAAGTTATATTGGAAATACGAGTCGTTTGAGAGAAACAATAGTGCGTACTCACCACTTTGAGGCGTAATCCAATCTAGGTCATATGAAGACGCCACCGCATGCACTTGCCAATCCCAATTTCCATAACCGCATCGGGAATTCTTGAACGCCCGAAGCTGATCCAAATTAAGGATGAACAAGTCGATAGCCCTATTCACAGCTTCGAAGCGCGTTTTCACAACTTCGAAGTGCCCTCGAATTTCCTGTCCTGCTGTAGCATTGAGAAGGAAATAGTCATAGTAAAGACAGGTGTAGTCCTCCGAGTCACCAAACCGTGTCGGACGCGACACACTATCCTCTTGAAAAAGGGAGAAATGACCAGTTTGATTGTTGTAGTTGGGCGGTGTGAGCAGGTAATGAACTGGCTGCGTGTACATAGTAGTCATTTGGGTCGTTGAATACATTGTCATCGTTGAACTAGCCATGGAGTATTGAACACTGATTCCTGTCGTGACGGTTTGGCTACGCACTGATCTGGGAACCGTTAACGGAATAAGAACGGAACAGAGAAGGAGCACACTGAAGAAGATTCTGAGATACTTCAAGATCATCAGGCACCCTATAGACTGAAAACACTTACGGATACACCTTTCGTGAAGATAACTAGCGTTTCAAATTCGCTATACGGCTTCGTTCCCAGTTTACGCAGAAGATATAGTGCTTCCTCATTCGAGTGTGTAGACTTGAGTCGCATATCCACAGCTACTGTTTGGAGGTTACTACTTGAGAATAGCGACAGGAACCATTTCGCACGAAACAAACACCTTCTGCGCACATCCCACAACCTTGGACAACTTCAAGTATGATAGATATGCTCCAAGATCTGCGAAGACTGGATATCTTGATGCGAAAGATTTCTTTGAAGAGTTCACTGGAACCAAGTCAGTTGCCGGTGGATTCATTGATGCATCAAGAAATCTGGGATTCGAGCTAGTTCCGACTATTTGGGCAAGTGCCACACCGGGCGGCACAGTCACCAGTGAGACGTTTGATTATTTGCTTTCCGCATTACTCAGAGAACCGAAGAACGCTGGTGAAGTTGACGGAGTGCTGCTTGGTCTTCACGGCGGAGGATACAGCGAGATCCACAACGACCTAGAGGGAAAGGTTCTCGAAGACGTCAGAGAGATCATCGGTCAGGATACCCCCTTAGCTACCGTGTTTGATCTCCACGCGAACGTTAGTGAGCTAAGGATTCGTACCGCTGACTTCATTGTCGGTTATGATACGTATCCTCACATTGACATGTACGAGCGCGGCGTTGAAGCGGCCAGCATTATGGTTTCAACAATCAAAGGCGAAGTGAAGCCTACGATGGCGATGGAGAAGCCGCCTCTGATTCCTCCACTTCAAGCACAGTTCACCGGGAGACCTCCGATGAGCAAGATAATGGATCTGGCGCACAAGATAGAGCGAGAGAAAGGAATATTGAATGTAACGGTGTCGGCATCTTTTCCTCCGACAGACGCAAAAGATACAGCCGTTAGCCTAATCGTTACCTCAGATGACGACGTCAATTTAGCTAAGAGCAAAGCGAAAATCCTCTCCGATTTGACCTGGAGCCTAAGAAGAGACTTCCTCGTCACACCAACCCCTATTCAGCAAGCCGTTAAAGAAGCAATGAGCAACCCTGGGCCAACAATCCTAGCAGATATCGGCGACAATCCTGGGGCTGGAGGATCCACCGACGGAACCGCTTTGCTACGCGCTTTGATCGAGTCAGGCGCAAAGAATTCGGTTACTGCAGTTATGAGAGATCCTGAAGCGGTCTCAAAGGCGATTCAGGTCGGCGTAGGTAATCGAATCACCATGAAGATCGGCGGAAAGACTGACAAACTTCATGGCGACCCATTGCAGGTAACAGGCTATGTCCGTCTGATATCGGATGGCATGTTCCGCAATCGCGGACCAATGGGAGCTGGTATGGAAGTTCGACTAGGCAAAACAGTTGTTCTGGACTGCAGTGGTGTCGAGGTAATTATGACAGAGTTGAGATATCAACCTACAGACTTGCAGGTTTACCGATTCGTTGGGATCGAGCCTTCAGAGAAACAGATAATCGCGGTGAAGTCCTCAGTACACTACAGGGCGGCCCATGGTCCGATTGCGAAGAAGATCATAGAGGTTGACACACCCGGAGTTACCGGACCAAATCTCAAACGGTATCCATTCAAGAAAGTGAAAAGACCCATCTTCCCACTGGATGACTTCTAGAGACTCATGGACGGAACTTGTTTCTGTTACGGCTGCCTTCGCTTCGTATGTGCCATTAGGCTCACCACCGGTGAGAAAAGACCGGTTTCCGTTTAATCATTTCAGTTTACCATCAGACCACTAGTACGGGCCGCGCACAAACACGAGCAGTTGTTTGTAACTGTTCTTGCTGTAAGAGTAGGCTCCCATCTCTCAAAGGCCTGGGATCCTAGGCATCAAGCCTTTGAGCAGCCCAGCGGCGAATGCTATTCCAAGGTACGCTAGGACAACGATGACTATCGCCAATATGACCACTGCCAAGACTGCTATTACAACTGCCTTGACCCAACCAACACCAAAGAAGTGTTTGATCAGCAGCAGGATAACGATAAGTTGTACGATGATTCCCAGCCAACCCGTACTCCCCAAGAAGTAACCTATCACATCAGCAAGGATGATTGCTGAAATAACGATCAAAATGCCATGCCAGTATGTGGCTTTCGGTGCCCCCAGAGCCTTGCCCGCTAGCCAAACGAAGATACCACCAATTATCCCTGAGAGGATTAGATGAATTATCGTGCCAAGAATGTCCGCCAGCAATTCAGTGGCCCTCGAACCGATAAATCCAGTTAGAATATAACATTTTCTCGCGTGCCATTTCCATAGGGTTCATACAGGTCCTTAGAATACTCTGACTTGAGAGCCGTGTACCTAGCACCCATTTCGAATGCTAGGACTATTAGCTTTGCGTCAACGCCCTTCACTGTGGTTGTCAGACAAGCCGCGTGACGGTTCGGGTGCATGCCGCTTTGTGTGCGACCGATATTCGTCTGTGCGGGTGTAATGGCACTGACACGCATAGAGGGAAAAGACGAAATTAACGAATTGAGGAATTGAGCAACTGTTATTTGGATATGTAAGGCTCGGACTATTGGTTTTGGAAGGCTAGAGACCTTGATGGAGATCGATTACGACAGAATCGCTTCGGAATACTCCCAACATCGTAAGGTGCATCCGGGTGTTCTCGCAGAACTCATCAGTTATGGCGCCCTTAGTAAGGGATCGAAGGTGCTGGAAGTAGGATGCGGGACGGGGAATTATGCTGTGGCGCTTAGGGCTCTGGTCGGGTGTGGGCTCTGGGCAGTGGATCCTTCGGAAGAGATGTTATCCCGGGCCAAGGAACGATCCGATGAAATCCGCTTCTGCTTGGGGAAGGCTGAGAAACTGGATTTCCAACAGGGCTTTTTCGATATGGTGTTTTCTGTTGATGTGATTCATCATCTTTCCGGCCCATCCGATTTCTTCCGGGAAGCTCATCGTGTTCTGAAGAAAGGGGGAAGGGTTTGTACTGTCACAGATTCAGAGTGGATTATTCGTCATCGTGAACCGCTCGCAGTCTACTTTCCCGAAACAGTTGAGGTTGAGCTGAAGAGGTACGCAAGAATCGATGAGCTGGAGAGCATTATGACGCGAATTGGATTTGGCGAGGTTAAGGAGAGCATGGCTGAGTTCTCGTATGAATTGCATGACGTTCAAGCATATCACGACAAGGCTTTCTCGTCTCTCCACTTGATCTCAAAGGAAGCGTTTGAGCTGGGCATCGAGCGGATGGAGCGAGATCTACGTACTGGGCCGATTAAGTGTGTTTCACGATACTCGCTTCTTTGGGGAACTAAATCGAGCTAGGTAATCGTGCCTGCGAGGTGGCGGTCGTTGTTTTGAGTGGGTTGCGGTTTGCGTTCTTTACAGGTAACCATTCTAACGAGGGGTAACAGTGTTGGCGGTCCCTCCACGTATGCCGATTTGACGCGATCATTTCAGAAGCTTCGTCATTAGTTTCTCTATCCTCTTGTGTTTCTCTAGGTGGAAAAGTATTCTTTCAACTAGAGTTTGGATTCTGCGGTGAAACATGTTCGTGAGCAGAACTGGATATGCGAAGGAGACAAAGCTTAGGATTATGGCCTGAAGACCGGTTAGCTTTCCCAGTAACAGTGCCACTAGTGAGAATGTGATGAATCCTATTGAAGCACTAATCAACGAACGTATGATGAAGTACATGTTGTATCTGCTTGCTTCATTCTCATTCATAGCCTCAGTTTTGGTTTGACGCCCCTTAAGTACCCCCCCTCGTGACCCACTGGAAATCTTCACAACTTCCAAGGAACCACAGGCGACGTAAACAAGAACAGGAATTGCATCGATAATTAACCGCTCGTAGCGATACGGGTTTGAGGAATCCGTCTCGTTTTGAGTGCGGCTCTACCGGTGCGCGTAGTAGCCTATGATGGTGCGGCCAGCATATTCGAACGATCCGCGTGTTCTATTGCGTATTGCCCGGCCTGAAGGGATATTCTCTAAAAAAAGGAGTAGAGGATAGGATTCGCGATGAGTACTTTTCATCTAATCCGATTGTAGCTTTAGCGGTAGACGCAGTAGTAGCGGCCGTAGAGGGGGAAGTAGTAGCGGCAGCTGCCGTAGAATGTGCGACCGTAATAGTAGTAGTTTCTGCCTTGATTGTAATTGTTGTTCGGATAGTTCGGATAGTTTGGACGGTTTGGATAGTTTTGATAGCTGGGATAGTTGGGATAATTATAAGAAGGATAGTTGGGATAGCTCGGATTGCCGTAGTAGTAGGGGTAATTCGGATAGTAGCCGGCGTTAATCTGGTAGGATATCGTGGCTGTCGTCAGTACCGAACCGCTGCCGTAGTATTGCCCGTAGTATCCGTATGGTGGGCTATTGTAGTAACCGTACTGTCCGTTGTATATTGATACGGAGATTTGCACCACATGTCCTTGAACTGACGAAGGGAGGTTGAATGCAAGTTGTCCAGTGAAAATGTTACCTCCGCTCACGGCACTTAGCGCGGTGTTAGCTGTACCCACGTTCGAATTGTAAGACGTGTCATAAGCCGTGCCCACCGCGTAAAGTTGGTAGCTGACGAACGAGCACGTAGCCGATACTGGCACGGTAAGTCCCACGTTCGAACTATAGTATTGTTGCATTGACGTGGTTGGGGAACCGAGCTGTGCGTAACATTGGTCGGCTGAGACTGGCTGGGTGTATGGTTCGGTGGCGAAGATCAAGAAGGTCAACGCTAAGATGAGTACCGCGTACCTACATGTTCTAGCTAATTTTCGTCCCAATTACATCATCAAGCAACTACGAATGGTAGTTGCCTATAATCTGAATGGATGAATCATCCTTCTGTGTAAGAAAAACAGAAGTTCCCCGAATAAGTCAATGGGGAGATCGCCTACTGTGTCCTAGGCCACGGTCATCTCAGCTTTCTAGCTCTCCTATCATCGTGACGATGTTCTTGACCAAAGTTTCGTGCAATTGCTTTCCCTTCTCGGCCGAGGCACGCGTTGGGTCGCCCACCGTGCCTCCAGAAATCATTCTCTGCCTATCCATTTCTGCTGGTGTGCTTGGCACGTATACCAATGTGTCTCCTTCATACCTTGGATCTACTCTGTACATTTGCTTTGGAGGGTGGACATTCCTGGATGCTCGGTTCATCGTAGTAAGCTCCTGATGTATGTAGAGCATGTGAGAGGTTTCGAGTTCATCGCCGTGACCGATATCTTCCAACCCAAGCCTGTTAGCTACTGTTTTGGCCATGAACGCTGGGTCTACTAGGATGATACGGGTTCCGCTTTCTTGAGTGACCTTGCCAGCAGCCAATTGGAGCGGGGGGCAGGTTGGCTATCCTATGACCGTTCACCAGAATGATTTTGCGGAATCCATGTTGCACAAGTGACCGGCATATATCAACTACGACTTCGACCAAAACCTCGCCTCGTAGACTTATGGTACCTGCGTAAGGCATGTGGTGAGGTGACCAACCAAACCAAAGGGGAGGTGCAACAATCCCTCCGGTCTCTTTAGCAACATCAAGAGCGACCTTGATCGCAACCATGGTGTCGGTTCCTTCGGGCAAATGGCGACCATGTTGCTCAGTGCTCCCTAGAGGGACAAGCACAATGCTAGGTTCTCTAATCGCGTCAGCAATCTCTTCCCATGTCATCTCGTAAAGCCAGAGTTTTCTCAATGTCCTAACTCGCATTCAGTCATGCAAGATCAACTACTTTTCCTTTGCCGCACATACAATAAAAATCCCTGCCGTGAGCGCTGATGCAGTAATGCGCACAAGGAACTGCGTCGCCGAAATTCGCAGCTTACACAAGGAAAGCTGTGCTAAGGATTGAGCATGTTCAAGCAGTCTAGGTTCTTGCGCACGTGATTCTGTTTACGTACTTTACCCACTGGTAACCAGGTTTAGTGGGAAGTACAAGTCTTGCTGGGTATCCGTGTTCAACCTTCAACGGAGCAGATCCAATTTTGAGAGCGATCAGAACACCTAAGCCTGTAACATCGTTTTGGTTGATTTCCGTGGCGTACCCGTTTATACTCTTGATTGTAACGTGATCAAACTTGCTTGGCGCCCCAGCTTGGAGCAGAAGATGTGATAGAGGTATGCCCTCCCAAGGTACTGTGGCGTTCCATCCTTCCACGCATTCGATAGTAGAACTCTCGGTGACGGAGGGCATGGCATAGAGATCTGGCAGGGTTAGTTGTAGAGGGTTCGACACGTCCCCGTCTACTCTCAACAGGTAATCTTTCGGATCCATGTGAGTTAGCTGACCTCCATTCCATGCCACTGGGAAATCGGAAATTCTTCCTGTCTCCAGCGTGGGCTGAGATGAACTAACGCTTCCAGCAGGACCAGATGAAGTTGGAGTCTCTTTCCCTTGAAACCACCATGAGGCCACACTAATCGCGATGCCGACCGGAACGAGCTTTATGAAGTATCTCCGAGTCAGCTGCATGCATCTAGCCCTTCACTTGTTGATTTAAGCGTAAATCAATGCCACAGTTTAGGCGTGCCGGAACTCCTCGACCCGGGTGGTTAGGTGCAGAATTCCTTTTCGTCAGCTCTCGGAACACGCCCTAGCTTCGCCAGGTATCCGCCAAGGCTCAACAGCGGGCTTCCACTGACTGACGAGCACGATCACAAGAACCAGTGTTCAGCCTTTCATGATCTCGGTACCCATTGATCGTTCAACTACGCGTAGCCGATAGCCTGCTAATCGCCTAGAGTTTAATCTGTATTTCTGTATGTGGGTCTCTTTGCCCGAGTTATTTTTCTGAGACAACGAAGGGGTTAAATTGGATGGATTATCCAGCCAGCCTCCATGCCGAAAATTCCTTTGACGGCCACAACACTCATCTTACTACTGCTTTCACCACTTCTCGCTGTGCCGGTAACCGCACATTCCACACTTGGGAGTTTGACTCCCGCGCCAAGATATCACGTCGACGACTCAGACCCGCACGTGGGGGGGCCAACGGCTTACGTATGGCCTGGGAGCGGTTTGTCATCGTTCACTGGTCTTGCAAGTGGTTTTCCTCCGGGATACCAGTCACCCTTTCCAGGCGGTAGTCTTCTCAGCCAACCTTTGAATCTGCATCAACTGGAAGGGGATGATTATTCGCCCTACGGCGCAATATTGGCTTCGACAAAGCGCTACTACAGTAAGGGGCCGCTGATTTTCGCGTTGAATTTCAGTCAACCCTGCCGATTTGGTTGGAATGATGTTGACAACTCATGTGGTTCAGGCACTCAGTATGCGGAGAACTTCACAGGTTTGAGCATTTACATACCTCCCGAATTTGACCTTTCAGCACTCTTCTCAGGACTGTACCAATACAATCCTGGTCTGATCGAATCAACATTCGGAGCCACGGCTGACGACCTAACCATCACGCACGCAAACAAGACGGACCCGTGGGGGCCCGGCTGGTGGGTTGTGGATATTTATGGGGACATTCACTGGTGGCCTCAACACGATTATCGGGAATGGTACTACCTCAGAATCAACGACGTAGTTGCGCCAAGAATCGCGGGCAGATATTTCTTCAAAATATTCTTGCAGGATCAATTCTTCAACTTCGTTTATCCAGGAATGCCAAGAAGCCTATTTGTAACCAGTGGGGAATGTGGATCATGCAATCAAGGCACAGCAGGTAATCCAAACCTCGAAATCGTCCCCTATTCGGGGCCGACGAATGCGACTGTCCCCGTAGCGAATTGGCCTGTGCTACTCGTGAAAGGTTCCATCGCCCCAGCGATCATAACCGGCACAATTCGATACGGCACGGTGAATGCCACTATCCACGGGAGACCCATCAATCTTTCTGGCCGGGTACGAGCTGTGGGGACTGCCATTGATCCATACAGACCGGATCAACCTGAGACAGGAAGAAGCGTTGAGGCAATGGGCTACTTTAACGCATCCGCGCAGGGTCACTTCGAAGTTGAAGGCCTCGCTCCAGGGGTCTATGACGTTTACGCAAGCGCCGCTGGACACCCTGAACAACTGATAGCATCAAAGACTACCGTGCTTCCAAGTCAATCCTTGCACTTGGACGGGTACATTAATCCAGGCGCCACAGTTGCGGGGACCGTTTACAGCAGAAATGAATACGGTCAGGCAGCATGGCCTGCGTCTCCCCGTCCGATCCACATTGAAATTTACCGCAACAACGGCACTTCTGGAAATACGCTCGCAGCGTTCTCTCCGTTAAACCTGACTCATCAGCCGTTCATGGCGTACGATTGGGACTACTTTTCGAATCATCCCAACCTTCCCACCCCTCGCCCCATAGCATTTCCGTGGTCGGCTCCATCGTTCTCATACTACACGGCTTCCTTTCAGTCACCCACTCCGAATCCATACTACAACTCACACTTGGCAATCGTGTGCGGTAGCAAAGTTGATGCGTGCGGAAAGCCGAATGGCGTTGGTCCAGCCCAATATTGGTGGGTTGACGGTTTAGGTCGGTTCACTAATGGAGGCGGGAGTGACGGTTTCGCATTCCAGTTTGGAGTAAAAGGAGTCTTCGGTACTCCGACAAACTTGGATGGACACGTTCCGCAAAGCTTCGCCTCATGGGTGGATGGTCTTGGAGCTGGCCATTACTGGATAAGGGCATGGGTCAACGGTTTTACCCAAACCCTCCTTGACGGGAGGACCGTCGATCAAACCTCGTTTGACGTTCCAATTAACGATTGGGCCGGAGACATACACGTCCCCGTATACCTTCGCTCCTCCGGAAGCATTCTAGTCACAACCCACTTTCACGACCATACAGACTCTCTTGTGGACTGTCCCATAAGCGGATGCGCAGGCAACTTTGCCAACGGCCTTTCGAGAGGAAACCGTTACTTGGTCGCGGAATTACATGATATAGCGGGCACTCTTGTTGGTCTGAATTTCACGCAAGTCCTAAGCAATCAGACTTCGGCAACGCTTGAGGTGAATGGATTCGGGCTTATGGGTCCAGATATCGATGGAATAAGATACTCGTACCGTATTTACCAGGGCTACAGGGATTATGGAATACTGACTGGAACGTACCGTCTCTACCTGTACATGCGAGGCTACCTACAATCAGAGACCGTTTCAGTATCCCTCAGTTTAGGAAGCCTCGTGCGAATTGGCGCCAATATGCATCGCGGCGCTCGGCTGAACATGACATTGTACAGCGTGGACTGGCAGCGACCGAGAATTCCGAGACCATGGGAGTTTCCCGGTGCTAGACTCAGAATCTACATCCTCAACCAAGCCACAAGACAGTCCCTGGGATACATTGGTTATCCATCATTCATTGCGGCAGCGGGCGGAAGTAGAGCTGATGAGCCCTACATGCAGCCCGCGTGCTACACGAGATCCGCAGCTCCACCGTTCTGTCCGACCGGGTCGACACAAGTGATCGATCCCAATGACCCTCTGGGCTCCACGATCGTGGTCAACGAGTGGGATGGATTTCCCGGAGCGGAGGTTGATGGTGTCGGAATATATCCATCCGTAGTTCAATATGGAGCGAGCTACATTCCTCCGTGGAATCTCGGTGGATTTCTAGAAGTCACCTCGGATTATAGGCTCGACGCCTCAGGTGACTTTGGACCCAACGATGCTCTGTCAACCGGACTGTACTCCGCGCACGCTTTCACCTACGGATATGTGCAAACTTCGAACTACATTGCATTCGCAACGGAGGGCGGTGTCGGTGACCTTCGAGTGGATCTACTGAAAGGTGTCAACATGACAATCTACATTCCCATGATGCTGGAAGGATTGAACACGCCAACCCAATTCAACATGAGCATGCGTGTTCGAGTGTTCGATGATCAAGGCAATCTAGTGGCGACAGCTTCAACGAAAGGACCCGACACCGCGAACTTTCGAAACGATTATGGTTCAAAGGATTTCTTCGGATTGGGAAGATTCACCGGAAACAATCTGCACCCCGTCGGATCAGTCTACGAAACATACTACGCAGATCCCTTCACTCCATCTCCCTCCCCCGGCATTAACCCTCAACAAACCGGGTCGCTTCACACAGTGAACGAAAAGCGGTCATCAGATACGTTCCTCTGGTATGGTTCATGGTCAACTAGTCAAGATGGCAGGTATGTCATTGGTTGGCAGGCGTTCGACAGTGACCCCAATCATGATGGAGTGAGTGACTTCGGCACGATTCAATTCAACGCAAACTACTGGGGGTTTCACGAATGGAGAACTTCAATTCCTTATCACACTCAAATGGTTCGGGTATTCTTAGCGGGCATATACGACGTGTTTGGAGACTCACTAGACGGACAGAACTCCGGTACGCTCTCATCGCAACAATGGAACAATAGTACAGGTGAAGAAGTGAACTCCATGCATTACGGGATCTATGGTTCAACAACGGGTCCAGAGGGCGGCGGCAAATCTCTGACCGTTGAAGTAGACTGTTGGAACGAGTATCCAGCGCCGTTCTTCCCAAATGCAGGGGCCCCGCCAACAAGCAATTGGTACCCGCCAGTGGAAGGGCTACTGGAAGGGGACAGCTTCCACATTGTGCGCAGCCATGCAGCGTCGCCGTTCGGATTTACAGGCGATACACTCTTCTCAAATGGACTGGGACCATATGCACAGGAGAGGGCTTGGACATTACCGAACCCTCCCTTCGGCGGGGAGACATCAGGCATATTCAGGCTGGATAAGCGAGGCCATATTGATGGGACAATTCTAGGGTTCACGATCGATGATCGACTTCAACCCGTTTCATGGGCTCAAGTGGAAGCGAGGATTGCGAACTACAACCTAACTCAATACTCTTGGGATGGCCACTATGACATGTACCTCGACCCTGGAAGATACAGTCTGCTCGTTGCCGTGCGGACACCAAACGGAAGCCTAGGGTACAGATCAATCGCAGCTAATGTGAATATTGCATCCGGCCAAACAGCAATCGGCATCAACTTCCAACTTGAACTCAATGATCTTCCAGCCCAAAAATACTCGAACTTGGTTTTATCGCATGCAGCGACTCTCGTGATAACTGTCCCACAACTTCGGCCCCGTAGCAGAGCACGCAAACATTAGGATAGAGAGTAATTGACTCATGCTCGCTTCCCGTGACATCAGGTTAGTTCGTCGCGATTTGTGTAGCTACTAGATGATCAGCATCAACCGTGCCTGGGCTGCGCTACTATCGCGGACCCAGCAATTTCCTACTCTTTCCCTGACTCGACGGTTTCATGATTAGAGAGTGCATCTTGGTGAGGTCGTCCTGGAATAGGGCGAGAGCCTTTGGGACCTCCATTTCCAGTTGGTCCCTGAGAGCCAAGTTCTTCTCCTCCTTGATTCTCCAGACTTCACGATTGAAAGTCACCATTTTCTCTGTGTAGCGTCTGTGTGTCTTCGGCCATGAAGCTTTTGGAAACTCCTGATGATGAATACTCTTCTTCGAGTACAGTTGCCTCCAGATGTCATCTACAACGAATGGGGTTACTGGAGCAAGCAGCAGAAGCACATTCCTCAAAACCGTGTGCAATGTGTACCACGCTGCCTGTTGTTGAGACTTCGAGAAGCCCTGACCGTACGCGCGGGGTTTCACCATTTCCATGTAATGGGAAGCGAAGGTCTCCCAGACGAAGTCGCGGATTGCGCTTGCGGGAGTGAAGAAGTTGAATTCCTCATACCCTCCGAGACTCTGCTCAATTAGGGCGCTGAGTTCAGATAGGATCCATCTGTCAGAGGCTTGGAGCTTGGCACTCTTGACTTGGGGGAATGATGAGATGAAGCGTGAGATGTTCCAGAGTTTCGTTAGGAATTTGTGAGCTCCTGCGATTCGTGCCTCCGAACAGCGGAAGTCTGATCCTTGGGTTGCCTCGGAAGCGTTCCAGAATCTGAAGGCGTCTGCTCCAAACTTCTCGATTATGGGTTCTGGTTCCACAACATTGCCTTTGCTCTTGTGCATCGCCTGTCCCTGTTCATCCATGCCGAGACCGCCTATCCACGCGTGTGTGAATGGTGGTTTCTTGGTGAGTTGATAGCACCTGAGTATGGAATAGTGAAGCCAAGTTCTCACGATATCCTTTCCCTGAGGCCTAATCGTCGCAGGATAACTGAGTCTGAAGAACTTAGGGTCTCGACCATACCGGGTTATGAATAGGGCCGACACGCTCGAGTCCATCCAAGTGTCGAAGGTTCTCGTGTCACCTTCGAATTCCACCGCTCCACAGTTCGGGCAGTTGGCGACGGGGGGTTTGTCTCTCCAAGGTCTATAGTACTGTCCCGCAGGAGGAATTAGTGGTATTTTGCATTGCTTGCAATACCAAACGGGGATCTCCGTGGCGTAGACTCTGCGTCGTGATACGGGCCAATCGATGGCTACGGAGTTCAGCCAATCCAATAGGATCTGGCGGTTCGCCGGTGGGTGAAAGATCATCTTCTTGGCGAGTTGCTTGAGTTTGGGTAGGAAGTCAATTTGCTTGAGGTAATACTCCTTCATCGAGATTATTTCGATCGGCGTACCGCTTCGCGAACAGACCGGTGTCCTATGATTGATGCTTTCCGTCTTAACTAGAAGATTTTGTGTTTCAAGGTCTTGGATTATTCGCGTTCTGGCTTCGGCTATTTTGAGACCTTGATAGGGGCCTGCGGCTTCGGTCAGTCTCCCGTCTTGGCCCGTAGCGGCAATTTCAGCCAAACCCAATTCTCGGGACAGCAGCACATCAGTGTAATCGCCATAACTGCAAATCATTACCACGCCGGTTCCAAAATCTGGCATTGCGCTGGAGTGCGGTTTGATCTGCACCTCACGATCATATATGGGGAGGACGGCGTGTTTTCCATGAAGCGACACGTACCTCTCGTCAGAAGGATTCACAATGACCAGTTGACAAGCGCAGATAAGCTCAGGTCTGGTGGTTGCGATTATCAGCGGTTCGCCGGTTTCTTTGACCTTGAACTTCACGTACACTATCCGGGTTGGTCGCTCCTCATATTGCACTTCCGCGTCAGCGATGGTTGTGCCACATTCATAGCAGTAGTTGTTGGGTCGAGTTGCCTCGTAAACCAGCCCCCTATTCCAGAGCTCTATGAACGTGCTCTGCGTCAGTTTCCGATACTCCTCCTGGTCTGTCCGATACTTGGACTCGTAGTCGCCGCTTAACCCAACACGTTTCATTATTGTGACCATCTTGTTCTCAAGGTCGTCGAGGGCAACCTTGCAGAGTTCAATGAATTTCTCGCGCGGCGTGTCACGAAGCTTGATCTTGTACAAGTTCTCCGTGTAGATCTCAACGGGGAGACCATTTCTATCGATTCCGATGGGGAAGAAAACCTGATTACCAAACATCCTACCGGTTCGGGCGATCATATCGATCTGCGTGTACTGAGCAACGGCTCCGATATGCCATGTGCCAGAGGGATAGGGTGGAGGCGTGTCGATTACGAAAGGCCTGACCTCCTTTCGCGGTTTGAAGGCATAGATATCTTCCCTCTGCCAACTGTCAAAAATCTCCTTTTCGAGAGAATGATTCCAACGCTTCTCGGTTATTCGCGGTGAAAACCTCTTGGCAGCTCCCGCTTCGTTCAAGCTCATCTTTTGAGATCACCTGAATCTATCTTGGTCTCTTCTGTGCCATTACGAGAAGCAGGTCGCATTATCCTTTCCGAACTTGGCGGTGATACAAGCCCCTTAACCAGCCGCAATCAAAGTCAATTCTGCGTATAAGACTGCCGAAACCTAGTCTACTCAGGTTTGCCCCGAAGGCCTGAGGCGCGGGAGCTCAGGTAATCGGCTAGTTTCACGGCTGCGACTATCAGGAAGATCAGTAATACAAATTGCCCTGCACCAAGATTCACGACTTCCATCACATTGGCTAACGGATGAAATAGCCCGTGGTAAGTGGAATCAGCCATGTCTAGCACTGTGAAAAAGTAGTTGAAGAACCAGTGAAGTAGAATCGACGCGTAAGCGCCATACGCCACGAACATCACCCCAAAGATGAATCCGGCAAGGAACGCGGTTGAGATCTTCCCTGTTTGCCAACCGCCGCCAAGCAAATAGTGAGCGAGACCGAACACGGCCGATGTCAGCAATATCAAAATCCACTCCAGAGCGCTGATTCCTCCGAAGAAACCATTAGAACGCACATTCTTGTAACCCACTTCAGCCTTGGCACGTTCAGGGCTGAGCATGGCTAGTAGGATAAACTTGACTCGCTGGGCGAACCCCGAGACTCTTTCGTCCTTGCGGTAAAGGAGAACCAGTAGCAGGCCGAGAGGGATCCCTATAGATGTGATTCGAAACGCGAACTCTTCTTGGAGCGGCGCGAAGGCCAGGTTCACCAATATCACGTAAGGGCTGGTTGACGGCGGGAAGTTCAGGCTCCCAGTCTGAACGCCTTGCGTTTCCTGGAATTTCTGAATCAGGACCGTTGAATAAAGGAGGGATGTGGCGATCAAGGGCATGAGGTAGAGAAAGTTTGTTTTGGCGATCGACAGGGATTGTTTGAGCACGTTCCTTATTGACCCTAGGAACCCATCGCGACTGCGCCACGCAAAGATGGCGCAGAGAACAAAGACTGTCCAGATTGCCATGAACAGGGCGCCGAAGCTTACAGACAATGGGATTGGAACGACAAGCAAGAACATGAATAGATCAATGGGGATCTGCGAGCTTCTCCGAGAAGCTACAGTGAGGCCATCAGATGTGGAGAAGAAGAGCACAGGCCCCAAAATCATTGTAACAACGTAACTTGCTATCGAAATAACTACCAAGATGAGCACGAGAACCCGCGCCAGAACTCGGAGATTCGACAGAATTGACCTAAAATTCACCATTCGAACTCGCACCGATAGCATTTCTCAAGACACACCCAGAGTGTCCTAATTCAAGGTACTGGTGACCTTCTCCACTCGCCTTAATGGAGAAAAGTTGGGGAGACCGGTGTATCGTTGGAGATTATGGGATTGGGATTAACTTCCTCAGTTCGTCGACCTTGTCTATCTTCTCCCATGTGAAATCGGGATCGTCACGACCGAAATGACCGTAGACCGCAGTCTTTCTGTAGATCGGCCTCTGAAGCCGCAGATGCTGAATTATGGCTTTAGGTCTCATGTCGAATATTCTGTTCACCGCATCAGTGATCTTCTCGTCGGGCACTCTTCCGGTACCATAAGTGTACACCATGACCGAGACGGGTTTCGATACGCCAATGGCGTACGCTATCTGCACGTCGCATTTGGTCGCCAAACCTGCGGCCACGATATTCTTGGCGATGTATCGAGCCATGTAACTCCCTGACCTGTCCACTTTCGTCGGGTCCTTCCCGGAATAGCAGCCGCCGCCATGACTGCCGACACCTCCGTAGGTATCAACGATTATCTTCCTTCCCGTCAGGCCCGAATCGGCCAGTGTTCCACCGATCGTGAATCTTCCGGTTTCGTTTATGAAGAATTTCGTATCCTTATCTAGCATGTTGCTTGGGATTACGGGCTTTATGACGTTCTCAATTATATCCTTCTTCAATTGATCTCTGCTGATGTCTTCGTCGTGCTGGGCCGCGATAACGACCGTATCTATTCTCTTGGGTTTATCGTTCACATACTCAACGGTAACCTGCGATTTGCCGTCGGGTCTGAGATACTTGAGAACTTTCTGTTTTCTAACCTCGGCGAGTCTCTTGACGAGTCGATGGGCGAGAGTGATTGGTAGTGGCATGAGCTCTGAGGTTTCGTTGGTTGCGTGGCCGAAGACCATTCCCTGATCGCCTGCGCCCATGTCCTCCTTGTTCACTCCCATCGCTATGTCTGGGGATTGCTCCTCGATCGATACGAGCACTCCGCAGGCCTCCCAATCTATTCCAACCTTGGCGTCATAGAACCCAATATCGCGAAGAACATTTCTCACTATCTGGGGTATGTGCGCGTATCCGCTTGTTGTCACTTGTCCCGTCACAATTACGGTGCCCTTCATCATCAACGTCTCAATATCCACTCTAGCGTTCGGGTCCTGTCCAATTATCGCGTCGAGAATCGCATCTGAGATCTGGTCTGCGACCTTGTCCGGATGACCCTCCGTAACACTCTCTGATGTGAACAAGTATCGCCTAGGTGCTTGACCTACTGTAACGGCTGAGAGATTGCTCAGCTTGCTCATTTTCTCATCCAACTGAATTGCTCCGAACTCAAATATTCCCATAATATAAATCTGAGACAAGAAAGTATTCTCCTAGGAATGTTAGCGGTTTTCTTGTTATTCATACGGTGAAAACGGGGAATCGTGGAATGAATGAGGTTGAGCCTGAGTTCAAGTTCCTATTCGACAGATGCTAGATCGACGATGTCGAATTAGAAAAAGACACTCACAGAACGATAACTCGCGCCCTCGACTCTATGCCCCGTGGAGTGGCTTGGGTTCAGTTCTCGAAATTGAGGAATTTGGTGCGTTCTTGCCAAGAACCGCTTTGCCCGTTTAGATTCGGAGTCTTAGCAATACCGCAACTCCTAACGCTATTATGACGAAGTTGCCAATCACGAATGTGACCGTTCGCACCTTCGCGGAAAGACGTTTGTGAGCCGAGCCGCCGATTGATGCTATTAGACTCTGCTATCGTAAGGACGCAAGGAAAGCTCCCGGGACGAAGAGCGCTGCACTCAATGAGAATCCTGAAGAGTTTGCCTGCATCCCTGGGATCAGAGTTGTGAAATAAGTTACCGTGACAGGATTGAGAAGAGTCAGTCCGAGAAGCATCCCATGGGTTTGCGGGCAACTCGTGGCTCTGAATCTAGGTCTGTCGTTGCGGTCCGAAGGATTTCTTCCATGATACAGTAACCATCCGCCGATAGCGATCAAACGAAATGCGCTTACAGCCCGCAAGAGAAAGGCGAAAGGCGCGAGAGCTGATAACAAGAATGTACCTGCGAGGGCAGCGGTTGTTGCGTAAATAAGATCGGCCGTCGCAGCGCCGGCGCCTACGCTGAACGCGGTCCGAAATCCGCGGCGGAGAGCCAATTCGAGAATCAAGATGGCAATTGGACCCACTGGGATAGCGATACCGTACCCTGCAACGATCCCGCTAAGAAAGGTGTCGAATGACAAGTCAGTCACTAATCGTTCTTAGCAATAGACAGGGTTCTTGGGTACGGTCGTGCAAAACAGCTTTCTCAATTGTACTGACTCATCGTCGGAGGTGATTTCATGTGCGGGTATAGTGCTGCGCACGCAGAGGGTCTCGATCTCACAAAACACTTAAGCAGACAACCCAAAGCATCGACTTAAGCGTGAATGTTGCGCCGTCAGGTACGCGCAACGTTTAGCATTAACTAGGAGGCAATTGAGATGGGAGACGAAGCGGAAGGCGAGAAGCTCGAGATTACCGAAGGGACCAACAGAAAAGTGGTTTTGGCGTACTCGGGCGGGTTGGATACTTCTTGCATACTCAAGTGGCTTATTGACAAGGGCTACGACGTAATCTGCTACATGGCAGATGTTGGCCAGAAGGATGACTTCGAAGCTGCGAAACAAAAGGCTCTCAAAATCGGCGCCAAGAAAGTGGTGATAAAGGATCTGAAAAGGGAGTTTGTAACCGATTACATTTTCCCCGCAATTCGCGCGAATGCGATTTACGAGAGCAGATATCTTCTTGGGACTTCCCTTGCAAGACCCCTAATCGCCAAGTACCAAATAGAAGTGGCTGAGCAAGAAGAAGCAGCATACGTCGCACACGGCGCCACTGGCAAAGGCAATGACCAAGTGAGATTCGAGCTCACCTACTATGCGCTGAAACCAGAGATCAAGATAATCTCCCTCTGGAAGAACTCTGAGTTCTTGGCGCAATTCAAGGGCAGGGACGACCTCATGAATTATGCGAAGAAGAACGGCATTCCGGTCACGCAGACGCACAAGAAGCCCTATTCCGAGGATGAGAATCTGCTGCATATCAGCCATGAAGCGGGCATATTGGAAGATCCAGCGCACGTACCCGATGACAGCGTATACTCAAGAACCACCTCGCCCATGAAGGCACCGGACAAGATTACTACGATAGTGGTGCACTTCAAAGATGGAACTCCCGTCAAGATAGAGAACGAGAACGACGGCACAGTGAAAACCGACCCGCTGAGGCTTTTCCTTTATGCGAACCAGATCGGCTCTGAGAACGGAGTCGGAAGGGTGGACATGGTGGAAAACAGATACGTCGGGATAAAGTCAAGAGGCTTGTACGAAACGCCCGGCGGCACCATACTCATGACTGCGCACAGGGATATCGAGGCAATAGCAATGGACAGGGAGGTCATGAGGCTGAAGGACATGCTCTCGCCCATCTATGCTGAGATAATTTACAACGGCTTCTGGTTCTCACCAGAAATGGACTTCCTCACAGCAGCGTTCAACAAGAGCCAGGAATACGTGGACGGCAAAGTCACGCTGCAGATTTACAAAGGCAACGTGTTCACTGTCGCAAGGGAATCGCCAACCTCGCTCTACGACAAGGAGTTAGGCTCCATGCACGAGGCGGGAGGCTTCGACCAGAAGGACTCACTGGGCTTCATCAAGATAAACGCGATAAGATTGATGGCTCACAAGGCGATACTGGACAAAATCAAGAAGAAAGTGAAGAAACAGATTTGCTAACAGTGAATAGTGAAGGGCGGCAAACTCCTAGCCGGAGCCTTACAGAACGGTTTCGCAGACAGCCCCCTGAGGATAGACATGGTAGCAAGGTCAAGCATCCAAAGGAGAACACCACAACTCATTCGTATACTGGACCACGGTCCTGATCAGGCCTACTCCATGACTGCGCTTTGAAATCGTGTCAAACTATGATGATCCATTCCGGTAACGATCTCGTGTCGGTTTAGACTGGATCTGAAAACGGGAATTCACAGTTCAAATCCTCATGCCTACTCCGAACTTCTCACTCAATCGATGGTTCAGATTTGACCGACCGTACCATCAGTACCACACACACAAAAAAACGACGTGCTCGCTGCGCTCGCAGAACTGAGCTTCTTTATTGTGTTATGTGAATGAAGTCTTATTGTTCTCTGCCGTTATGTGATGAGTTCATCGAGCGCACTGCACTAACGGTTCAATTTGTGTTTTTCGCGATCTTCAAACTCGCTCGGATAAGCTATTTATGTGATAAGGATGAACAGTTTATTGGAGTCTTAAAAATGTCTAGCAGTCGCCCAAAGGGCGTAACTATAATTGCCCTTCTGGAAGTAGTAGTCGGCATCTACTTTCTAGTTACCGGATTTGGTGAATTTTCTACAGCTGCAATTATTCCACTCGTATATTACATTCCATCAAACGCTATGTCTATAATTTTCCGCGTTCTCGGTGCGGTGCGAATCATCCTTGGCTTGGCTTCCCTTCTTCTAGCCTGGAGTCTGTGGACTGGCAAAAAGTGGGCTATGATGGTCGCATTAATCTTGGCAATTCTAAGCATTATCGTGAACTTAATTTCGCTTCACATCATTGGAATAGTAATTGGTGCAATAATCATTTACTATATAACACGCCCCATCGTCAAGCAATGGTTCACCAAGACATAGCCGTTTGACATGAGACATGCATCCGACATTATGTTCCAATACGCTAGCCATACAGAAACCAAGAACAGAAAACTGAACCCGAACTCCGCAATATCGACCACCATTCCGAACGGCTTGGCAGGGACCCGCGTGATCAGGGAAACAGTGCCAATAGCTACGGCAAGTCCGAAAATGAATTTCGCTGCTTCTTTTTCGGCGTCGACTATTGCGCTAACTGTTTCGGTTCGTGACATTATTCGCTCACAAGTTCATCTTGGGCCTAACAAGAAAAACGTTTGCCCATGATTGAGCTAGGTGACAGAACCGACCACAAAGCTTCGACTGTAAGAGCAGTCCAACCAATTTATCCCGGAAATCGAAAAATGTGGAGGAGGGCTATTTTGCCATCGAGATCCTTGCATTCAAACTGAAGAAGTGATGCACTTCGCTAAGTTTAGATGCAGTCTAATTCGCAACCGAGCGTCGGAAATTTGCCTAGTGCGTAATGTTCCAAAATGATCGCAAATTCTTCTGGTGGTGGGGCTAATGGTGCGCGGGCACAAAACTTACTGTGTTTTGTCTTCAAGGAAGTTGTCCCCCAACAACCTTTCAGATGGGGAGTTATCTACCTAGGAATTGAAACCCGAGCTACACGAACGCTACCGCTAGCAGGATCGACGGAAACCAAGCAAATGATTTCAAAGAGCAACGATACCCTTACGTTTGATCAGTTGAAATTGCGGGACTGTTATTCCAGGTTGATGAGGAGCGATTTCAGTTACGGAGACTGTGCGACTAGCTTTTCATGGGTGGCCGTTTCTAGGATAGCTATTTTTTCGATTTGCCACTTTCGCCAGATATTATTGGACTCAAGTTCACGCCTAATCGTTTCACCTAGGTCCTTGGTCTGCTCTTCATTTCCTGATTTGATTAGTGCTATGAGAGCGATCTTATCCGAAGTGTAGGGACCTGTTGATTCATCATCGAAAATGACGCCATTTCTTCTTAGCGTGTCCAGCAGCTTGTTAGCAGCTAGTCTAACTTCAACTTCTGTCCTCGCACCTGTGATGACGAGTTTGCCGCTAGCGAAAATCAAGAACACAGCCTTCGGTTCATCCATCCTGTAGATGAGTGCAGGAAACTGTTCTGGTTCGTAGATCGTTTTGGTTAGACACTCTGCCACTACCTCTAAATCGAGAGTTGTTTTGAGGTCGCCTGTGGCCACGATATTCTCAATTCTGACTTCCGGGTTCCCAATTATGACTATTCCATGAGTTCGAAGCTCGTTCACAACCCTTCTGATCGCAGATTTGGCCGACCTTTCAGACTTGGCTCCTAAGCAGATGATCCTTCCAGAAGTGAAGAGTAGGCTTGATGTCTTCGGCTTCTTCAACTTGTAAACGAGACCAGGAAACCTTTGCGGATTGTACTCTGCCCCAGCGCTCACTTCCAGAACAGAATGGAGATCCAATTTCTGACCCAGATTTCCCGTGGCGACGACATTTTGAATCTCAACCTGCGGCTCTCTGGTCAACAAACCATTCAACTTGTCATAATCTTGCAAATTGCAACTCCAACCCGCTAGTTTCTGCAGAGTGCTCCGCAGAGCCTGCAATCTGTAGTTGCTCTTTAAGGATTATGTCATTAGAATTCTTCTTCGCACTGGATGTTGCAGTTCATGTTACTCTGCGTTATCTGCGTTCCACGCGATGTGCACGGAGTCAAAGTGCGCCGCAATGCACTCGGAACCATGCTCATGGAGCTTCTCGATGTATCAGACGAGAACCTCACAATGCCCATCGTCGCGGGAGCTTCAATGACCCTAGCAACTCTAGCTCTTCACTAGTAATCCAGTCCCGCTCAAGTCTTTCTTACAAAGATGTTTTCGCGTGTGTGCGCACCAGGTTATGCGCACACAAGAGAAGGCGATTCCAGTCAGGCTAGAGGAATGTCGTAGGAAACCATCCAGAACGCCATGAGATGAGGAATCGCGTTTGCTCAAACGATTCTAAGTTCTCGTGGGATCGTGGAGAGGAGGTCATGACCGGTTTCAGTTACGGCAATGTTGTCTTCGCAATTGAACACTGGGCCTTGAACATCTAACTGTGATCCGGTTGGTTCGACAGCCAGCACCATGCTTGGTTCTAAGATCGTGTCGTCATGAAGCGAGAAGTGAGGAGGTTCATGCGAATCGAGGCCAATTCCGTGTCCCAAGCTTTCGTTCATCACCTTCAGTCCAGCCTCCTCGAACGGTTCGGCCATTATCCTGAATACGTCGGAACACTTCACGCCTGGGCGAAGTGCTTCTGTTCCTTTCCTGTTTGATTCAACATATATCTCATAGTGATCCTTTTCAGCGGGTGGTGGTTGCCCGCCGAAGAAGGCTGTGCGATTCAGGTCGCACACATAGTTACGGTAGACAGCACCATAGTCGATCTGGACATATTCGCCTCGACGAATCTTCCTCTCGCTCGGGAATCCTGCCCATGCTCTAGTGCGGAACTTCTCACCGCTCTGACAAAGGATCCAAGCGGGGCGGTCAGCTCCTTCTTCGATCATATAGCGGCCGACAAGTTGGGCGAATTCCCTTTCGCTCATTCCTTCCTTTATCTCTTCAAAGGCTCTCTCAGAACCTCGGCTTGCAGCGCGTGCTGCTCGACGTATCCTATCAACCTCGTCCTGAGACTTGATCATTCTGAGCTTCCAGATCACATCACCCCCATTGACAAACTGGTGCTCCGATGTTTTGACCAGATCCAAGTATGCCACTGCGGGCATAGTGATGCGCATCATTCCACCTAGTTCCGCTCCCACTTTGCCACCGTTGATTCCGAGTTCTGCGAGAGATTTCTTTATGACATTACAAGCTTCTCCTGCTCCACGGTACCCGCGAACGTCCTTTGTCCACGCGCTCATGTCAGCCATACTACGTTGAAGTCTTTGTTCTGGGAGAATGAAGACTGGGTCACTCTCTTTACCCACGACGACCGCGAAGATACTGTCTTTGGTTATCCAAGGCAGGGCTCCCATGAAACCCGTCATGTAGTATACATTCTCCCATTGAGTGAGGAGTAACGCGTCCAACTCATGTTGCCTGAGAAGTTGATGTGCCCTTGATATTCGGTCTCGGTATTCATGTTCACTAAAATCAGGTAAGGCGGGCATACGTCTACAATTCGGCAAACTCTCTATAAATGCTTGTGAAAGCTGCAACAGAGAGTTAACTTTACCATGTTATTGGAGTAGGTTGCATTGGATTCGTGATTGATTCGCCATAGAGAATTATCGAGTGTTCGGCGCTGAAGAGAAGCGCCGCGGGAAAGATGTTAAGATGCCGTCCCTGTAAGACCTTACGCATCTTTAGATAATTCAGAAGCGAAATGATGAGAAATTCACGACTTAATTGTAACGCCAGCACCAGCATACACACACTTTCAACGAACGACGACGGATGACGGTTCAAATTACGATGCCCACACCAATGGTAGAGTATGGTGTGCGCAGCTGCATACCCACACACAGGAAATCCGCGAAATAACCGGTTCAATTCCTAATGCTCGCATCACTAGAGGCACACACACCAACTCGCTTAGGTAGAGGCTATGATGTCTAGGGCCCGTTTCATTGTCACAGGCTCAATCTGTACTAGGTAATTTGTTCTGTTTCGTCCGACTAGCTGACGAAGTCTCTTTCCAGCTAGCTGCAGTTTCGTCGAAGATCTGTAGAACACGAAGAGAAGGTTTGGTTTTATTTGTTGGTGTCCTTTCTGCGTTTCCATTTCAATGCAGATATCGGCTAAGATCGCTGCACCGACAACAGCTTTACCCGCCTCACCGGTCTCGACTTCCACTACCCAATGGATCTGCTTATCATTTGGGTCTCTAACTAGCAAATCAGGTCTATAGATTGCTTCTTCACGCTTGGAACCATAAGGCAGATTGTTTCCTCTCGTTTGGACAACAAGCCCGCGTTTCGCATATGCCTCTGAGATACGCGCAACCATCTCCTCATGTTCGGACAAAGTGTGCGCGCCCGTAGAGGAGCATGAACCGAGCCATAAATTGATGTAAGTCTACGGCTCAATTTTGGTTGGCCGCACCATTAGACCCACACACAATCATAGTCCAAGAAGGACGTCCTGATACATGACCTACTCAAGATCCTTGCTCATCAGCAAAGACTCAACGCCTAGCGTCAGCATGGATCAGGTAGAGCAACTGTTGTTACTGAACACACTAGGCGTGCGATGACCAATAACAATCTTGAAGAATGCTCGGGAAACATTGTTGGTCGAATCCTAGATGAACGCCAACATACCGGAGAGGATATTCCTCACAAAGGGTGTGGGTACCCACAAAGAGAGACTGACAAGTTTCGAATTGGCTCTTCGTGACGCGGGCATAGCCTCCTGTAACCTAGTCTACGTGTCAAGCATCGTACCTCCCAACTGCAACCTACTGTCCAGGAACGAGGGCTTGGAACTTCTGAAAGCCGGTCAAATACTATTCTGTGTGATGAGTCGAATTGATACGAATGAGCCGAACAGGTTGATGGCTGCAGCCATAGGGATGGCGCTGCCGTACGACAGAATAATGTACGGTTACCTGTCTGAACACAAGTCATATGGTCAGACGCAGGAGAAAGCTGGTGACTACGCCGAAGATCTGGCTGCTTCAATGCTCGCGTCGACGCTTGGCGTACCGTTTGACGTTGATAACGCCTGGGACATCAAGCAAGAGATATGGAACATATCAGGCAAGAAGGTCACCACCAGAAACATATGCCAATCGGCAGAAGGCAACAAGGATGGATTGTGGACGACCGCTATCACGGCTGCCATAATGATTTAGTCCGCTGTGTGTGGTACTAGTGGTGCGCATCAGCCGACCCACCAACGGAGACCCCAGACCAAAACCGTCAATAGAACAGGTACCATCGATTCCGCCATCGCCAGAGCTACCAAGCAACTTGATGTCGCCATAAGTTTACCTTTGATAGTCTCAAATGATGATGGCTCGGCTTTCAGCAGATAGTCCAGAATGGCGGTCTCAGAGTTCTTAGTGATTCCTGCGCGAGACCTCAATTTCCCGACATGCCATAGAAATTAGGTTGGAGCTTCGGGCGGACTTTATGCTCGCGGTCCGGGACTCTTGCGAAACCTATCAGTTCTTCTGTCAATAATAGTTGAAGTGACCAATGGGCGTAAGATACAAAGGAGTACGATACCTCTACAGTCAACTGTGGAATGGTTGTCAGGGAACGTGAGTGGAATTGCACAACGAGTTGAAAGCCAAATTGAAGCGGGGTAAAGTCACATTCGGTGTAACAGTTGGCTTAGGATTCCTAGAGGTTTCGGAAGCTCTCGGAAACTTGGGGTTGGATTACATTACATTTGATATGCAGCACACGAGTATTGAGGCTGAAACCACGCAGGCAATGATTCAGGCAATGAGCTATTCAGCGACTGTGCCGATAGTTCGTGTCGTTTCCAACGATCTTGGCCTCATCAATAAGGGATTGGACATTGGGGGATATGGGGTAATCGTCCCACTAGTGAATACTCGGGACGATGCGGCAAGGGCGGTTCGTGCTTCGAAGTACGCGCCTGAAGGAATAAGGAGTTGGGGTCCACGGCGGCAGGCAATGAGAGATTCAGAGTACGCCAAAACCGCTAACAGTGAGGTCATGATCATTCCGCAGGTCGAAACTGAACTTGCAATGAAGAACATAGAGGATATCGTGACCACAGACGGAATCGACGCGATTTTCGTTGGACCAAATGATCTCTCGATGTCACTTGGAGTATTTGGACAATTCGACAGCCCGAAGTTTCTGGAAGCAATTGAGACGATTGTCTCGGCGTGTGAGGCACACGATGTCTCACCAGGACTTCTAGCGCCCGCAGGGCCAGTCGAAACAAATCTTCAACAAGGCTTCAAGATGATACAATTGGGAGCAGATCTAGGCTTCCTAATTGAAAGTGTCAAGAGGACATTGAGGAATGCAAAGAGCAAAGCTGATGCACTTGCGAAGCGCTAGACAGTCGTCTTCGCGTCTTGAAAGCGGAACAGCCCTGTGGAGCCGCGGGGTAATTTCCTTATCCAATCGTGTGTGTCGTACCAATGGTGTGAGCGTTAGGAATTGAACCGGTTATTTCGCGGATTTCCTGTGTGTGCACCACTAGCACTCACCCACAATTGACACCGCATTTAGGGGACGTTTCTCCTAACAACCCTTCTTGTCTTCTGGCGGATTTGTCGCCGACGCCTGATGATTCACGTGTCGCTAATTAAGGCCAAAATCGTAGATATTTCGGAAAGATAACGATGAAGGCTGCGCGTAAGGAGCTCATTGTAAACGGGCGCAGGTATCAGTGGATGGACCGCCCACTGGTTGTTGTGTGCGTTGATGGCTGCGAACCTGATTACATCAATCAGGCCATGCAAGCGGGGCAGACTCCATACTTGCGGAGTTTGATAGAAAAAGGCACATCTATGTTGGTTGATGTTGCCATGCCTAGCTTCACTAACCCTAACAACTTATCGATCGTCACAGGCGTCTCGCCTGCACTGCATGGGATTTGTGGCAATTATTTCTACGACCACGAGACCAAGAACGAAGTCATGATGGACGACCCAAGGTATTTGCGTGTCAAGACTGTGCTAGCAACGTTCGCCGACGCTGGTGCAAGGGTGGTCGTCGTCACAGCTAAGGACAAACTACGCAGATTGCTTGGACATGACATGCGTGGAATTTGCCTCTCAGCGGAAAAAGCAGACAAGGTGACTCTTTCAGCGAACGGAATCGAAAACGTTTTGCAAGTGGTCGATATGCCTTTGCCTTCAGTATATGGCGCCGAGCTTTCAGAATTCGTTATGGCTGCAGGGACGAAACTCATTGATACCGTTCGTCCCGACTTGATGTATCTGTCAACGTCCGATTACATCCAACACAAGTATGCACCTGGAACGTCTCAGGCTAATGCCTTCTACGCGATGATCGATCGGTATCTGGCCAAACTTGATGCACGAGGGGTAACTGTCGGTATGACAAGCGATCATGGTATGAATCCGAAAACTGACGCCAGCGGGCGACCTAATGTGGTCTACCTACAGGATTGTTTGGATGGGTGGTTCGGTAGGGGCAAGACGCATGTAATTCTGCCTATAACCGATCCTTATGTGCTGCATCATGGAGCGTTAGGCTCTTTCGCCACTGTCTACATTGAGGCTGAGCTAGGTTCTGTGGCCGAGCGCATCAAAACGATTCCTGGCATCGAATTGGTGTTGGATCGTCGTGAAGCATGCCAACGTTTCGAGCTACCTTCAGATCGTATTGGAGATCTTGTGGTTGTGGCTGAGAGGCTGTGGGTCATTGGAACGAGCGCCGCCAGACATGACCTCTCGCAACTTGATAGACCACTTCGCTCACATGGCGGGTTCTCTGAGCAGCAAGTACCCCTGCTAATAAACCGCGAAACACGTGGTGTCTCCGCTGAAAGGCGCTATCGAAACTATGACATTCTAGACCTTTCTCTCAACCATATGCCTTAGACACTCGTGTGTGTGCGACATCAATGGTTACGCAAAGCGAATTTGAACTGCAAGGAGGTGGTGCTATCGGATTAATCGCTTAGGTCGAGTTGAGCCCGTGGTCCGAAAACGAATGGCTTATTGATCCTTTGCGTTCTCGCATCTTTGATAGTTTGCTGATGTTTCTCGCTCGCCTGAAGACAACGTTTTTCTCTCTGACATCCTGTTCTGATCTGGGGATGACGAAGCCAGTCCCAGTCAGATCTTTTTGCTGAAGATATGACGATCTCAGCGACGGGCCGACCCACCAGTCTCATACAGGCACCCACTTGAAGTGCTTGCTATACTGGAGCTTGCCCACACCCACTTCCCGATTAATGCCTCCTGACGATTGAGACTCCGAGCTTTTGAACGACCAGTAATGTGAAAATTAGTCGACCAAATATAGAAAAAGGCAGCCCGTTAGGTATTTGGGCCTATTAGATGACTATCCATTCCATCAACAAGTCGCATGTAAAGGGTTTCCTGACGAGCTTCGGGAAACCTTTCGCCTCTCCCTTTGGCATCTACCAAGTCATACGGAAACTGGGATTGAAGATTCTTCACAAGATTCGGACGCATATGTTCAGGCATTCGGCCGCAACTATGCATTCAAGGCTCCTATGAATGGAACATAGAACACTTACCAACACGGAGCGCCTAACCAAACAAGGCATGTCCAAGAAATCGAATATGACTGAAACCAAAGTCAACATCGATTTTAATGTCGTAGGACTAGTGTATCATGGTGCGGGTAGAGTTGGTGGGTAAGATTTTGGTTCCGGTGGACGGTTCGCCACATGCTAAGAAGGCACTGGAGCATGCGATCACCCAGGCTAAGATGTTCGGTTCAAGTATCACAATCATGTACGTGGTGCACACACGGGTCTATGCCGCAGCACAAGAGGCAGGTTTCGTTGCAATCGCGCCTCTGATGCGCAATATGGAAGAACTTGGGAAGCGTGTTCTCCAAGAGGCACAGGCAACCGGTCAAGCAGCGGGAATAGACACCAATACGTTTCTTGTTCATGGGATTCCAGCAGACGAGATCATAAAGAAGGCCGAAACCGAGAAGTATGACATGATCGTGATCGGCAGTCGAGGTCGTACTGCGGCAAAGTCATTTCTCTTGGGAAGCGTATCAAACAGAATAAGCCATTACGCCAAATGTCCAGTGCTAATAGTAAAATAGGAAAAGACTGGGCGTCGCCGTCTTCGCTATTTGACCATGTCCAGCACAGCCCACTTCCGATGGAATCCTGCATTACGTAACATGTTCGGTGATACTACGTTACTACTTGGACAGCTGTGTCGGTTTCGGCTTAGATGCTAGGTCAGGGACTACTGCAAGTAAGAATACTTCTCGAATCTCGTCATGGCTTACCACATGGCCGACAAACACACGACACGGACCTCGAAACAGTAAGCATGGTTTATGATCGTTCGTATGAGGCCCGTCATAGACGCAGAGGCCACGCTACCAGTCGTTCTCGACTCGCTGCTGAAACTTGGCCCTCAACCTGACGAGTATGTTTTCGCTGATGAATCAACCTACAGTTTCCCGGCGATTCTTGAACGATTTCCCGCTCGGAAAACGGTCATGCGAACTAGGCAGGCTGACGGCTCATATCGAGAGGAAAGGTATCAGGCGTGTGACGCCTACAATTTCAAGCAGAGTGAACCATTCGATTCCAGTTCAACAATAGTGCTAAAGTGATATGACTCAAAATGGGAGACCAAATGCAAGGAACATGAAGACTGTCAGAGAACGATTACTGGTTCAATTTCCCTTGTCCGCAGTTCCCATGAAACCCTGATTGGGGAACTTATAGACGCGGAGGCACGATCAAGGCTGATGGATAGGGTGGTTGGCTGCCCCACCTTCATCACATTCTGGATATTCCCGTGCGCAATTTTCTCTGCGAGATCAGGCGATAGTTGACCTAGAACCTTTCTGAAAAAGGCTGCCTCCTTGATCAGGTAGTCTACGGCAAGCTCTTCTGGTCCAAAAGCGACATCGGCTCCCTTATCGGTTCCAAACATGAACCTGTCAGGGAACTTCTCAAACAACGCCTTCCATTCCGTGGATATGACTCCATCACGATCTGCTATGAAACCTGGGTAACTGCTGAACGGGTGCCCTGGGGTTCTTGTGCTCAGATCGGCGTAGAGGTTCGAGTGCGCAGCCATGAGCTTCGCGACGGGAGCGGGACGCCCGTAGCCAGTGTGCGCCCAAACGAACTTCACGTTCTTGTTATAGTCAAGCAGCCTTTCGAACTCTGGGATCGTCTCCGGTCCGAACGCCTTCGTTCCTATTTCATGGTGAAGGTTGATAACAGCCCCCTTCTCCGCAGCCAAATCCACAATCTGTCTTGCGGCAGGATTATCCGCGGACATGTTATGGGGTGGTCGAGCACTACTGCTCCGATAACTCATCTCACCCAATCCCATGAAGCCAATCTCTAAAGCCCGCCTTAGCTCGGCCACAATCCTAGGGTCGTCAGGCGAGAATCCGTGTTCCTTTTCGGTGATCGGTTGATAGGATGGTATGAACAGCTCCGGGTGATACTTCAAGGCATTGAGATCCATAGTTGAGAAAGCAACTATCATGGTAATCCCAGCCTGATTCATCTGCGCAACCGCATCACTCACCGAACCCCACGTCCCCTGATGCCCACTACCAGTCAGATGGAAGTGATGATGGGCATCAATCAACGGCCCTTGATAGATCCCCTGAGAAGACTGCGCAAAGACCAGATTCACCAGTGGACACAATGGCAACAAAAATGCCACAATAACAAGCACACTGAACCACGGCCTAGCGGACCACTGGCTCAAACTTCAAACCTAGAATATCGTCATGTTCCCAGCTAATTCCGTTTCGACTCCAGGCCCCATTGCAACTTGGGAGCTATCAGACCCAGTTATTGTGGGTGAGTAAAGTGCGTCGCCTTCGCAAGAGAATATCTCCTATTCTTGGCGCGAGATCGAAGTAGGATAGGCCCAAGTCACGTAACAACGCTTCTTACATGACTAACTAATCACGTACCTAGTCAATCACAAAGGGTTTTATTAGAGAATTCTACTGAAAGAAGCGGACTTCATACCAGAGGAATATAGATCTTGTCGATGTTTGCTGTTCCAGGTGCGTACGACCGCGCAATTACTGTATTTTCACCCGACGGTCGTCTCTTTCAGGTTGAATACGCCTCTGAGACCGTGAAGAGAGGTGCAACGGTTCTTGGGATCGCTTGTCCTGACGGCGTAGTTCTTGCTGCTGAGGAACGAGCCACCTCAAAGCTTCAGGATCCAACGTTCATGTGGAAGATATTCCAGATAGACGAACACGTTGGCGCGGCAGTTGCCGGACTTAGCTGTGATGCGCACATTCTAGTCGATCAGGCGCGCGTTTATGCGCAATCGAACAGGCTACTATACGATGAGCCTATCGACGTGGAAATCCTGACCAGGCATATCGGAGAAATCAAGCAACTGTACACGCAACACGCAGGGGTACGCCCCTTCGGCATATCAATGCTCTTCGGAGGGTCAGATCGCAAGGGCAGTCGACTGTTTTGGACGGATCCAAGTGGTGCTTTCCTTGCTTACAAAGCGTGGGCGATAGGCGCTGGTGGGGACGCAGCCAACGAGATTCTCGAAGCCGAATACAAGGACAATATGAAGCTTGACGATGCGGTATTACTAGCGCTGAAGTGCATGGGCAAGGTATTGGAGGACAAGCTCGACGCCCAGAAGATAAGAATCGCAACGGTTCCCGCATCCACGAAAAAGTTCGCCAAGATGCCAGTGGAGGACGTCGAGAAGCATCTCAAACGGCTAGAGTCCTCCAAAAAAGGCAGTTAGCCGATGAGTGAAAAGTTTACAACAGCTCGAATCACAAAAACCGGGGAAAAATTCGAAATCCTAGTCAAGCCTGAACCAGCGCTAGAGTATAAAATGGGGAAACCGCTGGGTATATCTCAGCTCTTGGTCATCGATGAGATATACAGTGACGCCGGAAAAGGCACTCGCGCGTCTACTGAGAAACTTGAGAAAGCTTTCGGAACCGAAGACGCGCTGAAAGTTGCCGAGGAGATAATGAAGCACGGCGAGCTCCAGCTCACGACAGATCAAAGAAGGCAACTGGTTGAGGATAAGAGGAAGCAAATCGTAGCATTCATCAGCAGAAATTGCATCGACCCGCGATCCGGAACGCCGCATCCACCATTGCGCATTGAACAGGCACTGAGCCAAGTGAGGTACGCAGTGGATCCGTTCAAGAACGCCGATGAACAAGCAAAGGACGTGATCGAATTACTGCGCTCTCTACTTCCCATCAAGATGGAACAGATGCGAGTCGCAGTCAAGGTGTTCGCGGAGCACGCCGCTAAGGCATATGGAACCATCAAAGGCTACGGCACCATTACTCGAGAGGAGTGGCAGGCCGATGGTGCTTTAGTCGCGGTGGTCGAGATGCCCGCGGGTGTATACGGCCCATTCATTGAACGCTTAGGGAAGATAACACAGGGAACTATACAGGCAAAGGTCCTCAAGTAAGAAAACGCCTGATTAGCCATAGTTTGTGTAGGCTACGTGGGCGTTCAGTTGAGAGCCCATGGTATGTGTCCGAAAAGGACATCGCACTATGCCTGAATGTGTATGATGGCTAGTACATCCCGTTCGAATCGTATAACGCCGGTTAATGGAGAGCGAAGAGTCTACCGAATTCGCAGTTCCAGAATCAGTCGATGGGCGAGTAAGGTGTGTACACACGATCAGCCCCACGCACACAGAATTTGCGTTCGCCATCGTTCGAAGAAAGCTAGATGTCTCTTGTGCGGTTGCAGCCGGGGGTTTGGTCATCGTGTGTGGGTCTGCTGGAGCGCACGCTCGTCTGTCAAACTAACTTGACAGTGGGCGGCACGTCATTGACAAAAGAACTCAACAGTGAGTCATCCGCTGCTCGACCATACAATTCTCCGTAAATTTGGACGAATAGCCCTTTAACGATCTCTCCAGGAAGCTTATCAATGGACCTATTTTCTGGTGAGAGTACCATGACTATCATTCGAGTGGGAGCGCCAGCCGACAGTGGCGGCAGAATCTAGCTTACATCCTTCATCTCTTTGGCCCCATTTCTCCGATAGAACCCAACGCGGCGTTGCCCATTCTGCTTGTTATCTGCATATTGTAGGTCTTCCACCTCGACGATTATGTGCTTCTTGCCAACCCCGGAGATCTCAAAGATGTGCCTTAGGAATCTTGTTCCCATCCCCGTATTGCGATAACCCCGCTTTGTGTCGATGTAGTCGAGTAGAACAAAATCGGTATTTTGCAGGGGCCAGATTAGCCTCATGAATAGCACTTGCTGGTTCGAACAGCCAACAAACATCTTTTCCTTCCTAAAGGTCACCCTTTCTTCTATGACTGCAATTGGCTGTCGCCCTGACAGCGGAAAAGATTCGGCATAGATTGAAAGCGCTTCTCTGAGCTCCCTGTCATCAACATGATGAACTTTCCTGAATTCTACAAACGCGCCCATGTCGTCCATGAAGCAAAACATACTCGAAGCACGGTATTTGTACTCGCCTCTGTCTCCAGATACTAGTATTCAATCGTGAAGAGTTGAAGTTAAAGAGGAACGGCGCGTCTACCCGGCGGTTAGCCATTCAAGTGGTGCGAGCATCGTGATTCTGCGAACTTTCCTCGTCCACTTTGCTAGCTTAATTTTGATTTGAGTGTCAGGAAGGTGGCGGGACCCTTCTACTTCATCCAGTGACCGCCATCAACCAGCAAGGTCTGTCCATGAATGTAGCTTGCCTCGTCGGACGCCATGAACGCGATTACTGTGGCTATATCCATAGGGGTGCCGATGCGCCTTGCCGGAATTTCACTCAAGGTTTTTTCAAGTTCAATTCTTTGCTCGGGAGTCATGTGCTCCGGTAGAGTTGCATGCTCGGGACGTGATCTTACAAGACCTGCTGCCACGCAGTTGACGTTTATGTTCAGGGGCCCAAGTTCTTTGGCAAGCTGTCGCGTGAGGCCGCCCAAGCCGGCTTTTGCTGCCGCATATGCATGAATGCCTGTTCGGCTCCACATCACTCCAGCGCCTGAGCCCACAGTCACTATTTTTCCATAACCTTGCCGCTTCATGTACGGAACGGCGAATCTTATGCAATGAAAGTGGCCACTCAGGTTCACGTCAAGAACTCTGTTCCAATCTTCTGGTCTTACGTCCTCGATCTTTCGATGTCTTGGGACCCCCCACCAGCCTGCGTTGCTAATTAGTATGTCCAGCCTTTCGAATTTATTGATTACCTGGTCGATCATTGTTTCGACGGCTTTTTGATCAGTTACATCGCAGGTGAAAGCGATAGCTTTCGCTCCTTTTGCGTTTATTTCCTTGGCAACCTGCTCACAGGAGTCCGATATCGCATTGCACACAACAGATGCTCCACGTTCTGCCAAGAGCTTTGCTGTCGCTTCTCCGATTCCGTGTCCTGCTCCTGTTACCAAGGCCACTTTACCGTTAAAAGACATCATGAATTCCATCTACGATGCACTCGAAGTTATCATTTTTGCCGTCGAAACTCCTGTGACGCCCTTCACGCGCATCTTTTTGTGTGCACACACACATCGACCGTTTGTGTTCTGTTGTCTGGTGGAGCGTTGTCTCTTTGGCTTCTAATGGTGCGGGGCAAGTTATATTGAACCTTCAGTTTCAACAAATCAGGAAAGCCTCGGAATACGATGGTTGCAAGATCGAACTCCACTCCAAATACTGCGACAGAGAACCTCAAGATCATTGACGATTCGAAGTACGCTCGGCGAAGCAACGAGCAAATGAATCAAGATAGTTTCAATCAAGTTCGGGCACCGAGCAGGTCAGCGCAACCGCCTGAAATGGCTCTGGACTGAGACGACTTTTGTTAGATGGAACGCGTTCAAGAAAAAGCCAATGTATATTTAGAAGATTCGAGTTTTCTCCACGCCTTCGGTTAAGAGCATGAGTTGGAGTAATTGACAGTCTTCGCGGAAAAGAGGCAGTTAGTGGCGCCCGGTGAACTCCTTGCTGAAGGACCATACTTCGCCGGAGAGAATACCTATCGTGAGGGCACGAAGGTTTTCTCGGCCCGTATAGGCTTGGCCGACGTAATCGGGAACAAGATCGTTGTTATGGCGGTAAAGGGTGTGTACATCCCGCGACTGGACGACATTGTGATAGGTCGAGTGACTGATATCAGAATGTCTGGTTGGCAGGTTGACATCTGCGCCCCGTATCCTGCGATGCTTCCGATGTCTGAGACGCCGATGCAGCGTGGCAGGGATATGGGTAGGCGAGATTTAGGCAAAATCTATGGAGTCGGGGATCTGATGATAGCGCAAGTGATCGCATTCGACCGAACTAGAGACCCTCTGCTTACGACGAAGGGGAGAGGTCTGGGTAGGGTTACGTCAGGTAGAGTCGCGAGGATAACCCCTGCAAAGATACCGAGAATTATCGGGAAGAAGGGTTCAATGATAACAATGTTGAAGAAGGAGACCGATGTCGATATCATACCTGGCCAAAACGGCGTTATCCTAGCGGTCGGGCGAAACCCGGACCAAGAAAGGATTGCTGTAGAAGCGCTCTACATGATCGAGCGCGAGGCGCATACAAGCGGATTAACTGATCGCGTTAAAGCGATGATAACGGAGAGAAATAAAGGAAAGAGCGTGGTTTGAAATGGGAGACGAGGAAGTTCGATTACTCGATAAGAACGGTCTCCGTGTTGATGGTCGCCGATTAGACGAACTGAGACCCCTGAAACTTGAGGTGGGTCTGCTAGACAAAGCTGATGGTTCGGCGTACATAGAGCACGGAAAGAACAAGATACTTGCAGCTGTGTACGGTCCCCGAGAGGCTCAGCCCCGACATATTGCCCTGGCTGATCGTGCGGTTCTGAGATGTCGCTACCACATGGCGCCATTCTCCACTGACGAGAGAAAACACCCCGCACCCTCAAGGCGCGAGCTTGAGCTCTCAAAGGTGATCAGAGAAGCCCTCGAACCATCCGTGATGACAGAATACTTTCCACGCGCCACGATAGACATCTTCATTGAAGTTCTTCAAGCCGACGCGGGAACAAGGTGCGCAGGACTAACCGCTGCATCGCTGGCGCTGGCGGATGCAGGCATCCCAATGCGTGAACTCGTGGCTGCGTGCGCTGCCGGCAAAGTCGAAGGAAAAGTGGCTTTGGACCTTTCGGACATAGAAGACAAGAAAGGTGATGCGGATCTGCCGGTCGCCTTCATGCCAAAATCCAATGCCATCTGTCTACTGCAAATGGATGGATCAATGACGGAAGACGAGTTCAAGCAGGCGCTTGACATTGCTGTGGACGCCTGTAGGAAGATCCATGAGATGCAACGCGAGGCTCTCAGACAGAAGTACTTCATAGTGAAGGAAGGGAACGAAGCAGAGGAAGAGGTACCAGCAGCAGCGGAGGTTCAACAATAGATGTCCATAACACGTCAACTCTCGCCTGTAGCCAAGCTTGAGCAACGCACCGTAGTAGACATCATCACCAAAGGCAAGCGCCTAGATGAGCGAGGAACACAGGACTACAGGCCACTGACAATAACACTTGGGATCATAGAGAAAGCGAATGGATCAGCCCAAGTATACCTAGGCAAAACGAAAATCGTAGCTGGAGTGAAAGTCGAGAAGGGGACACCCTTCCCGGATACACCCAACGAAGGCATCTTAACCGTTAACGCGGAGTTCGTGCCACTCGCGTTACCAACCTTTGAAGCCGGTCCTCCCGACGAGAATTCCATCGAACTGGCTCGCGTCGTTGACAGAGGCATCAGAGAATCGAAGGCTATCGATCTGAGCAAGCTCTGCATTGAACCGGGCAAGAAAGTGTTCATGGTCTTCGTGGACGTATATGTGCTCGACCACGATGGGAACCTCATTGACGCTGCTGCAATGGCTTCGTTAGGCGCCCTCGTTGACGCAAAGATGCATGAGTTCAGTGTGAAAAACGGAGAACCAGTCTTCAAAGATAAGATCATGCCGCTGCCGATGAGGAACTACCCGATCGCAATAACCTCAACCAAGATCGAGAACTCAATCATACTAGATCCGTGCCTGGAAGAGGAGCAAGTTATGACTTGTAGATTGACGGTAACAACAGATAAGGATGATAGAGTGGTTGCAATGCAGAAGGGCGGACTCGGGATCCTAACGCCTGACGAGGTCAAGCAGATCGTTTCGACCGCGATCACCAAGTCCAGGGACCTGCGCAGCAAGATTCTCTCAAAGGTGAACTAGAATGGGAAGAACCTACAAGGTCGGGCCCTCGGGGAGCTTTGGGTCAAGATACGGCACGGTAGCGCGAAAGCGATATGCAACCATCGTGAGCGCTCTGCGGACTCCAACTGAATGTCCACAATGCCACATCACATCTGTCCAGCGCGTGTCGGTGGGGATATGGCTGTGCAACCGGTGCGGCTTCAAATTTGCCGGCGGCGCATACGCGCCCACAACTAAACTGGGCGAAGTTGCCGAAAGGGCTTCTAGAGCGGGAGTAGCTTCCAACCTAGTAGCAGAGCTCAGAGCAGAGAAGGCCGAAGAGGCCGAAGTGAAGCGCAAAGCTGCTGTGAAAAGAAGACGAAGGAAAGTCGAACCCAAGAAGCCCAAGGAAGAAGAATCCGTCGAGGATAAGCCCGCGTGATAGGCTTCACGACAGGAAGAGAAACAAACCAACGCCTAAACAGCTTGCTCAAGGAACTCTCTCACGTGGTTCCAGGGTCTGAGATAATCAGACGTGGAAAAGCCAACCGTGAAGAATTGGCATCTAAGCTGCGCGAAAATGGTTTCTCTCATGCGATCGCGATCTATCGCTGGCATGGCGGACCGGGACGACTAGACTTCTTCGCTGTCAACGCTAACGGAATCTCCGGTCTTCCCCCCTCCGCTTTGCTAAAGAATGTCAAACTCGGACGAGAGTATCCCAACAGAGCGAAATGCACTGCAACCGCGGTCACTCATGAGGAAAACCTGACCGCGGAAACACTGCGATTCTGTCACACTCTATCAAGTGCATTTGAGTTACCCGAAGTAGGCGCAAAGGAAATTTCACGAATGAAGGCGAGCTTTCATGTAACCGAAATGCCAGACCGAACGATTCAACTTGCCGTGACCTCCACCGCAGCTCGGCGTGAGGTTGGCCCAAAACTAACGATATCGCGACTATTGTGGGGTCAAGATGACGAGGATAGCTAACGCAAGTGCACGGCTGCGGATAATCCTTCAATCAAAGAGAGAAGCCAAGGCCATTCTAGATGGCCTGAGACCCGAACTTCAGCATCCAGCCGGCGAGAAGGCAAGAGCGCTGATCTCGGCGCGTGGTAAGTCCCTCGTCCTTCGTTTTGAAGCCAATAACTCAACTGCTCTCCGCGCAATAATGAGCTCGTATCTCAGATTGTTGGCAGCATCACTTAGCGTGTGCGACAACCTAATCAAGCTTGAACGATCATCAAAGAGAAATTGTTGACGTTTGCGAAACTGAGCAGAGACGCCCCATCATGTTTAGTCAGATCGACCAGGAAATGCGGAAACGGCACGTTCAGGCCTTAATGATTCTGGGGGAAACGACGCACGCCGATCCTAACCTAACCTATGTTGTGGGAGGAAGCTTGGCTCGCGGCGGCGTGTACTTCAAACGCGCCGGCCATAAGCCATTGCTGGTAACGAGCATTCTTGACCTGGGCACCGCACGAAAGTGGGGAAAGGTGAAGCGAATTGAGACCTACAGTGAGTGGGGTCTGGAGAAGCTTGCTACCAAGTATGGGCGTGAAGAAGCTTACCCGCGCTTACTATCCGAGATCTGCAGAAAAAACGGCGTTAACGGCAATGTGGTGCTCTACGGTCGAAACGACCTAGCATTAGCCACATACCTCGTAGACAAATTACGGAGGTTTGGCGTCAAAGTTAGCACGGACAATTCGCCGACAATATTGGAAAGCGCACGGGAAACCAAAGACGCCCAAGAGATTGAAAAGCTACAAGATGTCGCTAGAAAAAACGGCCACGTCATAGAGGCCGCAATCGAAGCCCTGGCGAGCTTGAAACGCAGACGCGGGCATCTAGTGCTGAAGGGAAGGCGAGCTACCATCGGCGCCGTCAAGGCGGTGATCTCTTCTCAATTGGCCGCGGAGGGTCTCGGAGCCCCTGAAGGGGTAATCTTCGCTATCGGAGCATCTTCGGCCGATCCACACAACGCGGGTATTCCTAGCGATGAAATCAGAGAGGGCAAACTCATAGTGTTCGACATATTCCCTCAAGCCGAATCGGGTTACTGGTCCGACATCACGCGCACCTACGTGATAGGGAAAGTGAGTAAGAAGGATAAGCAACTCTACGACGCAGTATACGAAGCTCAGCACGTCTCGCTGGATTCGATCCGTGCTGGAATCTCAGGCGAAGAGGTGATGTCCAAAGCCTGTGACGTTATCGAAAGGCGCGGCTATCGAACCGTCAGGGACGTCTTCCTTGGGAAGACGAAGGGCATCTCTGCTGGGTTCATCCATTCTCTTGGGCACGGGGTGGGTCTCACAATTGGTGAAAGACCGAGCCTCAACTTCTTGAGCAAACAGCCGCTCAAAAGCGGGCAAATCGTAACTGTTGAACCAGGTGTATACCTACCCGGATATGGCGGCGTCAGAATCGAAGACACGGTCTTAATTACCAAAAGAGGCGTAGATGTCCTTGCCCGTGTCGACAAAGAATTCGAAATAACCTAAGGAGAGGATTTGTCTTGAACACTAAGGTTGTTGACGTTAAAGTTCCAGACGGCTGCAACGTAATCTTGGGTCAAAGCCACTTCATCAAGACCGTGGAAGACGTTTACGAGGCTCTGATCAACGCTGTCCCGGATATTAAATTCGGATTAGGTTTTTGCGAATCCAGTGGACCCTGCCTCATCAGGTTCGAAGGGAACGACGCTGAACTAGAGGAATTAGCATCAAAGACTGCGTTTCAACTAGCCGCCGGACACACGTTCATAATCTTCATGCGCAACGCGTACCCGATCAACGTTCTGGATAAGGTGAAAGCTGTCCCAGAAGTGTGCAGTATTTACTGCGCAACCGCGAATCCATTTCAGGTTATTCTGGCCGAGACAGAGCAGGGCAGAGGGATACTCGGCGTAGTGGATGGCTTCGCGTCAAAGGGAATAGAAAACGAAAAAGATGTAGCCGATCGGAAGGACTTCCTCAGGAAGATAGGCTACAAGCTAGGCTGATTCGCTCTTAGTAGACGACACATACCATCTCGTGCCCGTTGCTGTATCCTCAAGTGTAATTCCAAGTCTCGCAAGTCGATTCCGAATCTTGTCCGCGCTCTGCCAGTCGCCTTTCTTTCTGGCTTCGCTCCGTAACTCTAGCACCATATCGACCAGCCCTTCCGTCACACTGCTTTGCTGCGTTCCGGCTGACTGAAGTATTCCAAACACGCCGCCAAAATAACCGAATGTCTGCACAATGAGTTCAATTGAACTCCTTCCCAGCTGCTTCGATCCGTAAGGTTCTGTGTCTCGCGCAAATGCTATCAAAGTTGCCAAGCCGCGAGGCGTGTTGAAATCGTCGTCCATAGCGTCAACAAACGCTTTCCGTGAATCCGATGTCAACTTCTGGATCTGCTCATCAATCGGGCTATTGTCATCCTTCTCAGATGCCTCAAGAATTCGTTTGAACTGAGTGTACACGGATCGTAGTTTGTTCAAGACCTGTTCTGCTTGAGCTACGTTGGATTCATCGAACTCTAGCGCGCTACGATAATGGCTCATTGCGTAATAGAGCCGCAGAACCTCGGGGTCATGTCTCTGGAGCGTCTCCTTTATTGTTATGAAGTTGCCCATCGATTTGCCCATACGCGTCCCCTTGACTGTCAGCAGGCCTCCGTGAATCCAATATTTGACGAGTGGCTTGACCCCCGTGGCTGCCTCCGCCTGCGCGATCTCAGCCTCATGATGTGGAAAAATCAGGTCAAGTCCACCACCGTGCAAGTCGTACTGTGGACCAAAGTAGTTGGTGGTTATGGCTGTGTCTTCAATATGCCAACCGGGTCTACCTTTCCCCCACGGGCTGTCCCAAGCGGGTTCACCTGGTTTCTGATTCTTCCACAACGCAAAGTCTACCACACTCCTTTTGCGCGGGTCGGGATCAATCCTATGCATAACCAATTGTTCTGTGTCCTGTCCGGATAGTTCACCGTAGTCCGGGAACTTTGATACCTCGAAAAAGACATCCCCGTCGACAACATACGCGTAACCTTTCTCAATGAGTGTCTTCACTTGGTCAATGATTTCCGGGATATGATCCGACGCCTTTGCGTACAGATTCACGCTTGTGATTCTGAGCGATTCCATATCCTGAAGAAATTCCTTAGTAAAACTGTCTGCCAACAGCAGCGGATCCTCTCCACTCGCATTGGCTCGATTGATTATCTTATCATCAATGTCTGTTATGTTCATCAGGTAGAATACGTTGAACCCCTTAGGCCGAAGATATCGCGCTATTATGTCGTACGCCAGATATGTGCGCGCATGTCCGATGTGGCTTTTATCATAAACCGTAGGTCCGCAGACAAACATTCGTACACGGTTCTCGCGCAGCGGTTTGAACTCTTCAGGCATTCGAGATTTAGTGTTGTAAACTTTCAAAACCAAAACTGTTCATCCACTACCCTTCGCGGAGAGGTTCTCGGAAAACTAAGTGACTGACGTAGGGCATTTATCTTTCTAACCGGTCGCAAGAACGTCGTATCCTGAGCAAATGCGTTCACCCATTGTTCTCGCCGTCGAGGCAACGTGCATGCTATAGGTCTAATTAATCTTATGATGCCGTTGATGATCTCATTCAATACTGCACGAGCCAAGAAGCGCATGAACACAGCGAAATGCGTGTACGTACCTGCTATCAGAACGTGGTTGAGAAGGCGTGAAATTTCTGAAGTCTCCACCTCTATACATATATTAAACCAATTAATCCCAATCTGCAAAACGGATGAATACTGGCATGGCACAAGCGGTTCTCAAATCTGAGAAAAAAGACGAGGGGATCATTCAACCTGAAGTGAATATTGGAACGCTTGGCCATGTTGACAACGGAAAGAGCACGTTGGTGCAATCGCTTACGGGTGTATGGACGGCTCGACACTCCGAGGAACTCAGAAGAGGAATCACGATAAGAATAGGCTACGCTGACGCGTTCATCTACAAATGCCCCAAGTGTCGTGGGCCCTACAACTTCAGAACGCAAACCAAATGCCCCGTTTGTGGGTCGGAAACGAAATTCGAGCGGGGAATGAGTTTCGTCGACTGTCCGGGTCACCATAGCCTCATGGTTACGATGCTTTCCGGTTCGGCTCTCATGGACGGTGCACTCTTCGTCTTGGCAAGCAATGCAAAATGCCCGCAAGCACAGGATAGAGAGCATTTGCTAGCCGCTGGGAGCGTCGGTATCAAGAACTTGGTCTTCGTCCAGAACAAGATCGACGTGATAAGTAAGGAGAGAGCGCTAGAGAACTTCAAGGAGATCAAGGCTTTCGTGAAAGGAACGATAGCCGAGGATGCCCCAATTGTCCCGATCTCGGCACAACATGGCACAAACGTAGATGTGCTACTCCGAGAGATTGAAGATCAAATCCCAACTCCAAAACGAGACCTTAACGCATCACCGCGCCTGTTTGTTTTGAGATCATTCGAAGTGAACAAGCCTGGAACGGAAATAGATGACATTGTGGGAGGCGTCATCGGAGGGTCAGTAGTTCAAGGCGTCTTCCACGTTGGCGATGAGATTGAGATAAAGCCGGGCATCTCGGTGCAGGAGGGGAACAAATCACATTACCAACCGCTAGTTACGACTGTTAGGAGCCTAAGCGTAAGCCGGGGACAGGTGCAGGAAGTTAGGAGCGGTGGACTTGTGGGAATCGGGACAGATCTCGACCCCTCACTCACCAAATCGGATGGCCTGGTTGGTAGCGTAGCCGGCAAGACAGGTGCCCTCCCATCCGCGCTTGAGAAGATAACTTTGGATGTCGAACTCTTCGATAAAGTCGTGGGCACTGAGCTAGCCGTTCCAGTAGAGAAGATACGGAGCAATGAAGCGTTGGTGTTGAACGTGGGTACGACTGTTACCTCGGGGCTGGTCTCCTCAGCGAGGGAAGACTTGGTCGATGTGGCATTGAAGAAGCCCGTTTGCGCGGAGGGAGGTGCCAAGGTTGCGATTAGTCGAAGGATCACCGATAGCTGGCGTCTCATTGGATTTGGTACTCTGAGGGGTTGAAGTTGCCTCTCAAAGTAATTTTGGATTCAAATTTCCTGATGATCCCATTTCAATTCAATCTGGATATCTTTCAGGAAATCGAGTTCCTCCTCCAGAAGAAGGTGGATTTTGTTGTGCCGTCGGCGGTGAAGACAGAGTTAACAGGCATATCTGCGAGAGGGGGAGAAGGGGCAGCGGAGGCGTCGCTGGCTCTTCAACTCGCATCCCGCTGTCGGGTCGTTGAGGTTGCTCTTGATCCAAATGAAACCGTTGACGATGCCATATTCAAGGCTGCTCAGAAATTGGGCGCACTAGTTGCGACCACGGACATTGAATTGAAGCAGAGGCTAAGGTCTATAAACGTGCCAGTTGTGTACCTGCGCGAGAAGTCTAAACTGGAAGTTGATGGCATAGAGCCTGCCTACTTCTAGAAGATTCCACTTACGTATGTCTGAGTGAAAGAATCATGTTCAGATTGGTTACCGTGGAGGACATAGTCCGAATTCCACCGCAGAGTTTTGGACACCCGATCGATAAGGCAGCTAAAGAACAGATCAAACTGAAGTATGAGAATGTGGTTGACGAGGAACTCGGATACGTGGTCTTGGTTGTTGATGTTGACGTAAACCCTGTCGGCAAAATCCTGCCCGGAGACGGTTCAACATATCATAAGGTTACTTTCAAGCTTCTTACATTCTACCCTGAGATGCATGAGGTAGTTGAGGGAGAAGTCGTTGAGGTAACTGACTTCGGCGCATTCATTAGAATCGGACCAGAAGACGCGCTACTACATGTTTCTCAGATCATGGACGATTACATATCTTTCGACGAGAAACATGGGGTGCTCGTAGGAAAGGAATCGCAAAGAAAAATCGCGAAAGGCGACATGGTCAGAGGGAGAATTATCGCCGTGAGTTTTCCGCGAGGCGGAGCTGGCGGAAAAATCGGGATCACAATGCGCCAACCCTTCTTGGGCAAACTGGACTGGATAGAAGCTGACATAAAGCGAACCAAAGTCGTTCGTGAGGAGAAGGCCGCATGAGTGACAAAGCCTGCAAGAACTGCAGGTTCATCAGCAGCGGTCCCGTGTGCCCCAACTGCAAGTCGAGTAATCTGAGCGACGACTGGAGCGGGCTCGTAATAATAATCGATCCATCCACATCTGGGGTTGCCAAGAGAATGGGCATAACCGCCACCGGCAGATATGCCCTGCGCGTCCGCTAACGTGCTACAGTCATCAAGTAAGTTGTTTTACGTGTCCAGACTCATCCTAACGGAAGCTCAGAGGGAGAGTCTGAAGCGACCGCTCGGCGAATTAGTTACTGGAACACCTAATGAATGCAACGACGCTCTAAGAAATACGATCGCAATAGAGAAACCGAAGCTCGTTGTGCTCGTTGGAGATACGGTCTCAAGGGAAAGCGTTCAATCTGGCATAAGGGCTGACGTAATGATAATCGATAACAAAGAGAAACGTCGTGAAGCAGCTCAATTGGAACATACTGAGCGACACGTGCTCAGGGCAGCCAACCCGGCGGGCACAATCGACACAGAGGCATGGAGGGTCGTTGATGAAGCAGTGAGGAAGGGGAACAGTCTCGTGATCGTTGACGGCGAGGAGGACCTTTTGACGTTGGTGACCATTCTGGCCGTGCCGTCAGGATCGCTGGTAGCTTATGGGCAGCCGGGCGAAGGAATAGTATTGGTAAGAGTCACGCAAGCGAAGAAGTTGGAGATTCAACGAATACTAGACGAGATGGAAAGAAAAGCCTGAAGCTATTTCTTGGTTTGCGTAAAGTCGGTGAAACTGCAAGATCCGCATGTCCATCGCTCCACCGGAGCCTTATGAAACGCCATGATGTTGCCGCACCGTGGACATTTTCGATTCTTTAGTTTAATGGTGGACTTCTGTTGGTCCACTTCATATATCGTGCCCAGTCTTGCCTTCACACCTTTCTTGGCGCTCACTTAGGTGCACTCTCCTTACCTTTCTTCGGCGTCTCGGGCGCTGGTTTCTCTTCTTTCCTCTCTTCTTGCTTGGGCTTCTCTTCCTTCGCCTTCTCAGGTTTGGCTTTCTCTTCCTTGGGTTTCTCTTCTTTCGGTTTTTCTTCTTTCCTCTTGGCCTTCTGCTCTCTCGCCTGTTTCCGCTCCTCCGACGGGAGGTCGCGCACCTGTATGTATTTGGGAACTACGCTTGTAGCAACCTTCGGATCATCATACACTTGAAGCTCACAAATCGCGCTCTGTGTCCCCGTTTTGGTTTCAACATCAATAACGTAGACGTTTTCGGGTTTGGTTCCGTACTTGGATGCCACCGCTTTCTTCAGTTCAATTCGCGACGGTGTGCCTGCCTTTTCATGGTCTACCTCTATCAGGACTTCCTTTCTCTTGAGAAGAGAGTTGTAGTTGTCCTCTTTCACTTTGAACTCCATGTCCATTCATCTACCTTGATTTCTTAGCTAGTTTCCGCTGGGACTTCTTTGCCTTAGGCTTTTCGGGTACTTTCTTCTCAGCAGTCACAGGCTTGGGTGCTTCCACCGGTTTGGTCTCGATTTTTGGTGTTGGCGTTTGCTCCGGCGTGGTTGCTTTGGTTATCGTGAAATTGATTTGATAAGTCTCGTCCGTAATGGTACCCCCCCGAACTAGTTTTCTTCTCCTTTCGCCGTGTCTGGTGGGTCGAAATCCTGGTCCTGATGAGAGAACTATGTACTTCTTAGCGCCGCCATGAACATCCGCCCTCATCGGGACGCCATTCTTGTCGCATCCACCCGATATCAAGAGCTTAGTCGGCGCGATTCCGAGAGCTGAGCCGTCAATCGTTTCTCCCAGTGAGCGTCCTATGAGTGCCTGTGCGCGTGATCCTTCAGCCTCGCTCACAGATGACTTACCAGTACCCGAATCTGAAACTATTAGTTTGAAGTTGGCCATTGCGTTACCCTTTGCTTACTAGCGGAGCGATACTAGCGACTTGACGCCTATTATTAACGTTGTCAGAGTTGAGTCTACTAGCGTTGCGGGTGCGTCTGGAAGTAGGTTTTGAGTTCCGAAATGCTGAGGAAGCCCAGCTCCTTGCGGTCCGCTCCCGCAGATTCAAGCCAGATATGTCTCGCCTTCTTGCCTTCAATCTCTTGGATTAGTTCCTCAACGGGCAGGAGATGGACGGATTCTGGTATTTCGCTCGAGTAGATCTTCTGCGTCAGGTTGCCTCGCTCAGTCCGACTCAGCTTCCCCTTGCACTTGAAGTAATTCAGTCTGCCACTGGAATCATGCGAGATGCCAATGATTGTTGTGTCCTTGTACTCCAGAAGGAGCATCGAAAATTGGTGCATTTCACTTATTATGTGAAGGACATCGTTCGCGGAGATCATCGCACATCATTGTCCGGCACGGTGATCACGCCTGCGGTTTTCAGGGTGACGGTCCCTATTCAAGTTTCATAAACCGCGGCATGATCGCCCTGCGCGTTTCACCTAGTCTCCGATCTATGAATTAGCTCATCATGTTAGCGAGCTGATGATCGCGTTTCTTCTCGTAGAAACGTTCATAAAAGGCACGTTGATGGTTACGCTAACCAATTGGCAAATGTGCGGTGAAGCGAATGCCAAAATCATTCTACATTAAGTTCGAAGTACCGAAGGAACTGGTCGACAAGGCTTACCAAGTCGTACAGGTGGCTCGTGACTCTGGGAAGGTGAGAAAGGGGACGAATGAAAGCACAAAGGCTGTGGAACGTGCTGTTGCGAAGCTCGTAGTAATCGCAGAAGATGTGGATCCACCTCAGGTTGTGGCTCATCTCCCCATACTTTGCGACGAGCGAAAGATACCATATCTATTTGTTCCAAGCAAACTGGAGCTTGGACGAGCCGCGGGGATCGATGTTGGTTGTGCCGCCGTTTCGGTCCTGGACGGTGGAGAGGGCGCTAGGACGCTCAAGGAACTGACGGATGCAACTGATCAACTGAAGAAAGGCGGGGCCAAGAGTCCGGCATGAGCACTACCAAACAGCGTGCTGAAGAAGGAATCACACCCGCCGAGGTCACACAAATCATAGGCAGAACTGGAGTGACCGGCGAGGTAATTCAAGTACGTGTTCGAATTCTAGAAGGACGCGACAAAGGACGAGTGATAACGAGGAACGTGAAAGGCCCCATAAGAGCCGGAGACGTACTGATGCTACGAGAGACCGAACGAGAGGCCAAGAAGATAAGATAGAGGAGCCCGCCTACAATTGCCGCGAACCTACACATGCTCCTTTTGCGGAAAAGATTTCCCGCAGGCAACAGGGATCATGTTTGTGCAGAATGACGGCTCAATCCTGTACTTCTGCTCATCAAAATGTAGGAAGAGTATGATGGTTCTTCACCGCGATCCAAGGAAGTTGAAATGGACCGTTTATTACGGTAAGAAGGAACGAGGCAAGTAGGTAAGCCGTTCCGTTGCAGACCGAGCAAACTTTCTCATTCGTGAAGCCGGAGAGCGTAATGAGAGGTCTGATCGGAGAAATTGTCACGAGATTCGAGCGGAAAGGGCTGCTCCTAGTCGCGGGCAAATTGATCAAAATGTCAACCGATCAGGCCCAGAAGCTCTACGAGATGCACAAGGGCAAACCGTTCTACCACGAACTTGTCTCACACGTGGCCTCTGGCCCCGTGTTCGTGATGATCTGGGAAGAGCCTAACGCCATTACGATCGTACGCAGCTTGATCGGCGCGACGAATCCTGTTAACGCGGCGCCGGGGACCATGCGCGGTGACTTTGCCGTGTCTGTTACGGCGAACGCGATTCACGCTGCGGATACTCAGGAAAACGCCAAGCGAGAGCTCTCAATATTCTTCACGCCGAACGAGATCACTCAGTACACAAAGCCAACAGAACACGAATACCTACTGAAGTAACCCTAGAGCCCCCACACGGGGTTCTCGCGTCGCTTGAGTTGAATAAGCTCCTTGATGGTTTCCTGATCCCCCTCAGTAAGCTCCCCGGGGAACTTGGTTACAAGGGTCTTGAGGTGTCTTTCCGGGACATCGGCATACAATATCTCCCCCTCACCGATGTTACGCCCTACGACGGCGTCCTCGATCGAGACAGCAACCTGCATCCCTACAACGGCTTCTTGGAGATCGTTTCCCTTGTCTTGAATTCTCTGTACGTCACCGAGCTTCTTTCCAGAACCTGCAATTAGCGGCCACTTTGGTTTAAGACGTCCAGTGATTATTTCAACTCCAACCACTGCAGGCTTGCTTCTCCTGAAGATGAAACCTGGAAGCACCTTCGCCTTGCAAGGGCGCACCAATATCTCCAGTTCGGCCTTCACGCCTGCGGCGCGCTGCTCCTCGCTCCACCCCAAGTAGTCTTGTATCATATGGTAAATGATATCCGACCTAAAGATGGGTATCCCAAAGATTTTCGCCTCTTCCTCTGCGTCCGGCAGTATCTTAACGTTGAAGGCAAGGACGGTCGCGAGAAGGCGGTCCTCTTCACTAGTCGCTTCAGCCTCAATGACGTCACGCTTTGATACGTCCCCAATATCTGCCAGACGGATTTGTACGCCGTGTCGGGAGAGCTCTTCAGTAACCGCTTCTAATGACCCCAGAGTATCAGTCTTTAGTACAATGCCAGATCTTTCCGTTTTTATGCGGAGCTTCTCCACCTCGTCTTCGACGATCCGGACATACTCCTTCACGTTCTTCGCCTTTGGGACGGCGTAAAGCGGCGACCCGGCTATAGCGCTCTCGAGGTTGGGCGCGGCTATCTTGATGCCGGAGGCTGCAGCAACTCTTCGAACGCTTGTGAATCGTTCTCTCGGATCTCTAATCTCATCCAGTGGTTTTGGAAGCAAAATCGCACGGATTTTAGTTGCAATCGGCCGATCACGACCACCAATTACGATTGTGTCATCAACCTTCAATGAGCCATCATAAATGATTGCGTTAATGGTCGTTCCAAGGCCAGGTTCATCCTTAACCTCAAGAACCGTGCCTCTAGCTGGTCCCGACGTGGTTTGCAGCTCACTGGAAAGGTATGCCTGAGTCAAGCCCGTCAGTATCGCTAATAATTCTGGAATTCCTTCACCAGTCTTCGCGCTAACTGGGATTATGGCTACGTTCTGGGTGAAGTCTGAGACTCTGTCAAATCGTTCCGCTCGAAAACCAAGTCTCGACAGTGTTCCGATCACTGTGTAGATCTTATTGTCGAGATCAGTTTGGATCTCTGGAAACTGTGACTTCAATGAAGCCATGAAGGACTTTTCTGGATTGGATTTCCAACCGGATATTGCGTCAAGTTTGTTGGCTGCAACAATGAAGGGTGTCTTTCGGCTCTTCAGAATGTTTATTGATTCAACGGTCTGAGGTTCAACGCCTTTGGTGAGATCAATCACCAGTATAGCAATGTCTGCAGCAGAGCCGCCTCTTCTCCTTAGGTTTGAGAACGTCTCATGCCCGGGTGTGTCGATGAAGAGAAGCCCCGGGACCTTCAGTTCAAAATGAAATTGCTTCAGCAGCTCGCCGCAAATCTGCTCGATGGTCTGACTTGGGAGTAGGCTGGCTCCGATCCATTGCGTTATCTGACCGGGCTCACGTTTCGCAACAGTGGTACCTCTGAGCTTGTCGAGGAGTGTGGTCTTTCCATGGTCCACATGACCCAGTACGACCACAATTGGCTGACGAAGCGGCAATATGACCACGCAGGATTGGCAATTTACCCGTTCTTTAGATCGAGCCTTCCCCCTTAAACTTTAGTTGCGTGTTCAAAGGAAAAATGGGGGGTACCCGCCATTTTCACACAACTTCTTTTACAGTCAGCTCGGTAGCTCAGATGGAAGCCAGCGATTCAAGGCCTAGACTTGGCTTAGGTTTCACGCTCTCTAGGATGAGTAAATTTCTTGATCACTTGCATGTTTGCGTACTGTTCATACTCATGTAAGCGGTATCAAGGAACCATACGCGTAGAAATATTGAGTACGAGACCGTAAAACCACAGTTGTGCTTTTTACATTCGACTGGTTAGCTTCGCAAGGCGTCCGCCTAGAATGGTAATGGAACAGCGCAATGTCTTTGATGATCTTGCTAAACCTGTACGCGAGGCCATCGAGGAGCACGGTTTCGGAGCACCAACTGATCCGCAGCTCAAGGCTATTCCTGAGATCTTGGCTGGAAAGAATGTTCTCCTAATCTCGCCGACGGCGTCTGGGAAGACTGAAGCTGCGGTGTTACCGGTGCTCAGCATGTACGTAACCAATAGGTCGGATGAGCGAGGAATCAAGATACTATACATCACTCCGCTGCGAGCCCTGAACCGGGACATGCTAGATCGACTTGAGTGGTGGGCAAAGCGGCTTGACCTGAGAATTGCCGTTAGGCATGGCGACACCGAAGTTAGAGAGAGAACCTCCCAAGCAAAGAACCCGCCGGACATGCTCATCATAACGCCGGAAACGCTTCAAGCCATTATGACCGGGCGCGTGATGAAGAGGCATCTGAACGCCGTAAGGTACGTGATTGTCGATGAAGTACACGAACTCGCGGAGGACAAACGTGGAAGCCAGCTTGCGTTGGCTCTTGAGAGACTGCGCTGGATAACCATGCGCGATTTTCAAATTGTGGGACTATCCGCAACCATCGGAACTCCAGAAAAAGTGGCCAACTTTCTGGTCGGCAATCAAAGAGAAATAGTCACAGTGCGGGTTCCCGTTGGCAGAGAGATCCGCCTCAAGGTTACCTGCCCCGAATCAGACTCAAAAGATTCGGAACTTGCGTCTAGGCTATACACGCATCCAGAGGTGGCGGCGAGGCTGAAGCTCATGCGAGAGCTGATCGAAAGCCACCGTTCAGTCATCCTCTTTACAAACACGCGAGCAATCGCCGAGATCTTGGCAAGCAGAATGAAAGTCTGGGACGTAGACTTCCCGATCTCAATTCACCACGGGTCGCTGGCCAAGCCATCAAGGATCAGTGCTGAACAAGGGCTGAAAAATGGCGAGTTGCGAGGTCTAGTGGCAACTTCGTCACTGGAGCTGGGAATAGACGTTGGCAGTGTGGATTTTGTCATTCAATATATGAGCCCACGACAGGTTACTAGGCTCATACAACGCGTGGGGAGAAGTGGGCATCGGGTAGGGCGAACAGCAGATGGTGTAATCATCGCGCTGGATTCTGATGACACTCTCGAAGCGATGGTAATAGCCCGAAGGGCGCTTGAGGAACATCTTGAACCCGTCACCATCCCGTACAAGCCTCTGGATGTCTTGGCGCATCAGCTTGTTGGACTCCTTATCCAGAAAGGAAGATGGTACATTCATGAAATCATGGAGATCTTCACAAAAGCCTATCCCTACCGAGATCTGACGGAGCAAGATCTGATCAACGTGCTCACCTACATGCACACCCGATATCCCAGACTCGCATGGTACTCGCAACAAGACAGTGTTATTCTTCGACCTCGAAGGTTGAAGGCGCTGTACACATACTATTTCGGCAAATTATCGATGATTCCCGATGAGAAACAGTACTTGATAGTAGATCAGACGAATGATGATGCCGTAGGCGTATTAGATGAGGCATTTGTTGCGGAGTACGGCGAGCCGGGAAGGAAATTCATTGTACGGGGATCGCCATGGCAAATGACAAGCGTCCGAGGCGACAAGATCTACGTGAAACCCATTAAAGATCCAACCGGATCGATTCCAAGTTGGGTGGGCGAGGAGATTCCAGTCCCATACGAGATCGGTCAGGAAGTCGGTTCGATCCGAAGACATGTCGAGGACGGCCTGCGCGCAGGGAAAGACGAGTCGGAATTGATGGACGAGTTGTGTAAGGTCTACCCCACTGATCGAACAACTATGGCACACGCCCTGAGCGAGACCATTGAGCAAGTCGGCAGGGGTCTGCCTATGCCGACCGATAGACGGATGGTTCTGGAAGAGTGGGATGAGTTCGTCATAATACACGCACACCTCGGACTACTCGTAAACCGAACCCTCGCTAGACTAGTTGGCCATGTGCTTTCCGAGGAGCTAGGACAAACTATTGGCGTACAGCAGGACCCCTACAGAATTGTAATTCAGACCTCAGGCGTATCGAGCACCACCAAGGTGGCTCAGGTCCTTCGAGACTTGGCTAGAGCAGACGTAAGCGCATTAGTGATCGAATCCTCGAAGAAGACTGGACTCTTCAAGCGTCGTCTGATTCATGTCGCACGGAGGTTCGGAGCTATCACGAGATGGGCAGAGTTCAGGAGCATCAACCTACGCCAACTTATGAGAAGCTTCGAAGGTACAGTGATCATGGAGGAGGCGCTTAAGGAGACTCTGGAAAAAGACCTAGACGTTTCGAATACTGAGCGCGTCCTGCGCATGATAGGCAGTGAGGTTGAGCTATCGGTCGCGAGTCCGTCTGAAGAAGCTAGCCCTATTGCGAGACTCGGAATGGAGAGAATCAGCAGGAAGACAGATCTCATTCCGCCCGAGAAGATGCGGCGGATTCTACTTGAATCGGCGAAGGTTAGAATCCTAAACGAGTCACGTACTCTAGCCTGTCCACGTTGTCTACAATATGCTAAGATTCAAAGAATGAAGAATATGCCAGATGACTTCTCCTGCCCAGAATGCAAAACTGGAAGACTCGGAATCACAGTAGAGCTGCCTGAAACGATCCGGAAAATAAGCGCAAAGAAAGGACGGAAGCTTTCGGAGTCGGAAGATCGGGTCATTGAAGAACTGAAGGAAAGCGCGACGCTGCTACGGAAATATACTAAAGCTGCAGCGTACGTACTAGCTGGCAGGAGATTAAGATCAGCAGAAGCTAGGTCAGTATTGCGACGAACACATAAAGTCTCAGACCGCTTGTTTCAATCAATCATGGATGCAGAGCGGAAAGTGCTCCGACGCAGATTCTGGTGAGATCCACTTCGGAACACCCGGATTCCGCAAGAACGATAAGCCGGGGAAGTCAGTGAGTCCTTGGGCAATGACGAAAGCTGGTATTGGAGTAACATATGATCGAAGAAACCAGATCGGAGCCCAAAATGCTCTGAGTGGAGTCGCCTTGTGGCAGCTCTTAATCCTCGAATGACAATAGGGCACGCCACTGAGGATGCACTCGACATTCATCACATAGGAGAAAAGCCAAAGAGAAAGTACGAAGTAATGCAGATGCTCGATAGGGTCGGCTTATCACCAGCCGAGACATTCTACAACAAGTATCCGCACCAGCTGAGCGGCGGCCAACGACAGAGAGCAGTAATCGGAAGAGCGATGATTCTGGAAGCAAAGTTCATAGTGGCAGATGAACCAGTGGCAATGGTCGATGTCTCCATACGGGCCCAGATCTTGGATCTTATGCTGTCACTGAAGAAGGAACTGGGATTGACCTACGTGTTCATTACTCACGATCTAGCTACGGCAAGTTACTTCTGCGAGCGAATCGCGATCATGTACCTAGGTAAGATAGTCGAGATCGGTTTAAGAGATGAGGTCTTCAATTCACCGAAACATCCGTACACCGTCGCATTGATGTCCGCAATCCCCGTGCCCGATCCCAAACACAAGGTGAGAAGACTTATTCCACGCGGGGAGATTCCGAGCCCGATTAATACGCCCTCCGGTTGCCGCTTTCACCCACGATGTCCTCAAGTTTTCGAGACATGCCCTAAGGAAATTCCAAGGATGCTTTCGACAAGCCCAACTCGGCAAGTGGCTTGTCATCTCTTCGACAAGTAGATACGTGCACACACGCTCCATTGCAGTTTGGGCTAACAACTTTACTTCGGATGAGCACGTCCGCTTGAATGGTTCTCATCCCAAAGGAGGACCGTTGTTGCAATTCTCACATAGATCTATGGCCGCAAAATATTCACAAATGCCAATGGTACGTAACTTGCTCGGTCTTGTGTGAGGCAAATCGGTGCGGCCAAGTGAAGCCAGAAAGATCCTAGCATGGTTCATGTGAGTGACACACAGTATGTTGGCTTTTTGCAGAAAGGTTCGTGGATGCCTCAGTAACCTCATGATCCACGAAGGATCAATTGAAGATGTCCGCGGAAATATCTCACCACAAGGTTTATTTTGACTCAGAGTATTGCCGTCGCCGAGCGAGAGTTCCACAAATATTCATGATTCCTATTAGGGTTTGAGGATTCTTGGGTAAACAGATAAGAGTTCAGCGTAGGGGAAAAGGCGGATCGGTTTTTACTGCCCGAACTTTCAGACGTGTCGCTCCTGTACGATTTCCTATGATTAGTGTCTCTGAGCAGATGTTGAAAGGGGTTGTTAGAGAACTCATGCATGATCCTGGACGTGGAACCCCGCTTGCCTTGATTGAATTCGTAAACGGTGGTGCATGCTGTATTGCAGCTCCCGAGGGGCTCTCACTTAATCAAAGCATTTCCGTAGGAACTAATGCTTCACCAAATGTTGGCAACATACTGCCACTGGGCCGCGTGCCAGAAGGGACTTTGGTGTCAAGCGTTGAGCTGCGCCCAGGGGATGGAGGGAGGCTCGCGAGAGCTTCAGGAACCTATTGCATCGTTGTGGCACACACACCACAAGGAACCGAGATCCGTCTACCTTCCGGGAAGCCAGTCTACATGAACGATCGATGCAGGGCTATTATCGGCGTAGTCGCAGGTGCGGGACGAACCGAGAAACCTTTCCTTAAAGCGGGATCTGCGAAGAAGCTGATGCGATCACGCGGCCGCGTCTGGCCAACGACGTCTGGCCAAAAAATGGTTTCCGCTTCACACCCGCACGGTGGGGGGCGTCACAAACATTCAGGAAAACCCACGACGGTAGGTAGAAACACGCCCCCAGGAAGGAAGGTAGGGATGATTGCGGCACGGCAGACGGGTCGAGCCAAACGCGCCGTGAGGACATGATAGGCGATCCAACTTGACATTACTTGATCCATTATCCAACGCGCTTAACACGATCTACAATAATGAGAGACGCCACAAGCACGAATGCATGGTCTGGCCTGCATCGAAACTCATGGGCCAGGTCTTGAGAGTGATGCAGAAGAACGGTTACATTGGCGAGTTCGAATTCGTCGACGACGGACGCGCGGGCAAGTACCGAATTCAGCTCTTGGGGAGAGTGAACAGATGCGGCGTAATCAAACCCAGATACGCGATGAGGGTTACTGATGTCGAGAACTGGGAGGAACGATACCTCCCCTCCCGTGATGTAGGGGTCCTAATTGTAAGTACACCCAAAGGCGTGGTTTCGCATGTGGATGCGCGAGCGTCGAAGAGTGGGGGCAGACTTCTAGCCTACGTGTTCTGAATCAGTTTCTGGAAACGCTTTAATTCCGCACTGACATTTCCGGCTAATCTTAACATCTTGAAAGAGGTTGGATAAATTGGCGAAAGGACCACAGTACAACTTACCATTCCGCCGCCGATTCGAGGGAAGGACACATTATGGCAAGAGGAGACGCTTGGTTTCTTCTGGAATCCCAAGATTGGTGGTTCGCCCATCCAACAAACACATGACCGCCCAACTGGTTGAAGCCAGACCTACTGGAGATCATGTGATAGCGTCTGCTCATTCCTCAGAGCTCAAAGAATACGGGTGGAAGGGCTCCTGCGGGAATATGCCCGCCGCATACTTGACTGGACTCTTAGCCGGATCACGAGCTAAAACGAAAGGGCTGAGCGAGGCTATATTGGATATAGGGCTCTACGCAAGAGGAGCTGGTTCTCGGATCTTCGCCGCAACAAAAGGTGCTCTGGACGCAGGATTGACGATCCCTCAAGACAAGGCCGCGATGCCAGATGAGGAACGCATCCAAGGTAAACACGTCGTCACCTATTCCAAGCAGATAGCGTCGGAACAGGAGGCGTACAAGAAGAGATTTTCCGGGTACTTGAAACGCAAACTGAAACCCGAAGACTTATCCGATCACTTCAGTGAAGTTCAAGCAAAGATAACCGCGACAACTTCGGAGGCCAAACGATGAGTGCAAAGGCGAAACGTAAGACGAAGCCAAAAGCAACTCGAAAACAAAAGCCGAAGGCCACAAGAAAGCCAACTCATCCAATTAAGAAACCCGAGAAACGAGTAGAAGGGCCCCCTGAGAAGATCCAGGAAATCAAAGAGGTTGCTCCGAAGAAAACTTACGTGCTTGCCATCCGATTAAAGGGCCCGGTGACGGTTCCACATGACCTAGGCCTCACTCTAAGCAGCCTAGGACTTGAAAGGAGATTCAACGCAAGACTATTGGAGAAGAATGAAAGCACCGTAGGGATGTTAAGGTATGCAAAAGGCTGTCTCACGTGGGGTGAGGTAAAGCCGCAGGACATTGCGGCCCTGCTGAGAGAGCGCGCTGAGGTCGCTGGTGGGACATCGTTGACGGATAAGACAGTGAAAGAGAAATTCGGGCAGGAATCGATTGACGCACTGGTCACCACGCTTGTTGATGGTCAGATCGAGCTGAGCACATTATGGGAGAGGGGCGTCAAGCCAGCATTCAAACTCCATCCCCCCTCTGGCGGTTTCGACGGTAGCATTAAGCGACCCTCCAAAAGTAGAGGAGAACTCGGTTACAGAGGCCCCGCTATATCGAGTCTTCTAACCCGAATGATGTGAACTGTCACCTGTATGATGGGTATGACAGGTGACAGGCGGAACAAACGCTAGGTCGTCCATGTCACACAGAGCCAAATTGCGTCCCTTAACACTGATCCCCATAAGAATACCAATGCTCCGAGTAGGGCAGAACATTGGCGAAGTAATTTCTGAAGCGTTGGAAAAACAGGAACTCCGTGTGAGCGATGGGAACGTGATCGCAGTCGCGAGCAAAGTTGTTTCCATATGCCAATCCAAAATTGTGAATCTGAGCGAAGTCAAACCTTCCAGAAAAGCCGAGAAACTGGGAGTAAAATGGAAGATGGACAAGCGGTTGGCTCAAGTAGTAATGAACGAAGCCGACAAGATACTTGGCGGGGTACAGGGATTTATGCTCACATTGAGAAATAATATTCTAACAGCCAATGCAGGGGTTGACCAGAAGAACTCGCCCCCAGGAACGGCAACACTCTGGCCAAACAACCCTGACAAATCCGCAAAAGAGCTGCAGACTTTCTTGAAAACACGCTACGGATTCGACGTGGGCGTTGTGATAGTTGATAGTCGAGTAACACCCCTGCGGTTAGGTACGACAGGACTGGCCATCGGGCTCTCCGGATTCTCCCCTGTCCGTGATGAACGAGGTCAGCCGGATCTCTATGGTAGGCTAATCAGATTTACGCAGACGAACATAGCCGACGACCTAGCGGCTTCTGCTTATCTCTTGATGGGTGAGACGAAAGAGCGCGTCGGCGCCGTGTTAATTAGAAACGCGAACGTGAAGGTGAATAAATCCTTCAACGGGAAGAAGGCAAAGCTAAGCCTAGATCGATGTCTGATCGCCAGAAACCTGAAGACAGCACTATGAAGCCAATTGCGTTTGAATTGACATCTAAGACCGAGTTAGGCTAATGATCAGGTTTCTCAGATTTTCTAATCCCTCTCAAAGCCTCTTGGAACATTTTCTCTCTCTTCTCAACAATCCCGTCGTAATAGACAATCACCAGACCGAAGGGTATGGTCGCTAGACCGTAGATTGTGAATGATCGGAGTTCGTAGAAGGGGGACCAAACCGAAGCCAAAATGAAACTAAAAGAACTGTTGTAGCTAGTTACCATGAGGATGTAGGATGCTGTTCTGCTAGCGTTTGTAAAAACAGCTAATCCCTTCTGATCCTTGGCAAATACCGCGTTAACAAGGATTGGGCTCGCAATGGTCTGATCTCTTGGATCATATGGCGCCAAAAGGACTGTTGTACTGCCAGGTTTGTCGCTAAGCACGCTCAAGTTGATCCTTTGACCTGCATCAATGGGAGGCACAATGTAGGACCGGATCACATATGGTCGATCTGCTGTGGCGTCAAGATTTGGGCCAGTGCCCTGCAGGTGCTGTGGCGATTTGTAATAAGGCATCGTTAGCCCGATGACGAGAAAGAAGACTCCAAGCGCTATCAGCGAATATCCTACGGTTCGTCCTTTTCTAATGTGCAAAGCAAGTTCCGGCCGATATTTGCCTCAGACGAACTTGTCTGCGTGCCAGCAGGCCACATAATGCCCTCTAGCGAGCCTATCTTCAAGGTTGGGGGGTTCCTGTCTGCAAATATCTGTCGCATAAGGGCAGCGTGGATGGAACCGACAGGCTTTTGGTGGGTTAATTGGACTCGGCACTTCTCCGGGCAGAATTATCCTCATTGTCTTTCGTCCGACATCAGGAACAGGAACTGCTGAGATCAATGCCTGCGTGTATGGGTGTAAAGGCTTATCGTACAGACTTTCAGTCTCTGCAAGTTCGACGACCTCTCCTAAGTACATTACCGCGACGCGTTGACTTATCTGACGCACTGAGCTAAGGTCATGAGAGATATACAAGTAGGATAAGTGCTGCTTCTGCTGGAGTTCAATAAGCAAGTTGAGAATTTGAGCTCGAATAGAAACGTCTAGTGAGGAGACGGGTTCATCTAAAATCATGAATCGCGGGTCAACCGCCAGTGCCCTAGCAATTGCAATCCTCTGCCTTTGTCCTCCGCTGAATTCGTGTGGATATCGTTCAGCGTGGTATTCCTCTAGGTTCACCATTCGCAGTAGCTCGTAAACTCTATCTTTCCATCGCGTCTTCGGGATGTGCCTATGGATGATGAAGGCTTCGCTTATGATGTCATAGACGGTCATACGTGGATCCAGGGAATTGTAAGGATTCTGAAATACCATCTGCATGGTTCGTCTGAGTTTCTTTGCGTCTTCGTTATTGCCGCCTTTGCCAAACACTTGGAAGACATCTACCCCACCGAACATGACGGAGCCCCCCGTAGGGTCTTCCAAGTGTAGAATGACCTTGCCCGTGGTAGTTTTTCCGCAACCGCTCTCACCCACCAAGCCGAGTGTTTCTCCAGGCATGATTTCGAAGCTGATGCCGTCGACAGCGTGGACCTCGCCAACCTTCCTCCGTCTGATTATTCCGCGCTCAAGGAGATCGAAATGCTTCACAAGGGATTTTACGACTAGGAGGGGTTCCATGGAATGTGACACCACAGGCGCCTCAGCTTCCCTTACCTTCAAGCTTTAGTTCGCGCGATCTGTGGCACGCTACATAATGCCCTTCGCTGACCTTCTCAATGGGCGGCACTTCTTTCATGCAAATCTCCTTTGCATACTTGCATCTTGGATGGAATACGCATCCTGACGGTGGTTCGATCAGGTTAGGTATGTTCCCTGGGATTACATCAAGAGACTGTGTTTGTGCCACACTAGGCACCGCTTTCAGAAGAGCTTCAGTGTAAGGATGCTTCGGGACAGTAAACAGCGTTACCGTGTCAGCAACTTCCATAACCTTGCCCGCGTAGAGCACAGTTACTCGCCGTGCCATGTCTGCTATGATTCCCATGTCGTGAGTTATCATAACCATCGTCATGCCGAGTTCTTTCTGGAGCTGCTTTAGAAGGTCAAGGACCTGAGCCTGTATTGTAACGTCGAGATTCGTGGTCGGCTCATCTGCGAAGAGAAGTTTAGGTTCGCATGAAAGAGCTCTTGCGATAGCGACTCTCTGTTTCATACCGCCGCTGAGTTCATGGGGATATGCTTTCAGACGTTTCTCGGGTTCCGGTATGCCCACTCGTTCAAGAATGCGGAGAGCACTTTTTTGTGCTTCTCCTTTTGTCAAATTTCTGTGCAGGCTTATGATGTCCGTAAGTTGCTTTCCCACAGTATAGACGGGATTTAGAGAGGTCGTTGGGTCTTGAAAAACGACAGCCATTTTTGGCCCCCTGAGCTTCCGCATGTCTTCCTCAGTCTTGACGAGGAGATCCTGTCCCTCGAACTTGATGGATCCGCCTACAATCTTCCCTGGCTTAGGTACGATGCGCAATGCCGATTGTGCGGTGACTGATTTTCCAGAGCCAGATTCGCCAACTAGTCCAATCGTCTCGCCGTTGTCAACATCGACCGAGACACCGTCAACCGCCTTCACAACTCCGGCTTCCGTGAAAAAGTATGTTCGCAGATCGGAGATTTCAAGAAGTTTTTGAGCCATTTTCATCCTACTCTCGAAGTCTTGGGTTGAGGGCGTCCGAAAGACCGTCACCCATCAGATTGAACCCAAGGACGCAGAAGACTACTGCCAATCCGGGGAACAGGGAAACCCACCACTCGGTTCGAACAGATGGAAAACCTTCATTGAGGATTAGTCCCCAAGTAGAGGTGTTTGCGTCACCGAATCCCAGGAAGCTAACGACAACCTCTGTCAATATGAACCCAGCAATGTTGAGTGTCGAGAGAACTATCAGAGGAGAAAGGATGTTGGGGATAATGTGGCGAAATAGTAGTCGTCTGGACCCTGCGCCAAGTGATCGAGCGGCTTGGACAAATTCCATCTCCCTAACTCGAAGGGTTTCACCTCTAACTACGAAGCTGATACCAGACCATCCGAAGAAGGCAAGTATGAGCACGATGAGTGTGAGGCCAAGACCCTTAAAGACTAAGATGGAGAAGACTCGCGCGAATAGAAGTATTAGCAGGAGCACTGGAATAACATAGAAAATCTGCGTTATTCCCAGAACAAGGTCGGAAATTAGACCCTTAAAATAGCCACCTACAGCTCCAATTGAGATACCCACAATCGTAGTGAGGAGACTAGCAACAAGCCCTACGTACATGTCATTCCTAGTGCCATGAATAACCTCGCTGAAAACATCGATACCTGAATCTTCCACTCCGAATGGATGTTTCAGTGATGGAGCCTCACCAGCGACTCCTTCATACAAGGGCTGGTAACTGCGGGGTGGATATGGCGCGATGTATGGGCTAAGGAGTGCTACTAAAACGAAGAATGTTACGATTGCACTGCCTATTAGGCCTGATTTGTTTCTACGGAATCGACGCCAAGCTACTGCCCATTGCGATGCCGACCGTCGATGAGCAACTCTGTGAGTCAACGACAGTTCACCTAGGTTACTGTGACGCGCGGGTCAAGAAGTGCGTAGACCAGGTCGGTAATTAGATTCGCCGCCAATACCATGATCGTGATGACCACTGTGATACCCTGAACGAGCGGGATATCCAAGAGTAGCGCCGCCTGAGTGAAAGCGTATCCTAACCCAGGCCATGTGAACGTTGTCTCCGTTGCAGGAGCCCCGCCAAGCGAAGCGCCAAAACCAAGACCCACAAGGGTGACGACAGGGGTTATTGCGTTTCGAAGCGCGTATCTGTACGTTACCGTTCTTTCGCTCAAGCCGCTTGCGCGCGCCGCGAGGATATAGTCTTGTTTCATTACTTCGAGCATATTGGCCCTTACGAGCCTAACGAAGGTTGCAGTCTGCGCGTATGTGAGCACAGCAACTGGGAGAGCTAAATGTGCTAGGGAATCAGTTACTGGGTTTCCACCCCACATGAAGGTTATGCCTGTCGCTCCACTACTTGGCAGGACGCCGAGCTCGAATGAGAAAACTATGATCAGCATTATCCCCAGCCAGAACGTAGGCATAGAGTAGCCGAAAATTGCTAAGGATGTTACCGCGTAATCGGATTTGGAATACTGGTGCGTCGCAGAGTATATCCCGACGGGAATACCAATTGCGATCGCCAGCACAAGGGCGATCACCTGCAACTCCATAGTTGTCCAGAACCACTGGCCAATCTGTTGGGCCACAGGCCTACCACTGATCGAGACTCCAAGGTCGCCGTGGAGCAGTTGCCAGAGCCAAAGCAAAAAGCGCTCATAGACTGGGCGATCTAGATGATAGTATTGTCGAAGCGTCTCCATGACTTCAGGGCTAGGATTCCTCAGACCTGCCCTGATCAAGTCTATTGGGCTGCCAGCTGCGTTCCCGACGGCATAGGTCAGTATTGCGACACCGAGAAAAACTGGGATCATGAAGAGGAGTCTTCTTATGATGTACCTAGCAACGCTCGCCAAGGCTTTCCCCTGAATTCACTTCGTTCCGGACCGATCAGTATTAAAGACTCGTCATGATCAATTGTAATCAAATGGTGTGGCATCTCCTCGGCAGCTCAGTCAGACGCCTTTTCGAACAAGTTTCCCGACAAATGCGTTGGCCAAATGCACAAGTGTTTTTGGTAAGACCTAAATGTCGCGCCAATTGGACACGCCCAGCTATGTGAATTGAAAATGTCAAATAAATCTCTGAAACGCATTCTTGAAGGAATTGCACTGACGCTTCTAGTATACATGGTTTTATCAAGCTCAGTTCCCTTGTTATTGACGCCTGCACATGCGCAGGCACCACGCCTATTTTCTGTGACACTGATTGCGCCAACAGGCGGTAATCAGGTTAGACGTCAGTATGCCAGCATCATCACAAGCAACATGATCAGTCTCGGAATTGACGCCAAACTGTTCTATGTAACGTTCCCAGCACTCAGCGACAGATTGTTCTTCTCGAGCGCACCGCAAGGTTCGACGTTCGATAAAGGCGGATACGATATGGGCTTCATCGGCTGGGGCCGTACTAGTCCGGTCCCAGATTTTCGAAGTAACTTTGACGGCCGACCAGCCTACCTTGCTCCAAACGGAAACAACTACGCTCTCTACAACAGCCCCCAGATGAACTCTGTTTTCGACCAACTATACAGTACAACCGACGTTCAGAAGCAGGTCCAACTAACGCATACCTTTGAGCAAATACTCTTCCACGACGCACCGTACAATTACATCTATGAGACGGTTGACCCCGTTCCCAGAGATGTAAAGTGGACAGATTATGGTAGCAAGAACGTTTACAGCGAAGTCACCTTCCCGGATGTTCAGCACTGGGCCGGTGGAACGGATCTCACCTTCGCTGAAGCAAACCCAGTCTTCCCAGGCAATACTCTGAACCCCGTAGTTACAGCTAGCTCAAACACTTTCTACGCGACGTACATCTACAGTGCAATTATGGGCGGGTCGCTGCAAGAAGTTGACTCTCGTGATCTCTCATTCTATCCTGGCACAGGAGACAGAATAACATCGAGCGCCGATGGCCTAGACTGGAACATCACCATAAAGCATAATGTTCTATTCCAAAGCGGAGTCGAAGTCACTGCAGATGATTTCGTGTGGACTGAGTGGGCACAGACAAATCCGCAAGCAGCCTCTGTTGCCCTAGGTGACAATATTCAATACCTCGGAAACATGGTTGACTTCACCTTCCTAAACGGAACAACAGTAACGCTTGATAACAGGGCTTCCCCAACCGAAGCTGTTCGTCATGGATGGTGGAAAGCGGATAGTAGGTACAGCTTTTCATTCCATCTTCCCGCTGTCTACGCTTTCACAAGGCAGGTCTACGGCGCTATCACGCCTCTTCCAAAACACATCATGGAGAAGTTTCCACCTGAAACCTGGGACAGCGCCCCGTTCAGTACGGCTAACGGTCCGTATGCGTACACTTGGGATACCAGCAAGTATGGCGGAACAGGGAGTTACACGGCTGTAGGGCCTGTTGGTGCTGGCCCATACTACCTAGAGGGCTTCGATTTCACACGCAACTTGGCAACGATGAAGAAGTTTACAGGATACTGGAACGCTACCGGTCTTCAAGCGCTAGGACAGTTCACCATAAATACCTACAAGGTCGTGTGGATCAATAGCAAAGACGCTGCCATTGCCTCTCTGAAGAACGGCGAAGTCAATGTCCTTGACTACAACTTCAACTTCCAGAGAGATGTGGACACATTGAAGTCAATAGGCGCCAACATAATTACTGCCCCAGAACTCGGATGGCAAGAACAAGGCTTCAACATGAGACACCCGGTCTTTGGGACCGGAGTTGACACACCTCTCGGAAAGAGCGACCCTTCAAAAGCAGCCGAAGCAGCGCGCCACGTTAGGAAAGCGATAAGCCATCTGATTCCAAGGGACCAAATTGTCCGCGATCTCCTTGCAGGATCTGCCTATCCGCTCGCCACCAATGTCGGACCAGGATGGGGAGATCTATACGACCCCAGCATCAAACCGGACACCTACGACATTAATGCTGCCGCCGCAGAACTGCGTGCCGCGGGCTATTCACCAACTGTCGGCCCAGAACCAGCACCAATCGCATTCACCGGGAGTCCAATGTTGGGCAGTGGATCCGTGGTGATCAGCGGTCTTGCGCGTGCATCACATGAAATGCTCGTCATACAGCAGAGCACAGACGGTGGGAAGATCTGGAACAACTATGCAGCCGCGGTCTCTGGAAACGACAGTCGATACCAAGTCTCAGCTCCTGCACCACCAGCCTTTGGCACCGTTTGGTACCGCGCCAACTTCACGGGTTACGTACTGCCAAACAATCTAGCAACGAAACCAATAACTCCAGATCTCGTGAATCAATACATTAACACCAACCAATACTTCGAAAGACGCCTGCTGCCAGAATTGGACACTGAACCCATAGCAGTTTCCTCGGCATCCAATGACGCCATGGTCGTTGGTGCGATCATCGTCGTGATCTTGGCTGTCGTAGGCGCAGTTGTCTGGAAAAGGCGTAGCAAGAAACCCAAGTAAATCAGCACCCCCAGAGAAATAATCCGCGTCTGTACTGAAACGTCAGGCGCACGTCTAATTTTCTTCAACCTCAAGCATCATGCTGCATTTGTCAGCGTCAGTCAATTGCCGGAATTGGAACGGATCATAATTTCTTGTGATCGCAGGTCAGAAACCGTTCTAAAGGATCTGCTTGGAGCTTCTGAACGCGAACACCAAGCAAACGTCAACCACTAGCAAGAATTTCAGAGTTCTTTTGAAGCATAAGTTGAAAGCCGCGCGTTGAGACTACCTTAGGTCAATTGTTCGATGCGTAAAGGAGTTCTCATGAGAAGCCGAAATCGATTTCGAGGCGGAAAAAAACCCAAAAGCAAGGGATCTCAACATCTGCGCACATACTCGTTCATCATTACCTTAGCCCTGTTAGCATTGATAGTTGCAGCTTCATCTATTGAGTCGAGGCCCAAGGTTGAACGTATCCCACCCAACTTCATGTTCAGTCCGCAACCTTGGATGGTGTTCGTTCCAGCTCGATTGCACTACGTCGGTTACATTAACTTTGAGAAAGCATACGCGATCTACAAGGATGTCGGCCTTTTTGGAACAGCGAACCTAATACAACTGTACCAACTCAATTTCACAATCTCCCCACAGGATGTGATCTACGAGGTTGACGTTCAACTCCTCGATACAAACACGGCTGTCACGTTACTGAGACTACATGACTTCACTCTAAACATCCTCGAATCGAAGCTCGCCAACTCGCTTAACCTGCCAAGTTGGAGTTATGGGCGTTATCTAATACATGGCTTGCTAATGCGCACACCTGATCAGCAGAAGCTTACGCTCGGTTTTCTAAGCTTAGTCGACGGGAATTTGCTGTTGAGTCTTGATGAAACTGCCGGCAAGCAAGAAGTACAGACAATTCTTGATCAGATATCCTCGGGTGCACCAAGTCTGTTCAGCAATTCGACAGTGCAGAGAGCGGTCTTTGCTTCAGGCGTTACTGATCTATCGTATGTGGGACTATTTATCGGCCTCTTTCCATCTCAACTGCAAGGCAGTGTGATGATTGTCAAGTCGATAATCCCAAGCGAGAACACGATTCTTGTGACCAGGTCCGTGCTCTTTCCATCTCAAGACGCTGCGCAGAACCAATATGGAGAGGCCCAACGTGTTTACAGTAACGCACGTAGCTACAGAATCCTTGACTCTTGGTTAGTGATAAGCTACCAATACACTACAGACAAACTGAAAGGCGAACTAACAGGCATTTAGTCGAACATTCAAACGAATCGTGAACGCAGTAGACTCTTCACTGCGTTCAATGCAGGAATAGGTCGTAGATTGTCAGTAAGACAGTTGCAGCGAACAGTATCGAACCCGCAAGGAAGAAGACTAGAGTATGCTGTTCTGATTCGCGGCGTTTGCTAGGTGAGAATTCCTCCTTCGACGACATGACAGATCTCTTAAACTGCGACATTCCTACTGATGAGCTCAAGTCAAGAAGACCGGCAGCAATGAAGAGTGCTGCAACCTCAAGAAGTAGAAGATTACCAAAGGCACTTGCAGGCGAACGACCAATAATGCTAGACAAGAGGGCCACGACAAGATCCACAGCTACTAGCAGAACACAAACTCTCAGGGAGCGGCGAACGATTTTCCGATGGTCTGGCATGAGCAAACAACGGGGCAAATAACCTAAGATGATTAATGAGTCATTCGGTACTTTTACACAGTTCTACGCGCTCTGAGTTCCAAGCTTCAAACGCATAATGCATACGATCGTGGGCGCAACCTACCACGGAGGTTCGGAATATCTTCCAAATCAATACAGTGACTAACGCGACCACGAGAATCACTGCGATTATTGCGGGAGTCGTGAGGTTCGTGACCCATGTAGCCTCGATAGTCTTGTCTCCGTCCATCAGAAGGGTCAATGCCTGATTCTGAGATCCAGCGTCACCAATCCATCCTTGAAACTCGTCAACTGCTCCGAAGATCCCAAGCAATCCTCGAGCGGGTGCGCTTGAACCTGACAAGGAGACGTTTGCGTACATCCCTTTGGGGATTTCTACGGCAACATCGCCGCGATAGAGTTGTCGACCCGTAACGGTTGTTATGTAGAATGAGGTATCCGGGTGCATCTTCACTCTGAGCATCACGTAGCTGCTGGTCCATATGAGGTCGCCATTCCTCTGTGCTCTGAGACCCGACCCAACAGCGATGATACTTGGGGCCATGACAGATGTGCCATAGGCATAGCCGCCAGTGCAGATTGTGCTACTGCAATCGCTCAATGCCACGAGCGAGTTCGCCTCATGCCAAACGCTATTTTTGAAGTAAGATAGGTTTGTGAACTCTACGGGTCCAAGTCTACCTGGAAACCCGGAATTCGTGGTTTTCTCGGCAACCGCCAACATGGGATCGATTGACCTCGCTGGTTCAAACTCCGCTATTCCAACTTGGTTGTTATCAACTGAAAAAGTCCAGCCTACTCGATCGTGTGGCTCTATTGAATACGAGTGCCATGTCCCATTTTCTCCCGCCGATCCTGTTGGCCCTATCTCGTAGTAGAAGTCGGGTCCAAAGCGGTTTGGCCAGTACTGCCACTGCCAACGTGCGTCCGAATACGCAATGAACTCTGACCGGCCCGTGCAAGAAAACGTAGCTCTGATCTTGAACCCCTTGAGACAATAGAATCCCGGTTCAAGTCCGTAACCCAATTGTATGAAAGCTCCGTTTTCTAGGTTATCGCCAATCCAGAAGTAATCGAAAGAAGTTGTATCAACTGCATACGTCATCGTACGAATCTTGGCAGTAATTCCCGTGTTTCCTATCGAGGCATCATCTCCCCACACACCGACCTTCACCGATAGTTGATCTTCAGCGCGCGCAACGAACGGCGCCGCGACCACGATTAGCATTAGGAGCTGAAGCATCAATGCTATTCGAATCGGACTCTTCATGGAGATCCCGGGAACCGGATGGTGAGCGTTGCCGTTTGCTGTTCGACCGAGTGATTGGCGCGCGTTGACATGTTCACTCAAGCTTAGGGATGACCCTGCTGGCGTCTGGTATGACAATCGCGGAGCTATCAGACCCCAATGCATGTTCAGCCAAATGCATCGCCGAATTTAGCGTTCTAGCAGGGCGCATTCCGAAGACTTTCTCGACATGGTGGTCAGGAATTGTTGAAACCAGGTAGATCCTGTGAGCTTCTGTGGCCCGCCGGAGTAAGGTCGCCTTCAAACCATCGTAATTTAGAGCATGACGCAATCGTGATTCCAAATACCGGGGTTCCTTGCGTTCAGCACACCATTCAAAGAATTCTCCACCGCCATGCCCACCACCACATTCGGCGGCCACTATCATTATGCCCTCTCTCTTCAAAACGGTAAGTCCGGCAGGGAGAGTCTCGACGGCAGTGGATAACAGGTTATCCATTGGATTTCCTCCTGGACTCATTATGACGATATCTGACGCTTTTCGTAAGGTAGTTGTAGATATCTCTTGGACTGCCTGACGCAACTCGCTTATGCAAGTAGAAACCGCTCCAAACGAAATCCGAGCTGGGGAATGGTTCATTCCCAGAACGAAGCCTAAAGCAAAAGTGTTCTGCAGAGAGTTGGCAATTTCGACTCGTTCTGAGAATAAGTCTGTTGCAGTCTTCTGCTTCCTATTCGAAAGATGGGCGCGGGTAGACTCGTTGGACGCTAAGCCAGGAAAGATTACGTCCGATAGGCCCGAAAAGCCAAGGAGTTGATGTGGCTTTGCCTCCGCGATAGTGACCCTCAGGTCTGCGTCAATGAACAGAGAATTCACCATGGGTTGAAATTCACCATGAAATTGATCGACTGGAGACGTGCTTGACTGCTGAGGATCGTGGCGGATGATTTGCAGAGAATTGAGTTCATTCAATGGAATATCTGCCAGGTCCGACGCGCACAGTAGTGTGATCGAGCTGGATGAAATGCCGATGGTGACCAGCTGCTCCACAAGTTGCTTCGCAAGCTCAGACAGCAACGCTCTATTCACGCTGTTTCCCAGAGCTATACAAACCCGCTGAGCATTCCTTGCCACATCCTGCAGATTACTTGAGTCAAGAATGCGCTTTGTTTCTTTACCAATGTCCAAAGAGGTATCCATCGCCTTGGGGCTAAGGACCCCCAAGAGGTTCTCCTCGGCGACGCGCACTGGGATCTCAGAGGACCCGTATGGAAGCCAGACTTCTACCAATGCGATCAGCCTCTCGCAGGACTCAGCCTATACAGGCGCAGCGTGGTTAAATGCTTGCGAGCCCTTCCCTGCAAAAGAATAAACCTGTACGGCGTCATAAGTTGTCAGATGCAGAGATGGAAACTAAGGTGGATTACCGAGACAAGGAGTTGTGTAAGGTTCTCCTAACAACAGGGAGTCTTAGGTTCGGGACCTTCAAACTTGCGAGCGGTATACTCAGTCCGTACTATGTTGACCTACGACTCATTCCAAGTGATCCCGAGGCTCTGAGGCGCACAGTGGCCTTCTATTCCTCCATCCTTGACAAAGGTATTCTGAAGCGCGTTGACCGCATCGCCGGCGTACCCACCGCGGGAATAGCCTATGGAGCCATTCTAGCCTTCAATCTCTCAAAGCCCTTCATGTATGTGAGGAAGGAAGCTAAGGAACATGGGCGAGGTAGAAGAATCGAAGGTGTCCTTCGGCCAGGTGACAGAGTGTTAGTTCTTGATGATGTAGTTACTACTGGAACGAATCTAGTGGATGCCGTTGATGCAATTCGATCCGAAGGTGGGCGTGTTGAAGACGCGATCGCACTTCTAGATAGACAGCAAGGTGGAGAAGCGAACTTGAAAAAGATTGGCGTCAGGCTTCATTCCTTTTCCACAATGCACCGAGTCGCTAACCGGCTACTCAAACAAGGAACAATCGACGAAAGACAGCATAAAGAGATTCTCAGTCAGATCGCCACCCAAAACTAAGCTCTTGCGTTTCCAGTAGCGCCAAGTTTCACAGTGGATCTGTTAACATGAGGTGATGAAAACTTAAGGTAATTACTTGCAGATTGGGCAATAGCTTCATTATATCCTCATCCTATTCGATCACCACAGCCCGCGGCGTGCTGGGAGCAAGTGCTTGTGGCTACACCATTAGCTAGTATAGTTTCAGCCAGTGTCTCGAAATTCGGCGTCCGAGAGGGACTGTACACTAGGGAGCTTTTCGCTGAGGCGGCAAAGGAGGCATTCGATCAATGCCCGAATCTGGAGCCAAAGCGGGATATTCAAGCGCTCTTCGTGGGTATGATGAGCGAATCCTACGAACACCAAGCGCACATCGCGCCTCTCCTGCTTGATTGGATTGGATTGCTTCCCAACCCCGCATTTCGCACGGAAGGAGCGTGCGCTTCGTCGAGTGTTGCCTTGAGAACGGCGCTATTCGCGATCGCCTCGCGTATGTATGATATTGTTCTGGTCGGGGGAGTCGAAAAGATGACTCATCTAAGCACGACGGGGGTGACGGAGATTCTAGCGATGGCGTCCGATTTCCCGTTCGAGCAATGGCATGGGATCTCGTTTCCGGGGATATTCGGAATGATGGCGGTTGATCACATGCACAAATATGGCACCACGGAGGAACAGTTGGCGAAAGTGGCTGTGAAGAATCATGAGCATGGACTGCTGAACCCGAAAGCGCACTTCCAGAAGCGCATAACCGTGCAGGATGTGCTCTCCTCGCAACCGGTCGCGTGGCCTCTGAAGCTTTATGATTGCTGTCCGCGCAGCGACGGCGCGAGTTGCATCGTGCTCACCTCACCGAAACTTGCTAGGAAGTTCACGGACACACCCATCAACATAATCGGATCAGGGCAGGCGCAAGATACTCTGGGGCTATTTCAGCGCGACGATTTCAGCACAATGAGTGTAACAAAACTCGCGGCGGAAAAAGCATACAAGATGGCGAACGTGAGCCCGAAGGATATTGATGTCGCTGAGCTGCATGACTGCTTCACCATAGCCGAGATAATAGCCTACGAAGATCTGGGATTCTGTGAGGTAGGCAGGGGTGGTCAACTGATCGACGAAGGAGCCACCTACATCGGAGGCAGGATACCCGCCAATACGAGTGGAGGCCTCAAAGCGAAGGGTCATCCTGTCGGAGCCACAGGCGTCGCGCAGGCTTGCGAAATATACCTGCAGCTTACGAATCAGGCTGGGAAGAGACAGGTCTCAGGCGCAGAGGTCGGGTTGACTGAGAATGTGGGCGGCTCGGCTTCAACTGGCGTTGTGCACATTTATGAACGCGGAGACTAGGTTGCGAGAAGAATGCCACTCGTTACGCCCGAAGAGAAGAAAACGAATTTCATCCTCGATGCCACAGGTGCCATTATCCCGAACGTTGAGAATTTCTACAAGTTCTGCGCGGAACGGAAACTGATGGGTGTGAAGTGCAAATGTTGCGGGTCAGTCATCTCTCCGCCACGAGCTCTCTGTCCCAAATGCTTCACAAGCTCTCTCGCGTGGACTGAACTCAAAGGACAAGGAAAGCTGCTGACTTTCACGGTGATTCATTTCCCATCAAGTCAATTTCAAGCCCTAGCCCCATATGCTGTTGGGATCGTCAAGTTGGACGACGGCCCTCATTTGCCGGGGATGATTAAGAACGTGAAGCTTGAAGATCTACGAATTGGAATGAGCCTTCAAGTTGACTTCGAGACCGCTCTTCCAAAGGAATGGCCTCGCTGGCCACGCTACTTCTTCAAACCAGCCGCCTAGGCACTCTTCTTATTGGAGTTCACTATGCTCGATGGCTGCTAGTCGTGTTCGATTGTCTCAAGTTTCTTCATCCGTCACTCAAAGTTCTGCCTGAGCCGTTCGAAGGCTTCACGGTCCTCACCTAGCAAGTCCATTAGGATGGTGTAGTAATGATCGCGGCAAGGGCAGAGGATGTTGTCCCCTCTAGTGGGTAGAGCTCTCCAGACCTTGGAGATCACGTCGCCGAAAGTGGGCGCCGTTGGGGGAGCAAAGGGTTAGTTGGGATGAAGTGACCAATTATGAAGTGTTGTACCAGAAAGTCTGTGTCAGAAATGCTTGAGATCCTAGGCGGTTCTTCTAGTCATTTATGTATGCGTTCTCGCTGAGCTTTTACTTTTCGGTTGGTGGACGTGACGGACGAGTGCCTCGGTTAGTGTCGGTGCAAGGAGGAGCAGAGAGATGCCGACACCAGTGGAAGTTACGAGTGGCGCCTGAAGGGATTGGAAGGTTGGGAATGTTGTTGGTTTGATTAGGAGTTTTACGGACGTGATTAGTGTGGGGAAGCTTTTCAGTTGAACGTCAAGGTTTGTTGAGACCCAGAACGATTCGTTCAACAGCGGCCAGAGTAGAGGTGTGTAGTCGCTGAAGAGGTCGAGGGCTAGGTGGGAGAGGACTCCGATTATGCCGAGGAGTGTTAGGTTCCTGAGGGTCCTGTTTCTGTGAGTGAGGGCTAGGATTGGGAGGGTGATGAGGGCGAGGATTAGGATTGAGTGGGTGAGGGATCGGTGAACGTGGAATAGAACGTCCAGATCAGGAATCAAGGCCACGATGGACGTGAAGAGAGCCGTCCGCCAGTCGAGGCGTGCGGCTTTGAGGGCGGCGAAGGGTACTGTGAGGTGGAGTAGAGGTTCAACCATTCTAGCGCAGCTCTGATTCGAGGCAGCTGATTGCTTGGAGGAGAATAAAAGTCCACGAGAACCTTAACGCGGAATCTTATTCTAGAAATGTAACACAGCATTGTCTATGTTACTGGGCTTGACAAGGTCTGGTTACGACGCCCTTACCTTCCCTCTGGCACGACACGAACGTGAGAAAGCCTTGACTTGTAAGGGAAGTGCATGTAACAGTGTCAGTTACTACGCCAGAAATCCAGCCTTCAACAGTGCAGTTGATGCCTTTCGGAGGCTGAATCAATGACGCTGGAAGGCGTTTGGGAGGTTCTGGAGAATGGACGATGGGAGTCCAAGCAAGCGCTTAGGGAGGCTTCCGGCGTTGATGACAACACGCTCAGTCGAATAATCAACTTCTTGGATCGCTGGGATTTCGTAGAAATCCAAAGAACCCCAGACCTACTCGTACGACGCAGACCCGGAGCGATTTCACCTGTAGAAACGTTCAATCTGCTCCGCTCGATCAACGGGGGTTTATCGGTTCCAAGCAGGCATCGTAGGCTTGCGGAGCGGGTGGCATGCCGTGTCTGTGGAGGACGAAACCTGACTCTTGTTAACGCAAATGAGGTTGAATGCGTCAGATGCCACGAGAAGCAATGGTTCGCTCTGGAGATTGGTGAACCACTCACCGACCGTGAGAGCGCACAGGTACCGGAACGACCTGGCTTACTGAGGCGAATCTTTGTTCGGCTTGGCTTTCCGCAGGAGGCTTTCCGCCGATATATTCCCAAACCGGTTCGATACTTTTGGTTCCGGTGTACAAGTTGTGGGAGGATTTCGACTGATTATCCGCATGGTTACTCGCGGTACCTAACCTGTCCGTCCTGTGAATGTCACAACTACTACTGGTAGATGTGGATTATTGGTTAACCGCTGAGTGAACTGCCGAGCAGTCGTAACGGATGAGCATTTGTGCTATTGCGCATCGCGCACGTTTCATGGGAGAAAAATGGGGGTCATGCCTTCCAGTAGGTTAGTTTTGGGCTTTATCGGGTTGTTAGGTGATATGTGTTCAGTGTATCGCCAGTACCGCTGATGGGTCGTCTGAAGAGCGGTTCCACAAACGAAAAATTACATTTCTGGGAGGAGATGTAACTATTGCGGGGTTGCTTGGATGATTGCGATTATTCTCGCCGGAGGATTCGCGGTTCGACTAGGGCATCTCGCAAGGAATACTCCAAAGCCTCTGCTCAAGGTTGGAGGCAAACCAATTATCGACCACATTCTGGACAAACTGAAAGACCAAGGGGAAATCGAGAAAGTAGTCGTAGCTACCAGCACGAGATTCGAGCAACAGTTCAAGGATTGGTTAAGTCAAAGCCGATATCCGAAGGTATGCATTAGACCTGAGGTGAGCAAGAGCGATAAGGACAAGCCAGGCGCCATCAAGTCTCTGTCGGACGTAATGGAAGAATTCGATAGCGATTCCTACCTAATCATAGCCGGAGACAACCTCTTCACCTCAGATCTGAAAGACTTCTTTCAACGCTTTCGAGACAAGAATCACGCAGTAATTGCCATTCACGATGTTAAGCAAAGAGAGCTAGCAAAGGAATTCTCGGTACTTGAAATTGACGCTGATGGAAGGATCATAACCTTCCAAGAAAAACCTGAACAGCCAAGAACGACGCTCATTGGAACCTGCATCTATCTACTTCCCAAGAAAAGCTTGCGTAGGACTGATGAATATCTGAAGGAGGGAGGAAACCCTGACAGCCCCGGCTACTTCGTCCAATGGCTTTCCAAGAAGGAACCCGTTGACGGGTACCTTCTGCCAGGAGAATGGTGGGACATAGGTACCCCGGAATCCTACAAAGAAGCCCTAAAGGCCTTCAACAATTATGAAAAAACATGCACCCGTTAACTAGCGCCCCTGATGCTGCGCGAGCTCAACGGGATTCGATTGTTCGTTTCGTTGAACTAAGGCGTCGGGATCCTGCTTTCGCTAGGTAGGAAATTTCGAGCGTCAATCAGTCGATATGCAACACTGCTGGGTAGGTAGATGAAGGTAGAACTGCTTTCGCTCGATGCTAGGGTATGTATGGCGTAAAGGTCGAGGGTGGAGATGAGTGGTTCTTGTGTCGCTAGGTAGCTTGGGCCTCTAGGATCCATGATGTCCTTACCGTCAAGCACATGCCCCAACCCTAACACGTGCCCTAGCTCGTGTAATGCCAAGCGGAATGCGTACTGGCGTGCCGTGGAATTACGCTCTTGGGCTGCACTGAATATGTTTCCGTCTAGGTAGATGTGTGCTGAGATTATGCTGGTCTTCGAGGATGATGCGAACTGGTACTCGGTCCATCCAACGGCGAATCCGGAGTAGGCGGCGGGGATACCGAAACTTACGATGACGCTGCCTGCGCTCGATTCAGAAAACGTGTACACCTGTCCGCCTTGGATGGTTTGCTGATACCATTTCTGAGCTTGGTTCCAGACGATGGTTGCGTTCAATACGACCTCGTGGGCCCATTTTGGTGTCTGCTGGATCTGTAGTCCTATTGTGAAGGTTGTGTAACGGCCGTTTGCGGGAATCGAGTAGTCCGCGCTTGCATGCACGAATGGAGCTCGCGTGACTAAGAGTAGGGTCAAAGAAAAGAGAGCGAAGTGTCGAAGTGAGTGGCGGATGTGGGCGCGCAAGCCTCTTCTAGAAAGGTGGGCCCAGTGCTCTAGTTTTCGCGCTCGTAACTTCTACTACACAGGTTTAGTGACGGATTCCACCGAATAGCCCGAGAATTAAGGTGAACGATTCACGAATAAGCCAAAATCGGGCCATTCAACCGCAAATATATCCTAATACTGTAACTTGAGTCAGTCCTAGACGGTTACAGGAACCTTCACAACCATCGGCGTCAAACGGACCGATCAGCTAGATTGCGGCCACCCCCCCCGGAGGGGGGGTTCATTGATCAAATCAAAAGTAATACTCGGCAGGGTTTGCTGGTATTACGCGGCTTGCTATTGCGTCCGGGGATTAAATCGGGTAAGGTAGCGGTGCTTTCTCTATCCGCTGTGCCTACTTCAATGAAGAGGATTCTGTTTGGAAGCTCAGTGTCTCGAATGGTCATGCAGTAAGCGGACGCCGGTCAGGAACTATTGCCGCTACCACCGACATACAATGAATCTGGGAACTCTGATCTCACAGAGCGTTACTGAAGCAGAGGATGGCTGATTGGTTGTGGATGCACCGTGCTCGTTGACGTTGTTGAGGAATATCCGAGCGTCCACAAGTTGGTATTGATCAGTGTTTAATTGGATGAAGGAGGATGGCAAACTAGTTCTGGACGCCAAGACATGCACAGCGAACAGGTCCAGTGTTGAAAGCATAGGTGGATCAGCGGCTCGACTTGGCGTCGCCAAGGGGTTCATTATGTCACGTGGATCAAGTACGCTACCCAAACCCAGAACGCGTCCTAACTCGTGAAGAGCCAAACGAAAAGCATACTGCCGCGCTGTGACATTATTCTCCTGAGTTGAATTGAAGGCCACTTGGTCCAAGTAGATATGAGCTGCAAGGATTGTGGTTGATGACGGCGCAAATACGTATTCAGTCCATCCAACAGCAACGCAGCCATATTTCGGTGGCATGGTAAAGCTCACTGAGACATTGCCCGCCTCCGATTCAATGAAGGAGTACGCATTGTCGAAGGACGCGAAGTTGTCCTGAAACCACACTTGAGCTCGATTCCACACAAGAGACGCATTGACCATAACGTCATGTGCCCATTCAGGAGTGGGCGGGATAGCGAGCGTTATATTCGAATTTGCCCAGCGACCGTTCACTGGAATAGAGTACGTGGCCCCGTGGACGGACAAAGGAAGCTCGATTAGTAGAACTAAAGTCAGCACTAGTAGAACCGAGAGTCGAGACATGCAGTATGCCTGGTTCGTGTACCAGCGTGGATATGGTACATTAGTGTATCGTATATGAAATATGCGCGTTTTAAGACGTTCAAGCGGTCAATGTTAGCAGCATCTTACATACGTTCTTCTCAAGCGGAACTCAGGTCTCGGATGGGTTACGGGCTCTGTCTTGTAGTGATCGGAGAGTCCATATCTTCTATAAACAGCGTACATAATCTTCCTAATCCCTCTAGGTTGCCATAGGTTGACGGATTTCATATATGCGCCACTGTGACACAGTTCTAAGCTTTCTGACAGGCCTATGCATCGCTTTGGGTCTGTTGGTTCTATTGAATCAATTCGAAATTCACTACTTCCTGTACTACCCTACGACAACGCATACAGTCCTGATCTCCGACTCGTTCGACATGTACCTATTCCTAATCTTAAGTCTCTGTGTTCCCGTGACTGCGATAGCTGCATTCTGGAAGAAAGAACGGTTTAGAGTTGTTACGTTATGCGTGATCTTCGCAGCCGCAATCCTACTGACCATGCTTGGAGAACTCTATGGCCTACTAGTCCTATTCCTCACAGTTCTGGGTATGGTGCCGCTGAGCGTGGGGTTAGCGGATGCGAAGCATCGAATAGAATTGGAGATCCTCGGATTCACAATTATACTCGCTTTGGTTGAACTTTCTTCAGCGTACTCCTGGATATTCGCATCAATCAACCCATATGGGAAGATCACACCTCTATCAGAGATCACCGAGACGGGCTTATCCTACTCCCTCTTCCCACTATCAATTCCATTGGTCTTGATACTACTGTCCTCTTGGCTTTGGATCCCGGTGATCTCACGCCTGCTGGAGAATCGATTGCATGAAACGTATCCTACTGCACATGTGACTGTGCATAGGGGCCTTATCGCAGCCTCTCTAGACCTCTTCGCTCTACTGGCAGTAATCGTGTTCTTCTATCCCTACGTGGCTGGTCAAAGATGGATAGTGGGGGTTGACTCCATTACCAGATACCTAAACCCGCTCAACGAGGTCATTGGACTCGGTTTTTCGCGTGCGGTCTTCGCTTCCATACGGCATGGCGTGTATCTCGTATTACTATACTGCGTAAGACTAGCAACTGGGCTAAGTTCGTTTTCCATAGTTAAGTTCGCTCCGTTGATCCTAGCGTTCTGCATTGCATGCGCATCCTTCCTAGCGATTCTAAGATCTGGATGGAGCTATCGAACCGCAATACTGACCGCTACCTGCACGCTCCTCTGGCTGCCAACGACCATGGGCATCTTTGGCGGCATCCAATCCAATTGGAGTGCATACGTGCTATGGATGCTCTTCCTACCGTTCCTCTTCACAAATACCCATCGACGCCTCGTCCTCTTCGCTGCCGAGAGCCTGATTTCTCTTGGAATATTCCTGCTTCACCCGTGGACGTGGGGAGTCTTCTTCGCAAGCGTCCTGTTCACAGCATTGTTTTCCGTTCGAACTCCGTGGCGTGGTCAGACCGTACTTGGCGCGGTATCGGCTTTGGCGCTCACAGCCCCTGTAGCAATCCTTGGATACCTGCTGTTTCCAGGATTGCACAGTGAAATGGCGAATACAACGTTGCTCTACACGTATTTCGTGTACCATCCCGATCAACTTCTCTGGTTCGGTGGTGCATTGCACGAAGCACTCAACCACTGGAGTACCTTTCTTTCCCCCGCGTTGTTTGGCGTCGCAATAATCGGTTCGTATGGCTTAATGCGCCATCCGGACGGAGTAGCCAAAAGATACCTCCTGGCCTGGATTGCGACCTGGTGTCTGGGATCGGTTCTGGTGGCTCCTTTAGGCTATGATTCTGCTCATCCATTATCCAGTGAGTCGGCACTCTGGCGAATGTTTTACCTTTCCCCCCTCCCAATACTGTTGGCTTTAGCCTTGGAGAGATGCTTGGCTTGGTCAGAACGCTTCAGGAATCCTGAAACAGGAGGTCCAGCAATTACTCAATTACGGGTAGTTCTCGTTCTAGCAACCGTAGGTGTCCCGAGCATTGGTCTCTTCGTTTCGGAGGTTCCGACGGTAAGATTGTTAGCTGTTCTGGTAACGACCGGTATTCTTCTGCTACTCACATTCCGTTTTCCGATGTCCAATCTGGCGCGAATCATGATAGCCACGGTTCTCATCCTGCTAGTTGTCAACGCGGCTTTTCGAAGCTTGTACTCGCTATTACTTGATCCGCACAACCTGCTTGGGACTTTTGGTGACTAAGTCTTCTAGAATTTACGTCTCTAAAGCGTAAATACTATATGCCACGCCATAGATTGACATAGACTTGGTTTCCATGAAGACATCGTATCTTACGCTTGTATCGATTATTGTTCTGGTGGCTTTATCCGCGGGCCCTGTTTTCGCTCAACTGTATTCACCACAACCAATTGTATCGTCAAACGGAGCGCCAGCATTTAGTCCAGCATTAGGTGCAAACAAGATGGGCGGGGTACTCGTGGTCAAGTACATAAGCATAGAGAACCAAGTACCCTTAGTCCTGCAGAACACACAGGTGACCCTACAACTCTGCGGAACTGGCGGGTGCACCAACGTTCTGGCTGATCTAACAAACACCGGACCTGGAACCTACACTTACAGCTTTTCGGTACCCTCATCTCCAACGGGATCCGTCACGATAACCCTACCCGCGCTTAGCCTAACGGACGACTACGGGCAGCCATTTCCTTCCGCCCCAATTCAGATTGGATCATACAGCAGTCCCAGCAAAGGCACGGCAGGTGCGTCGAATCCTCCATCAAGCAGCCTGCCAGCCAGTAGTCCCGAGCGGGTCCAGCAGCCGGGCGTCTACCGTGAAGCTGTGCCCTTGGCAACGAATAACCAGGAATCGACTACAGTTCAGATCTCTGTGGCTTCAATAATTCTCACACTAGCAGCCTTTGGACTGCTATTATTGCGGCGCCGACAGTAATTCGTTGCACGAGTTCTGCTTGAATACGACTGCGGCTTAGTCGTATTCCACATAGCAATTAGTGACTTCTAGGAAATTTCGCCGCGGCTCTAGGTTCGATTGAAGATTTATGCGCATCCGCGTTACAGGACTGCCTGTTGGATGTGGAGACATAGACTCCACACGTACACTAGCCTTGACGATGAACCCTAGGGCACGGTGGGTGAGGGAAGGATTCTAATAGTGCGTATTTACATGCACATACGAGGCTCTTTGGGTCAGCTAACAATCCGCCTACCACAACAACTAAAGCGCAAAATGAAGCAACTTCGAGATCTCAACTGGTCAGAGATAATTCGCGAAGCCATCGAGGCACGGGTTCTTCTAGAGTCCAAGAGAAGACTTCGCGACAAGAGCCAAGCCCTGCGAGCGGTGAAGCGAATGAATGAGATCGCCGACGCACTCTCCTCTCGCTACAGTGGGCCTTGGAATGGAGCCGAGGTCATAAGATATTGGAGAACGCACCGGTATTCATCGTCGACACCTCCGTAGCCGTTAAATGGTACGTCAAGGAACCGATGCGTGATCAAGCGCTACGAGTGATCGATGACTTCCTTTCCGAGCGGATAGATCTTCAAGCACCGAGTTTGCTCCTATACGAGCTGGGTAACGCTCTCAGATACCATCCCGGCTCGACCGAGGCTCATTGCGCAGATGCGGTGAAGCAGACGCGAAACCTTGGGATAGCCATCCACGACCTCGACGGTTCCCTGGCTGAGGCCGCCGCGATGCTATCCTTTCGTGAAAAGATCACATTCTACGACGCAGTCTACCTTGCCCTTGCGAAGGGTCTGAACGCAACTTTCCTGACCGCAGACAGAGAGCTAATTGCCCGGCTCAGTGAAGAAGTTAGGTCAACCACGAAGCTACTCGAAGAGTATCATTAAGAACACTGGGGCCCGTTACTGAAAGACGCGCTCAACTTCACGCCACGCTTTGCTTGACTTCCGCAACCGCGAAAATGCCAAATCCCTACATCCAGCCTGATCACTCCGGGGTCGAAACTATCCAGCAGGTAAATGAAGAATCCATTATCGGGATAGGGTTCACGCATTTTCCCGCCGCAGTTTTCTGAATAGGCTTATACGGCAGTAAGATAATCTTACACGGCATGGCATCAGCCGCGGTCCCTGAATTAACGCGGATGAGTTCTAAGGGCCAAGTGGTTATTCCGGGAAGAGTGAGGAGCAAACTGGGGCTTAAGGCAGGAAGCTTCTTTGCAGTCTTAACCCGCCCCGAATCAGATGTTGTGGTACTCAAGAAAGTTAACAGTAAATCGCTGCAGGTTGATCTGAAGCTTTTCCGTGAGGTTGCGGAAGCTTGGAGAGAGATCCGAAAGGGAAAGGCGCGGAAAGCTAGCATGGAACGCTTTCTTGAAGAGCTAGATACTTGGTAGTAATTAGGAACATCGTTTGGACTCAGAAATTCGAACGAGAGCTCAGAAAACAGAAAGATGAAGCTCTCAAGAATCGTGTGAGAAGAAAGATCCGGGAGATTATTGCAAACCCAGAAACTGGCAAGCCTTTGAAATTCGAGCTGAGAGGCGAACGCTCAATCCGAATTCCACCCTATAGACTCATTTACGCGGTTGAAGGCGATACACTCTATTTGCTAAGATTTCAGCATAGAGAAAAGGTATATCGCTGACTCGCTCAGCGTGCATCAGTCGTTTCTGGCGAGACTCTTGGACAGCGTATCAAGCATCTTGGCGTCTGGTCTCATTCACGCGTTTTATTCGGCCAAACATTCCAATAGAGGACCCGATCCAACTTACGGCTCTCAGAGGCGAGCAACATAGCGGTGAAGCTCTAGCTTAGCAAGCAATCGGCTCATAGCGTAAGGCTGGATTAGGTGGCTAAGATTATATGGGACTAAATGCCCTTTCGTACTTATGACCGAAACAATTAAGGTCGAAGTGAGTGAGGCGTTAGCGAAGAGGTTCAGGAAGAGAGCCATGGAACTATACGGGTACAAGAAGGGATCGATGAAGAGGGCGCTTGAGGATACCATGAAGAGGCTATCAACCCCTGGCAGAGTTGACTGGCACTCGATTCGAGGCGCGTTGAAGGACACTAGGACAAGCTCTGTTCAACTGCAGCACAGAGTATGGTCGAGAGTTGATTGATCCTCCTAGACACAAACATCTTCCTCGAACTCCTCCTAGACCAGAAGCGGGCGGCGGAATGCGAGAATCTACTTGACCTCATTTCAAAGGGGAGAATGGAGGCGGCGATCACTCATTTCACCGTCCACGCCGTGGAAGCAGCCACGGCAACGGCTCTCTGAACACCACACATAACTTGCGAAATTGGTTCAGTCCGTTACTTGTACGCCCGCTCTCTGAACTCGACAGCGAGAACGCCTATTTGCTTTGATTCCCAGTCCACCTCGTATTCGATGCGGATTTCTCCTATTCGTACTCTGTATATGTCATGTGTCCCTACTAGTTTCTTGACATCATATTCGGGTGCTGGAGCAGGATTCTGAGTCAATGCTTCGAAAGCTAGGAGAACTCTGCGTACGTAGTGGTCGGGCATGCGCCTGAGCGACTTTCTTGCGCGATTTGAAATGATAACTTCAAACAGAAGAGTTACACACCGAGTTCTTTTCTAAGCTGACCTAAAGTGACGTAATGACCTTTCTGAATCTCTCGGCGACCGTGTTCGATCACTTTTCTTTCCCTAGCAGTCACTCGCTCTTTTGGAAGCAAGGCCGCTCTTAGGCGGAGAAGCTCTAGCTTCACGTCATCAAGTTTTGTGATTACTCTGCGCAGTTCAGTCTTATACACGGCCATAGGCCTATCCAGCAGATCTTAACATAACCAACCAGTAAATAATTATGGCGTTCCGACAGAACTCCGTCGTCTCGGGGTTACGTATCAGGCTTCTTCGAATTTCGTCAACAACCCACTTAACATGAAAGGTTCAACCTGCAGCAAGTCAGCGAGCTCGCTCTGCTTTCGCTCACCAGACTCCCCAATCGGCATGAGTAATCGCACCATTACCCTTTGTCTTTCAGTGTTTGAGTGTCGGCGTCATGTATCTTAGGAAGCGGCGGAATACTCCGCGACTCATTCTAGCTAGATTGAGCAAAGCTTTCCCCGTGAACTGGTCAGTTGCCTTGAAGTGCTTCCTGCAAGCCTCAACCATCTGCCCAGGCCTGAGCAGTTCAAGCTAGACCTTAACTGAATTGCTTAAGGCACAGGGCTCCCAACCAGATCATCAGAGGGCATTGTCTCAACTCGTATGCGCAAGTTTTCAGCCATGTCCTAGTGAACAATAGATGGTGATGATCCATTATTGCGGTCTATGGATTACGATTTCAACCAGTTTTCGGAGAAGGTTCTTTTGGTAATTTAGGGACATGGGAAGGGTGATCTTCTGTGAGCCTGCAGCTGCGCCTCAGTTTCAAAGTTGGCTCCGCAGACACAAGTAAGCTTACCATTACCCTGATCGAAGAATATCTGCGCCTGAAGACTCACCATTTGTCACCTGTTTGCGCCACGACACCCAATTCGAAAGTATCGGGAAGTCAATCTTCGCCGCTATAGGAGATTATGAATTCCTCACATAGAAAAACATCCAAGTATTTCTAGGTCAAGATATACTCGTGTTTCTGACGGAACTATGGTACGCAATATTTCTGGCCGCAGCCAACAGTGATCAATGAAATGCCAATACTGAAGATTTATTCATGACTGAACGAGATGACTGCTCGTTCTGTTGGATGTGGGTAGATGAATTTCACGCGATCGTTAATCTTCTTTGAGGCATTGTGGTTGACCATGTTCGTTTTTGGGCTTTTGCTCTGGGGTTATGTGGTCGCGATTCAGATAACTCATCCAGAGTGGCTTGTAGGTCCGTTCTCACATCATGCTTTTCCACCATTGAATTGGCGCGTGGATGACCTCGGGATACTTGGTTTCGTTGCTGCGCTGTTAGGGTTCTTCATGTGGATACTTGGACTCGGCTGTAACACGGATCCGATCTCAAGACGCGGAGAGAACTGATCACATCTTAGCACCTGCGTTGAGTTAACTAGACCGGTTCTGGTAAGTTGGATGGAGGGGTTCTGGATGGTTTCCTGCAAGTTAACTTGTGGGGGGCTTAGTGGTGCTGAAGCGTCTGGGGATTTAGCGACACGGATATTGTCCTCCCGTCGTGGTAATCCATCGATAGCAATAGTGCACGGAATTGTGCTCTTCACTTTGATTCGATTTTTCAACTAGGCAAGTGGCTTATGGTGTGAGGTGAACGCAAGATTCGAAGCCGTTAAGGCTCAACTCGATGGGATTAAGAAACGGTTTGACCTTGTGTAGGACGTGCCCTCAGCCACTGCTTAGCGGAGGAAGAAGAGATATATGCAAGCAGGACAGTAAAATGCTTGCGATACCCATTATGACGAAGACTCAGAATCTCACCGTCAGACTCGAAAGAGAGCTCATCAAGAAGATTGAGGAAGAGGCGCAGCACGAGAAGACCGACAAGTCCACGGTGGCGCGAAGACTGATAGCTGCTGGTATCGAGCAAGCTGAGAAGGCGCGCGCACTCGAAGAGTATAGGAAAGGCAAATGCACGATCTGGAAAGCTTCAGCGAAGGCTGGCATCCCATTAAGAGAGATGATTGAGCTGATTCGACGGGAGAGAATCCCACTCCACATTTCAATGGAGGACGTTGACGAGGCTTGGAGAGAAGCGGTTGAGGAGTAGCGAACCAGTCTATGTGCTGGACGCCACACCACTCATACACTTTGCCAAGATAGAGAGGCTCAGGCTTGTTCTGGCTGTTTGCAAAGCTCACGTGACGAGGGAAGTCTACAGGGAGACGGTGGAGCGAGGCGAAGGAAGGCCCGACGCCTTGGTAATACGTGACGCGGTAAAACGAGGAGAACTCAGAGTTTACGATGTTCATGACCGAAAGGCGCTGAACATGCTCCTGAGGCACCCTGAGATACACATGGGAGAAGCAGAAACCCTTGCAGCAGCCAAGGAACTGAGTGGCTTTGCGATCGTAGACGAAGCGGAAGCACGAGCGATCGCTAAGACGTACGGCATTAAGGCTAGAACGGGAACAATCTTCCTACTCTTCAGGCTCCTTGCGCTGAATCTGATCGAACCCACTGAGTGCGAGAGGATGCTTGAGGAACTAGTCCAATCAGGATTGTATATTGACTCACGAACTCTCATAAAAGCCAAGCATAGAATCAAGAGCCATATCCCTCAGCTGAGATGATGAAGCTTCTTAGAACTTAGACCTTGACTGAATTGCTTGATGCTCACTCTCGTGATCGTTTATTTTCGGTTCAGCGCGGAAAGGATCCGTGCCTCGTAAGCTAGTATTGGTTTAACGAAGATTGCAACCGCTCGCGTGCCGCATAGTGTCGTCTCCATATTGTTTATGTCCTGTGATACGATCGCGCCTAGGATTGGTGCCATGGTCAGATATACGAACAGAAAGAGACCACCACCAGCGATCAAATTCACCAAGCCTGTTCCGGCTGCATAGAATCGAACTAATACTACTGAAGGGGCAGCTGCGACTAGGGAGGCGAGGAAGATTCTTGCACTTGCTCCTAAATCGGGATGTGCGTCGAAACTCACTGAGACTTTGTGAACACTATACAACGTTGATGCAACAAAGGAGAGTATGTATGCGACCAGAAGCCCGTACGGTCCCCAAAGCCATGTGAAAGCTGGGCCGAGTGGAAGGTAGACCACAAGCGTCAGAGCGTTTATCTTGAGGACAGTTCGGGTGGCCGCGACCCCGTTCAGGAAGCTTCCAATAACGTTGAGGCCGAGTCCGGTCAGGAGGTAGACCGCCGAGACTATTGCCAAATATTCGGGCGCGAGTTCGTAGCCTCTTCCATATGTCAGATGCACTAGATCTTGCGAAAAGACCATGACGGCTATCGATGCGGGAATCAATATCAGGGACGCATACTTCACCGCCAGCACGAACCCTCTCGCAAGGTCGCCCCTCTGATTTTCCGGGTTCATCTTAGAGAACATGGGGAATATTGCGGTTGAGATTGGGTAGATGAGAATTGAGAGGAGCATGTTGAAGTTCCAGGCCGCATTGAAGTTACCTATCTGAATGTCAGATGCAAAGTGAGCGAGAACTAGAGTTTGATACTGCGTGAGCAGGACAGTGAAAATCAGCGCCACGTACAATGGTAGGCTATAGTCAAGCAGAGCGCTCAACTTCACAGCATGTTGCAAGATGGCTGTGCCCGTTGTACGGGTATACTTCGTGAAGAGGATGACGGCTCCAAGTACGCCAGCCACAAAAATGCCGAGCACGTAGCCCGCGATCGCTCCCATTATACCGAAGCCGAGTAAAATCAACACTGGCGAGAGCACACTCTTCAGAACGGCGTAGAGGATCTGAGTGCTGGCGCTGTACTGCATAAGATCTAATCCGATGAAAGAGTTAGTTGCAGCGTCGAAGACGGCTTGAAAGATTATCAGGACACCGGCGAACTGCAGGTATGGCACTAGCCCCGGTCTGTTCAGCAGAATGATTGTGATCGTATCCGCACCAAAGTAGCAGATGAGGAACGTCACAACACCTAGAGAGAGTTTGAGAAAGAAGGCTAGTCGAATTGCTCTGTTGCTCGCTGGGAAGTCGCCCTCCGATCTTAGCCTCGCTGGGATTCTTATGAGCGCAGAACTCATGCCCGCATCGGCGAGAGAGACGAAAACTAATGGCATTAGCATAGTCAACGTGTAGAGGCCGTAATTGGACGGCCCTAGCAGCCGAGCGATTATGATCGAACCTATCGCCAAGATTATTGTTGAGAGAGCGTTTCCTACGAATAGGAAGAAGCCTCCCCGGGCTGCTTTCTCAGCCATCCCAACCAGATCAGAGGACACAGGATCTCAACTCGCAGGCTCAATGCGACAGCGCCGTCAGAGCAGATAGCAAACGGTCACGATGCATTATTATGAGCTATGGATCTTGATTCCATTGGCAGATTTCCCTGGAACTCATAGTGAGCAAGCTCCTAAAGAAAAGGAGGCTTTCTAGGCGTCTTCTCCGGACGGGTTCTTAGGTTTTCAGTGGGCTAACAAGTTTGATTCTTGGCAGTATGACGATGATCGACTACTAAGGATCGCACGATCGGAGAGGTGATGAGTTCGACCCCGCACTTTTGACGCCTCATCTCTTCCCCGCTCTCCCATCGAGAAACTCCAGTAATGCGCCGTTAAGGATGTCGCTGATATGATCTGTTGTGGCTAACTTGCATTCAGAACGTTACCCAACACTCGAAGATTAGCGAGGACGCTGAACGCTCATCCACTTGACAGAGCCGCAAGCCGTTAATGGTAAATACCGGAGAGTCACTCGGAGATGTCATGCTATCCACGAGGAGAGTCGTGATACTCAGCCTCTCGATAATCTCCATGATGCTACTGACTTGCTTGCTGAGTACATCACAATCGGAAGGTCAGCTTCAACCAGGTTTCAATCAAGCGTTAATTCACACGCGTAAAGCGGAAGCATCAGGCGCAACCCAAATCGAAGTGTCCCAGCTCCTAACGCTTTTGAATCGTGCACTGGAGTTGAACCAGCAAGCGCTCCAACTTGTCCGACCTGAGGACGCCGGAAGAAGAGCGCAGCTTCTCGGGCAGGGTAATGACCTTCTTGCGAGCGTGCAATCGCAGGCAAGCCAACTTGAGGTCACAGCTTCTCAGAGGGCCTTCCTGAACAAGGTCACCGCTTACGTGTCCGGAGGCTTAGTCGCACTTATTGCCACAGTGGCCTATGCCTACTTGAGGCGTTTTTGGCGTGAGTATCAAATCAAACGAACATTCCAGATGAGGATTGTACCAAAGTGAGTTTGAGAATGCCGCTACAGAACCGGCGCGAGTTATTCGTGGTCTTCATTGTGCTCCTCTTGATCTTCGAGACTGCTGCGTACATAGCAACAACCCCGCGCCCCACGGAACAGTTCTTTCAATTATACGTGCTCGGCGCGAA